>Ga0180220_1000063_pt1 | contig 215364 bp, 207 predicted proteins | sample eDN5th37CBELigBY_FD_151335 | JGI IMG/M metagenome (GOLD analysis project Ga0180220, IMG submission 151335) | Enriched backyard soil microbial communities from Emeryville, California, USA - eDNA 5th pass 37_C BE-Lig BY (version 2) (version 2) | ecosystem: Environmental > Terrestrial > Soil >... | reverse complement strand
GCCCCGCCTTTTCCGCTGCTTGCTTTTTTTTGCTGTGTCCCCCAGAATGGCGCTGTATATATGTACAGTCCGCCAGCAAACGGATCATCGCCATGGCCAGCAAACTCACCGAACGCCAACAGCAAATCCTGGATCTCATCCGGCTCACGGTAGCGCGCACGGGTTTTCCGCCCACCCGCGCCGAAATTGCCCAGGCGCTGGGGTTCCGCTCGCCCAACGCGGCGGAAGACCATCTCAAGGCCCTGGCGCGCAAGGGCGCCATCGAGCTTACCGCCGGCGCATCCCGCGGCATCCGCCTCAAGGACCTCGCCAAGGACGCCTCCTCCCCCTCTTCCGCCTCGCTGGCGGCCTCGTCCGTGGCCGGCGCGCTGCAGCAGCTGCTGCTGCCGCTGGTGGGCCGCGTGGCGGCCGGCAGCCCCATCCTGGCGGCCGAACATGTCGAACGCGAGGTGGGCGTCGATCCCAGCCTGTTCGCGCAGGCGCCCGACTACCTGCTCAAGGTGCGCGGCATGAGCATGCGCGACGCCGGCATCCTCGAAGGCGACCTGCTCGCCGTCAAGAAAGCCGCCGAAGCGCGCAACGGCCAGATCGTGGTCGCGCGCCTGGGCGACGACGTTACCGTCAAGCGCTTCCAGCGCCAGAACGGCCGGCTCGCCCTGCTGCCCGAAAACCCTGATTTCGACCCCATCATTGTCGAGCCCGGCCAGGATTTCGCGCTCGAGGGCATCGCCGTCGGGCTGATCCGCACCCAGGCGTTGCACTGATCCTCTGCGCGCCACTCGGCCGAGCAGGCGCAACGAACGAATGCAGAACGGCAGGGCCCGCGGCCCTGCCGTTCTGCTTCCCGCCTCCTTCTTCCGCAGCAGCCCGTCTCAGGGCGGGCTTCACCCTCCGTTCCACAGCCCGCTTCGCGGCCCATTCATGGCACGATCGGGTAGGGTGAGGGGTTAGCCCTTGCCTTCGGCTAACTCTTCCCCTTGTCGGGCGAGTAGAGGACTTCCACCTCCAAGTGGGTGCGCCCTGCCGGGCGCACCAAAAAAAAACCGCGCACAGGGTGCGCGGTCATCTTGACCGGGCCGCGCTTGCGCGCGGGCCCGGCGGCGGCATGGCCGGATCAGTGCTTCAGGACGGGATCGCCCGATTCCGACTCGGCAGGCTTGCCCACCAGCGGTTCCTTCACGGCCTCTTCCTCGGCCAACGGCTCGGGTAGACGCTCCAGCGCCAGTTCCAGCACCTTGTCGATCCAGCGGACCGGCACGATTTCGAGCTGGTTCTTGACGTTGTCGGGAATCTCGGCCAGGTCCTTGACGTTTTCTTCCGGAATCAGCACGGTCTTGATGCCGCCGCGGTGCGCCGCGAGCAGCTTTTCCTTCAGACCGCCGATCGGCAGGACTTCGCCCCGCAGCGTGATCTCGCCCGTCATGGCCACGTCCGCCCGCACCGGAATGCGGGACAAGGCCGACACCATGGCGGTCGTGATGGCGATGCCCGCGGACGGACCGTCCTTGGGCGTGGCGCCTTCGGGCACGTGCACGTGCATGTCGTGTTTTTCGAACACGCTGTCGGCAAAGCCCAGGCGGCGGGCGCGGGAGCGCACCACGGTGCGGGCGGCCTCGACCGATTCCTTCATGACGTCGCCCAGCGAGCCGGTGCGCTGGATCACGCCCTTGCCGGGCATGTCCGCCACTTCGATGGTGAGCAGGTCGCCGCCGACCTCGGTCCAGGCAAGGCCCGTGACCTGGCCGATCTGGTTTTCCTTCTCGGCCATGCCGAAGGTGTAGCGGCGCACGCCCAGGTAATCGCTCAGGTTTTCGGCCGTGACGTTGACCGGCTTGGTTTCGGGCGCCTTGCCCTCTTCCTTGGCTCGGTCGGACTGGGCCAGCAGCTGCTTGACCACCTTGCGGCAGATCTTGCCCACCTCGCGTTCCAGCGCGCGCACACCGGCTTCACGGGTGTAGTAGCGCACGATGTCGCGCAGGGCGCTCTCGTCCACGGTCAGCTCGCTGTCCTTCACGCCGTTGTTCTTCATCAGCTTGGGCAGCAGGTGATCGCGGGCGATGTGGATCTTCTCGTCTTCGGTGTAACCCGACAGGCGGATCACTTCCATGCGGTCCAGCAGGGCCGGCGGAATGTTGAGCGTATTGCTCGTGGCCACGAACATCACGTCGGACAGGTCGAAATCCACCTCGATGTAGTGGTCCTGGAACGTGTGGTTCTGTTCCGGATCCAGCACCTCCAGCAGCGCCGACGAGGGATCGCCGCGGAAATCCATGCCCAGCTTGTCGATCTCGTCGAGCAGGAAGAGCGGATTGCGCACGCCGACCTTGGTCATGTTCTGGATGATCTTGCCGGGCATGGAGCCGATATAGGTGCGGCGGTGGCCGCGGATCTCGGCTTCGTCGCGCACGCCGCCCAGCGCCATGCGCACGAACTTGCGGTTCGTGGCCTTGGCAATGGACTGGCCGAGCGAGGTCTTGCCCACGCCCGGAGGTCCGACCAGGCACAGGATGGGCGCCTTGACCTTGTCCACGCGCTGCTGCACGGCGAGGTATTCGAGAATGCGTTCCTTGACCTTCTCCAGACCGTAGTGGTCGTTGTCCAGCACGGTTTCGGCGTTGCTGATGGAGTTGTTGATCTTGCTCTTTTTCTTCCAGGGAAGATTGATGAGCGTGTCGATGTAGTTGCGCACCACGGTGGCCTCGGCCGACATGGGCGACATGAGCTTGAGCTTCTTGAGCTCGGAATCGGCCTTCTTGCGCGCTTCCTTGGGCATGTGCGCGGCGACGATCTTTTTCTCGAGCTCTTCGATGTCCGCGCCTTCCTCGCCCTCGCCCAGTTCCTTCTGGATGGCCTTGACCTGTTCGTTCAGGTAGTAGTCGCGCTGGCTCTTTTCCATCTGCTTCTTCACGCGGCCGCGAATCCGCTTCTCGACCTGGAGAATGTCGATTTCGGTTTCGAGCTGCGTGAGCAGACCTTCGAGGCGTTCGGAAGTGCCGGTGATTTCCAGCATCTTCTGCTTCTGCTCCAGTTTGAGGGGCAGATGGGCGGCAATGGTATCGGCCAGGCGGCCGGCATCGTCGATGCCCGCCAGCGAGGTGAGGATCTCCGGCGGGATCTTCTTGTTGAGTTTGACGTACTGTTCGAACTGCGCAACGATGGCGCGGCGCAGGGCTTCGGTCTCGGAGCCCTGCATGACGTCGGGTTCGATGGGCGTGACCTGGCACGTGAAGTGCGAGTCCACGTCTTCGATGCTGTTGATGCGCGCGCGCTGCGTGCCCTCGACCAGCACCTTCACGGTTCCGTCGGGCAGCTTGAGCATTTGCAGTATGCCCGCGACGCAACCGATTTCGTATACGTCTTCGGGGGTGGGATCATCCTTGCCGGCGGATTTCTGGGCCACCAGCATGATGCTCTTGCCCGCTTCCATGGCGACCTCGAGCGCGCGGATGGAGCGCGGGCGGCCGACAAACAGCGGGATCACCATGTGCGGAAACACGACGACGTCGCGTAGCGGCAGCAGGGGCAGGTCGATCGGGTCGGAAGGCAGGGTCTGGCTGGCAGACATAGGGGGTTCCTCGGTATGACTCGGCGTATCGGGGACGAGGAGCCGGGCTGCGCCTGGCCGTCTCGTCGGTTACGTCTGTTATGGGAACAATAGCCGAAAATTCAAGATCCTGGCGGACCGATAAGCAAAAACGATGCGAAAAGGCCTCCAGTACGGTTTTGCCCGCTTCCGGAGCATCGTGCGGAAACGGGACGCCTGCTGCATAGACTACCCGGCCTGGCAAATCCGGGGCGTTCCAAACCAAAAAAACCCGTTTCAAGAACGGGTTTTTTTGAAATATCCATCAGGCGGCGGCGTCCCGGACTTCTCCACGCGCCGGCTTTTCCGGCGCGGCGTCTTCGTCCGCGTAGATGAGCAACGGCTTGCCGTCCCCCTCTATGACGTTCTCGTCCAGCACCACGCGCTTGACGTTGCCCTGGGAAGGCAGCTCGTACATGGTGTCCAGCAGCGCCTGCTCGATGATGGAGCGCAGGCCGCGCGCGCCGGTCTTGCGGCGCAGCGCCTTGCGTGCGATGGCCTTGAGGGCGGCGGGGCGCACGTCCAGCTCGGCGCCTTCCATGGCGAACAGCTTCTGGAACTGCTTGACCAGCGCGTTCTTGGGCTCGGTGAGGATCTGCACCAGGGCCGCCTCGTCGAGCTCGTCCAGGGTGGCGACCACCGGCAGGCGGCCGACCAGTTCGGGAATGAGGCCGAACTTGATCAGGTCTTCGGGCTCGACCTCGCTGAAAAGCTCGCCCACCCCGCGCTCGGACTTGGCCCGCACGGAAGCCGAGAAGCCGATGCCGGACTTCTCGGTGCGATCGCGGATGATCTTTTCCAGGCCGTCGAAGGCGCCGCCCACGATGAACAGGATGTTGGTCGTGTCGACCTGCACGAAGTCCTGGTTGGGGTGCTTGCGGCCGCCCTGCGGCGGCACCGAGGCCACCGTGCCCTCGATGAGCTTGAGCAGGGCCTGCTGCACGCCTTCGCCCGAAACGTCGCGCGTGATCGACGGGTTGTCGGACTTGCGGGAAATCTTGTCGATTTCGTCGATGTAGATGATGGCGCGCTGCGCCTTCTCGACTTCGTAGTTGCAGTTCTGCAGCAGCTTCTGGATGATGTTCTCGACGTCCTCGCCCACGTAGCCGGCTTCGGTCAGGGTGGTGGCGTCGGCCATGACGAAGGGCACGTTCAGCATGCGCGCCAGCGTCTGGGCCAGCAGCGTCTTGCCGGAACCCGTGGGCCCGATGAGCATGATGTTGCTCTTGGAGAGCTCCACCTCGTCGCCCTTGATCTCGCCGTGGCGAATGCGCTTGTAGTGGTTGTAGACCGCCACCGCCAGCATGCGCTTCGGGCCGGTCTGGCCGATGACGTACTGGTCGAGGAAGGTCTTGATTTCAGCCGGAGTGGGCAGCTCGGAACGAATCGCCGCGCGCGCGGTGGCCTGGGCCTCCTCGCGGATGATGTCGTTGCACAGGTCTATGCATTCGTCGCAAATGAAGACCGACGGGCCCGCGATCAGCTTGCGGACTTCATGCTGGCTCTTGTTGCAAAACGAACAATGCAGCACCTTTGCGTCTGCCGATCCCTTTTTTTCAGGCATATGTGTTTCGTATCTCAGGTAACGACGCGCCGGACCGCTTGCAGGCCCGGCGCAGCCTACGCTTACTCAATCGTGACGGCAGCAGGGTGTGGGATCAACCTCGGGAAGTCAGCCTTCCGCGCGGGAGGTCATCACCTTGTCCACCAATCCATACGATACCGCATCTTCGGCCGACATGAAGTTGTCACGTTCCGTGTCCACCGCGATGCGCTCGACCGGCTGGCCGGTGTTCTCGGCCAGGATGCGGTTCAGGCGCTCGCGCAGGTCCAGGATTTCGCGGGCCTGGATCTGAATGTCGGAGGCCTGCCCCTGGGCGCCGCCCGAGGGCTGGTGGATCATGATGCGGGAGTTGGGCAGCGTGAAGCGCTTGCCCTTCGTGCCCGCCGCCAGCAGGAACGCGCCCATGCTGGCCGCCAGGCCGGTGCACAGCGTGGAGACGTCCGGCTTGACGAACCGCATGGTGTCGAAGATGGCCATGCCCGCGTACACCGACCCGCCCGGCGAGTTGATGTACAGGGAGATGTCCTTGTCGGGATTCTCCGATTCCAGGAACAGCAGCTGGGCCACCACCAGGTTGGCGGTGGCGTCGTTGACCGGCCCCACCAGGAAGATGAGGCGTTCGCGCAGCAGGCGCGAATAGATGTCATAGGCGCGCTCGCCGCGCCCCGACTGTTCGATCACCATGGGGATGTACCCCAGGGCGGTGGGGGTCACGGAGGACCCGCCGTGCATGGCCGCGTAGAAATCGGTGAATCTCTGCATGGTGTTACGCCATCCCCATCAACTGATCGAAAGGCACCTTCTCTTCGGTGACCTTGGCCTTTTCCAGCACGTGCGCGACGACGTTGTCCTCCAGCACGATGGCTTCGATTTCAGCACGGCGCTGGCGGTCGGACAGGTAATAGCTGACAACCTGGGCGGGTTGTTCGTAGTTCTGCGCGAACTCTTCGATGCGGGCGCGCACCTGCTCCGGCTTGGCCTGCAACTGCGCCTGCTTGACGAGCTCGGACACCAGCAGGCCCAGACGCACGCGGCGCTCGGATTCGGCGGCGAAGGCTTCGGCGGGAATGGGCACCGATTCGGCGTTGGGCACGCCGCGCTGCTTCAGTTCCTCGCGGGCGGCGGCCACGCGGCTCTGCACGTCGTTGTCGACCAGCGCCTTGGGCACGTCGAACTTGCCCGCCTCGACCAGGGCGTCCATCACGCTGGCCTTGGTGCGGCCTTGCGAGCGGGCCTTGACCTCGCGCTCGATGTTGCTGCGGATGTCGGCCTTCAGTTTCTCGACGTCGCCTTCGGGCTGGCCGAGCGACTTGGCGAATTCGCCATTGACTTCGGGCAGCACGCCTTCGGCCACTTCCTTCACGGTGATGGTGAATTCGGCGGTCTTGCCGGCGACTTCCTTACCCTGGTAGTCATCGGGGAACTTGAGCGGGAAGACCTTGGTTTCGCCGGCCTTCAGGCCGCCGGCGGCTTCCTCGAACTCGGGCAGCATGCGGCCCTGGCCGAGCACGAACGCGAAGTTCTCCGCCTTGCCGCCGTCGAACGGCACGCCGTCGATGGTGCCGGCGAAATCCAGGGTGACGCGGTCGCCGTCCTGGGCCGCGCGGCCGTCGCGGGCTTCGTAGGTGGCGCGCTGCTTGCGCAGCACGTCGAGGGTCTTTTCGACCTCGGCGTCGGTCACGGCGGTGTCGTAGCGCGTGACGGACAGCGTGGAGAGGTCGGGGACGGCGACTTCGGGATAGACCTCGAACGTGGCGGTGAAGGCCAGCGTGCCTTCCGCGGCGCCTTCGGTCTTGGGTTCGAGGCTGGGAGCGCCGGCGACGCGCAGCTTGGCGCCGTCGATGGCGGCTTCGAAAGCGCGGCCGACCTGGCTGTTGATCACGTCATAGCGGATGCCGGGGCCATGGCTGCGCTCGAGCATGGCGAGCGGCGCCTTGCCGGGACGAAAGCCCGGCACCTTGGCCGTGCGGGCCACGCGCTTCAATTGCGCCTGGACTTCCTTTTCGACGTCGGCCACCGAAACGGCCAGATCAACACGGCGCTCGAGGCCGGAGAGGGTTTCAACCACAGGCTGCATTAAAAGACCTATATTCCGAAAGATAAAAAGATGACGGGCGGATAAACGCGCCATTTTACCGGAAACTGCCGCCCCCCTGACACAACGGGGCGCGCCCCCCGGATAAGCCCGGAGGCCCGCGCCCCGTTTTCGGCGGAAAAGGCGGCCTGCCGGCCCGGTCACTTGGCCGTGGCGATGCGCTCCTCGATGTGCTGGGCGCGCTTGGCCGAGGACGGGTGCGAACTCATCATATCGCTCTTGCCGCCATCCAGCTCGGCAAGCTTCTGGAACGCCGTCACCAGGCCGCGAGTGTTGAGCTTCTTGGCATGCAGCAGGTCGAAGGAGTAGTCGTCGGCCGCGCTTTCCTGCGACTGCGAGAATTGCGCGTTGATGAACTTTTCGGTCAGGTCGCCCAGCTGGGACGAACTCAGGGCCGAGACGGCCGAGTTGCCGGCGGCGCCGGCGGCGTCGCGGGCGGCGGACACCGTGTAGGCGGTCTGCATGGCCTTCTTGCTGTGGCCCAGGGCCACGTGGCCGATCTCGTGGCCCACCACGCCCAGCACCTCGTCGTCGTTCATCATGTCCATCAGGCCGCTGTAGACGCGGATGCAGCCGTTGGCCATGGCCCAGGCGTTGACGTCCTTGGTGATGTAGACCTTGTAGTTGGCGCGCTGTCCGTTGACCGTGGCGCCCAGCGACTTGGCGAGCTTCTGCAGGCGGGCGTCGTACTTGCTGCCCGGCGCGGCGATCTTCTCCTGGGAGTCGCTCTGCGCGCAGGCCTTGTCGGACAGCGCCTTGATGTCGGCGTCGCTGAGCGTGGCGGCCTGCACCACTTTGCTGCCCGCGCCGATCATCCCGCCGATGTCCAGAGCGTGCGAGGCGGAGAACGGGGCAAGCGCGAGGGCGAGCGCGGCGGCGGTGTAGCGGATCTTCATGGAAAAAACTCCTGTGTGCAGACGGGGATCGTCCCGAGTGAGGCCGCATTCTATATAGGGCCGCAAGAGACGCGCCGCTTCGCCACAGAGTTTCGCAAATGCGAAATCCGCTTACATAAATGTGCGCCCGCCGTGGCGCGAACGTGGTAGGCGCCGCCCTCCCCGCGTCGGCGGACGGGGTTGCAAAGCTGACGGCATTGTTAAAATTGCCGCCCGCTTTTTCCACCCACGGCTCGCATCTACCCCATGATTGAAAATCAGACTCCCCGGCTGGGCCTGCTGCCCGCCCTCATCTTCAGTTCCCGCTGGCTGCAGCTGCCCCTCTACCTGGGGCTGATCGTGGCCCAGGGCGTGTATGTCCTGCTGTTCCTCAAGGAACTCTGGCACCTGCTGACCCACGCGACGAGTTTCGGCGAGATGGAAATCATGCTCATCGTGCTCGGCCTGATCGACGTGGTCATGATCTCGAACCTGCTCGTCATGGTGATCGTGGGCGGCTACGAAACCTTCGTGTCGCGCCTGCGGCTGCAGAACCACCCGGACCAGCCCGAATGGCTGAGCCACGTCAACGCCAGCGTGCTGAAGGTGAAGCTGGCCATGGCGATCATCGGCATCTCTTCCATCCACCTGCTGCGCACCTTCATCGAGGCCGGCTCCCTGGGCGCGCCGGGCACGCGCTTCACCGAGTCGGGGGTAATGTGGCAGACCATCATCCATGGCCTCTTCATTCTTTCCGCGCTGGGCATCGCCCTGGTGGACAAGCTCGTCACGCCGCCGCCCGGACGCCATTGAGCGCCTATTGGGCGCCCGCGGGCCGCTGCGGGCTCCCGCGGCTTTCGGCGGCGCAAGGCAAAAAAGCCCCTTACGGGGCTTTTTTGCTGCAGCAAGGGCGATGCGCCCGCGCCGGTCAGGGCGTGACTTTGATGTTCTTGGCGCTGGGCCCCTTGGGGCCGGTGCCGATGTCGAAAGTGACGCGCTGGTTCTCCTGGAGCGTCTTGTAGCCCTCGCTGCGGATTTCCGAGTAGTGGGCGAAAAGATCCTTGCTGCCGTCGTCGGGCACGATGAAGCCGTACCCCTTTTCGGCGTTGAACCATTTGACGATGCCGGTTGCCATAAGTACCTGTCCTTCCAAGCGTGTGAGAGCGATAGCCCGGGGCGCCAGATCATCAAGAATGCCGGGGGCGGAACTGCCGGAGGCAAAAGCCCCGCATCGCTGACGGCGACAGTAAACGGAGACCGCGTCGCTTGAAAATCTCGCTGGGATTTCAGTTTATGGGGGTTCGCTGAAAAATGCCATGGGTGCGCGCATGCCCGAGCCGCCCGGCAGCCCTCCGGCCCCGCCGCGCGGCGGCCTTTTTTGCCCTTTTGACCCCGGCAAAAACCATCGCATACACAAATATTTTCATGTAGCCAACCACGGATACATGCCGGCCGCCGCTTAACAGATTAAGCAACGGCCTGCGGTTCCCGGAGGGGCCGGGCCGCGCCCCGCACGCGCCAACCCTAGCCGGCGAACCCGCCCGCGTCCAGAAAAGCCTGCTCGGCGGCGGAGGTTTCGCGGCCCAGGAGCGCATTGCGGTGGGGAAAGCGGCCGAAACGCTCGATGATGTCGCGGTGCACCAGCGCCCAGCGCAGCGGCTCCTGCCCCAGAGGCTCCATGAGCGCGACCGCCCTTTCCTGCGCCTGCGGGTCTTCGGCGTGCTCGAAAGGCAGGTAGACGAATTGCCTCATGGCGGCATCGACCCGCTGGTCGAGCCCCGCGTCGACGGCGGCCTGCGCGAATGCGCGCGCCAGCGGATCGGTGGCGAACATGTGCGCCGTGCCGCGGTAGGCATTGCGCGGAAACTGGTCGAGAAGGATGACCAGCGCCAGCACGCCCTCGGGTTCGGCCGACCAGGCGTCGAGGCGCCGCGCGGCGGCATCCATGTGCGCGGCCTCGAAGCGCTGCCGGAATTCCCGGTCGAACGCGGGGCTCTTGCTGAACCAGCGCGCCGGCCCGGCCGCGCGCCAGAATCGCACCACATCCCGGAATGCCGGGGACCGGGAAGAAGAAAGATCGGCCATGGAAACTCCGCTCGGGCAGCGGGCGCCGCGGCGCCCAAAACAAAAAAGCCCCTTGCGGGGCTTTTCTCGGAGAGCCGGGTTCTTACAGAACCTGGATCTTGGTGGCTTGCGGACCCTTGGGGCCGTTGGCCGTCACGAAGCTGACGCGCTGGTTTTCTTCCAGGGTCTTGAAGCCCGTGGCCTGGATTTCAGAGAAGTGGGCAAACAGATCCTTGCCGCCCGCTTCCGGGGTGATGAAGCCATAGCCCTTTTCCGAATTGAACCACTTAACAACGCCGGTTTCCATACTGTATTTCCTAGAGATAATGAGCAAACGCCCGGGGATCACGAATCAATCAAGGAGGGGACAGTAGAACAATAACGCTAAGCCGGAAAAGGCACGGCACTGATCGAAAATCGCAACGCTTGTGATCGTGTGCCGTAACTATGATTTATGTTCCCCTCACAAGTCAACATAATCCTAAAAAACACGTGCCAATAATGCAACAAAGAGAAACCACGTTGAAAATCCGCACTTTTCACAGGCAATAGAACGCCCGGCACGCGTGCAAACCACCCATGCGTAATAAAAATATCGGCTTAAATAAGCTATAAGCGCCGTCCCGCGGCAGCGCACAAAAGTCCTAGGCCGTTGGCACGACGTCGGGCGGGAGCCGGGGTCTTACTCGTCTATGGGCAAACCCAGCAAGTCGAGTGCCGCGCCAAAGGCGTCGGCATCGGCGCAAAGGAAAACCGCAACGTCGCCAGGGTTCATATTTTCCAGAACCTGATCGATCTGTTCTTGCGCATTATCAACATCGTCGACATTTGCGGCGTGTATGTCCGCGCCGGCGTCGACTTTTTCGCGGGGAACGATGTCAGCGATCGCATTGAGATCGGTGACGCCCGTGACAACGTAGGTGCTGATGCTTTCGCCATCCAGCGTGGTGTCCAGCGCTACGCCGCCAGGCACGTCGGCAACCAGCCGACTCTGTATTTCCATTTCCATCTTCCTTGATCCGCGGGACGTGGCCCGCCTGGGCGCGCACGCAGGCGCGCGCACACCCAGGCGCGACTATAACAGCCCTGGCCCGGGATGGGTCGGCGCGCTTTACGCTTTTCCGGCTTTCGGACCGATGGGACGGCGCGCCGCCCCCGACGTGGCCGCCACGCGGCGGCAGCGCACCTCCGCGGCCGCGAGCACCGTCTTGAGCGCCTGCTGCGCCTGCTCGAACGAGACCTGGTCGGATCCGGCATGGCGGCAGGCGAACAGCTGCGCCTCCAGCCGGGTGCGGCGCGCCTTGCGGTTGCCGCTTTCCTGGGCCAGCCATTGTCCGACCCACTCCGCCGCCGACCGGGCGTCGCCCTGCGCCTTCAGGCGCTCCTGCAGGTCGAAAACGAGCACGCCCGAGACCCGGCCTGCCTCGTCGCGCGCCAGGAATAGCCTGGCCGCTGCGCCGGAGTAGCCGGGAACGATGGCAAGGCAATCACGTTCGGCGGGTTTCTTCATGATGCACACTCGGTGAAAGGGAAAAGGCGAGACTGTAACCCGTGGTGCCAGCAGGACTGGAAACCCGGCAACTCTGCTATTGTGGATTCATTCCCTCCCAGCCCCGACGAGGTGCACATCATGCAACGCGATTTCGATCTGGTGGTTTCCATTCTGGGCGCGCTGCGCGACGCGTCCGGCCCGAACCTGAGCACACACGACATCAAGAACGCCGCGCTGGCGCCCCACCCCGAGGAACAGGGCCTGCAGGTGGTGGCCCACCATCTCGAACTGCTGGCCGACGCCGGGCTGGTGAAGCAGATCAGCGAGACGGCCGCCAACGCCGGCGCCACGCGCTGGCGCCTGACCTGGAAAGGCTACGACGCCCTCGAGCAGAACGAGGACGACGAGGACGAGGACGAGGACGAGGACGAAGAGGACTACGAGGAAGAGGAAGACGAAGAAGACGAAGACTGACGCCCGGCCTCGCGCCGGCGCCGGATGCGGCGCGTCAGCAAGGCCGACGCCGACGCGATTACCAGCGTGAACATGGCCGCGGCGATTGCCAGCATGCCCGCCATGTCGCCGAAGCCGCCCCGGGGGGCGAGCAGCGCGACGCCCGCCAGCACCGCGATGGCCCAGACCGCCACGCCCGCGAACGTGCGGCCGGCGGACGCCATGCGGCCGCACAGCGAACCCACGGCCAGGGCGGCCGCGACCAGCGCGGCCATGGACCAGAACAGATATTCGTATTGCACGGCGGACGGCCCTCCTCCCAGGCATCGAGGCGTCCCGCATTATAAGGACGGCGACCGGCGCAACCGGCCCGTTTTCCTAGAAGCGGAAGCGGTAGCCGATGCTGGCCGTGAGTTCGTGACTCACGCTGGCGCCATGCCCGTACTGCACGTCCACGAAAGCGCCGTGACGGCCGGACTCCACGCCCAGCCCTCCGCCCAGCTGCCAGCGGTTGCCCGGCAGCGCGACGTGATAATCGGTGTTGCCGAAAGACACGGTGTCGTCGTGGGAGAACTGCTTCAGGTAGGAAGCCTTGACATAGGGCTGCATCACACCGCCCTGCTGCAGCGCGATGCTGCGGCCGGCGCGCAGGCCCGCCCTGCCCTGCACCGAAGTCTGGCTGCTGCGCGTGTAAATACCCTGGAGCTGGGGCTCGACGAACCAGCCCGAGCCCAGGTTCCAGTGATAGCCGGTTTCGATACTGCCCGAATAAGTGGTGTGCGACACGTTGTCGGCGTATTCGCCGCGGTCCAGCGGGAGGTCGAAACGCACGTCCTGCTCGATCCGGCCCACCTTGTTCACCACGTCCAGGTACAGGCCGCTCTGGTGCTCGTACGACAGGTAGATGCCCGCATAGCGGCTGTCGATCTTGCCGTGCGTGCCGAATTCCGCGTCCTGCCCGGACCGCGACATGCCGACAAAGCCGCCGAGGTAGAGCGTGCCCGCCTGCCCCGCCCAGGCATAGTCGGCGCCTGCCGAGACCGCGCTGGCGTCCTGGTCGAACGCGCTGGCGTCGGCGGTTTCGACCTGGTAGCCGCTGGCCGCCCCGCGCAGCCAGAAACCGCCCCGCTCGGGACGGGTGCGCAGCTCGCCCTGGCGCTGCGCCACCGTGCCCAGTTCGGTGTCGAGCAACATGATGGAGGCGGTCTGGCCCATGGCGACCGCGTTGGCGCCGCGGTCTGCCACCGCCTGGCGGTATTCGGCCAGCAACCGGCGCTGCGCCTCGAGCGCGGCCTGCTTCTGCGCTTCGATCGCCGCGCGCTGGGCTTCGAGCGCCGCGCGCTGGGCGGGCGTCAGCGACGCCGCCATGCCCGGCCGCCAGGCAGCCGCGGCGCCCGCCGCCAGGGCGGCCAGCAGCGCGCAGCGCAGGACGGCGGCGGAACGCCCGGAGAACGCGGGCAGGAAAGATTTCGGATGGCGCAGGGAGGGATTTTTCACAATTTCTCTATATTCGATACAAAATACAATACCGAATTGTAGAAACCGGCCCCGGGCTCCGATGCGGCGAAATACATGGGTTTCTGGCGGCTGTTCACCCGCTCGCCGTCTCCGCCCCGGCGGCCTGCGTGAAAAACAACAGGCCCCGCAGTGCGGGGCCCATGGGCCTAGCGGCCGGATCAGGCGACGGCGATGGCGCTGATCTCCACCAGCGCGCCGTAATGCAGCGCGCCGCAGGGCACGACGGTGCGGGCGGGCCGGTGCGCGCCGAAGTAGCGTTCGTAGGCGCGGTTTACCTCGGGCCAGTGCGCGATATCGGCCACATACACGGTAACGCTCGCCACCGCGCCGGGCCCCGCTCCGGCCGCTTCCAGGATGGCGCCCAGGCTGGCAAGCGCCGCCTCGGTCTGCGCCGCGATCCCGTCGGCCAGGCGCGCCGGCGCGCCGGATCCGTGGCGGGACAGGAAACCCAGCTGGCCCGACACGAACAGGAACCCATTGGCCCGCACGGCCTGGGAGTAATGCCCGGCGGGCGGCGTGGCCCGCGGCGAGAACACGATATCCATGAAAGCCCCCCCATTCACCAGCCGCGGAAACGGCTCCAGCGCGCCACGACGGCGCGGCTGCCTGCGCGCACGACCTCGTAGGCATCGTGCTGGGCGCAAGTGGCGCAGGCGTGATTGGGCATGATGCGCAACCGCGCGCCGATGGGCAGGTCGGGCAGCGCGCGGCGGCTGCCGGGCCGCAGGCGGATGATGCCCTGCTCCTGGTTGGTTTCGGCCAGCAGAAGATCGGGCAGCACCTCGCCGTCGATATCGCACACCAGCCCGTAGGCCTGGTCCACGGGCTGGCTGGCGGTGCCCCGGTCGCGCGACATGGCCATCCAGCCGGCATCGACCAGTATCCAGCCCTTTTCGCGCTGGTGGCCGATGACGGTGGTCAGCACGGTTGCGGCGATGTCCTGCACGCCGCACACGCCGAGCCCGGCCATGACCAGATCGAAAAACACATAAACCCCGGCGCGCACTTCGGTCACGCCTTCGAGGCTGCGCGCGAAGTGGGCGGTAGGCGTCGAACCCACACTGACCACGGGACACGGCAGGCCCGCGGCGCGCAAGGACCGGGCGCAATCGACCGCCGCGCGGCGCTCCTGCTCGGCCATGGCGGCGATGGCATCCAGGCTGCGGCAACCGTAGGATTCGCCCGCATGCGTCATGACGCCGCGCAGGCAGCCGGCGCCGTGCAGAATGCGCCCGATTTCCAGCAGCGCGGCCGTGTCCTGCGGCTGCACGCCGGCGCGGTGGCCGTCGCAGTCGATTTCGATCAGGGCGGGAATCGCCTCGCCCTCTTGCGCCGCGCGCCGCGCCAGGGCGCCCGCGGCTTCCGGGTTGTCCACCACGACGGTCAGATCGGCGCCGGCGCGGCGCAGCGCCAGCACGCGGTCGAGTTTGGCCGGCGTGACGCCGACGGCGTAGAGCAGGTCGGTGATGCCGGCCGCTGCGAACTGTTCGGCTTCCTGCAGCGTGGATACCGCGGCGGGCCCCCGCGGCCCGCTCATGACGCGATGCGCCACTTCGATCGATTTGGGAGTTTTCAGGTGCGGGCGCAGGCCGACGCCGTGCGCGCGCATGATGGCCGCCAGACGCTCGATATTGCGCGTCATGCGGGTTTCGTCCAGGATCAGGCAGGGCGTGTCGAGCTGGTCCAGCGTGGAGGTGGCGGGCGAGAAAGACATGGCGATGGGGAAATAAAGAAGGAAACTGGCCACAAGTATCGCCTGTCCGGCGATCCGCATGTTTAATATGCCATTAACCTCGCATTAAGGCGTTTATGAATGATAACCACCGATGACCTGCGCTTTTTCCTCACGCTCTCGGCCACCTCGTCCCTGGCCGAGGCGGCCCGGGCGCTGGACGTTACGCCGCCCGCGGTCACGCAGCGCCTGCATGCGCTGGAAAAGCGGCTGGGCGTGCGGCTGGTCAACCGTTCCGGGCGGGGCACCGCGCTGACCGACGAAGGCCGGCTGCTGGCGCTGCGCGCGGGCCAGATATGCGGCGAGCTGAACCATCTGGCCGATGAGCTGACCGGCCGGCGCGGAGTGGTGGCCGGGCACCTGAGGGTCGTCGCGCCGCTGGGTTTCGGACAGCGCTACATTGCCCGGCTGGTGGCCGGGTTCCGCGGCGGCAGCGAGAACGTGACGGCCAGCCTCACCCTCTCCGATGGCCCGCCGCGCCTGGCCAGCGACGACTGGGATGTCATGGTGCACATCGGCGAACTGCGCGATTCCACGCTGGTGGCGTATCCGCTGGCGCCCAACCGCCGCCTGCTGTGCGCGGCCCCGTCCTACTTGGCGCGGCGCGGGGCCCCGGCCAAGCCCGAAGACCTGCGCGACCACGACTGCATCGCGCTGCGCGAGAACGACGAAGACGCCACGCTATGGCGCCTGCGGCGCGGACGCGGGCCCGCCGTGGGCGTGCGCATCGCGCCGGTGCTGTCTTCCAACGCCGGAGCCGCCGCCGTGCAGTGGGCGCTCGACGGGCACGGCATCGTGATCCGCTCCGAATGGGACGTGGCGCAATACCTGCAGTCCCGGCAGCTCGTGCCGCTGCTGCAGGGATGGTCGCTGCCCGACGCCAATATCGTGGCCCTGGTGAAATCGAGGCACGAACTCCCGGCCCGGACCGCCGGCTTCCTGGCCGTGCTGCGCGAGCATTTCGCCGAGCCGCCGTGGCGGCCCCGGCGGCCGGCCGCGCCGGACGCATGAGGCGGTTGGCCGGCCCGCGCGCGCCCCCGCCTAAAGCAGTATGGAGATCATGCCCAAGCCTTGCTACGCTGGTCACATCGCGGGAGGCAGGCCATCATGAACGAACAGATCCGCATGCTTTGCATCCAACCCGACTCCTTCGGGGCGCGCTTCGCCTTCCTGGGCGTGGCGCTGCGCTGGTCTATCGGCCTGTCGCCGCGCCCGCAAACCCTGGTCATCGGCCCGCACGAACTGGAACTGGTAGGGTCGGAATCGGCGTTCTGGCGCTTCGCGCTGCGCCACGCCGTCATGGGCGAATCCCTGCTCATCACCCGCCGCGGCCGCTGGGACGTGGCGGGATCGGTGGACGGCGACGTGGTGCGGGCCTTCGGCCGCAAGTTCGCCCTGAGGCACTGCCTGTACTGAAAAACGCCCGCGCCGGCGCAGGGCGCGCCCGCCTGCCGGCGCTCAGGTGCCCGCGTGCCGCTTGCGGTGAAAGGCCGCCATCGCTTCGGGCGTCCAGCGTTCCCTGGCCTCTTCCCTGCAGCAATTCCGGTAGATGAGCGCGCCCACCGCCAGGAAGCGGGCCATCTCCGCCTCGCTCAGCGCCGATTGCACGGCGGCCAGACAGTCCGCATAGGCGGACAAGGCGCCATACCAGCCGTCTTCCGAATCCGGCGCCGCCGGCCAGTCGATCATCCTGGCCATCATTTCGCTTTGATCCATACTGCCCCCGGTTCCTCGCCGCCCGGGCGGTTGCGGCCCATGCCTGCCGCCGGCCCGCCTCGCCCGCGGCCATGGCCAGCGTTTCAGCAAGCGTCGTGCCCGGACCGGGGCCGCTCCCCTGCGACCGTCGGGCAAAGCGGGTAGGATTCAAGCCTCGCAGAAAGGAGTCTCACCGTGAACGTCGAAATCCGCCCAGCCCGCCCCGGCGATGCCGAGCTGATCCATGCCTTCATCACCGAGCTGGCCATCTACGAACGCGCGGCCGATCAGGTCGTCGCCGGCGTCGAAGACATCCGCCGCAGCCTCTTCGCCGACGGCGCGCCGTCCCGGGCCTTGATATGCGAGCGCGACGGCAAGCCTATCGGCTATGCGGTCTATTTCTACAGCTACTCGACCTGGCTGGGACGCAACGGCATCTACCTGGAAGACCTGTATGTCACACCCGAGCACCGCGGCATCGGCGCCGGCCGCGATCTGCTGCGCCACATCGCCCGCGAGGCCGTGGCGCAAGGCTGCGGCCGCCTGGAATGGAGCGTGCTGGACTGGAACGCCCCGGCCATCGATTTCTACGAATCCATCGGCGCCCGGCCCCAGAAAGAATGGGTGCGCTACCGCATGGCCGGCGACGCGCTGGCCGCCTTCGCGGAAGGCCGCCGGGGCTAGAACTCCGGCAGATCGAACACCGTATGCAGGGTCGAACTGGGCGCCGGCGCCGAAACCAGGCGTTCGCAACCGTCGTCGTCGACCAGCACGCGCACCGCGCGCCGGGCCACGGTGACGCCCTCGCTGAACGCGGTTTCGACGTCCATGCCCTGCTTGATGAGATCGATGACCTCGGACGCCGCCGCGGTGACGGGCTCGCTGATCCATCCCGGCGCGCCCCGCTCGGCCTGCCCCACCCGGACATACGCCACATGACCGCTGATGGGCTCCTTGCGCACCGCGACGATCACGTACAACGACGACATGCTGGCTCCTCCCTTGATCCAAGGCCAGCATGCTAGCGCACGCGCGCGATGCGCGCATGGCGACGCTCAGGGCTCGATGTCGATCGGGGCAAAGGACTTCACCAGGTCGTCCAGCCGCTTGAGCTGCGCCAGGAAAGGCTCCAGCTTGTCCAGGGGCAGCGCGCTGGGTCCGTCGCACTTGGCGTGGGCGGGATCCGGATGCGCCTCGAGGAACAGGCCCGCCAGCCCCACCGCCATGCCGGCGCGGGCGAGTTCCGCGGCCTGCGCGCGCCGGCCGCCGGAGGCCGCGTCCAGCGACGACCGCTGCTGCAAGGCGTGGGTAACGTCGAAAATGACCGGCCGGTTGTCGCACACCTTCTTCATGACGCCGAAACCCAGCATGTCCACCACCAGGTTGTCGTAGCCGAAGCAGGTGCCGCGGTCGCAGAGGATGAGCTGGTCGTTGCCTGCCTCGGTGAACTTCTCGACGATGTTGCGCATCTGGCCGGGGCTCAGGAACTGGGGTTTCTTGATGTTGACGACGCGCTGCGTCTGCGCCAGCGCCACGACCAGGTCGGTCTGGCGGGCCAGGAAGGCCGGCAGCTGCAGGATGTCGGCCACCTCGGCCACCGGCGCGGCCTGCCAGGGCTCGTGCACGTCCGTGATGACGGGCACGCCGAACTCCGATTTCACCGCCTCGAAGATCCGCAGTCCTTCCTCCAGGCCCGGGCCGCGGTAGGAATGGATGGAAGAACGGTTGGCCTTGTCGAACGATGCCTTGAACACGTACGGAATGCCCAGGCGCGTCGTGACGCGCTGGTATTCCTCGCAGGCGCGCAGCGCGAGCTCGCGCGACTCCAGCACGTTGATGCCGCCGAACAGTACGAAAGGCCGGTCGTTCGCGCAGGAAATCGACGAGGAGATGAAAACTTCGAGGGCGGTCATGATGAGCAATCCTGTGTGTCTGTGCCGATAGTCCGTAATGTACAACCGGCAGGGACCGCGCGCCGCCCGCGCTCAGCCGCCGGAGGTCATGCGCCGCAGCACGCCGTCGCGCATCATGTAGTGGTGCCACAGCGCCGCACAGGCGTGCAGCCCGGCCAGCACAATGATGCACCATGCCACCGTGTTGTGGAGGTCGCCGTAGAAATGGCGCACGTCCCGGCTGAGGGGAATCAGCGTCGGCACGTCGAACAGGCCGAAAAACGAAAACGGCTCGCCCTGCGCCCAGCGGAACAGGAAGCCCAGCACGACCTGGGCCGCCATCAGTGCGTAGAGCAGGAAATGCGCCCCCACCGCGGCCAGGCCCGGCAGCCCGCCGGAGGCGCGCGGCAAACGCCGGCCGGCGCTGAGGCGCCACACGATGCGCACCAGCAGCACGGCCGCGAACGCCAGCCCGAAAGAGACGTGCAGGGATTGCAGCAGCTTGCGCGTCGGCGTGCCGCGCGGCAGGAAGGCCCAGATTTCCGCCAACGCGAAAAGGCCCACCACCAGGATGGCGGTCAACCAATGGAGGACGATGGTGCAGCGGTCGTAGTGCGCAGAGTTGGCGGTGTCCAAGGCGTGATCCGGGCGTTAGCGGCTTGGGGGCTCTTTCAGGAGGCTTTCGGGAAAAATGTTATTCAGCTTAGCCAGCCCATGCTTACGGCATCCTGACCCGCCCACGCCTTCAGTCGCCGGCGTCCCGGGTGGATACCAGCCGGAATGCCAGCGCGCCCAGCACCCCGCCCGCAAGCGGCGCGGCCCAGAACAGCCAGAGCTGTTCGAGCGCCCAACCGCCCACGAATACCGCGGGCCCCGTGGAACGCGCGGGATTGACCGAGGTGTTGGTGACCGGAATGCTGATGAGGTGGATGAGCGTGAGCGCCAGCCCGATCGGTATGCCCGCCAGGCCGGCCGGCGCGGATTTGCGGGTCGCGCCCAGGATCACGAACACGAACCCCGCGCTCAGCACCAGCTCGCAGATCAGCGCCGCCTCCATCGAATACTTGCCCGGGGAATGCGCGCCATAGCCGTTGGCCGCGAAACCGCTGCCAACGAGGTCGAAACCGAGCTTGCCGCCGGCGATCGCGGACAGCACCGCCGCCGCGGCCACGGCTCCCAGCACCTGCGCCGCCATGTAGGGCACGATATCGCGCCAGGGAAAGCGCGCCCCCGCCGCCAGCCCCAGCGTGACCGCCGGATTGAAATGTCCGCCCGAGATGTGCCCGACCGCGAACACCATGGTCAGCACCGTCAGCCCGAACGCCAGCGCCACGCCCGCGAAACCGATGCCCAATTCCGGAAACGCCGCCGCGAGCACCGCGGAGCCGCAACCGCCCAGCACCAGCCAGAACGTTCCAAAAAACTCGGCGCCGCAGCGCTTGGGCAATGAGTACATGCGTGTCTCCGGGACGATGGGATGCCGGCCGGGCCGCCGGCGCGGCGCGCGTGCCTGCACAGCATAGGCGCCGGGCGCGTCTGCCCGGCATCGTCCGCACGCACGACACCCCTGGCCCGGTGGTCCGTATAAGGGTGTGAACCACTGTGGCACCTACAACGACTGAGGATACGCAATTCGACTGACAGCACAGGGCGGAGTGGGGTGGGGTTCCCGGCGTATAGAAGCACCACCGACCGGAAAGCAAAACCCGCCCGCTCTCGCGCGGCGGGATTCGAGCCTGGAGCGCCCAATCTCCGGATCAGGGGAACTTCGACACGATGAAAGCCACTTCATTGCGATGATTCGGATAACGACCATTGACCAACTCAGCGAACTCCTGCTTCGTCAAACGATGGCGATAGGTGTCGTGTAGCCAGATCAGGAATTGCTCTTCATCAGCCTTGGTATCGATGGGGATACGCTTGTAGTTGGGGTCCGCTTTAACTTGGTCCAGCAACCTGTTGAACCACGCATAGAACGGTTCATCTTCGACAGCTGCCGTAACGCGGGGATTCGTACTCGTCGTGCACCCCTGCATCGCCGGCAATGCCAGGACACAAGCCAGCATGAATGCACGGCCAAAGCTTCCCGCGGTCAATTTCATACCGGATCTCCGTACTGAATCAGGCGAGCAGAAACCATACTGTATATGTGCGCAATTCTGATACCAAGAGATTGTCAAAAAACAAAAACCCGCTTGCTTTCGCAAGGCGGGCTTCGTTGGGCGGACTTCTGAGGAAATCCGTTGTCGCTGATTATGGGGTCGTTTCCGCAAGAGTCAACGATCAGGGGATAAACCCGGCTTCGCGCAGCAGTTTTTCAGCGTTGGCGTGCGCAGCCTGCTCGACGCCGTAGATTGGCTCCGCGCCCTTCTTCTGCCGGGTGCCGCGCAGCCAGCCCCCCGCCCTGGCGCTCGCCCGCTCGACGCTGCGAACCTTGCACCCGTATTCATCGGCCAGAGACGGGAGCGTTCGCATACCGCCCGTGTCGTAATTACGGCGCACCAGGGCATACAGCAGTGCGCTATGGGCGGTCCGCATCGAAAGACATGCACCCAAGCGCCCCCCGCAACGCGATGGAGCGCCCCCGACCAGTCCGGGTGGTCGCCCTCGCTGCCGCACCGTCGATGCCGGCCACCTGGGTCGGCGCGGAGCCGCATGGGGAAGTGTTCCGTAACCCTGGCACAGGCGAGCGCTGGTCGGGCAGCCAAGCTGCGCAAAGGATCTGGGTAACCGCCCTGAAACGCGCCAGCGTTCGATATCGGAGGCCTTACCAAACGCGCCACACATACGCATCAATGATGCTGTCTGCTGGCGAGCAGCCTATGTGGGTGGCGAAGCAGATGGGCCACAAAGACTGGGCCATGATCATCCGCGTATACGGAAAATGGATGCCATCTGCCGACCCGGACGCCGGCGGCAAGGCCGCGGATCTGTTCGGAGAAAAGCTGGCATCAAGTTGTCATTCTGGTGCCCAAACAGCCCCGAAACACCCCAAAAAAAATGACAACATGAAATCTTAAGTTATTGATTTCATTAAGAAAGTTGGTGCGAAGGAGGGGACTCGAACCCCTACACCTGTTACGGCGTCAGGACCTAAACCTGGTGCGTCTACCAATTTCGCCACCTTCGCAAAGCCAAGCCCGCTATTGTAGCTTGCTTGTTAAAATCTTGCGTTATGAATCCGCGCCTCGACACCCTGCACCCCTATCCGTTCGAAAAACTGCGTGCCCTTCTGGCCGAGGCCGGGCCGCAGCCGGAAGGATTGCGGCCGATCAATCTGTCGATCGGCGAACCCAAGCACGCCGCGCCCGCCTGCGTGGAGCAGGCGATCCGCGAGGCCATGCCGGGGCTTTCGGTCTACCCGTCCACGAAGGGCGATCCGGCGCTGCGGCGCGCGATCGCGGCGTGGCTGGCGCGCCGCTACAGCATTCCCGCGCCCGATGCCGAGACGCAGGTGCTGCCGGCGCTGGGCTCGCGCGAGGCGCTCTTCGCGTTCGCGCAGACGGTGATCGACCCGTCGGCGGATTCGGTGGTGGTGTGCCCGAATCCGTTTTACCAGATTTACGAGGGCGCGGCGCTCCTGGCGGGAGCCCGGCCCTATTACGTCAACGCGAACCCGCTGCGCGATTTCGGCTGCGACTGGCACCAGGTGCCGGAAGACATCTGGCGCAAGACCCGGCTGGTGTTCGTGTGCTCGCCGGGCAATCCGGCGGGCAACGTGATGTCGCTGGACGACTGGAAAATGCTGTTTGCGCTGTCGGACCGGCACGGCTTCGTCATCGCCTCGGACGAGTGCTATTCCGAGATCTATCTCGACGAGGACAATCCGCCGCTGGGCGGGCTGCAGGCGGCGCGCCGCCTGGGGCGCGACGACTACCGCAACCTGGTGGCGTTCTCCAGCCTGTCCAAGCGCTCCAACGTGCCGGGGCTGCGCTCGGGCTTCGTGGCGGGCGACGCGGCGCTGCTGGCGCGTTTCCTGCTCTACCGCACCTACCACGGCAGCGCGATGAGCCCGCTGGTGGCGGCGGCCAGCGTGGCGGCCTGGAACGACGAGGCGCACGTCAAGGAAAACCGGCGCATGTACCGCGAGAAGTTCGACGCGGTGCTGCCCATTTTGCAGCGGGTGCTCGACGTGCCGCGCCCGCAGGCATCTTTCTATCTCTGGGCCGCCACGCCCGGCTCGGACACGGCGTTCGCCCGCGGGCTGTACGGCCGCGCAGGCATCACCGTGCTGCCGGGCAGCTTCCTGGCGCGTCCGGCGCACGGCATGAACCCCGGCGAGGGCCGCATCCGCATCGCGCTGGTGGCCCCGCTCGCCGAATGCGTGCAGGCGGCCGAGCGCATTGCCCATTTCGTGAATACTTCTTCTGTTTGACCAACCCCTGAAAAGCTGAGCCGCTATGACTCTCGACCTGCAGACCACCATCGAAAAAGCCTGGGACGACCGGGCCAACCTGTCGCCCACCGACGCCTCCGTGGAGGTGCGCGAGGCGGTTGAGCACACGATCGACGGCCTGGATCTGGGCCGCCTGCGCGTCGCCGAGAAGATCGACGACGAATGGGTGGTGCATCAATGGATCAAGAAGGCGGTGCTGCTGTCCTTCCGCCTGGCCGACAATGCCGTGATGGGCCAGGCGCCGCTGCAGTTCTACGACAAAGTGCCGCTCAAGTTCGGCGACTATGGCCAGAACGCCTTCCGCCAGGGCGGCTATCGCGTGGTGCCGCCGGCCGTGGCGCGCCGCGGCGCATACATCGGACGCAACGTGGTGCTGATGCCTTCCTACGTGAACATCGGCGCCTACGTGGACGACGGCACCATGGTCGATACCTGGGCCACCGTGGGCTCGTGCGCCCAGATCGGCAAGAACGTGCACCTGTCGGGCGGCGTGGGCATCGGCGGCGTGCTGGAGCCGCTGCAGGCCAACCCCACCATCATCGAAGACAACTGCTTCATCGGCGCCCGCTCGGAAGTCGTGGAAGGCGTGGTGGTCGAGGAGAACTCGGTGCTGGCCATGGGCGTGTTCCTGTCGCAGAGCACCAAGATCTACGACCGCACCACGGGCAAGATCATCTACGGCCGCGTGCCGTCCGGCTCGGTGGTGGTGCCGGGCTCGCTGCCCTCGGCCGACGGCACGCATAGCCTGGCCTGCGCGGTGATCGTCAAGCGCGTGGACGCGCAGACCCGCGCCAAGACCAGCATCAACGACCTGCTGAGGGCCTGATGAGCATTTCTTCCGCCCCCGGGGCAGCCGAGGCGCGGCGGGAGGGCGAGCCCTCCCCCGCCGTGCTGGACCTGGTCAAGGACCTGGTCGCCCGCCCGTCGGTCACCCCGGCCGACGAGGACTGCCAGGCCATGCTGGCCGCCCGCCTGCAGCGCATCGGTTTCCGCTGCGAAACCATCGCCCAGGGCGGCGTCACCAACCTCTGGGCGCGGCGCGGCGAGGCTTCGCCGCTGGTCGTGTTCGCCGGGCACACCGACGTGGTGCCGCCCGGCCCGCGCGACAAATGGGACAGCGATCCGTTCGTGCCCACCGAGCGCGACGGCTTCCTGTACGGGCGCGGCACGGCCGACATGAAGAGCTCGATCGCCGCCTTCGTGGTGGCGGCCGAGGAATTCGTCGCGGCCCGGCCCGCGCACGAGGGCTCCATCGCCCTGCTCATCACGTCCGACGAAGAGGGCCCGTCCATCGACGGCACGGCCATCGTGTGCGACGCGCTGGCCGCCCGCGGCGAACGGCTCGACTACTGCATCGTGGGCGAACCGACTTCCGGCGAACGCCTGGGCGACGTCTGCAAGAACGGCCGGCGCGGCTCGCTATCGGGCCGCCTCACGGTCAAGGGCGTCCAGGGCCACGTGGCCTATCCGCACCTGGCGCGCAATCCCGTGCACCAGCTCGCTCCCGCGCTGGCCGAGATCGTCGGCATCGAATGGGACCAGGGCAACGAGTATTTTCCGCCCACGACCTTCCAGGTTTCCAACCTGAACGCGGGCACCGGCGCCACCAACGTGGTGCCCGGCGAAGCGGTGGCGCTCTTCAATTTCCGCTTCTCCACGGCCAGCACGCCGGAGAGCCTGAAGGCGCGCGTGCACGAAGTGCTGGACCGCCACGGCCTCGAATACGACCTGCAATGGGAGCTGGGCGGCGAGCCCTTCCTGACGCCGCGCGGCTCGCTGAGCGAGGCGCTCACGCAGGCCATCCGGGCCGAGACCGGCCTGACTCCCGAGCTTTCCACCACGGGCGGCACGTCCGACGGCCGCTTCATCGCCAAGATCTGCCCGCAGGTCATCGAGTTCGGCCCCTGCAACGCCACGATCCACAAAGTGAACGAACGGATCGAACTGGCCTCGCTGGAGCCGCTGAAGAACATCTACCGGCGCACGCTCGAAAACCTGCTGCCCGCCCGCTGAGTCCCGCTTTCATGTATCAATCCGCCCGCCAAGAACTCCTGACGCTGCGCGACCTCATCCGCTACGGCGTGTCCCGCCTGAACGGCGCGCAGGTCGCGCTGGGCCACGGCAGCGACAACGCCTGGGACGAAACCGCGTATCTGGTCCTGCATGCGCTGCACCTGCCGCTGGACACGCTGGACCCCTTCCTGGACGCGCGCGTGCTGCGCGAGGAGCGCGAGCGCGTGCTCGACCTCATCGAGCGGCGCGTCGCCGAGCGCCTGCCCGCGCCGTATCTCACGAACGAGGCCTGGCTGCGCGGGCACCGCTTCTACGTGGACCAGCGTGTCATCGTGCCGCGCTCGCCCATCGCCGAATTGCTGGACACGGGGCTCGCGCCCTGGGTGGCCGATCCGCTGGAGGTGGAGCGCGTGCTCGACATGTGCACCGGCTCCGGTTGCCTGGCGATCCTGGCCGCGCTGGCCTTTCCCCATGCCCGGGTCGACGCGGTGGACGTCTCGGCCGACGCGCTCGACGTGGCTCGCCGCAATGTGGACGACTACGGGCTGCAGGACCGGCTCGCCCTGCATCGCAGCGATCTCTTCGACGCCCTGCCGCCCTGCCCCTACGACGTCATTCTCTGCAACCCGCCCTATGTGAACAGCGGCTCCATGAGCGCGCTGCCGCAGGAATACCGCCACGAGCCGCAACTGGCGCTGGCGGGCGGCGAGGACGGCATGGACCTCGTGCGGCGCATTCTGGCCGCCGCGCCCCGCTACCTGTCCGACACGGGCGTGCTGGTGCTGGAAATCGGCCATGAGCGCGATTTCTTCGAGGCCGCCTTCCCGGACCTGTCGCCCGTCTGGCTGGACACCGAGCAAGCCTCGGACCAGATCCTGCTGCTGACCCGCGAGCAGTTGACGCCGTGATACGCGCGACCGGACTGACTTTGCGGCGCGGCGCCAAAGTGCTGCTGGACGACGCGGAATTCGTGGTGCACCCCGGCGAGCGGGTCGGCATCGTGGGCAAGAACGGCGCGGGCAAGTCTTCGCTGTTCGCGCTCCTGACTGGCGCGCTGGACCAGGACGCGGGCGCGCTGTCCGTGCCGGCGGGCTGGCGCATCGCCAGCGTGCAGCAGGAAATCGCGGCCGACGACCGACCCGCGCGGGAATTCGTCATCGACGGCGATACCCATCTGCGCGAACTGCAGGCGCGGCGCGCCGCGCTGTCCGACGACCAGGGCACGCAGATCGCCGAGACCGAGGCGGCGCTGGTGGAAGCCGGCGCCTGGAGCGCGCCTTCGCGCGCCGAGCAGTTGCTGGCCGGCCTGGGCTTCAAGCCGCACGAGTGGATGCAGCCGGTGGAGGGCTTTTCCGGCGGCTGGCGCATGCGCCTGGCGCTGGCGCGCGCGCTGATGGCGCCGTCGGAACTGCTGCTGCTGGACGAACCCACCAACCACCTGGACCTGGACGCCATGCTGTGGCTGGAGAAATGGCTGGCCGCCTATCCCGGCACCGTCATGCTCATCTCCCACGACACGGAGTTCCTGGACGCGGTGGCGCGCTCGGTGCTGCATTTCGACCACGGCAAGCTGGTCCGCTACAAGGGTGGCTATGCCGACTTCCTGACGCAGCGCGCCGAGCGCCTGCGCCAGAGCAGCCTCGCCTACGAAAGGCAGACGCGCGAGGCGGCCCGCCTGCAGGGCTTCATCGACCGTTTCAAGGCCAAGGCGTCCAAGGCCAAGCAGGCGCAGAGCCGCGTGAAGGCGCTGGCCCGCATGCAGGTGCTGGCGCCGCTGCATGCCGAAGCCGGCATCGACATCCGCATCCCCTCGCCCGACCACATGCCCGACCCGCTGCTCACGCTGGAGCATCTGTCGGCAGGCTACACGGACGAGGCCGGAAACCCCGTGCCCATTCTGCGCGACGTCACGCTCATGGTGCGCGCGGGCAGCCGCGTGGGCGTGCTGGGCGCCAACGGCGCGGGCAAGAGCACGCTGATCAAGACGCTGGCCGAAGAGCTGCCACCGCAGGCCGGCACGCGCCGCGCCTCGCGCGGGCTGGCCATCGGCTACTTTCACCAGCACCAGCTCGACATGCTGGACCTGGACAGCACCCCGCTCGCGCACCTCGCCCGGCTGGCGCCGGATGCCCGCGAGCAGGAACTGCGCAACTACCTGGGGGGCTTCGGCTTTTCGGGCGACACGGTGACGAGCAAGGTGGGCCCCATGTCGGGCGGCGAGAAAGCGCGGCTGGCGCTCTCGCTCATCGTCTGGCAAAAGCCCAACCTGCTGCTGCTGGACGAGCCGAGCAACCACCTGGATGTGGAAACGCGCGAGGCCCTGGCCGCGGCGCTGGCCGAGTTCGGCGGCAGCATGCTGCTGGTTTCGCACGACCGCCATCTGCTGCGCACCACGGTGGACAGCTTCTGGATCGTGGCCGACGGCGCGGTGCGCGAGTTCGACGGCGACCTGGAAGACTACCGGGACTGGCTGGCCGCGCGCAACGCCGGCGAGCGCGCCGGCGCGGCGCGCGAAGCCGCCGCGCAGGGCGCGCCCGTGGTGGACCGCAAGGCGCAGCGGCGCGCCGAAGCCGAGCAGCGGCAGCGCCTGGCGGCGCTGCGCAAGCCGCTGGAATCCCGGCTCTCCAAGGTGGAAGCCGAAATGGAGAAGCTGCGCGGCAGGCTGCAGGCGCTGGACGCGGTGATCGCGGACCCGGACCTGTACTCCGACGCGCGCCGCGCGGAACGGCAGCAGGTCATGGCCGAGCACGGCGAGCATGGCAAGCGCATGGAAGCGCTCGAGGAGCAGTGGCTGGAACTGCAGGGCTCGCTGGAGGAAATCGAACAATCCGAAGGCTAGGGCCGGAAGGGTGGCGCAAAGAGCCGCCCTGTGCCTGTCCATGCCCTTATCTACTAACAATAACAATTATCATTTATACTTTCATGATTGTTTGTTGCCATGGCCAAGGCGCTGGCTGCATGTCTACGCTTACGGATGTCTTTCTTCGCCACTACCGGGAGCTGCTGGGGTTCCTGTCCCTGCGCACCGGCTCCCGCGACGTGGCCCAGGATTGCGCGCAGGACACCTGGATCCGGCTCGCCGAGTTCAAGGACCGCACCCGCCCGGCCAATGACCGCGCCTACGTGTTCCGCGTGGCCGCCAATATCGCCACCGACTGGCACCGCCGGCGCGCGCGCGAACAGGCCCTGGCCCTCGACTATGCGGCCGCCCAGCCTCCCCGGCACGAAGCCGACACGCTGGACGTGGCAGCCGCCAGCCAGCTGGCCCGCCGGCTGGAAGCCGTCCTGCTCGCCCAGCCTCGCCGCAGCCTGGACGTCTTCATCATGCATCGCCATGACGGCATGAGCTACCGCGCCATCGCCGAACGCCTCTCCATCTCCGTCAGCGCCGTCGAAAAACACATGATGCGCATCCTGCTGGCCTGCGACCAGGCGCTGGCGGCATGAGCCTTGCCGACGGCTTCCGGCGCGGGCGCCGAAGCGCGCGGCCCGACAGCGGCCAGCCGGGCAATCGCGCCGCCACCGAACAGGCCTCGCTCTGGGTGGTGCGGCGCAGCGGCCAGCCTCCGGACGCGCGGGCGCAGTCCGAATTCGAAACCTGGTACCAGGCCGACGCGAGCCACGCGGCCGCCTACGACCGCCTGGCACGCGTCTGGCGCAGCATGGCCGAAGTGGACCGCGCCGCGCTGCGCGCCCGACCCGCCCGCAAGCGGCGCGCGGCCGCGGCCGCCCTGCTGGCGGCGCTGGCCCTGCCCGCTTGGCTGGGCCTGAAAGGCGAACATCCGCTGGCCGATTACCGCAGCGGCGCGGAGGTGCTGAACGTGGCGCTGCCCGACGGATCCCGGGTCGTGCTCGACGCCCGCTCCGCCCTGGACGTGGATTTTTCCGCGGGCCGGCGCGAGGTCAGGCTGCTGGCCGGCCGCGCGCTTTTCGAGCCGGCCCCGCGCACGCCCGGCGGCGCGCCGTTCACGGTGCTCACCGGCCAGGCCAGCGCCACGGCGCTGGGCACGCGCTACACCGTCTCGCGGCAGCAGGACAGCACGCGGGTCGCGGTCTACGAACACAGCGTGGCGCTGCGCTGCCTGGTCTGCGCCGACAGCCGGACGCGCACCCTGGAAGCCGGCGAAGGCGCGGACGTGTCGCCCGCCGGCATCCTGCCCGACGCGCCTGTCCGCCCCGCCCCTCCCGCCTGGACCCGGGGCCTGCTGGTGTTCGACGACGTGCCGCTGGCCGAAGCGGCGCAACGGCTGTCGCGCTACACACGCAAGCACATCCTGGTGCTGGGCGGGCCGGCCCGCGCGGTCCGCGTGTCGGGCACGGCGCAGGTGTCGGACCCGGCGCGGGCGCTGTCCCTGCTGCTTGCCCAGACCCCCGTGCGCATCGACGAGCTGCCCGGCCTGCTGGTGCTGCGCATGGACGACGGAGCGTCCGGCAAGTCCGCCAAACCTATTAGTAAATAAGAATCAATATAGATAATTCATCGCTCCGGCGCTGAGGGACATGGGGACCCAGCGCGTCCTACGGCTGACTACAACGCAGCCAGGAACCCAAGCATGTTTCCCTCTTTACGCAGCAAGCACGGAGCGGCGCTTCTGTGCGCCCTCCTCGCCGGGATGGCCCCGGCCGCGCCGCAAGCCCAGCCGCAGACGCATCCCGCCTCCTACGACATCCCCGCGCAGCCCCTGGGCGCGGCCCTGCTGGAACTGGGGCGCCAGTCGGGCCTGGAGATTTCCTTTCCGCCGGCCGCTGTGGCCGGCAAACAGGCGCCCGCGCTGCAGGGCGAATACTCGGCGCTGGCCGCGCTGACGCGCCTGCTGGCAGGGTCCGGCCTGGCCCTGCGCGCCGAAGGGCCGGGCCGCTACATCATCTACGTGGACCGCGCCAACCAGTTCTCGGCGCTGCGGCTCGAAGCCGTGCGCGTGTACGGCGAGCAGACCGGCGAGCGCACCTACTCGCGCGAGGAAATCGCCGAAACGCCCACGTCCAACCGCGACCTGAGCTCGCTGGTGGCCACGCATCCGGCGGTGCGCGTGAACCCGAGCGCCAACGGCTCGCAGAACCGCGGCTCCCTGAATGTGGAAGACATTTCCTTCCATGGCTCCAGCCCCTACCAGAACCTGTTCCAGATCGACGGCATGGACGCCACCAACCGCATCGATCCGGCGAGCAAGAACCTGAACCTGCAGGTCGGCAACATTCCCAGCAATGCGCAATCGTATTTCGTGGACACCAGCCTGCTGGAAGCAGTGCGGGTGCACGACAGCTTCGTGCCCGTGGAATACGGCCGCTTCACCGGCGGCGTAGTGGATGCGCGGCTGCGGCGCTTTTCGGGCGAAAACCACCTGCGCCTGGACTACCGCTGGAACACCTCGAACATGACGCGGCAGAAGGTGGCCGAGGGCGAGCAAAGCAACTGGGAACAGGGCAAGCCGGGCTACTCGCCGGAATGGAAAAAGCGCTTCTACTCCGCCGTGGGCGACGTGGCCTTCAATGAGAAATCGGGCATGGTGCTGGCCGTGTCGCGCCGGGAGTCGGACATCACGCGCTGGAACATGGGCGTGGACGACAAGGGCCAGCCGCTGGCGGGCCAGGAAGACTACCGCGACCGCATCGACAATTTCCTGGGCAAGTTCAGCGTGCGCGCCAGCGCCGAAACGGTGGCGGACCTGACGCTGAAGTACGCCGACCGCAGCGAACGCCTGGCCAGCAATCTGTTCCGCGACACGTACTGGGACAACAACCATGCCGCGCGCGGCGTGGCGGGCAATGTGGAGCATGTCTTCAACGGAGGCCGGCTGTCGCTGCAGGCCGGGTGGGACCGCGCGCTGAGCAACCGCGAGTCGGTGGGCGACGAGCTGGTGACCTACCGCCCCTACAAGCTGCCGCAGTTCACGGCGGGCGGCTTCGGCAAGGAGCAGACGCGGCAGGATACCTGGACCCTGAAGGGCCGCGTGGACCTGGACGCCGTGCGCACGGGGCCTTTCACCCACCTGCCCTACGCGGGCGCGGAATGGCAGCGCGTGGACGCGAATTTCGAGCGATTCCAGGAATCGTGGTCGTACCGGCGCGACTACGCCGCCAACGGCAGCTACAAGGATTTCAGCAAGGTGCGCTACCTGCCGGGCACGGTGGACGTGGACTACGACACGCTGTCCCTGTATGTGTCCGACCGCATCGAGTGGCAGCGGCTGGCGCTGGACGCCGGCCTGCGCTATGACCGCGAGAACTTCCTCGGCACCGGCAACCTCGCGCCGCGCTCGCGGCTGGACTGGGACCTGTTCGGCTCGGGCGAGACGGTGTTGAGCGCGAGCTGGGCCCGTTATTACGGCGGCGAAGTGCTGCAGACCGCGCTGGAGCAGGAAATCAGCCGCCTGCGCCGGCAGGTGCTCGATTCCAAGGGAAATCCGGTGGCCAACGGCAACAAGGAATACTACGTGCAGTACAAGGGACTGCGCATGCCCTACGACGACGAGTGGGCCGTCTCGCTGCGCCAGCGCATGGCGGGCATGGAAGGCGTGCTGAGCTACGTGCGCCGCAACGGCCGCGACCAGTGGACCAAGACCGGCACCGAGACCACGGGCTATCGCTACACGAACGAGGGCCTGTCGACGACGGACGGGGTGAGCCTGTCGGTGCGCACCCTGGAGCCCTGGCGCCTGGGCGAAACCCGCTGGAACCTGATGGCCTCGTGGAGCTGGCAGAAGCGCAAGACCAACGCCGACCTCGTGGAAGGCTATGCGGGCGACGCGCGCGACCCCGGCGAATACGTGATCTACAACGGCTCGCGCATACGCGTCATCGACCTGCCGCCCAGCTCGTTCCACCAGCCCCGGAAAGCCACGCTGACCCTGGTGGGCGCCTGGCCCCGCGCCGGGCTGACGTGGAGCAACATGGTCAACTGGCGCAGCAAGCGGGACGACGTCATCTATGTAGGCCGCGGCCCCAAGCCCGAGTACCTCGACCGCTACGAGTCGGGCAGGATTCCCTCCTACTGGACCTGGGACACCAAGCTGTCGTGGCAGCCCGCGTTTGCGCGCAACCTGGAACTCACCGTGGAAGTGCTCAATGTGCTCGACCGCACGCCCAAGGTCATGGCCACCAATCCCAGCCTCACCACCAACCGCAACCTTTACCAGGTAGGACGCGAGCTATGGCTGCAAGTCGGTTATCGCTTCTGAGGCGATCGGCGGCCGCGCTGGCGGGCGCGGCCGCCTTGTGGAGCGCCCAGCCGGCGCGCGCCCAGGATGCTTCCGCCGCCGCGCCGGCCTGCCGGCAGGCCGCGGGTTGGGACGCCGCCTGCCTGCGGGCCCGCTACGCCGGCCCGGCGTCGGAATGGCCGGCGCCGGCCATCGACCCCGGCGTGCGCTGGCGCGAATGGGCGCCGGCGCCCTCCGCCGACCTGCCGCCCGGGCAGTGGACGGCCGCCAACCCGGGACAGGCCACGCTGAACGCCGACCTGGCCAGGCCCGGCGTGACGGCGCTGGGGCAGATGCTGTTCTTCGACTCGCGCCTGTCTCGCAAGGGACAGGTTTCCTGTGCGTCCTGTCACCAGCCGCAGCGCGCCTTCACGGACGGCCGCGCGCTGGCGGTGGGCGAAGACGCGCTGATGGGCCGCCGCCGCTCCATGCCGCTGTATGCCGCGCCCTTCTCTCCCGCGCTGTTCTGGGACGGGCGCGCCGCGAGCCTGCAGGAGCAGGTGCTGGGGCCGATCCACGATGCGCGCGAGATGAACCACGACGCCGCCGGCGCGGTTGCGCGGCTGCGCGACACCCCGCCGTATCCGGCCGAGTTCCTGCGCGCCTTCGGCGACGCCGGGCCCACGCAGTCGCCTGTGACGGCCGACCGCCTGGCCCGCGCCCTGGCCGCCTATGTCGCCACGCTGCGGCCGGAACGCACAGCCTTCGACGCATTCCTGGACGGACGGCGCGACGCGCTGGACGACGCCCAATTGCTGGGCCTGCATCTGTTCCGCACCAAGGCGCGATGCATGAACTGCCACAACGGGCCGCTGCTGACGGACAACGGTTTCCACAACATCGGCCTGTCTTTCTACGGACGCCGCAACCAGGACCTGGGCCGCTACGAAGTGACGCGGGACCCCCGGGACCTGGGCAAGTTCCGCACGCCTAGCCTGCGCAATGTGTCGCGCGCAGGGCCCTGGATGCACAACGGCCTGTTCGGCGACCTGAAGGGCCTGCTGCGCATGTACAACGTGGGCATGGGCCGCGAGACGCCGCCGGCGGATCCGCCCGACCCGTATGCGCCGGTAAAGTCGCCCCACATCCGGCGGCTCGATCTCACGCCGGAGGAAATCGACGCGCTGCTGGCGTTCCTCGAGGCGCTGTAGACAATAGAACGCCGCCCATGCCGGGCGGCGTTTGTGGTGCCGGAAAGCCGTCCCGGAACGGATCAGGAGTACGGGCGGTCGCGCAGGCGCGCGTGGGCGTCCACTACCGTGTCGATGATTTCGCGCAGAATGGTTTCGGCCAGGGCGGGCGGAACGCCGGCCTCTTCGGCCAGGCGGCGGATGCGCGCCACCTGGTGGGCCTCGCGCTTCGGATCGACCAGGTCGAGCCCGTGGGTGTGCTTGATTTCGCCGAGCTGGTCGGTGCAGCGGAACCGCACCCCCAGCAGCAGGATGATCTGCTGGTCGATTTCGTCGATTTCGGCGCGCAATGCCGCCAGGTCCGCGCTGTAAGACGCTTGATTCGCCATGTCGTGCCCCGAGTGTGGCTCAGCCCTGAATGATTTCCAGCTTGGCGATGCCCAGCGCCAAGGTCTTGGCGCCCACGTCGCGGAACTGGATCTGGGCCTGGGCGTCCTGCCCGGCGCCGCTCAGCCCGATGATGGTGCCGTCTCCGAAGCGCGCGTGGCGCACGCCCTGCCCTACACGATACTGCTTATCGCCCACGGTGACGCCGCTGGTCGCGCTGCGCGCTTGACGCGGCGCAATCGTATTGGTGGGCCGGCGTCCGAACGCATCGGCGCGCTGGCCTGCCCAGGCCGCCTGCTGCGGGCCGCCGTGGCCCGCGCCCGCCCGGGGGCTGAGCCATTTCAGGTGCTGCTCGGGGATTTCCTCCAGGAAGCGCGAGCGCATGGCGTAGCGGGTCTGGCCGTGCAGCATGCGGCTTTGCGCCAGGGTGATGTACAGCCGTTCGCGGGCCCGCGTGATGGCCACGTACATCAGGCGGCGTTCTTCTTCCAGGCCCGAGGGTTCGAGAATGCTGTTCTCGTGCGGGAACAGCCCCTCTTCCAGGCCGGTGATGAAGACGTTGTTGAACTCCAGGCCCTTGGCGGCATGCACGGTCATGAGCTGCACCGCGTCCTGGCCCTGCTGGGCCTGGTTGTCGCCGGCTTCCAGCGCCGCGTGCGACAGGAAAGCCGCCAGCGGCGTCATGGCGTCGGGAACCAGGGCTGGCGCATCGACCACGCCCGGCATCAGCGTGGACGAGGTGTCGTGCTCGGGCACCACGCCCGCGGGCAGGCCGTCGTAGTTTTCCTCGGAAGCGAACACCGCCGCGGCCGTGATCAGTTCGTTCAGGTTCTCCAGGCGCTCCGCGCCCTCGCGCTCGGATTCGTAGTGCGCCTTGAGGCCGCTGGCCTCGAGCATGTGCTCCACCATTTCCGGCAGCGGCAGGTCGCGGGTTTCCGCGATGAGCCGGTTGATGAGCTGGGCGAACTGCGCCAGATTGGAGCCCCCCTTGCCGCCCACCCGGCCCACCGCCGAATACAGGCTGCCATTGTCGGCGCGCGCCGCGTCGGCAAGCTGCTCCAGGGTGCGCGCGCCGATGCCGCGCGTGGGGAAATTGACCACGCGCATCCAGGACGTGTCGTCGTGCGGATTGGCCATGAGCCGCAGGTAGGCCAGCGCGTGCTTGATTTCCTGGCGCTCGAAAAAGCGCAGGCCGCCGTACACCTTGTAGGGAATGCCGGCCGAGAAAATGGCGTGCTCGAGCACGCGCGACTGTGCGTTGCTGCGGTACAGCACGGCGATTTCGCGGCGGTCGCTGCCCTCGTGGATGAGCGAGCGGATCTCGTCCACCACCCACTGCGCCTCCATGGCGTCGGAAGGCAGCTCCATGACGCGCACCGGCTCGCCCTCGCCCTGCTCGGTCCAGAGGTTCTTGCCCAGCCGGCCGGTGTTATGGCCGATGAGCGCGTTGGCCGAGTCCAGGATGTGGCCGTAGGAACGGTAGTTCTGCTCCAGGCGGATGACCGTGCCGTGGGCGTACTCGCGCTCGAAGTCGGCCATGTTGCCGACGTTGGCGCCTCGGAAAGCGTAGATGGACTGGTCGTCGTCGCCCACCGCGAAGATGGCGGCGCCGCCGCCCGCCAGCAGGCGCAGCCACTTGTACTGCAGCGTGTTCGTGTCCTGGAACTCGTCGACCAGGATGTGGCGGAAGCGGCGCTGGTAGTGCTCGCGCACCGGCGCGTTGCGCGACAGCAGTTCGTAGGCGCGCAGCAGCAGCTCGGCGAAATCGACCACGCCCTCGCGCTGGCACTGGGCCTCGTAGAGCTGGTAGACCTCGATGAGGCGGCGGCGGTGCGCGTCGTAGGCTTCCACGTCGGCCGGCCGCAGGCCCTCTTCCTTGGCGCCGTTGATGAAGCGCTGCACGTCGCGCGGCGGGTACTTCTCGTCGTCGACGCCGTTGGCCTTCATGAGCCGCTTGATGGCGGCGAGCTGGTCGGTGACGTCGAGAATCTGGAAGCTCTGCGGCAGGCCGGCATCGCGGTGGTGCGCGCGCAGCATGCGGTTGCACAGGCCGTGGAAGGTGCCGATCCAGAGTCCGCGCGTGTCGATCGGCAGCATGGCCGACATGCGGGCGAGCATTTCGCGCGCCGCCTTGTTGGTGAACGTGACCGCCAGGAGCCCAAAAGGCGAAGCCTGGCCGGTTTGAATCAGCCAGGCCATCCGGGTGGTGAGCACCCGGGTCTTGCCGCTGCCCGCCCCGGCCAGGACCAGGGCGTGCTGCGGTTCGAGGGTTACTGCGGCGCGTTGTTCAGGGTTGAGCTGCTCTAGCATCATGCCGCATAGCGGCGCAGGCGTTGCGCGAACTGCTCGAGACCGTCGATGCCGCTTTGCTGGGCACGCTGGCACCAGGCTTGCAGGTCATGCAGCAACTGTTCGCTGCTGGCGCTGGAGCTTTCCCAGATGCGCCCCAGCTCGCGGCGCATCTGCACCAGCGTGGAAAGCGCCTTGTTCTGGGCAATGGCCTGGTCCACGGCCTCGCGCTGCTCGGGCTGGAGGATGTCTTCGTTGCGGTGCAGGGCGCGGCGCACGCTGTAAAGCTTGCGCCAGCCGCTGTCGGCCGTGTCCTTGCTGGAAGCCTTCAGACGGGCCAGTTCCTGGCGGGCGGCGCGCTTCATGACGTCGGCGTAGCGGGCCATGACTTCGTAGCGGTGGGTGATCACGCCCTGCAGGGTGCGCAGGTCGATGCCCGTGCGGGAGTCGTCGAGCTTGAGCTTGGGCGCGACCTTCTTGACCTTGGCCAGGCCCAGGAACTTCAGCACGCTGATGTAGCACCAGCCCAGGTCGAATTCGTACCACTTGGCCGAGAACTTGGCCGAGGTGCCGTGGGCGTGGTGGTTGTTGTGCAGCTCTTCGCCGCCGATGATGATGCCCCACGGGAACACGTTGGTGCTGGTGTCCGGGCTGTTGTAGTTGCGGTAGCCCCAGTAGTGGCCGATGCCGTTCACCACGCCGGCCGCCCAGAACGGGATCCAGGCCATCTGCACGGCCCAGACCGTGAGGCCGATGGCGCCGAACAGGGCGATGTCGATGGCGAGCATGATGAGCACGCCCAGCAGGCTGTGCTTGCTGTAGATGTTGCGCTCGAGCCAGTCGTCGGGCGTGCCGTGGCCGAACTTGGCCATGGTTTCCTTGTTGGCCGATTCCTGGCGGTACAGCTCGGCCCCGCGGAACAGCACCTTCCAGATGCCGAACAGCATGGGCGAGTGGGGATCGCCGTCTTTTTCGCACTTGGCGTGATGCTTGCGATGGATGGCCACCCATTCCTTGGTGACCATGCCGGTCGTCATCCAGAGCCAGAACCGGAAGAAATGCATGACGGCGGGATGCAGATCCAGCCCCCGGTGCGCCTGGCTGCGATGGAGGAATACCGTCACCGAGATGATGGTGATGTGCGTCATCACGAGCGTGTAGACGACGATTTGCCACCAGCTGGCTTTGGTCAGGCCGTCGGCAAAGAAGGAGAGGATGTAATCCATAAAGCTGTTGTGAGCCTCGCTAGAAGAGTGGCTGAAGTTTAGCTTACCTTGAATCGCTTATGACATCGCGGTTTCAAAATAGTAATTGAGGGAAATCAAGCACTAAGCCGGACTTTTGACCACGAAACGCCCTGCTTGCCCGCAAGGCGGGCAAGCAGGGCCGCCCGGCGCGGCCCCGTTATTCGGGAGATGATGCGTCCCGGTTTACGGTTGGCGATGCGCGCGGGCCTCTGCATTGGGCCGGGCCCGCAGCTTAAAGTTCCTGTCAGCGGGTTTTCGGAAAGCTTGCAGCGGCCCGGGCTTGCGGCGGCCGCCGGAGTGGCCCACACTGCCGGGCGCCGTTTCATTGCCGAAAAAACCATGCCGCCGTTCCGTATCCGCCCGCTTCCGCTTTCCCGTTCCTGCGCCGCGCTCGCCGCGGCGGCCCTGCCGGCCCTTTCGGCTCTTCCGGCCGGCACGGCCGCGCAGACCCTCAAGACGGGCGACGTGGCGGTGCTGGCCTCGTACTATGAAATCCGGGGCGCGGATTGCCTCGCCCTGCGCGCCCCGCGTGTGGTGATTACGCAACCTCCGGCCCTCGGCCAGGCCCATGTGCAGCAGACCCGCGGCCAGGCCGGCGCTTCGGGCCGCTGCGCCTACAAGGCCGTCCCCATTTCGCAAGTGGTGTACCAGGCCCGCCAGCCCGGCACGGACGTTCTGGCGTGGGAAGTGAAATACCAGGACAAATCGCTGGGCACGCGCCATTACAACGCCCGCGTGGGCGTGACGCCAGCCCCCTGAGCCGGGGGGCGACCGGCTAGGGCGACCGGCCAGGGCGGCCGGCCCCGCCCCGTTATGCTTGCGGCCCGGCCTCGGGCGTCCCGGGCGTCTCCGGCGTTGCGAGCGGCGCCGCCTTGCGCCGCTCGAATACCGCGGCGAAGAAGCCGTCCGTGCCGTGCCAGTCGGGACGCAACTGGACATACGGCCCTTGCAGCTTCAGCGTTTCGCAGCGCGCGCCCAGCAGGGCCGCCGCGTCCAGGCGCTCGAAATCGGGGTGCGACGCCAGGAAGCGCCCGGCCTGGGCCTCGTTTTCCTCGGCCAGCAGGCTGCAAGTGGCGTAGACCAGGCGGCCGCCCGGCGCCACGCAGCGCGCCGCGCTGTTGAGGATGCGCTCCTGCAGGCGGCCCAGCTCGGCCAGCGCCTCGGGATGCTGGCGCCATTTCAGGTCGGGGTTGCGCCGCAGCGTGCCGATGCCGCTGCACGGCGCGTCGACCAGCACCCGCTGCGCCTTGCCGGCCAGCCGCTTGATGCGCGTGTCGTTTTCGCTGTCGATCACCACCGGCACCACGTTGGACAGGCCGCTGCGGGCAAAGCGCGGCTTGGCCCGCGCGAGCCGCGCCGCCGACACGTCGAACGCGTACAGGCGCCCGGTGGAGCGCATGAGCGCGCCCAGCAGCAGGGTCTTGCCGCCCGCGCCGGCGCAGAAGTCGATGATCATCTCGCCGCGGCGCGGCGCCACCAGCAGGGCCAGCAGCTGGCTGCCCTCGTCCTGGACTTCCAGGCTGCCGTTCTCGAACTGCGGCCAGCGATTGATGGCCGGCCGGCCTTCCAGGCGGATGCCCCAGGGCGAATACGGCATGGCCGCGGGCTTGCAGCGCGCGGCCGACGTCTGCAGCTCGGCCAGCATGGCGTCGCGGTCGGCCTTCAGCGGATTGACGCGGATGTCCAGGCTGGCCGGCTCGTTGAGGGCGGCGATCAGAGTATCGGGGCTTTCCATGGCGCCCAGCCGCTCGTCGAGCCAGTCGGGCAGGCTGCCGCGCACGGCGCGCGGCAGCGTGGCCGGGTCGATGCGCGACACCCTGTCCAGCCATTGCGCCTCGACGCCGTCCAGACCCTCGGCCAGCGCGTCGGCGCCCTGTGTGGCCGCCAGGCCCAGGATGGCCAGGCGGCGCGAGGCCGGTCCAACACCGCTTTCGCCGAACTGGCGGTAGCGGCGCAGGTTGCGCAACACGTCGTAGACCGCCTCGGCCACCTCGGAACGGTCGCGCGCGCCGAGCGCCGGATGCGCGCGCAGCCAGTGCGACAGCGCGGCGTCGGCCGGATAGGTCCACTGCAAAATCTCGCCCAGGGCGCTCTGCACCTGGTCGATGCGCATGGCGGCGTAAGGCTGGCGCGGACGCCGCGGCGCGGACGCGGCGCGCTCGCCGCGCGCCGGCGGACGGGCCTGGGACGCATGTGCGGCGGGCTGGCGCTGGTCGCGCGCATCGGGGCGCGACGGGCGCACGGAGCCGTGCCCGGGGTCACGTCCGGGGTCACGTCCGGGGTCGCGTCCGGAGTCGCGTCCGGGGTCGCGTCCGAATTCGCGGCCCGGTTCGCGCTGGGACCCGCGCGGCGCGTCCCGGCGGGTTTCGCGCCGCGGTTCGGCGCGTTGGGACTCGGCCCGCTCCGGGCGCCGCGGGCGCGCCGCCGGAGCGCGGGCCGGCTCGGCGGCGCGGGCCTCGCCCTTGGGACGCGAGAAAAAGGAACGGCCGTCCCGGCCTTCGGCGGGCCGCGCGGCGGAGGCGGGCCTCGGCGCGCCGGAGGATCGGGAACGCGGGGATCGGGGTTTGTTCATGAGGGTATCCAGAAAGGCGGCGAGCCGCCCGGGCTAAGGCGTTGCAGCGGCGTCAGCCGCCGGGCGTCCAGACGAACAGGCGGTCGGGGTCGCCAGCGACGTCCACGCGGTGGTCGCTCGTCAGCGAGACGCGGCCCTCGGCCAGCCAGCGCACCGCGGCGGGAAAGACGCGGTGCTCGACGGCCAGAACCCGCCCGGCCAGCGATTCCGGGGTGTCGCCGGCCAGCACCGGCACGCAGCCCTGGGCGATGATGGGACCATGGTCGAGCACCGGCGTGACGAAATGCACGGTGCAGCCGTGCACGCGCACGCCGGTGGCAAGCGCCTGCGCATGAGTGTGCAGCCCCGGAAACGCCGGCAGCAGCGAGGGGTGGATGTTCACCAGCCGGCCGGCGTAGCGATTGACGAACGCCGGCGTGAGCACACGCATGAAGCCGGCCAGGATGACGTAATCGGGGCGGTGCAGGTCGATTTCGTCGGCCAGGGCGGCATCGAAGGCTTCGCGGCTGGCGTAGTCTTTGTGGTAGAGCGCCGCGGTGGCGATGCCCTGCGAGGCGGCCCATTCCAGGCCGGCCGCGTCGGGGCGGCTGGCGATGACCGCCGCGACCTCGGCGGGCCAGGCTTCGGCGCGGCAGGCCTCGGCCAGGGCGCGCATGTTGCTGCCCCGCCCGGAAATCAGGATGACGAGGCGGCGCTTGATGGTAGAAGAATCCGGCAAGATGGGGTTCCGGCGAGAAAAATGACGAAAAGGCACGAAAGACCGGCCGCGGGGGAAGCCGCGGGCGCCGGCAACGGCGGGACAGCCGCAAAGAATCCAAAATTGTAAACTCTCGCTCGTGAAACCATTGCTGCGCATTTACCGATACCTCCCTCCGCCCGCCGAGCGCGCGCCCTGCGCGCTGACCATCGGCAATTTCGACGGCGTGCATCGCGGCCACCAGGCCATGCTTGCGCGCGTCTGTCAGGCGGCCCGCGAACGCGGGCTCACGCCCTCGGTCATGACCTTCGAGCCGCATCCGCGCGAGTATTTCGCCGCCCTGCACCGCCGCCCCGAGCTCGCGCCCACGCGCATCTCCGGGCTGCGCGACAAGCTGGCCGCGCTGGCGCGGCACGGCGTGTCGCAGGTGGTGGTCGAGCGCTTCGATGCCCGGCTGGCCGAAATGTCGGCCAATTCGTTCATCGAACAGCTGCTGGTGGAGGGGCTGCGCACGCGCTGGCTCCTGGTGGGCGAGGATTTCCGCTTCGGCCACAAGCGCAGCGGCGACATCGAGCTGCTGCGCGAGGCCGGCATGCGCCACGGGTTCGAGGTGCAGACCCTGGCCGACGTCGCCGACCAGCACGGCCACCGCATCTCCAGCTCCGAGGTGCGCACCGCGCTGGCCGTGGGCGACCTGGACCGCGCCCGGCATCTGCTGGGGCATCCCTTCCACATCAGCGGCCACGTGATCCACGGCCAGAAGCTGGGCCGCACGCTGGGCTTTCCCACCATGAACCTGCGCGTGGCGCAGCGCTGCGCGGCGCGCTCGGGCATCTACGTGGTGCAGGTGCACGGCCTGGCCGGGCGGCCGCTGCCCGGGGTGGCCAGCCTGGGCGTGCGCCCCACCGTGGAAGACCAGGGCCGCGTGCTGCTGGAGGCCCACCTGCTCGACGAGACCGTGAACGCATACGGTAAACTCGTGCGAGTCGAGTTCCTGCACATGCTGCGGGACGAAGAAAAATTTCCCGATCTCCCTTCCCTGACTGCCGCCATCGCCGAAGACGCGCGAAACGCGCGCGCCTATTTTGCCGTTCATGGACTATAAAAAAACCCTCAACCTGCCCGACACTCCCTTTCCCATGCGGGGCGACCTCGCCCGCCGCGAGCCGGGCTGGATCGCCCAATGGGAGGAAAACCACGTCTACCAGGCGATCCGGGCCGCCAGCCGCGGCCGCCCGCGCTTCGTGCTGCACGACGGGCCGCCCTACGCGAACGGCGACATCCACATCGGTCATGCGGTCAACAAGATCCTGAAGGACATCATCGTCAAGAGCCGCAACATGGCCGGCTACGACGCGCACTACGTGCCGGGCTGGGACTGCCACGGCATGCCGATCGAGATCCAGATCGAGAAGAAATACGGCAAGCACCTGCCCGTGGCCGAGGTGCAGTCCAAGGCGCGCGCCTACGCGCTCGAGCAGATCGACCGCCAGCGCAAGGATTTCAAGCGCCTGGGCGTGCTGGGTGAATGGGACCGCCCCTACCTCACCATGAATTTCAGCAATGAGGCCGACGAGATCCGCGCGCTGGGCCGCATTCTGCAGAAAGGCTATGTGTTCCGCGGCCTGAAGCCCGTGAACTGGTGTTTCGACTGTGGCTCGGCGCTGGCCGAGGCCGAGGTCGAGTACGCCGACCGCACCGACCCGGCCGTGGACGTGGCCTTCCCCTTCGCCGAGCACACCCGCCTGGCCGACGCCTTCGGGCTCGAATCGGTGGAAGACGGCGCCATCGTCATCTGGACCACCACGCCCTGGACCATTCCCTCGAACCAGGCGCTGAACCTGCATCCCGAGATCGAATATGCGCTAGTGCGCGTGTCGCCGGCGCCCGCCTTCGGCCCGCTGCTGCTGCTGGCCGCCGAGCGCGTGGAACCCTGCCTGAAGCAATGGGGCCTGCAGGGAGAGATCATCGCCACCGCGCCGGGCGCCCGGCTGTCGGAAATCGCCTTCCATCACCCGCTCGCCCGCGTGAACCCCGGCTACGACCGCAAGTCGCCGGTGTACCTGGGCGACTACGTGACGGTGGATTCCGGCACGGGGGTGGTGCACTCCGCGCCCGCCTACGGCATCGAGGATTTCCAGTCGTGCAAGGCGCACGGCCTGAAAGATTCGGACATCATCAATCCGGTGTTGGGCGACGGCAAGTACGCCGACAGCCTGCCGCTTTTCGGCGGCCTGTCCATCTGGGACGCCAACCCCAAGATCGTCGAGGCGCTCAGGCAGGCCGGCACGCTGATGCACGTGGAAAAGCACCAGCACAGCTACATGCACTGCTGGCGCCACAAAACGCCCGTGATCTACCGCGCCACCAGCCAGTGGTTCGCCGGCATGGACGTCACGCCCAAGGACGGCGGCGCCACGCTGCGCGAAACCGCGCTGGCCGGCATCGACGCCACGGCTTTCTACCCCTCCTGGGGCCGCGCGCGCCTGCACGCCATGATCGCCAACCGGCCCGACTGGACGCTCTCGCGCCAGCGGCAGTGGGGCGTGCCCATGGCGTTCTTCGTGCATAAAGAAACCGGCGAGCTGCATCCGCGCACGCCCGAGCTGCTCGAAGAAGTGGCCCGGCGCGTGGAGCAAGGCGGCATCGAGGCCTGGCAGACGCTGGACCCGCGCGAGCTGCTGGGCGACGAGGCCGACCAGTACGAAAAGAACCGCGACACGCTGGACGTGTGGTTCGATTCGGGCAGCACCCACGCCACCGTGCTGGGCGGCAAGGACCGCGACTTCGCCGGCTCCCATGGCGCCGAGCTGGCCTGGCCGGCCGACCTGTACCTGGAAGGCTCGGACCAGCATCGCGGCTGGTTCCATTCCTCGCTGCTCACGGGCTGCATGCTGTATGGCCAGCCGCCCTACAAGGCCCTGCTCACGCACGGCTTCGTAGTGGACGGCCAGGGCCGCAAGATGAGCAAATCGGTGGGCAACGTCATCGCGCCGCAGAAGGTGTCCGATTCGCTGGGCGCCGAAATCCTGCGCCTGTGGGTGGCTTCCACCGATTATTCCGGCGAGCTCTCGATCTCCGACGAGATCCTCAAGCGCGTGGTGGAAGGCTACCGCCGCATCCGCAACACGCTGCGCTTCCTGCTGGCCAACCTGGCCGATTTCGACGCGGTATCGCAAGCCGTGCCCTACGGCGAGCTGTTCGAGATCGACCGCTATGCGCTGGCCATGACGACGCGCATGCAGGCCGAGGTGCAGGCCCATTACGAGCGCTACGACTTCCACCCCGCGGTGGCCCGCCTGCAGACCTTCTGCTCGGAAGACCTGGGCGCGTTCTACCTGGACGTGCTGAAAGACCGCCTCTACACCACGGCGGCCGGCAGCCTGGCGCGCCGCTCGGCCCAGACCGCCCTGCTCGACATCACGCAGACCCTGCTCAAGCTGATGGCGCCCATCCTGTCCTTCACGGCCGAAGAGGCCTGGAAGGAACTGACGGCCTCGGCGCTGAAGAACCAGGCCGACGCGGCGCGCGTCACCATCTTCACCGAGGTCTATCACGTGCTGCCGCCCTTCGCCGACGAAGACGCGCTGGTGACCAAGTGGACGCGCCTGCGCGCCATCCGCGCCGACGTGCAGCGCAAGCTCGAGGAAGTGCGCACGGCCGGCGAGATCGGCTCCTCGCTGCAGGCGGAGGTGGACATCCGCGCCAGCGGCGAAGACCTGCAATGGCTCCAGAGCCTGGGCGATGACCTGCGCTTCGTGCTCATCGTCTCGCGCGCCGGCGTGCATGCCGGCGAAGGCGAGCCGCGCATCGACGTCTCGGCCTCGGCGCACAAGAAGTGCGAACGCTGCTGGCACTGGCGCGCGGACGTGGGCCAGGATCCGGACCATCCCGAGATCTGCGGCCGCTGCGTCTCCAACCTGTTCGGCCCGGGCGAAGCCCGCGACAAGGCCTGAGCATGGCCCGGCCTTCCGATACCGGCACGTCCGATACCGGCGCGCCCGTCCAGCCGGCGCGCGCCGAACCCGCGCGCGCCGGCCGCTGGCTGGCGCTCGCCCTGGCCATCATCGTGCTGGACCAGATCACCAAGGTCTACTTCAACACGGCCTACCAGTACGGCGAGCGGGTCAACGTGCTGCCCTTCTTCGACTTCACGCTGCTGTACAACCGCGGCGCGGCGTTCAGCTTCCTGGCCTCCGAAGAAGGCTGGCAGCGCTGGCTCTTCACGGGCCTGGGCTGCGTGGCCGCCGTGGTCATCGTCTGGCTGCTGCGCCGCACGCGCGGCCAGCCGCGCTTCTGCCTGGCGCTCGCCATGATCCTGGGCGGCGCCGTGGGCAACGTGATCGACCGCGTGGCCTATGGCCACGTGGTGGATTTCCTGCTTTTCTACTGGCGCGACTGGGCCTACCCCGCCTTCAACCTGGCCGACGTGGGCATCACCTGCGGCGCCGTGCTGCTGGTGCTGGACGAGCTGTTGCGCGCGCGCAAGCCCCGCGCCTGACCGCGCAGCGGGCGCGCCGGATGCCGCGCCCGCCCATTGCGAATAAAATTCCGGTTCATCCTTTCTCAGCGCGGCCGCGCGCCGCCCCCGCCTCTATGCTCGACCTCGCCCGCAAACGCATCGTCCTCGGCCTGACCGGGGGCATCGCCTGCTACAAGATCGCCGAGCTGGTCCGGCGCATGACCGAACAGGGCGCCACGGTGGACGTGGTCATGACCGAAGCCGCCACGCACTTCATCACGCCCGTCACCATGCAGGCGCTGTCGGGCCGGCCGGTGTTCATCGACGCCTGGGACGCGCGCGTGCCCAACAACATGGCGCACATCGACCTGACGCGCGGCGCGGACGCCGTGCTGGTCGCGCCGGCCAGCGCCGATTTCATGGCCAAGCTGGCGCACGGCATGGCCGACGACCTGCTTTCCACCCTGTGCCTGGCGCGCGCCTGTCCCCTGCTGGTGGCGCCCGCCATGAACCGCGAAATGTGGGCCAACCCGGCCACGCAGCGCAATGTGGCGCAACTGCGCGCCGACGGCGTCAGCGTGCTGGGCCCGGCGGCGGGCGAGCAGGCCTGCGGCGAGACGGGCGACGGCCGCATGCTGGAAGCGCACGAACTGCTGGCCGATCTCATCGCCTTTTTCCAGCCCAAGCTGCTGGCCGGGCGGCACGTGCTGCTGACCGCCGGCCCCACGTCCGAGCCGGTGGATCCGGTGCGCGTGCTGAGCAACCGCTCCTCGGGCAAGACGGGCTATGCGCTGGCGCGCGCCGCGCACGAGGCAGGCGCCCGCGTCACGCTCATCACCGGCGCCACCGCGCTGCCGATTCCGCGCGGCGTGACTGCGCTGTCGGTGACCACGGCGCGCCAGATGCGCGACGCGGTCATGGCCAGCGCGGCCGACGCCGACATCTTCATCGCCGTGGCGGCCGTGGCCGACTGGCGCGTCAAGAACGTCAGCGCCCAGAAACTCAAGAAAACCAGCGAAGGCGGCGGCGCGCCCGCGATGGAGTTCGAGCCCAACCCCGACATCCTGGCCGAGGTGGCGCGCATGGAGCATGGCCCGTGGTGCGTGGGTTTCGCGGCCGAAACCGAAAAGCTCGCCGAGCACGCCGAAGCCAAGCGCGTGCGCAAGGGCATTCCGCTGCTGGTGGGCAACCTGGCGCACAAGGTCATGGACGCCGACACCACCGAGCTGGTGCTCTTCGACGAGCACGGCGTGCATCCGCTGCCGGCGGCCGGCAAGCTCGACGCCGCGCGCCGGCTCATCGCGGAGATCGCCGCGCGCCTGCCGTAGCGCGGCGCGGGCGCGCCCGATGCCGCGCCCCTCTTCAAGCCTCCCTTCTTACTGTTCCAGCGAGATATTGGCCGCCTTGACGATGTCGGCCCACTGCTGGCGGTCCTTCTCCAGGAACTGGCCGAACTGCTCCGGCGTCATGCCCGTAACCGGTTCCGAGCCCAGCATGCCCATCTTCTCGATGACGCCGGGCTGCTTGAGCACGTCCTGCAACGCGGCGTAGTAGGCCGCCAGCACGTCGGCCGGCAGGCCGGCGGGCGCGAACACGCCCTGCCAGGTCGGCATGTCGAATCCCTTGAGGCCCTGCTCGTCCAGCGTGGGCACGTCGGGCAGCTGCGGCGCGCGCTTGAGCGAAGCCACGCCGATGGCCTTGACCTTGCCCTGCTGGGCCAGCGGGGCCGCCGTGGAGATGTTGTCCATGGTCATGGCGATGTGGCCGCCCAGCAGGTCGGTAATGACGGGCGCCGCGCCGCGGTAAGCCGCGTGCGGCACCTTCACGCCCAGGCGATACAGCATGGTTTCGGCGATCAGGTGGTTGGAAATGCCCACGCCGGCGGTGCCGTAAGTGGCCGAGGGCGTCTTCTGGAAGTATTCCTTCAGTTCGGCGAGATTGCTCGCCGGCACGTCCTTGTTGACGATGACGACATTGGGCTGCACGGCCGCCAGCGTGATCGGCGTGAAGTCCGAGGGCTTGTAGTTGGTGCCCTTGGGATTGAGCACGTGGGTGATCGCCATGGAACCGGCCGCGCCGATGCCGATGGTGTAACCGTCGGCAGGCGACTGGCTCAGGCGGAAAGCCATGATGTTGCCGCCGGCGCCGGCCAGGTTTTCCACCACCACGGACTGTCCCAGGCGCTGCGACAGCGGCTCGGCCAGCAGGCGCGCCAGCGTGTCGGCCGAGCCGCCGGGGGCGAAGCCCACCAGCAGGCGCACGGGCTTGGAAGGCTTCCAGGCCTCGGCGGCCGAGGCGGCGGGCGCCGCGAACAGGGCGGCGGACAGCGCGCCCAGGGCAAACAGTGCGCCGGCGGCGCGATGCAGGGTACGGCTCAGCATGAATCAACTCTCCAGAGAAAAATGGTCCGCGACCAGGGTGTCTCCCGCCGCCTGGGCGGCGGCCGGCGCGCGTTGCGGCAATGCGCCCGCGCCGTCTTGCCATGAAGACCGGGCCATGCGGCTCAGTCCAGGATTTGCGCCAGCGCCGCCGCCACCATCCGGTTGGACAGCAGCGTCGGCCGGCCCGAGGCCTGCGCCACGGCCGAGCGCATGCGCTCGGCATAGCCCATGCAGTGCATGACGATCAGGTCGCAATCGGCGAGCTGCCGGCCCGCCTGTCCGAAGGCGGCGGCGGCGCGCGCGGGGTCGCCCTCGTAGGGCGAGGCGTGGGTGACGCGGGTATCGCAACCTGGCGCGACGGCCATGTGGAACGCCTCGACCTGGGCGGCCAGCGGCACGACCAGGCCGATGCGGCGGCAGTGCCGGGCGAGCCCGACAACGAGGTGATCCACCACCTGCTGCGGCTCGACCACCAGGGTGCGCAGGGGCGGGATGGCCGTGCCCGTGCACAGCGGCACCAGGAGGTCGTAGCCCTGGCCGTCGGCCCGCCGCATGATGTCGGCCAGCCGGGCTTCCGCCGCGGCCTTGTCGAGCTCGACCTGGCCGCCGTCGCGCAGCCGCGTGGCGAAGCGGTACGCGCCCGCCCTGGGCGCGAGCGCCGCCATCGCCGCGGCGTCCAGGCCGTCGAGCGCGCCGAATTCGTCGATGCGCACGCGCGGGCCCAGCAGCGCCGCCATTTCGGGCACCACGTCGCTGCGCGGCGACTGGCCGATGGTGAAGAACGCCACGCGGCGCGCGGCCGCGCTCACTGCCCTTCCCCTTCCGTACGGCCCACGGTCTGCAGGTGCGCCATCGAGCCGTAGCGCGACTGCAGCGCCTGCCATTCGGCTTCGTCGTAGAACGGCAATGCGCCCTGCCCGTACAGCTTGGCCACCTCGATGCAGAAGCGCATCGCCACGTCGGCATCCACCGCATTGGTGACGCCCGTGGCGCAGCCGGGCACCGTGGTCTGGGCCGTGAGCGCCACGCCCACCACCGGCGCGCCGGTGACGATGGCAGGCTGCATCAGCGAATTCACGTGCCACAGGCCGTTTTCGTAGGGCGTGATGTCCTGCGTGGTGAGCGGCAGCGTCATGGGCAACTCGCCGCTGACCCAGCCCATGACGTCCAGCATGGTTTCGGGAATGCGCAGCAGCCAGCCCTGGCGCGCCACGGGCGTGAGGGCCACGCCGCGGCGGTTGACCAGCCGGTTGCCGCGCGTGGTGTCCACCGAAAGAATGGCCTGCATGAGCGGGTCCACTTCGTGCGACATCATCTCGCGCATGGGAAACGGCGAGCGCATCATGGGCACGGGGTGATGCGGGCGCGTGCCCGCGCGCGGGCAGATGTGGGTGCGGATGCGCACCGTGCCGGGCAGCATGTCGCCCTGGCGCTGCATGGCCATGAGCTTGAACGCCGCTGCGATGGCCACCACCGCACCGTCGCTGTCCGACACCAGGCCGGTGACGGCGGGCCGGGCACCGATACCGCCCAGCCGGCCGACGATGCCCAGCTGCGGGGCGCTGTCGTCCGCGCCGCGGATGACGATGGAAAGAAAGTCGGTGCACGCGCCTTCGCGCTCCAGGCGCGTCACGTCCACCTCGCAATCGCCCGCCGCGCGCAGCGCGCCGGCCACAGTTTCGCCGTCCACACGCGCCGAGGACAGCAGCTCGATGGTGTCGATCACCTGCTTCATGCCGACACCTCCAGCGGGCCGGGACGGCAGGCGCGGGGCGCGTCGGCGCCGCGCAGCAGCACCGCCTCGTGCGGGCCGATCAGCGACATGGCCCCGGCGCGCACGCGCAGCCCCGAGCCTTCGGGCAGGCCCAGCACGGGCATGGCGGGGTTGAGCGCGCAGAACTCGGCCAGCCGCTGCGCGCGCGTCTCGCCGCGATGGCCTGGCGGGTGCGCGTTGGTGTAGTGCGGGTTGATCTGGAACGGCAGCAAACCGAGCGCGTCGAAGCCGCGCGGGTCGACAATGGGCATGTCGTTGGTGGTGCAGATGGTGGGGCAGGCCAGGTTCGAGCCCGCGCTCCAGCCCAGGTAGGACGCGCCTTCCCGGACGCGGCGCGCCACCTGTTCCAGCTCGCCGCGCCGGCGCAGCTCGGCCAGCAGATTGAAGGTATTGCCGCCGCCCGCGATAACGAGGGCGGCCCGCCGCAGGGCGGCGGCCGGGTCGGCTGCCCGGTGCAGCCCCTGGATGTCCAGGCCCAGATCGGCCAGCGCCGAGGCCACCAGGGCCGTGTAGTCGTCCCAGCCGCGCGTCACGCCGGCGTAGGGCACGAACACCGCCGGCGCGCCGGCCGGCAGCCCCGCGGCCAGTTCGCGGATGTCGGGCAGCGCGTGGACCAGATAGCCCGCGTCGCTGCTGGAATTGCTGAGTAGCAGGAGATTCATGGAAGCTGTTTCCGCAAGAAATGGACGGACGCCCGGGAAGATGCCGCGCGCCGCGATGGTGAATGCATCAGGTGAGCCAATAGGGATCGTTCAGCGAGCGGCCCAGCGCCCCGACCTGCTCCAGCACCGCCTCGCGCAGGTCGCGCACCAGCGCCGGCTCGGCCTGGAACGACACGAAAGACAGGCACAGCCCACGCAGCTCGCCCGTGGCGGGATCGCGCACGGCGGCCGCCACCGCGCCGATGCCGGGCATGGCCTCGTCGATGGCCACGCCGCAGCGCGCCTCGCGCGTCTGCGCCACGCGCCGCGCCAGCTCGCCCACCGTGGCCGGGCAATCGCGCCCCTCCACCGGCAACGGCCGCGCCGGGTCCGCGCCGTACAGGGCCTGGAATTCCGCGTCGGTGAGCCGCGAGAGCAGCGCGCGTCCCATGGCCGTGCCCGACGCGGCGCGGCGCGATCCGGGCGGCGACAGCACCTGGACCGGGTGCGTGCCGTTCAGGCGCTGCAGCACCACGGTTTCGCGCTGGTTCAGCGTGGACAGGTAGGCCGTCAGGCCGCTGCTGTCGGACAGGCGCGCCAGCACCTCGCGGCAGGCGTCGTCCAGCGGCGTGGCCGCCATGCCGGCCCGCACCGCGTTGGCCAGCAAGGCCCCCGCGCGATAGCGGCGCGTGGCGGGATCCTGATCCAGCAGGCCGTAGTGCTGCATCTGGTTCAGGAGACGCGAGGCCGTGCTCTTGGGCAGGGAAAGCCGCGCAGCCACGTCGGTGAAGCTGAGTTCGGCCGCGCCGTCGGCATAAAGGCCGAGCACGCGCTGGACGCCATCGAGTATGCTCATTGAAGTTCTGTTTTTTGGAACTTATGTTCCTTAATTGCGAACAAGAATATCCCAGCGGCCCGGCCGGGGTCAATCGGGAAAAACGGCAGGAGAAAAAACCCGCCGGCAGGCCGGGATGGCGGTCAGCCGGCCGCGCTCAGCGCAGCGTGCGCTCGGACCAGGATGGCAGCGGCAGCGGCGGCCGGGGGCTCAGGATGCGTGCCAGCACGAGCCTGAGCTGCGGCCAGCCGCCGCGCGCGGACGGCCAGGAACTGGGCGTGACGGAGGCCCAGCCGCCGTCGGCCGCGCGCTCGGCCATTTTGAAGCGGAAGGTGTAATAGCCGGCCATGCCCATGCGCAGGTCGGTGACCACCAGCGCGTCGCCGATGCGGTCGTACCGCAGCCAGTCGTCCGTAAACCAGCGCAGCCGCGCCAGCACGGGATTGTCCGAAAGCGGCCGCGCCGCCTCCCGGTTCAGCGGCAGGCGCACCCATTCGGGACGCGCACCGCCGTCGAGCCAGCCGCTGACCGCCTCGTAGTAGCCGCCGTCGGGCGTCTTGGCGATGACGCGCCAGAGCAGTGTGTTGAACGGCATGGGCACGGCGCGCAGCGCGCTGACGGCGATGCCCTCCTGCCGCATGGCCTCGCGCACGCGCTGCTCGGCCGCCAGCCGGCCGGCCAGGCCGAAACCCAGATAGGCGGTGCTGAACACCAGCGCGGCGGCCAGCAGGCGCCGGGCGCGGCTCGTGAGTCCGGCCGAAACGCCGTAGGCCATGGCTGCCAGCAGCGGCAGCGTATAGACCGGGTCGATGATGAAAATGGCCGACCAGCTTTCCGGCACCCGGGGCAGCGGCCAGAACAGCTGGGTGCCGTAGACGGTAAAGGCGTCGAGGACAGGGTGGGTGACAAGCACCAGCCACAGGGTGAGGAACAGCCGCCTGCCGCTGTAGGGCGCCAGGGGCCAGTACCGCCGGATCAGCCAGGCCAGCAGCGCCGCCAGCGCCGTGAGCACGAATACCGAGTGCGAGAAGCCGCGGTGATGCGTCATGAGCGACACCGGATCGGGGTAGCGCATCATCACGTCCAGGTCCGGCAGCGTGGCCAGCGCCGCGCCATAGATTAGCGCGCGCCGGCCCTGCGCCCGCCCCAGCAGCGCTCCTTGTATGCCCGCGCCCAGCACGGCTTGTGTCACCGAGTCCATGATGCTCCGACAGCGTGTTTCATTCGTAGGGATGAGTATGGCAAGTGCCTCGTCCCCGATTTCATGGCGTTAAGATACCGGATTGCGTTCAGCTTTAATTCAGGAATTAATCCAGACCCATGGATCATTACATAGACCAGATCGGTCTTTTCATCGAGGCCAACCAGGCCTGGGCCGGGCCCATCACGTTCCTGCTCACGCTGGGCGAGTCGGTGGTGCTGCTGGGCCTCTTCATACCCGCGACGGCCATCATGCTGCTCACGGGCGGGCTCATCGGCGCGGGCACGCTCAGTCCCTGGGGCATACTCGCCTGGGGCGTGGCGGGCGCCGTGGTGGGCGACGCCCTCTCCTACGGGTTGGGACGCTGGGCCGGCCCCGGCGTGCTGCGCCGCTGGCCGCTGAAGCAGCAGCGCACGGCGGTCGCTCGGGCGCGGCTGTTCTTCCACCGCTATGGCTTCGCCTCGGTACTGATCGGCCGCTTCCTCGGCCCCATCCGCTCCACCATACCCACCGTGGCCGGCGTGATGGGCATGGCCCATGGCCGCTTCCAGCTCGCCAATGTCGCCTCCGCCGTCCTCTGGATGCCGCTCATGCTCGCGCCCGGCTATTTCGCGGCGCGCAGCCTGGAAGTGGCCGCGGACACGCAGCAGGCCGCGATGATGGCGGGTGTGGCGCTCTCGGTGCTGTTAGGATGCGCATTGTTGATCGCAATGCTGCGCAAGCGCCGCCAGCCGGCGCGGGTGCGCAGCCGCACTTGAAAGAAGGCGGGCCTGCCATGGCAATAGACGGAGAACCCAGGAACGGCGATTTCGCGCGCTACATCGAGCAGTTGAGCCGCACCGGCGGCCCCGAGCCCGGCAAGGTCGACAAGCGGGCCGGAATCTTCTCCGCCCGGCCGGCGCCGCCGCCCGCCTCCGCCTCGGAACCCCTGTCTTCCGCGCCGTGGGGGCAATCGCCCGCCTCGCCCGGCGTCCCCGCACGCGATGCGCAGGCCGAGCTGACGCTGGCCCAGCGCGACGGCAAGCGCCGCGCCAGCGTGCTGCTCGGCGTGGCCGGCATCGCCGTGGGCATCGCGGCCGCGCGCGTGGCGTTCCAGGCGCTCCAGCGTCCCTATTTCGACCTGGACGAACTCATGCCGGCCGTTTTCCTGGGGTTTCTCGCCCTGATGCTTTTCAAGGCGGCGGCCGGCGCGCGCAAGGCGAAGAACGTCCCTGCCCGCCCGCTGCCGCCGTTGCAGCCCTCGCGCCACCGCAAGGACGGCTAACGCGCCCCGGGCTAACGCGCCCCGGGCTAACGCGCCCCGGGCTAACGCGCCCCGGGCTAACGCGCCCCGGGCTACGCGCCCCGGAGTGCTAACATCTGCGCCCAGTTTCAACGACGTCCAGCAACACAGGGAGTGAAAGTGAACAACGCAGCCGGATTGAACCAGGCCCAGGCGGCCACCATGCTCAAACTGCAGGACAGCCTGAACCGCATCATCAATCCGGACTGGATCAACGGCGGCGCGCGCTTCCTGCGTGCGGCCTTCGTGGAATCGGCCGAGGCGCTGGAGCACCACGGCTGGAAATGGTGGAAAAAGCAGAGCATCGACCTGCCGCAGGTGCAGATGGAGCTGGTCGACATCCTGCACTTCTACCTTTCCCACACGCTGGCGCAGGCCGGCGGCGATATCGACCGGGCCGCGCGCGCCCTGCTGGACGACCTGGCCTCGCCCGCCTCCGTAACGCTGGACGGCCGGGCCTACGAGCTGCCCGCCCTGCCCGTGCCCGAACTGCTCGAGCTCATCGGCGGCCTGGCCGTGTGCGGCCGGGCCAGCTTCAAGACGCTGGAACAGGCCATGACGGCCTGCGAGCTGGATTGGGCCGGCACCTACGCGCAATACGTGTCCAAGAACGTGCTCAACATCTTCCGCCAGCGCCACGGCTACAAGGAAGGCAGCTACATCAAAATCTGGAACGGCGAGGAAGACAACGTGGTGCTGGCCCGCCTGATGAGCCGGCTGGACCCCGCCGGCGCGGACTTCGCCGACACCCTCTACCGCGAGCTGGAAGCCGCCTACGCCAGGCTGGCCTGAGGCGGGAGCGGCCGTAGCGGCGCCGCCCCGGCCCCGGGGCCGCCACGCGGCTCAGCGCTGCCCGAAGCGGGTTTCGCCGAACAGGTTCTTGAGTTCGCGGGGCTGCGAGCGCCAGTACTGGCGCGGCGCGGCCACCTGCCCGCCCAATTGGGCCGCGGCATGCCAGGGCCAGCGCGGGTCATACAGCATGCCGCGCGCCAGGGCCACCATGTCGGCCTGGCCCTTTTGCAGGATGTCCTCGGCCTGCTGCGCCTCCGTGATCAGGCCCACCGCGATGGTGGGCATGCCGGTTTCGCGCTTGATCGCCTCGGCGAACGGCACCTGGTAGTTGGGCCCCACCGGTATCTTCTGGCGCGGCGACACGCCGCCGCTGGAGACGTCCATGAAATCGCAGCCGCGCGCGTGGAGTTCGCGGGCGAAGGCCAGCGTCTGGGGCAGGTCCCAGCCGCCTTCCACCCAGTCGGTGGCCGACACCCGCACGCCCAGCGCCACGGTATCGGGCACGGCGGCGCGCAGTGCCTCGAAGACCTCGAGCGGCAAGCGCATGCGGTTTTCGAGGCTGCCGCCATAAGCGTCGTCGCGCCGGTTGGCCAGCGGCGACAGGAACTGGTGCAGCAGGTAGCCGTGCGCGGCGTGCAGTTCAATGGCGTCGAAGCCCAGGCGCAGCGCGCGGCGGGCGCTGTCCACGAAAGCCCGGCGCACGCGCTCCAGCCCGGCGGCGTCCAGCGCGCGCGGCGCCGGCTCGCCCTCGCCGTGGGGCACGGCCGACGGCGCCCAGCCCTGCCAGCCGCCTTCGCTGGGCGGCACGAGCTGGCCGCCGTTCCAGGGCGCGTTGCTGGATGCCTTGCGCCCCGCATGAGCGAGCTGGATGCCCAGCCGGACAGGCGAATAGCGGCGCACGGCCCGGACGACGCGGCCCAGGGCGGCTTCGGTTTCGTCAGACCACAGGCCCAGGTCGCCCGGCGAAATGCGGCCCTCCGGCTCGACGGCGGTGGCCTCGGTGAACAGCAACCCGGCGCCCGACAGCGCCAGGTGCCCCAGATGGATCATGTGCCAGTCGGTGGCGCAGCCCTCCTCGGCCGAGTATTCGCACATGGGCGCAATGACGATGCGGTTGGCGAGCGCGAGCTTGCCGATCGCGGCCGGACTGAACAACAGACTCATGAGGTGGCCTCGGTACGGTGAACGTGAACGGATGAATGGCCAAGCATAACCCGCCGCCCGCGCGGCGGCGCGGGCCTACTGGCCCTCGATCACCGAGTCCAGGAACTGCCGGGTGCGCTCTTCGCGCGGCTGGCCGAAGAGCGCGGCGGAGTCCGCGTCTTCGACGATATTGCCCTGGTCGAAAAACAGCGTGCGGTCGGAGCTGCGCTCGGCGAATTTCATCTGGTGGGTCACGATGATCATGGTCATGCTGCGCCGGGCCGAAAGGTCGCGCATGATCTGCAGGATGCCGCCCACCAGTTCGGGGTCCAGGGCCGACGTCACTTCGTCGAACAGCATGATCTCCGGCCGCATGGCCAGGGCCCGCGCGATGCCCACGCGCTGCTTCTGCCCGCCCGACAGCTGCGCCGGGTACACGTCGAGCTTGTCGCCCAGGCCCACCATGTCCAGGTACTGGGCGGCGCGCTCGCGCGCCGCGTCGCGAGAAAGGCCCTGCACGCGCATCGGCGCCTCCATCACATTGCCCAGCGCCGTCATGTGCGGGAACAGGTTGAAGTGCTGAAACACCATGCCGATCTTGCCCCGCACCTGGCGCACGTGGGCCGAATTCGGCCCGGCCGGACGGCCCTTCGCGTCGGTCCACATGGGCACGCCGTCTATTTCGATCTCGCCGCTGGTGGGGCGCTCCAGCGTCATCAGGACCCGCAGCAGGGTGGACTTGCCCGAACCCGACGGCCCGATCACGGACACGGTCTGGCCCGCCGGGATGTCCAGGTCTATGCCCTTGAGCACCTCCAGCTCGCCGTAGCGCTTGTACAGGTTCCGGATCTTGATCGCGGCGCTCATCGCTTTCCTCCATATCGTTGCAGCCTGGCCTCCAGCCTGCGCACCCCCCACGCCGCGATCAGGCTGAGCACGAGAAAAAGCGCGCCCACCAGCGTCAGGGGCTCGGTGTAGCGGAACGTGGCCGAGCCTATCATCTTGCTCTGCTGCAGCAGCTCGACCACGGTAATGGCCGACAGCAGCGGCGTGTCCTTGAACATGGCCACCAGGTAATTGCCCAGCGCCGGCACCACCGGCGGGATGGCCTGGGGCAGCACAATGCGGGCCGCCGTGTCCCAGCGCGACAGGTTAAGCGCGGTGGCGGCCTCCAGCTGCCCCCTGGGCACGCTCTCGATGCCCGCGCGGTAGACCTCGGCGCAATAGGCCGCGTAGTGCACGCCCAGCGCCAGCACGCCGGTGGCCAGCGGCGACATCCGCACGCCCGTCAGAGGCAGCACGTAGAACAGGAAATACATCTGCACCAGCAGCGGCGTGCTGCGCACGAACTCGATGAAGAACGCCGCCGGCAGCGACACGATCGCCAGACGCGCGCGGCGCAGCAGCGCGAGCGCCAGGCCCAGCGTGACCGCCACCAGCATGCCCAGCACCGTGGCCTGCACCGTGACGACCAGCGCCGCGCCCAGCGTGGGCAGGATCTCCAGCGCGAAAGACCAATCGAAAACAGGATTCATCGCACCCGCACCCTTCGCTCCAGCAGGCGCACGCACGCCGTGATCAACAGGGCCACCACGAAATACAGGAACAGGATCAGCGTGAAAATCTCGGTGGTGCGCAGGGTTTCGCTGCGCAGCAGCTGCCCGCGGAACGTGAGGTCGGTAATGGTGATGAGCGACACCAGCGCGGTGTTCTTGAGCAGTTCGATCAGCAGATTGCCGGCCGGCGGCAGCATGGCCGGAATGGCCTGCGGCAACACCACGCGCCGCATGATCTGCCCGCGCGTGAGATTCAGCGCGATGCCCGCCTCGCGCTGGCCGGGCGGCACCGCGCGGATCGCGCCGCGCACGACCTCGGCGCCATAGGCGCCCGCATTGAGCGCGAGCACCACGATGCCCACCAGCATGGCCGGAAGCTGCATGCCGAACAGCGGAAGCACGAAGTAGAACCAGAAAAGCTGCACCAGCGCCGAAGTGCCGCGGAACACTTCCACGTATACCGCGGCGATCCAGCGCAGGGGCGCGATGGGGGACAGCCGTCCGATGCCGGCGGCCACGGCCAGCGGCACGGCCAGGGCCGCCGCCCCCGCCATGATGCGCAGGGTCACGCCCAGCCCTTGCAGCAGCGGCGGCAGCAGCTCGGCGAGATGCTCCGGTACGAGCGACATGGACGCCCCTTCTTCTTTATTGCTGCTGGCCGCAAAGTTTGGCGGCGGTCATGCCCTGGGGCATCTCCTGATCGGTAAAGCCGAACGGCGCCACGAGCTTCTTGTGCTCCTCGGTGCCCACGAACTTGGCCAGTTCCGCGTTGAACGCGTCGGCAAACGCCTTGTCTTCGGTGCGGAAGGCGTAGGCGCCGTAGCCGCGCACGCTCTTGCCGTCGATCACCGGGTCGGTGAAGGGCCGGGCCTTCTCCAGGCCGCTGCTTTGGTCGGTCTTGTTGAGCAGGTCGTTCACCGTGAGCGCCGTGGCGGCGTAGGCGTCGGCGCGGCCGGCCTGCACCCCGGACAGCGCGCTCACCGCGTCCGGAAACACCGCCACCTGAGCAGGCGGCACGTTGAGCTTGGAAGCGTATTCCGACTCGATGGCGCCCACCACCACGCCCAGCTTGGCATCGGGATTCTTGGCGATGTCTTCATAGCTGTGCAGGTTCTTGGGATTGCCCTGCTTCACCAGGAAGGCCTGGCCCACGCCGTAGGTGGGATTGGAAAACACGACCTGCTGGCAGCGCTCGGGCGTGACGTACATGCCCGCCGCGATAATGTCGAACCGCTTGGCCTGCAGGCCGGGAATGAGCGAGCCGAACTCGGTCAGCACGCCCTCGACCTCGTTGATGCCCAGGCGCTTGAGGATCACCCGCGCGATTTCCACGGATTCGCCCGTCACCTTGCCTTGCTTACTGTCCATATAGGCAAAGGGCGCCTCGTTGGCATAGCCGATGCGGATCTTGCCCGCCGCGCGCGCGGCTTCCAGGGTGCCGGCCGCCGCGGCGGGCTCCTTGGCGGCCGGCGCCGGCTTGGAATCGGAATCGGAGCCCGAATCCGAGCAGGCGGCAAGCAGGCCCAGGCTGACGGCGGCAAGCAGTCGTTTGGTCTGGAGCAAAGTCATGGCGTTTTCTCCCTGATGTATTTATCGAAAAAGGCTTCGCCAAAAATAATACGCGAATAAATCATTTCTACACTAATCAATAGCACAAGAAAAAGCAGGCCGCAGCCTGCCCAAAGCCCCTGCTCCCCTCGGTCCGTGAGAGCAGGTTACGAAGCGTAGGCGCTTATTTCGCGTAGGAGAACCGCCCGTCCTTCACCACCCCCATGACGCGCGCGCGCTCGTCGAAACCCTGGTGGTCGGTCTTGGAGATATTGAGCACGCCGTTGGGCACGATCAGGCCGCGCGTCGATTCCAGGGCATCGCGCAGGGCGGCGCGGAATTCGGGCGTGCCTGGCCGGGCGCCGGTCTTGAGCGCGCGCGCGACGGCCGAATCGAGCAACATCCAGGCGCCGTAGGCGTCGCCGGCGAACTGCGTCAGGGTATGGGCGCCGTACTGCTTTTCGTACTTGTCGGCAAAGGCCACGGCAACCGGCTTGACGGGGTTGTCGTCGGGCAGCTCGCGCGCCACCACGCCCGGGCCGGTGGGGAACAGCGTGCCCTCCACGTCCTTGCCGCCCACCTGGAGGAATTCCAGCGTGCCGATGCCGTGCGTCTGGTAAATGGCGCCGGTATAACCGCGTTCGAGCAGCGTTTTCTGGGGCAGTGCGGCCGGGGTGCCCGAGCCGGCGATGAGAACGGCGTCGGGCCGGGCGGCGATGACTTTCAGCGCCTGGCCCACCACCGAGGCGTCGGTGCGCTGGAAGCGCTCCTGGGCGACGACCTCGAGGTCCCGGCCGGCGGCGGCGGTGAATTCCTTCCACCAACTGTCGCCGTACGAATCCGCGAAGCCGATGAAGCCCACGGTCTTGTAGCCCTTTTTCTTCATGTCCTGCACCAGAGCCGAGGCCATGAGGGAGTCGTTCTGCGGCATCTTGAACGCCCAGGCGCGCTTGGGATCGGACTGCGGCTCGACGATGACGCTGGAGGCCGCCAGCGCCACCATGGGGGTGCCGGTTTCGGCCAGCACGTCCAGCGCGGCCAGCGCCGCCGCCGTGATGTTGGGGCCGACGATGGCGTCGACCTTGTCTTCGGACGTGAGCTTGCGCATGTTCTTCACGGCGCGGCTGACGTCGGTGCCGTCGTCCAGCACCACGTAGCGCGCCGGCTCGCCGCCCAGCGTGTCGGGCCACAGGCGGATGGCGTTGTTGGTCTGGATGCCGATGGCGGCGGCCGGCCCGGTAGTGGAGACGTCCACGCCGATGACGATTTCGGCCCGGGCAAGCAAGGGAATGGCCAGCGCGGCGGCGCAGGCGAGGCGAAGGGTAAGACGCGGCATGACGGCTCTTGAAGACAGTGAAAACATTGGCGCTATTGTGCCTGACTCAGTACGGCCCCTTTCCGGTCACGGCCTCGTAGACCAGCGCGGCCAGCGTCAGGTCTTCGAGCGCGCTGCCCACCGCCTTGAACACCGTGACGGCCTGCGGCCCCGAGCGCCCCGGCGCCTTGCCCGCCACCAGGCCGGCCAGCGTGCCGCGCAGCTCGGCGGGCGTCAGCACGCCGGCGTCGAACGCCGCCAGCAGGTCGCCCGCCTTGGCCGGCGCTTCGTCCGTGTCCACATAGACTTCCGTGCCGTCGAAGCAGGCCGTGTCCGTCTCGCGCATTTCGGGCTTGAAGCTGCCGATCAGGTCCAGGTGCGCGCCGGGCTTGAGCCAGGCGCCATGCACCAGCGGCTCGGTCGACAGGGTGGCGCAACTGACGATGTCCGCCTCCCGCACCGCCGCTTCCAGGTCGTCCACGCTCTCCGCGTCGAAGCCCTGCGCGCGCAGCGAGGCGGCCAGGTTGTCCGCCCCCGCCGGGCGCACGTTCCAGACGCGCACCCGGTGTATGGGACGCACGCAGCGCATGGCGGGAGCCACCAGGCTGGCCACGCGGCCCGACCCCAGGATGAGCAGCTCGCCCGCGTCGGGACGGGCCAGATAGGAAGCGCCCAGCGCCGCCGCTCCAGCGGTGCGGAACGCGGTGATCACGTCGCCGTCCACCTGGGCCAGCGGCACGCCCGTGCGCGCGCTGTACAGGTTGTAGGTGGCGTGCAGGCCCGGCAGCGACTGGCGCGTATTCTCGGGGAAGATGTTGATGACCTTCACCCCGAAATATCCCCGCTCGTTCCAGGCCGGCATGATGAGCGAGGTGCCGTGCGCGCCCCCGGACTCGATGGCATGCACGTGGCGCGGGGGAACCGTCGCCCCCTGGCGGAAGGCATCCCGCAGCGCCGCGATCACGGCCTCGAAATGCAGCGCGTGCCGCGTCTGCACGGTATCGATCACTACCATCTGTATCCCCGGTTGCGTTGTCTGGCCAGCTTCCCAGTGTGCAGGCGCGCGCACAGGCTGGCAAGCGCGGCCCGCGCCGCCGTTACATCGGCTTGCGGATGCGCGCCCCGCGCCGTTTGCCGCCCGCCGGGCGCACCGTATCATGGGTCGAGCCGCGCCCTGTGCGGCGCGCTTTTTCTCAATGGCCGCCTCCGACGCGGCCGCTACAGGGAGACGAGCATGAAGAAAACCGCCACCGCCGCCTGGTCCGGCGACCTGAAGACCGGCAAGGGCACGCTATCCACGCAGAGCGGCGCGCTCAAGGACCAGCCCTATGGTTTCAATACCCGATTCGAAGACGTGCCAGGCACCAACCCCGAAGAACTGCTGGGCGCGGCCCATGCGGGCTGCTTCACCATGGCCCTTTCCAACATCCTGGCCGAGTCCGGCATGGTCGCGCAGCGCCTGGACACCCGGGCCGAAGTCACGCTGGACAAGCAGGACGGCGGCTTCGCCATCACCGCCGTGCATCTTTCCGTGGAAGCCGTGATCCCCGGCGCGAGCGCGCAGGCCTTCGAAGACGCCGCGCGCAAGGCCGAAAAGGGCTGCCCGGTTTCCAAAGCGCTCAACGCCAGGATCACCATGGACGCCAAGCTGAAGTCTTGATGGCGCGCGGGCGGCGGCGCAGGGCGGGCCGATTGGGCCCGCCTATGGCCGCCCTGCCCAAAATCAATTTGACGCGGCCCCGGCACCTCAAGAAAATGAGAACCATTCTCAGGAGTGCCGTATGACGGGTCTGATTCTCGCGATCTCGGGCGGCCGGGCCGCCCGGCACAATGTCCAACTTTCCGCCAGCCTGCGGCGCATGGTGGGCTCGGGCATGCTTGTCGCCGTCGGCTACATCGACCCGGGCAACTGGGCCACCGACATCGCCGGCGGCAGCGGCTACGGCTACGGGCTGCTCATGGTGGTCTTCGCCTCGGCCTTCCTGGCGCTCGGCTTCCAGGTGCTGGTGTCGCGCCTGGCCCTGGCCACCGGCGAAGACCTGGCCACCCTCACCGCCCGCCATCTTTCCCCGCGCGTGGCCAAAGCCGCCTGGCTGGCCGGCGAGGCCGCCATTCTCGCCACGGCGCTGGCCGAACTGATCGGCGGCGCTATCGCGCTGCGCCTGCTCTTCGGCCTGCCCTTGCTCGCCGGCGTGGCCGTCACGGGGGTGGGAACCTTCGTGGTGCTGGCCCTGGCCCGCGGCAACGCCGACCGGCACGAGCGCGTCATCGCCGCGCTGCTGGCGGTGGTGGCCATGTCTTTCGTCTTCCTGCTCTTCGAGGCCAATCCGTCCTGGACCGCGATGGCCGGGGGCGTCGCGCAGACCGGACGGGCGCTGCGCGACCCCGAGGGCTTCATGATCGCGCTGGGCATCCTGGGCGCGACGCTCATGCCGCACAACCTCTACCTGCATTCCGGCTCGCTGGCGCAGCGCGCCCGCCAATTGCCGCCGCAGGCGCGCGGCATGGCCATGCGGGTGGCCCGCAACGACACCATGGTGTCGCTCGGCGTGGCTATGCTGATCAACTCGGCCATCATGATCGTGGCGGCGGCCTCGCTGTCGGGCGCCGGCCTGGCGGTGTCCAGCCTGGATGCGGCCCATGCGGTCATCGGCCAGACGCTGGGCTTGGGCGCGGCCCTGGTCTTCGCGGTGGCGCTGTACGCCGCCGGCCAGAGTTCGACCATCACCGGCGTGCTGGCCGGACGCATTCTTTCGCGCGGATTCCAGGTCCGGCAGGGCTGGAGCGACCGCCGCCGCGCCCTGTTCACGCGCCTGGTCGCGGGCGCGGCGGCCGTGGGGCTGCTCATTCATTCCGGCGGCCAGGATCCGGACGGCCTGCTGGTGCTGAGCCAGGTGATCCTCAGCCTGGCCCTGCCCTTCGCCCTGGTGCCGCTGGTGCTGCTGGCGCGGCGCGCCAGCCTGATGGGCCGCCATGCGCTGCGCGGCGGATGGGCCGCCGCCGCCATCGCGGCCACCGCCGCGATCATCCTGCTGGACGGCTATCTGGTGTGGGATGCGCTGGCGTAGTCCGCACAGGCGGCCGCTCGCGGGCCGGCGCGCTCCAGGCCGCCCGCGAACGGCGGGTCAGTGGTAGGCGGAAATCACGGGATGCTGCCTGCGGCCCGCGTCCATATCGTGCAGCACTTCGCCGATCGCCCCGCCAAAACGCGCCAGGCGCACCTTGAGCCGCCGCCAGCCGCGGCGGCTGAACGGGCCGGACAGGCTCTCCGCCTTGACGGCCTCGCGGATCAGGGACTGCTCGAGCGAGTCCGACAGGCGGGCATTCTTCAATGCGGTGTTGCTCATGATTCTCTCCTTGAGAAAGCGCGAGGGGTGATCGCAGTTTCATCGTAGGCCTGAGTTTGCTGCATCGCAATAAGCGCCGCAGCACGCCGGAAAAAACCGTTGCGCGACAAACACATAACGATCCATAGCGGTGCTCGCGCACCGAATTTCGCACCAGGATTGTGCACCGCAACACATCCGCTTCGGACCGGGCGCTCGGGTATAGTGTGCCGCTATGAAAAAGCTCGATATACCCGCGCTCGAGATTTTCGTGGCGGCGGTGGAGGAGAAAAGCCTGTCCAAGGCGGCGGAAAGGGAAAACCTGGTCACCTCCGCCGCGAGCAAGCGGGTGGCGGAGCTGGAGCGCCAGCTCGACCGGGTCCTGCTCCTGCGCCACGGACGGGGCGTGGAGCCCACGCAGGCGGGCGTGCTGCTGTACCAGCGGGCCAAGGCCATCCTGCGCAGCGTGCAACTGACCGAACAGGCCGTGCAGCGCTTTTCGGCCAACGGCCAGGCCAAGGTGAAGCTGGCGGCCAATCCCTCCACCATCCTGCAGTTCCTGCCCGCCGTCATGGGGCGCTTCCTGGCCGGACGCAGCGACGTAAGCGTGGATCTCCTGGACCGGCACAGCTACGACATTCCGCGGCTGGTCGCAGAGGGCACCGTGGACATCGGCATCTACCATGCGGACTATCCCATGCCCGGCGTGGAGTCCTATCCGTTCCGCCGCGACCGCGTCGGACTGGTGGTGCCGCTGGGCCATCCCCTGGCCGGGCGCGGCGAGCTTTTCCTCGAAGAGGCGCTGGACTATGAGCTGTTGGGGTACTTTCCCCGGCATTCGCTGGACCAGTTCCTGGCCTACGCGGGCACGAGCCTGTCGCGCCCGCCCAATGTGAAACTGCAGGTGTCGAACTTCGAAACGCGCTGCCGCATGATCCGCGAGGGCGTGGGCATCGGCATCGTGCCGGAAGCGATCGCGCGCAATTACCTGCACGCCATGGGGCTGGCGCTGCTGCGCCTGCGCGACGGCTGGGCCGAGCGCCAGTTCTTCGTGTGCGTGCGGTCGCCGCGCGACCTGGGCGGCGCCGCGCACGAACTGCTGCAGGCCCTGCGCGCGCCCGAAACAGCCTGAGCCGCGCCGGGCGGCGCGTTCAATCCAGGCGCGCGGCGCGCCCGGCGGCCGCCTCCTCGAGCACCGGCCGCAGATAGCGCAGAAAGCGGTCCGGATCCTCGCTCATCGGAAAGTGCCCCATGCCCTCCATGATCTGCCAGCGCGCCCCGGCGATACGCTCGCCCAGATGCGCCGTATCTTCGGGCGTGCATGAATAGTCGTACTCGCCCGTAAGCAGCCAGAGCGGGCAGCGGCGGGTGTCGATGGCCGCCGCCTTCTCGCGGATGTCGCCGTCCGCGGTATAGAAATGCAGGTCGCCCTGGAACACGCCCGGGCCGCTCTGCATATAGTGCCACAGCGTTTCCCAGCGGTGGACCTCGGGGCTGCCCGGCCCGATCAGCCCCGACACGATGCCGGCGCAAACCTCGCCGCCGTGCACATCGGGCCGGTTCAGCCACTCCAGGTCGTAATAAGGGTCCACGTGCGCGCCGGACTGCAGGCCGATCGCCCCGCCGAAACGGTCCGGATGCGACAGGGCCAGATGCAGCACCATGCGCCCGCCGATGGAGCAGCCCATGACCAGCGGCCGCGCCAGCGCCAGCGCGTCGGCCACCGCCAGCACGGCCGCCTCGTAGCCCTGGGTGGTGAGCCGGTAGCGACACTGGTGCCAGCCCGCCGGCGGCGACGACTTGCCGTGCCACGGCAGGTCGAAGGCAATGACCTGGAAGCGTTCCAGAATGCCGGCGTCATTCTGCAGCGCCCGGTACTGCCGTGTATCGGCCCCCGCCGTGTGCAGGCAGAGCAGCGGCACGCCCTGCCCCGCCGTCTCAACGTAGACGCGGTGCGGCTCGCCTGCGATGTTCAGGCGCAGATAGCGGCCCACGGCCGGTTCGAAGTCGATGTCGGGTTTCATTGCGCTCCCTCTTTCCGTGCGCATTCGAGCACTTCCTTGAAATAAAGCAGGTTGCACATCAGCGGATACAGGTCGCCTTCGGCGCGCAGCCGGCGGAACTTGATCAGCGCCATGATGTCGTGAAAACCCGGCTCGGGCCGGGGCTGCAGAAAGCGCTCCCATACTCCGCGTTCGGCCCGCAGCGCGAACCGCCAGCGCGGCATGACGAACGGTCCGCCGCGCACGCTTTCGATGCGGCCGCGGCGTATCCCGATGAGCCAGGCCGCCTCGCCCGCTTCGAGCAGGAAATCCGTATCCAGGTGCCGGCCGCGCCACGTCAGGCGTTCGCGGCAATTGACGCGGTCGGCGAAATCGCGCGGCAGCAGGTCTTGAAACATCACAGTCATTCTCCTTGCGGGTCGAAGTCCAGCCGGTAGATGCCCGGCGCGGCCTCGGGGTAGCGCCGGGCCACCTCCGGGTCGTGGCCCGGCACGATATGGTCTTCGGTCGAGGCCATGGCGCGCAGGCGTTCGTAGCCATGCAGCATGTCGCCCAGGTTGTAGATGGCCGGAAACGGATTGTCGTCGGCCAGATTGCGCCGATAGTGCAGCGCATCGGAAGCCAGCACCACCCAGCCGCGCGCGGTGTGCACGCGCACGATCTGCAGGCCGGGCGTATGCCCGCCGATGCGATGAAGCTCCACGCCGGGCGCAAGCGCTGCGCTGCCGTCATGGAAGCGCACCCGTTCGGCATAGACCTGGCGCACCAGGGCCGCCACGTCGTCCGCTGAGAAAAAATGGCGCAGCGGCGCAAAACACATGCAACGGCCGGTCGCGTAGGCCATCTCGGCCTCCTGCACGTGGATGGTCGCGCGGTCGAACAGATCCAGGTTGCCGGCATGGTCGTAGTGCAGGTGGGTCAGCACCACGTCGCCAATGTCCCCGGCCCCCAGTCCCAGCGCCGCCAGTGCGTCGCACGGCGTCAGCAGGAACCGCCGGTTTCTCGCACGCGCCGACGCAGCGCTGAAACCCGTATCGACGACGATGTTGCGGCCGTGGCCGCGCAGCAGCCAGAAATAGAAGTCCAGCGCCATCGGCCCGTCGTGCAAGTCGTTGCGCGCCAGAAAGTTGTCCAGGCTACGGCGCTGCGTTGTCGCATAGCGGACCGCGTAGGCCTCGTATTCGGGCAGCGCGCTCATGAGCCGCCCTTGGCCAGCTTGCACTGGCTTTCCGCAAGCGGCACAAAGGCCTGGTCGCCGGGAATGGTCTTGACGATGCGGTAGTAATCCCAAGGCCCCTTGGACTCCTCCGGGGTCTTGACCTGCACGACATACGTGTCATGAATCAGCTTGCCGTCGGCGCGCAATCGCGCGTTGCGGGCGAAGGCGTCGTGGATCTTCATGCTGCGCAAGGCGTTCATGACCGCTTCCACATCGTCCGAACCGGCCTTTTCCACCGCGCGCAGATAGCTGAGCACCGCGGAATACTGGCCGGCCTGCAGCGCCGTGGGCATCTTGCCCGACGCCTGCCGGAAACGGCGGGCGAACGCCCGCGTCTCGTCGTCCATGTCCCAGTAGAAGGTTTCGGCGAACGTCATGCCCTGCGCCGCCTCCAGGCCTACGCCATGCACGTCGGCAATGCTCATCAGCATCGCGACCAGGCGCTGCCGGTCCGCCAGGCCGAACTCGCGCGCCTGCTTGATCTCGTTCTGCAGGTCCGCGCCCGCGCTGGCGAAGGCCACGGCGTCGGCGCCGCTGGCCTGCGCCGACAGCAGGAAGGACGCAAAGTCATTGCCGGGAAACGGATAGCGCGCCGAGCCCAGCACCGTGCCGCCGCCCTGTTTCACGAACCGCGCGCCGTCGGCCTCCAGCGAATGCCCGAACGCGTAATCGGCGGTAACGAAATACCACTTGCGCGCGCCGCTCTCGACCAACGGCAGCGTGCCCACCTTGGCCAGCGCATAGGTGTCGTACACCCACTGCACGTTCGTGGGCGCGCAATCCTCGCCGGTGATGCGCATGGCGCCCGCTCCCGTCACCATGGTCATCCGGCGCTTCTCGCGCGCGATGTTCATCACTGCCAGTGCCACGGCGCTGTTGCCCAGCTCCGTAATGACGTCGACCTTCTCGCGGTCCATCCATTCGCGTGCCCGGCCCGCCGCCACGTCTGTCTTGTTCAGATGGTCCGCGGACAGCATCTCCACCGGCTTGCCCAGGACGTTGCCTCCCACGTCTTCGATGGCCAGCCGCGTGGCGAGCACCGAACCCGGCCCGACATTGCCCGAGTATGCGCCGGATAGATCGGTGAGCACGCCGATGCGCACCACATCGTCGGAAATCCCCGCCGCCTGGACAGGGCCGGTCGCGGCCAGGACCAGGACGAACACTGCGCTGTGCTTCATGTTTGTCTCCTATGGGGAGCGCCCCGCGCTTGTTGCCGCGCGGTGGCGCGGGCGTCAGCTCGCGCGCTGACTGACGTATTTGGTCTGCATGAATTCCTGCAGCCCTTCGATGCCGCCCTCCCGGCCCAGGCCGCTGTCCTTGTACCCGCCAAACGGCGTCTCGGGCATCGAAGCCTGGCAATGATTGACGCAGACCACGCCGCTCTGTATGCCATCGGCGGCCTGCTGCGCACGCGCGAGATCGTGCGTGAAGACGTAGGCCGCCAGGCCGAACGGCAGGCGGTTGGCCAGCGCCAGCCCGTCTTCCATGCCATCGAACGGATGCAGCAGGGCCAGCGGGCCGAAAGGCTCGACGTTGGCGGCCAGGCTTTCCGTTCCCGCGCCGCGCAGCACCGTGGGCAGCCAGAACCAGCCCGGCAGGCCGGGCGCATCGCCGCCGGCCAGCACTTGCGCACCCTGCGCGCGGGCATCGGCCACCATGTTGCGCATGGCTTCCAGCCGGCGCGGATTCGCCAGCGGCCCCATCTGCACGCCCGCCTCCAGCCCGTTTCCCACGCGCAGCCGTGCCGCGCCGGCAGCGAACGCTTCCGCGAAGCGCTCGAATAGCGCACGCTGCACGTAGATGCGCGTGGGCGAGGTGCAGACCTGGCCGCTATTGCGGAACTTGGCCGCCACCAGCGCGGCGGCGGCGCTCTCGGCATCGGCGTCGTCGAACACCAGCACCGGCGCATGTCCGCCCAGTTCCAGCGTGGCGCGCTTGAGGCCCCGCGCCGCCATCGTCGCCACCTCGCGGCCGATGGCGGTGGAGCCGGTGAAGGTCACCATGCGGATGTGCGACGATTCGATCAGCTGGCGCGAAATGGCGCCCGGATCGCCGAACACCATGTTGAGCACGCCCGCGGGCAGGCCCGCGTCCTGCAGGGCCCGGGTGATCTCCAGGGCCACCGCCGGCGTTTCCTCCGAAGGCTTGATGACAATGCTGCACCCTGCCGCCAGGGCGCCTGAGATCTTGCGCGAAGGCGTGATAGCCGGCGCATTCCAGCCCGAAAACGCGGCCACCGGCCCGATGGGTTCCGGCATCGCCATCTGGCGCATGCCAGCGGCGCGCGCGGGAATCAGGCGCCCGTAGGCGCGCCGCGCTTCCTCCGCGCCCCACTCGAACATCTCGGCCGCGGTGACGACTTCTTTTTCCGATTCGGCCAGGGGCTTGCCCAGCTCGCGCGTGATGAGCCAGGCCAGCTGCGCGATGCGCTCGCGCATGAGATCCGCGGCCCGGCGCAGTATCGCCGCGCGCTCCAGCGCGGGCGTGGCGCGCCACCGTCCGAAGGCCGCGGCCGCTGCGGCCAGCGCGCGCTCGACGTCCTCGGCGGCAGCCGCTGGCAGCCGGCCCAGCACCTCCTGCGTGGCCGGGTCCTGCACGTCCAGGGCGGCCTGACTCCGGCCGGCGGTCCACTGACCGTCGATAAAGAGAAGCAATTCCGGATATTGCATGATCAGTCCGCCTTGGGAATATGACTGGTTTCAATAACCTCCGCCCAGCGCTCGGTCTGGCTGCGGATATGATCGGCGAAGTCCCGGGGCGAGCCGGTCAGCGGAAACTGTCCCAGCTTCCGCAGGACCTCGCGAGCCTGCGGCGCGCTCATGGCCCGGTTTATCGCCGCGTTGAGCCGCTGCGTGACGTCGGCAGGCAGGCCCGCGGGCGCCAGCACGCCGTTCCAGGGCTCGGCCGAGAAACCCGGAATGCCAGCGGCCTCGGCCACGGTGGGCAGGTCCGGCGCAATCGGCGAAGGACGGGCACTGGCAATGGCCAGGGCGCGCAATTTGCCCGCCTGCACCAGCGGCAGTGCCGCGATGGCGCTCAGGAACGCCATATCCACCCGCCCGGCCGCCAGGTCGGCAATGGCCGCTGAATCCCCTTTGTAGGGCACGTGGGTGATATCGGCCCCGGCTGCGTGGCTGAACCACTCGCCGGCCAGGTGATTGACCGCCCCGCTGCCTGCCGACGCAAAGCTGAGCTTGCCGGGCTGCGCGCGCGCGCCGGCGATCAGTTCCGCCACGCTCCGGAAAGGCGAACCGGCGGGCACGACGAGCAGGTACGGGTAGCTCGCCACCAGCCCGACCGGCTGGAAATCCTTGAGCACCTGGTAATCGACGCGGCGCTTGTACACCGGCTCGACCGACAGCGTTCCGCTGCTGCCGAGCATGAGGGTGTAGCCGTCGGCCGCCGCGCGTCGGGCCGCCTGGACGGCAACCACGCCGTTGGCCCCGGGCCGGTTCTCGACCACCACGGCCTGGCCGAGTTCGGCTTCCATCTGGCGGGCCAGGTAGCGTCCGACCGAGTCCGTGGGGCCGCCGGCGGTGAAGCCGATGATGAGCGTGATGGGCTTGTCGGGATAGGCCGCGGCCGCGCCCGCGCAGACGCTGGCCGCCGCCAGCGCGCCGGCGGCCAGCCGCTTGAAGAAGAGCAGCATGATTTTCTCTCCGGGATTCTTCGGGAAACCGGGCGCATGCGCGCCGGACTCAGGCGTAGCCGCGCTCGATGAGCCTGACCATTACCGGGTAATACTCCTTGACGTATCCGGCGGCGCGCGTCTGCTCCAGCAGGCTGTGCGTCAGGCTGGCCGCGCGCGCGTCCACCTCGCCCTGGCGCGCGAGCTCCAGCGCCAGCAGAATGTCTTTGATGGCGTATTCCGTCGGAAAGGTCCTCTCGGGAAACTGCTCGGCGGCCAGCGCCTTCTGGCCGGGATTGCGCAGCGCGAAGCTGTCGGCCGATCCCAGGCTCAGCGCATCCATGAGCAGCTTGCCGTCCACGCCCGCCCTCCTGCCGATCGTCACCGCCTCCGCGAGCACGTGCACCGTCATCAAGACCACCATGTTGTTCATGATCTTGACCACCTGCCCGCAGCCGGTGCCGCCGCACAGCACCACGTCGCTGCCCATGCAGGACAGGTAAGGCAGCACGGCCTGGTACTGCTCGGGCGTCGCCCCCACCGTGATCATGAGCGTGCCCTGGCGCGCCGCCTCGCGCATGCGCGCGACGGGTGCGTCGATGAGCAGAATGCCATGAGCGCGCAGCTGCTCGGCCAGCTTACGCGTACGCGCCACGTCGCTGGTGCTCATGTCCACCACGGTGCGCACCTTGCCGCCGGCCTCCGCCAACGCGGCGCAGACCTGCTCCACCTGCACGATGCTGGGCAGCGACAGGAAAACAATGTCCGCGGTCCGCGCCACTTCCGCCGCCGACCCGCAGTGGTGCGCGCCCAGCGCCGCCAGGCGGGCCATCGGCTCGGCCGCCAAGTCGTGCACGTGGACGGGCCGTCCCGACTTGCGGACCAGGTTGGCGCACATCGGTTCGCCCATGACGCCCAGCCCGATAAAGCCCAGCGTATCGTTGTTGCCGCTCATGTCGTCCTCCTTGGTTCTTTGCGGGGTATAGCCAGTTCGGGTACTGCCAGCAAGCTTAGGCAGCCGCCGGCTTCCCAGGTTTGAAAATTTGGCAACGCTACGTTCTCGTTTCGCGCCCCCCTCGACCAAAGAAAGGTGCGTTTCCTTTTTTTCAAGCCTGCGCGGCGCGAGCGTCGATACAGTGGTCTGCATTCGACGGCGGCGCGCCGCGCCCGCACGCGGCAACCGCAAGAAGGCAGAACGAACGGAGACGACATGCTGCTGCACACACTGGCCGACTATGGCGCACGCGAAAGCGCCGCGCGCCTTTCCGAGGACGTGCTGCACCACGCCAAGCGGGCGTTCCTGGACTGGCTGGCGGCCCTCTACCCCGGCACCCGCGCCGCGCCCTGCCTGCAATTGCTGGGCGCGCACGGCGACGAGCTGGGACACGGCGCCAGCAGCCTGCCGGGCTGCGGCACCACGGCTTTCGCGCCCACAGCGGCCTGGATCAACGGCAGCGTGTCGCACGCGGTGGAGTTCGACGACATTTACCGCGACGCGGTCTATCACCCCGGATGCCCGACCATCGCCGCCGCGCTGGCCGTGGCGGAAGACCGCGCGGCCAGCGGCCGGGCGTTGCTGAACGCCATCGTCGCGGGCTACGAGATATCGACGCGCATCGGCGCCGCGGTGCAGCCGTCCCATTACCGCTATTTCCACACCACGGGCACGGTGGGCGGTTTCGGCGCGGCAGCGGCGGCCGCCGCCCTGGCGGCGCCGGGCGATGCGCAAGCCATGCTGCACGCGCTGGCCACGGCCGGCACCCTGGCCAGCGGCCTGCAGCAGGCCTTCCGCTCCGACGCCATGAGCAAGGCGTTGCATGCCGGCCATGCCGCCGAAGTGGGTGTGCGGGCGGGACTGGGCGCGGCGCACGGGCTGACCGGCGTGGCGGACATCCTGGAAGGCGAAGTGGGCTTCGGCGCCGCGCTGGCGCGCGATCCCGACTGGCGCCTGGCCACCGAGGCGCTGGGAGAGCGCTACAACATCGCCCGCATCACCCAGAAGAACCATGGCTGTTGCGGGCACACCTTCGCCGCCATCGATGCGGTGCTGGCGCTGCGCGCGCAGGGGCTGCGGCCGGAGGCGGTCCGGGCCATCGACGTGGACACGTACCAGATCGCGCTGGACGTGACGGGCAACTTCGCGCCGGCCACAGCATTCGAAGCGAAGTTCAGCCTGCCTTACGTGCTGAGCCACGCGCTGGTTCACGGCTCGGTGCGCCTGGACGCTTTCGGCGAACGGCGCCGCGCGGACGAAACGGTGCTCGGCCTGATGCGGCGCGTGGCGCTGCATGCCGATCCCGAGCTGAGCGCGCGCTTTCCCGGGCAGCGCGCCGCCCGCGTGCGCGTGACCACGCGCGACGGGAGCAAGGTTTCACACTATGCCCCTTACCGCAAGGGCGATCCCGAAGCGCCGCTGTCCGACCAGGACCTGAACGACAAATTCGCCGAACTCGCCGGCCCCGTGCTGGGACCGGCCCGCATGCGCGCGCTGCGCGACGCGGTCTGGCGCCTGGAGACGCTGGACCACGCCGGCGCGCTGGGCCTGGCCGCCGACGGCTCGCCCGCCTGACGCTTCTTTCCACTTTCCACAGGAACCCATGACCACGCTTGCCGACGCCCTGCTGGCGCCGCGCTCCATCGCCCTGGTGGGCGCTTCCGGAGACGCGCGCAAGAACACCGCCCGGCCGCTGCGCTTCATGCGCAAGCACGGCTATGCCGGCCGCATCTATCCCATCAACGCCACCCGCGCGGAAATCCTGGGCGAGCCCGCCTGGCCCTCGCTGGCCGCCCTGCCCGGTCCGGTGGACCACGTATTCGTGATGATTCCCGGCGAGGGCGTGCCGGCGCTGCTGCCCGAGTGCGCCCGCGCCGGCGCCAAGGTGGTCACCATCTATTCCGACGGCTTCGGCGAGACCGGCGCAGAAGGCCGGGCGCGACAGCATGCGCTGGTGGAACAGGCCCGCGCGCTGGGACTGCGGTTGCTCGGCCCCAACAGCATCGGGCTGGCGGACCTGCACTCCGGAGCGATCCTGTCCGTGAATGCGGCCTATGAGGCCGACACATTGCTGCCTGGCGAAGTGAGCATGGTGTCGCAAAGCGGTTCCATGATGGGCTCGCTGCTTTCGCGCGCCGCCGCGCGCGGCATGGGGTTCGCCAAATCGGTGTCGGTGGGCAACGAAAGCGACATCAGCGTGGGCGAAGTGGTGGACGCGCTGGTCGGCGACGCGGATACGCGCGCGATTCTGCTGTTCCTGGAGACCCTGCGCGACGCGCCGACGCTGGCCCGCGCGCTGGAACGCGCGCGCGCGGCGGGCAAGCCCGTCATCGCCTACAAACTGGGCCGCTCGGAACAGGGCGACGCGCTGGCGCAGTCCCACACCGGCGCGATGGCGGGCAACGACGCGGCCGTGGACGCCTTCCTGCATGCGTACGGCGTCATGCGCGTGCGCCAACTGGAAACACTGTTCGAGCTCGTGCCGCTGGCCCTGCGCTATGGGGCAGCCCGGCCGAAAACGCACCGTCCGGCGCGGGTGGCGGTCATCACCACCACGGGCGGCGGCGCGGCAACGGTGGTGGACAACCTGGGGCTGCGCGGCCTGGCCGCGGTGGCGCCGCCGGCCGATTTCATCGCGCACATGGCCGGGCGCGGCCTGCGGCTGCGCCAGACGCCGGTGATCGACCTGACCCTGGCCGCCAGCGGCGCGCAGTACCGGGACTTGCTGGAGCATCTGCTTGCCGCGGACTGGTGCGACGCCGTGTTGAGCGTGGCGGGGTCTTCGGCGCAGTTCCATCCGGAACTGGCAGTGGGACCGCTGCTGGAAGCGGAAAAGCCTGCCGCCAAGCCGCTGGCCGCGTTTCTCGCGCCCGAGGCGCCGGAATCGCTCGCGCTGCTGCAGCGAGCCGGCATCGCCGCCTTTCGCACGCCGGAGTCCTGCGCCGATGCGCTCTCCGTGTTCTTCGACGCCGCAGGCGAACCGCCGCCGCCCGCGCCGCCGCAGGACTGGCCGGCGGGTCTGCCGGCGCGCGGGCTGCTCAACGAATACGAAGCCAGCCTGGTGTTCGAGCAATTGGGTGTGCCGGTGGCGCCGCGCGCGCTGCTGCGTGAGGCTGGCGCGCGCCACGGCCTGCCCTACCCGCTCGCGGCCAAGGTGTGTTCCCGCGATATCCCGCACAAGACCGAGGCGGGCGCGGTACGCCTGGGCATCGGCGATGAAGCGGCGCTGCGGCAGGCGCTGCGGGAACTCCCGCAGCGCGCGCGCGCCTGGTGCCCGCAGGCGCGCCTGGACGGCGTGCTGGTGCAGGCCATGCAGGGCAGGCTGGCGGAATTCATGCTCGGCTACCGCGATGACCCGCTGGTCGGCCCCACTGTGCTGCTGGGCGCGGGCGGCATTGCCGCGGAACTCATGCCCGACTTCGCCCTGAGGCTGGCGCCCGTGACCGAGGCGCAGGCCCGCGACATGATCGCGCAAGTCCGCCACGCGCGCCTGATCGAAGGTTTTCGCGGGCTGCCCCGGGGCGACGTCGACGCCCTGGCGCGCGCCATTGTCCGCTTTTCACGACTGGCGGGCATGCGCGGCGCGCGCGTGGCCGAAGCCGAGATCAATCCGTTGTTCGTCCAGGCGCATGCGGTGGTCGCGGTGGACGGCCTCATCCGCCTGGCCTGAACTTTTTTCACACACAGGAACCCACGATGGATTTCAACCTGACTCCCGAACAGACCGGCTTCGAAACCGCGGTGCGGCGCTTCGCGCAAAGCGAACTCGCCCGCGATGCCGTGGCGCGCGCGCATTCGGACGACTATCCCTGGGACGTCGCGCGCAAGATGGCGCGGCAAGGGCTGCTCGGCATTACCGTGGCCGAGGCCGACGGCGGCGTGGGCGGCTCGCTCATGGACGCCGTCATCGCCATCCAGACGGTGGCCTCGGTCTGCCCGCGCAGCGCCGACGTGGTGCAGGCGGGCAACTTCGGCGCCATTCGCGTGCTGGCCGAATACGGCAGCGCGCTGCAAAAGGAAAAGTACCTGCGCCCCCTTCTGGCCGGCGAGGCGCTGATCTGCGTGGGCATGACCGAGCCGGACGCCGGCTCGGCCGTGACGGAACTCAAGACCAGCGCCACGCCCGCGCCGGGCGGCTGGCGCATCAACGGCAGCAAGATCTTCACGACGCACGGCCCTCACGCCACCGTCATCCTCGCCTACGTGCGCTTCGGGCCGGGCACGCACGGCATCGGCTCCGTCCTCATCGACACGCGCGCCGAAGGCGTGCGCCTGGGCAAGCGCTCGGCCTTCATGTCCGGCGAGGAGTGGGTGGAGATCTTCTTCGACAACGTATTCGTGCCGCAGGACATGGTGGTGCTGGGCGAAGGCGGCTTCAAGAAGCAGATCGCCGGCTTCAATGTGGAACGCATCGGCAATACCTCGCGCTCGGTGGCGCTGGCACGCTATGCCTACGAAGAAGCGCGGCAATGGGCCATGCAGCGCAGGCAGTTCGGCCGCCTGCTGTGCGAGTTCCAGGGGCTGCAATGGAAATTCGCCGATATGCGCATCAAGCTGGACGCCGCGCAACTGCTGCTCTACCGCGCCGCCGGCAACGCCGACACCGGGTTTCCCTCGGCGACGGAAACCGCCATCGCCAAGGCCTATTGCAACCAGATCGGCTTCGAGGTGGCCAACGAGGCGCTGCAGGTCATGGGCGGGATGGGCTACAGCCGCGAGTCGCTGGTGGAATACTGCGTCCGGCGATGCCGCGGCTGGATGATCGCCGGCGGGTCGATCGAGATTCTCAAGAACCGGATTGCCGAGGGCGTGTTCGAGCGCAGCTTTCCGCAGCGCGCGCCGTAGGCCCGGCCTCAATCCCGCAGATAGGCCTCGATCAGCCGGTCCGCCGCCCGCGCCACCTGGCCGGCCGGGCCGCCGCCGCCGAAGATCTGGCCCGAGACGAACGCGCCCTCGATGAGCAGCAGCAGTCCGTCGGCCAGCGCGGCGGGCTCGCGCGCGCCCATGTCGGCGCACATGGCGCGCAGGCGTCCGCGCAGTTCCTCTTTGTGCCGCACGGCCACGCCGCGCGCGGGGTGGGCGGGCTCCGGATACTCCACGGCTGCATTGGTGAGGCCGCAGCCCCGGTAGTGCGGCTGCACGGCGCGCTCGGCCAGGCCCTCCAGGTAGGCCAGCACCTGTGCGCGCGGGTCGCCGGGATGCGCCTGGCAGGCGGCATCGAAACGGGCCCAGAACTCGCATTCGAAGTCGCGCAGATAAGCCGCCGCCAGCTCGTCCTTGGACGTGAAGCTGCGGTACAGGCTGGGCTTGGTCACGCCCGCGCGGGTAACGATGGCGTCCACGCCCACGGCGCGGATGCCCTCGCGGTAGAACAGTTCGCGCGCGGTGCGGCGGATGCGCTCGGCGGCCAGCACCGGCGCCGCCTTGCTGGCGGCCCGGCCCGGACGGCGCGCCGGCGCGGGCGTATTGCGGTTCATGCGGTCTCCTTGCCCAGGGGCGATGCGAAAATGCTTGACCATGTTACTGACCGGTACGTACTATGCGCGAATCGCCAACGTACCGATCGGTAACATGAGTATATCCCGTCTGCCTTTTCCCTTCCGCAATGCCGGCCAGAAATACGCTTTCGTGGTGGTGGCCGTGATCTTCTTCGCACTGCTGGTGTCGGCCGGGCTGCGGTCGTCGCCCAGTGTGCTGATCCTGCCGCTGGAGGAAGCCTTCGGCTGGAGCCGCGGCGTGATCTCGCTGTCGGCGGCCATGGGCATTTTTCTCTATGGGCTGGTCGGCCCGTTCGCGGCGGCGGCCATGGAGCGTTTCGGCCTGCGGCGGGTACTGATCGGCGCCCTGGCGCTCATGGCCGCCTCCAGCGCGGCCAGCGCGTTCATGACGCAGTCCTGGCACCTGCTGCTCACCTGGGGCCTGTTTTCCGGGCTGGGCACCGGCGCCGTGGCGGTCGTGCTGGGCGCCACGGTCGTCAACCGCTGGTTCAGCCGGCACCGCGGGCTGGCCATGGGCGTGCTCACCGCCAGCACGGCCACCGGCAACCTGATCTTCCTGCCCGTGCTGGCCGCGCTGGCCTCTTCGGGCGACTGGACGCGCGTGGTATGGACGGTGGCGGCAGCCGCCGCCGCGCTCGTACCGCTGGTCTGGTGGCTGGTGCCGGACCGGCCCGCCAGCGTGGGCCTGGCCCCCTACGGCAGCCCGGCGGACCAGGTGGAACCGGCGCCCGCGCCGCGCGCCGGCCTGGTCGCCAACACCTTCGGCACGCTGGGGCGCGCCGCGCGCACGCGCACGTTCTGGTTCCTGTTCGCCACTTTCTTCGTGTGCGGCTTCACCACCAACGGCCTGGTGGGCACCCATCTCATCGCGCTCTGCGGCGACCATGGCATCCCCGAGGTGAAAGCGGCCGGGCTGCTGGCGCTGATGGGCATTTTCGACCTGCTGGGCACCACGGCCTCCGGCTGGCTGACCGACCGCTACGACGCGCGCAAGCTGCTGTTCATGTACTACGGCCTGCGCGGGCTGTCGCTCATCTACCTGCCCTATTCCGACTTTTCGTTCTACAGCCTGTCTCTCTTCGCCGTGTTCTTCGGCCTGGACTGGATCGCCACCGTGCCGCCCACGCTGCGGCTGACCACCGAGGCGTTCGGCGAGCGCGACGCGCCCATCGTGTTCGGCTGGATCGTGGCCGGGCACCAGGTCGGGGCGGCCAGCGCGGCATGGATGGCCGGAGCGCTGCGCGAGATGCAGGGCAGCTATGTCATGCCGTTCGTGCTGGCGGGCGCGACCGGGCTGGCCGCCGCCGTCATCGCGCTGAGGATCAACCGCCGCCGCCCCGCCGCGCCGCAGCCCGCCTGACGCGGGCGGGGTCCACGGCGCGGCCGCGCCGGCCGGCCCTCAGGCCGATTCCTCGACCTCGCCCAGGTAGGCCGCCCGCACCTTGGGATCGTGCAGCATCTGGCCGGCCGGGCCGGAAAGAATGATTTCGCCGGACTCCATCACGTAGCCGCGATGGCTATTCTCCAGCGCCAGGCGCGCGTTCTGCTCGATGAGCAGGATGGTCACGCCTTCGCTGGCGATGGCGCGCACCACTTCGAACACCTTTTCCACCATGAGCGGGGCCAGGCCCATCGAAGGCTCGTCCAGCAGCAGCAGCCTGGGCCGCGCGATCATCGCGCGGCCCATGGCCACCATCTGCTGCTCGCCGCCCGACAGGGTGCCGGCCGCCTGCCTGCGCCGCTCGGCCAGGCGCGGAAACAGCGTGAAGACGCGCTCGGTGTCCTGGCGCACCTGCGCGGCGTCGCGGCGCACGTAGGCGCCCATGGCCAGGTTTTCCTCGATGGTGAGCTGGCCGAAGATGCCCCGGCCCTCGGGCACCATGACCAGGCCCTGGCGCACCAGTTCGTGCGATTTGCGTCCGCCGATGGACTGGCCGTCGTAGACGATCTCGCCGCCGGCCAGCGGCACGAGGCCGCAGATAGCGCGCAGCGTGGTGCTCTTGCCCGCGCCGTTGGCGCCGATGAGGCAGACCAGCTCGCCCGGGTCCACGCGCAGGTCGATGCCGCGCACCGCCCGGATGCCGCCGTACGACACCTGCAGGCCGCGCAATTCGAGTAGGGGTTGGGATGCGGTCATGATGCGGGGCGCTCCTGGTGGATAAGCGGGTCCTGGGCGGCGCCAGCGCCCAGATAGGCCTCGATGACCTTGGGATCGCGCTGCACCTGGGCCGGCTTGCCCAGGGACAGCACCTTGCCGTATTCGAGCACCAGCACGCGGTCGCACAGACCCATGACGAGCTTCATGTCGTGCTCGATGAGCAGCACGGTGATGCCGTCGCCGCGGATCTTCTCGATCAGCTTGCGCAGCACCACGGTCTCGGAGGCGTTCATGCCCGCCGCCGGTTCGTCCAGCGCGAGCAGCTTGGGATCGGTGGCCAGCGCCCGCGCGATCTCCAGGCGGCGCTGGTCGCCGTAGGGCAGCGAGCGCGCCACGTCGTTGGCGCGGTGGGCGATGCCCACGTACTCCAGCAGCTCGTGCGCGCGGGCCTCGATGGCGGCTTCCTCGGCGCGGGTGGCGCGGGTGCGCAGCACCGCTCCCAGCACGCCGGCGCGCGTGCGCACGTGGCGGCCGATCATCACGTTCTCGATGGCGCTCAGGTTGGCGAACAGGCGGATGTTCTGGAAGGTGCGCGCCAGGCCGGCCTGGGCCACTTCGTGCGGCTTCTTGCCCGTCATGGACTCGCCGTTGAAGATGCAACTGCCTTCCTCCGGAATATAGAGCCCGGTCAGCACGTTGAAGAGCGTGGTCTTGCCCGCGCCGTTGGGGCCGATGAGGCCGTAGATCTCGCCCTGCTCGATGTCGAAGCTCACGTCCGACAGGGCCTGCAGGCCGCCGAAACGCTTGCCCAGGCCCTGGGCTTGCAATAGCTTGCTCATGCCTCGCCTCCCCGGTTCCTGGATGACAGCTCGCGGCGGCGCACCGCCGAGGGCCACAGGCCCGCGGGCCGGAACAGCATCACGCACACCATGGCCAGGCCGAAGAGCAGCATGCGTATGCCTTCGGGATCGAGCACCACCGAGCCGAACAGCATGTTCTGCAGGGGCTCGACGACCGCGCGCAGGAACTCCGGCAGCGCGGCCAGGATGAGCGCGCCCAGGATCACGCCCGGAATATGGCCCATGCCGCCCAGCACCACCATGCACAGGATGGAAATGGATTCCATCAGGCTGAAACTCTCGGGGCTCACGAAGCCCTGCATGGAAGCGAACAGCGCTCCGGCCACGCCGCCGAAGGACGCGCCCATGGCGAACGCCAGCAGCTTCACGTTGCGGGTGTTGATGCCCATGGCCTTGGCCGCGATCTCGTCTTCGCGGATGGCCTCCCAGGCGCGCCCGATGCGGGAGTTCTGCAGGCGCACGCACACCAGCACGATGAGCAGCGTCAGGCCCAGCAGCAGGTAGTAGTACTTCTCCGGCCCGGTGAAGCGGATGCCCATGAGGGTTTCCGTGCGGCCGAACGCGAAGCTGCCCACCTTGAAGGTGTCGATGCGGTTCAGGCCCTGGGGCCCGTTGGTGATGTTGACGGGCGCGTTCAGGTTGTTGAGGAAGATGCGGATGATTTCGCCGAAGCCCAGCGTCACGATGGCCAGGTAGTCGCCGCGCAGCTTGAGCGTGGGCGCGCCCAGCAGCACGCCGAACAGGCAGGCCAGCGCCAGCGCGATGGGCAGGATGGCCCAGAACGGCAGGTGCAGCCCGAAATGCGGCGAAGCCAGCAGCGCCCATACGTAGGCGCCCACCGCGTAGAACGCGATGTAGCCCAGGTCGAGCAGGCCGGCGAAGCCCACCACGATGTTCAGGCCCAGCGACAGCATCACGTACAGCAGCGCGAAATTCAGGATGCGCACCCAGCTCTGTCCGGCCATGCCCAGCACGAAGGGCAGCACGGCCAGCGCCACGCCGATCAGCGCGATGCCGGCGAGGTTGCGCGCGGTGAGCCCGTTTTTCTTCAGTGTCGCGTTCATGCCCGGTCTCCCACGCGTTCGCCCAGCAGGCCGGAAGGACGGAAGATCAGCACCAGCACCAGCACGAAAAAGGCGAAGACGTCCTGGTAGTGGCTGCCCAGGAAGCCGCCGGTGAGGTCGCCGATGTAGCCCGCGCCCAGCGATTCGATCACGCCCAGCAACAGGCCCCCGGCCATGGCGCCAACCAGGTTGCCGATGCCGCCCAGCACCGCGGCGGTGAACGCCTTCAGGCCCAGCAGAAAGCCCATGGTGTACTGGGAAACGCCGTAGTAGGTGGCGACCATCATGCCGGCCACGGCGGCCAGCGCCGAGCCGATCAGGAAGGCGGCGGAGATGACGGTGTTGATGTTCACGCCCATCAGCCCGGCCACCTCGCGGTTCTGCGCCGTGGCGCGCATGGCCGTGCCCAGGCGCGTCTTGTGCACCACGAGCAGCAGCGCGCCCATGATGAGCGCCGCGATCACCACGATGGCGATCTGCAGCGTGCTCATGCGCGCGCCGAAGAACTCGAACACGCGCGGCGAAAGCACCTGCGGGAAGTTCAGGTAATTGCGGCCCCAGCCCATCATGGCGAGGTTCTGCAGGATGATGGACACGCCGATGGCGGTGATGAGCGCCGCCAGACGCGGGGCGCGGCGCAGCGGCCGGTACGCGATGCGCTCGGCGGTCCAGCCCACGGCCATGCACAGCGGCACGGAAACCAGCAGCCCGGCGCCCAGCACCAGAAAGGCCGACGCGGAGGGGTCGCCGCCCACCAGGGAGATGGCGATGGTGGTGGCGGCCATCGCGCCGATCATCACCACGTCGCCGTGGGCGAAATTGATGAGCCCGATGATGCCGTACACCATCGTGTAGCCCAGGGCGACCAGGGCATAGACGCTGCCCAGCGTCACGCCGTTAATCAGTTGTTGAATGAAGATATCCATAGGCGCCGTATCAGCCGGGAAAGATGCGCGCGGCGCGGCCCGCATGGGGCCGGCCTGGCGAAGCGCGCCGCCGGGCCGGAACCGGCCGGCGGCGCATGGCGGGCCAGGGGCGACGGCGCCCCGCCCGCGGCAGGCGGCCGGAGGCTCAGTTGGCCTGGCTCACCATGGTTTCGACCATCTCCCACTTGCCGTTCTTGACTTCGTAGATGGTGACCGAGATTTCCTTCAGGTCGCCGTTGGCGTCGTAGGAAATGTGCTCGCTGGTGGCGCCCTTGCGATTCAGCTTGGCCAGCGCGGGCAGGTACTTCTCGGGCTTGGCCGAGCCGGCCTGCTCGATGGCGGTAATCATGTTCCACGCGCCGTCGTAGGCATAGGGCGCGTACACGCCGGGCGCCTTCTTGAAGCGGGCCTGGTAGCGCTGCTCGAAGTCCTTGCCGGCCGCCATCTTGTCCAGCGGCACGCCGGCCAGCGAGGCGTAGGTGCCGTCGGCGGCGTCGCCGGCCAGCTTGATGAAGGTGTCGCTGCGGGTCATTTCGCCCGAGACCAGCGGCGCCTTGATGCCCAGCGTCTTGATCTGGCGCTTCATGGGGCCGGACTGCGCGTCCAGGCCGCCGTAGAAGATGGCGTCGGGCTCCGAGCCCTTGATGTTGGTCAGGATGGACGTGAAGTCATTGGCCTTGTCGGTGGTGTACTCGCGGCGCACGACCTGGCCGCCCGCGGCCTTGACGGCCTTCTCGACCTCGTCGGCCAGGCCCTGGCCGTAGGCGGTGCGGTCGTCGATGATGGCGATCTTCCTGGCCTTGAGCTTTTCCACCATGAACTTGCCCACGGCGGCGCCCTGCTGGGTGTCGCTGGTCATCATGCGGAAGGTGGTTTCGTAGCCCTGCCTGGTGTATTCGGGCGAGGTGGCCATGGCGATCTGCGGCAGGCCGGCCTCGTGGTAGACGCGCGAGGCGGGAATCGTGGTGCCCGAGTTGAAGTGGCCCAGGATGCCGACCACGTCCTCGTCCACCAGCTGCTGGGCGACCTGCACGCCCACGCGGGGGTCGGCCTGGTCGTCGCGCGACACCAGCACGAACTTGGCGGGCTCTCCGTCGACCTTGATGCCCTTCTTGTTGGCTTCCTCGAGCGCCAGGGTCAGGCCGTTCTGCATGTCTTCGCCGTAGTGCGATTGCGGGCCGGTCAGCGGCGCAGCAAAACCGAACTTGACGTCGGCCGCGTGCGCCGCGCCAAGCAGGCCGGCGGCGGCGATGCCGGCGCTCAGGAGCTTCAGGGTGGTGGGGAATTTCATCGGGGTCCTCCGGAAGATCGGATTGTCAGCCTAGTCATGCCTGCGCTTTTGGCCAGGCTTTCTGGTTTTTTATTCCGCCGCGCGCCGGCATGGATTTCCTGCGCGCGTCGGGTCTGCGTTGCCGGGCGGCCTTTCGTCTTGCCGCCCGGCCCGAGGTGCGACCGGATTTTGCTTCGAGTGCAACCTCGGGTGATATTGGAGATAACCCTTGGTCGTCTCCGGTTCTACCTGTGCTTCAACCTAAGGACTTCAACCTATGGTCATGAGACTGGCGTTGCCGCCCGCCGCGGCGGTGTTCACGCTGATCGAGCGCTCCGCGAGCAGGCGTTCCGGCACGTAGGCCGCGCCGGCCGCGAGCGCGTCCGGGCTCAGCCCGTGCACGGCCAGGAGGGGGCCCGGCCGCTGCGCGATGCGCTGGTTGAGCGCCAGCAGCGCATCGCCGTCACCCTCGAACAGTACTGCCTGGAAGTCCGCCTGGTCTACCTCGGCGTCGTCCAGAATGCCGGCCTGCTCCTGCTGGGCCGCGTCCAGCCCCGCCAGCAGGGACCGCGCGGCCGGCGTGTCGGCGAACCAGGCGTGGTTGCCCGTGCGGCGCGCGGCCTCCCATTGCGCCCGCGCGCCCGCCTCGGTAGCGGCCACGCAGTACACCGCGCCTCGCGGCTCCACCACGTAGGTGTTGGTTTCGCCCGTGGGCCCCGGCAGCGCGATGCGCTGCGGCAGCGGCGCGGCCGCGTCCAGCGCGGGCGGCAGCCCCGGCGGGCGCGTGCCCAGCAGGCGGTACATGTACAGCGGGCCGCCCGCCTTCGGGCCTGTGCCCGACAGCCCCTCCCCGCCGAAAGGCTGCACCCCGACCACCGCGCCCACGATGTTGCGGTTGACGTAGATGTTGCCTGCGTGGATGCGGTCGGTGACGTGGGCGATGGTTTCGTCGATGCGCGTATGCACGCCGAAGGTAAGGCCGTAGCCGGTGGCGTTCACGGCCTCCAGCACGCCGTCCAGCTCGCCGCGGCGGTAGCGCAGCACGTGCAGCACCGGGCCGAACACTTCGCGCGTGAGTTCGGAGATGTCGTCGATCTCGATGAGCGTGGGCGCCACGAAGGTGCCATGGCGGCACTCGGGCCCCAGCGGCACCTGGTCCACGCGATGGCCGGCCGCGCGCATGGCGTCGATGTGGCGCAGGATGCCGTCGCGCGCTTCCGCGTCGATCACCGGCCCCACGTCCACGGACAGCCGGTCGGGGTTGCCCACGCTGAGCTCGCGCATCGCGCCGCGCAACATGGTGAGCATGTGGTCGGCGCAATCCTCCTGCACGCACAGCACGCGCAGGGCCGAACAGCGCTGGCCCGCCGAATCGAAGGCGGAGGTCAGCACGTCGAACACCACCTGCTCGGCCAGCGCGGAGGAATCCACCACCATGGCGTTCTGGCCGCCCGTCTCGGCGATGAGCGGAATGGTGTGGCCGTTGTCGTCCAGGCGGCTGGCCAGGGTGCGGGCGATGATGCGCGCCACGTCGGTGGAGCCGGTGAACATCACGCCGCGCACGCCCGGGTCGGCCACGAGCTGCGCGCCCACGGTTTCGCCGCGCCCCGGCAGCAGCTGCACCGCGCCGGCCGGCACGCCGGCCGCACGCAGGATGCCCACGGCCTGGGCCGCGATGAGCGGCGTCTGTTCGGCTGGCTTGGCCAGCACGGTATTGCCGGCCGCCAGCGCCGCCGCGACCTGGCCCGTGAAGATGGCCAGCGGGAAGTTCCACGGGCTGATGCACAGCACCGTGCCCAGCGGGCGGTGCGTGTCGTTGCCGAACTCGCGCGCGGCCTGGTCGGCGTAGTAGCGCAGGAAGTCCACCGCCTCGCGCACTTCGGCGATGGCGTTAGGCAGCGACTTGCCGGCCTCGCGCACGATGAGGCCCAGCAGCGTCTGCATCTGTTCTTCCATGAGCTGCGCGGCGCGCCGCAGGCACAGCGCCCGCTCGGCCACCGGCGTGGACTGCCAGATCGGCGCGGCGTTGCCGGCCGCCCGCAGCGCGGCCTGGGCCTCTCCGGAGGTGGCCTCGATCACGTGGCCCACCACGTCGCGCACGTTGGCGGGGTTGCGCACCTCGACGGCGCGCGCCGGGTCCCAGGGCGCCTCGCCTTCGCCCAGCATGGGCATGGCGCGCCAGGGCGTGCCGGCGCTGGCCTGCAGCGCGGCCGACAGCGAACCCAGCCGGTGCTCGTTGCTGAGGTCCAGGCCCGCGGAATTGGCGCGCGCGCCCTGCTGCGGATTGCCGTAAAGCTCGCGCGGCAGCGGAATCTTCTCGTGCGGCGCGCCCAGCGGCGCGATGCGCGAGGCGACCTCGACCGGGTCGGCCACCAGTTGCTCCACCGGAATGCTCTCGTCGCCGATGAGGTTGACGAAGGACGTGTTGGCGCCGTTTTCCAGCAGCCGGCGCACCAGGTAGGCCAGCAGCGTCTCGTGCGTGCCCACCGGCGCGTAGATGCGGCACGGCCGGTTCAGCTTGCCCTGCGCCGCCGGCCCCACCACTTCGTCGTACAGGGGCTCGCCCATGCCGTGCAGGCACTGGAACTCGTACTGGCCCGGGTAGTAGTTCTGGCCCGCCAGCTGGTAGATGGCGGAGAGCGTGTAGGCATTGTGCGTGGCGAACTGCGGATAGACCGCGTCCGGCGCCGCGAGCAGCTTGCGCGCGCAGGCCAGGTAGGCCACGTCGGTGTACACCTTGCGCGTGTAGACGGGATAGCCCTCCAGGCCGTCGACCTGGGCGCGCTTGATTTCCGTATCCCAGTAGGCGCCCTTCACCAGGCGCACCATGATGCGGTGGCGGCTGCGGCGCGCCAGGTCCACCACGTAGTCGATGACGAAGGGCGCGCGCTTCTGATAGGCCTGGATCACGAAGCCGATCCCGTTCCAGCCTTCGAGCTCGGGCTCGAAACAGAGCGCTTCCAGCAGGTCCAGCGAGATTTCCAGCCGGTCGGCCTCCTCGGCGTCGATGTTCAGGCCGATGTCGTAGCTGCGCGCCAGCACGGTCAGCGCCTTCACGCGCGGCAGCAGCTCGGCCATGACGCGCTCGCGCTGGGCGCGCGAATAGCGCGGATGCAGGGCCGAGAGCTTGATGGAAATGCCGGGGCCTTCGTAGATGCCGCGGCCCGCCGCGGCCTTGCCGATGGCGTGGATGGCCTGTTCGTACGAGGCGTAATAGCGCTCGGCGTCCTCCGCCGTGGTGGCCGCTTCGCCCAGCATGTCGTAGGAGTAGCGGAAGCCCCTCGCCTCCATCTTGCGGTTGTTGGCCAGCGCCTCGGAAATGGTCTGGCCCGACACGAACTGCTCGCCCATCATGCGCATCGCGATATTCACGCCTTTGCGCACCAGCGGCTCGCCGCCCTTGCCGATGAGGCGCGTCAGCGCCTTGGACAGCGACTGCTCGCTGCTCACCGCCACCAGCTTGCCGGTGATCATCAGGCCCCAGGTCGCCGCGTTGACGAACAGCGACTGCGACCCGCCCATATGCGATTTCCAGTCGCCGCGGGCGATCTTGTCGCGGATGAGCGCATCGCGCGTGGCGCGGTCGGGAATGCGCAGCAGGGCTTCGGCCAGACACATCAGCGCCACGCCTTCCTGGCTGGACAGCGAAAACTCCTGGATCAGCCCTTCGACGCCGCCGCCGCCGCGCTTGCCGCGCAGCTTGCGCACCAGGCCGGCCGCCATGGCGTGCACCTTGTCGGGATTGGGCACCCGCGCCTGGCCCAGCAGCAGCGGCACGCACTCGGGTTCGGGGCGGCGGTAGGCGGCGGTGATGGCCGCGCGCAGCACCGACTGGGGCTGCACGTCCTGGCCGAATTCGTAGAAAGGCGGCACCTGGACGGCGGCCGCCTCGCCGTGCTCCTCGTCCGCGCCGTCTTCGCCGGCCAGGTGCGACATCTCGGCGGGCAGGTGCCCCCGCTCGATCCGGTCCAGATAGGAAAGAATGGCTTGCTTGTGCAGCCAGTGCGGCGTGCAGTTGAGCTTTTGCGCCGCCGCCTTCAGGCGATCGCGCAGCGCGTCATCGACTTTGACGCCTAGGGTCGTGCTGGCCATAAGAGATTGCTTCCTGTCGCATGACGGAGATCGCCGGCCGGACGGCCGGTGGGTACGACCGTATGCTAGTCAGGTTGCAACCGGGTTTGTATTGCGGTTAACCCTAGGGTTAACTGGTTGAGATCACGCGGGGTTTTCACCCTGGGCGCGCGGCAGGGCCGTGCAGCCCAGCGTGCGCACGGAAGAGCCCGCGTCTTCCGTCCCGCCGCGGATGGCGGCCGCCATGGCGCCGGCCAGCGCCGCCACGGCGCGCCGCTGGGCGGCCACCAGGGCCGGCGCGCCTTCGCCGTCCACGTTCTCGACCACCAGGCTGCGGCAGAGCCGCCCCTCGCCCGCCGTGTTGAGCGGCCGGACGCGCCAGGTGGCGTCCAGTTGCGCCCGGCTGCCGGCCACCAGGTCGAAGCCCTGCACATCGGCCTGCACCCGCCAGACGGGCGCGTTGGCGGCCGGCTTCACGGTACGCACGTCCAGCGCGCCCAGGTCGCGCTTGAGCGCGTCGGACAGGGCGTCGCGGATCTCCTCGGCCAGCGGCGCGGCCCAGCGTTCGCCGTACAGGGCGGCCACCGAGCCCTCCTCCGTGCGCACCATGAGTTGCGGCTGGTCGGCCTGCGCGGGCACGCTGACCGGCAGCACGTCGATGAGATACCCGGCCTGCACGCGGGGCGCGGCGTCGGCCGCCGGAACGGACAGGGTGTAATAGCGCGGCGGCGCCGAAGACGAGCAGCCCGCCAGCGCGGCTGCCAGGGCGGCGCCGGCCAGGGCGGTTCGGACGGAAGGAAATTTCATCGGCTCAGTTCCTCACCGGCCCGGCGCCGGGGATGGGGTCTTCCCCTCGGCCGCGCAGCAGCGCCTCGGGGTTGGATTGCAGGAAGTCGGCCAGCGCGCGCAGCGAACGGGCCGCCCGGCCCAGCTCCTGCATGGCGCGCTCGGCATTGACCGGCAGCGAGCCGTCGGGCGAAACCAGCGCATTGATCTGCGCCAGCGATTCCTTGGCCTGACGGAACACGGCCTGCGCCTGCGGCGCCACCTGCTTGTCCAGGCGGTTCATGAGGCGGGACGTGCTGGACAGCGTGGCGCGCAAGTCTTCGCCGATCTTGTCGAAGGGAATCTTTTCGATCTTGGCGACGATGTTGCTGACCTGCTGCTGGAGCTGGTCGAGGTTGCCGGGCACGGTCGGGATCACGGCCGGCGTGGACGGCTTGAACTCCACCGGCTTGGCGTTGGGGAACACGTCCAGGCTCACGAAGAGCTGGCCGGTCAGCAGGTTGGCGGTGCGCAACTGGGCGCGCAGGCCGTGGCCGATCATGCCCGCCAGCAGCCGGTTGCCCGCGACGTCGCCGTCGCGCTCGGCGCGCTTGCGCACTTCCTCGAACACGCGGCCCAGGCGCTCCGGATAGAGCGTGGCGTCCACCACCGAATAGAACCGCTTGGCCTTGTCGTCGAAGTCCAGGTTGATGGCAGTGACGTTGCCCAGCGTGATGCCGCTGAAGTCCACCGGCGCGCCCACCGCCAGGCCGCGGATCGACTGGTCGAACCGCATGCGGATGTCGAAACGCTCGGCGTCGGGGTTGGCCTTGGCCTGCGCCTCGGTGCCGTAGAGCTGGAACTCGGCGTCGGGCGGGGCCGGCTGGTCGGCGCCGCGCGCCGTGTAGACGGGCTCGAACGCCACGCCGCCCACGGCCATGGACACCAGCGACTGCGTGCGCACTTTCAGGCCGTCGGCGTTGACGCTGAAGTCCACCCCGCTGGCGTTCCAGAAGCGCGTGCCGCTGGTGACGAATTGGTCGTTGGGCGCGTCCACGAACACCTCCACGTTCACGGCGCCGCCGGTCTTGTCCAGTTCGTAGCCGATGACGCGCCCCACGGTGATGCGGCGGAAATACACCGGGGAGCCCACGTCGAGCGAGCCCAGGTCTTCCGCCTTGAGCCGGAAACGCTTGCCGGCGCGGTCATGAGTGACGGCGGGCGGCGTTTCCAGGCCCTCGAACTCGAACTTGGTGGCTTTTTTCTGCCCGTTGCCGCCCTCCGGCGCGTCCACGCCGATGTAGGCGCCCGACAACAGGGTGCCCAGGCCCGACACCCCGCTCACGCCCAGGCGCGGCCGCACCACCCAGAAATTGGTGCCCTCGCGCGCCAGGTCGGCGACTTCCTTGGCCAGCTCGGCCTTGACCACCACCTTGCTGCGGTCTTCGTTGAAGCCGATCGATTGCACCGTGCCGACGTTCACGTCCTTGTAGCGGAGCTGGGTCTTGCCCACCTCCAGGCCTTCGGCGGTATTGAAGGAAATGGAAATCTCGGGCCCGGCCTGCAGCCAGGTGCGCACCACCAGCGACAGGCCCATGAGCGCCGCCACCACGGGCACGAGCCAGATCCACGAAATGCGGTTCTGGCGCTTGCGCGTGACAGTGGGTGTTGCGTAGTCGGATTCCCCGGAGCCTGGGACTTGATCGGACATTCTTTTCCTTTTTTCCGCGCGAAGGTGGGCGGCTTCAGCCGGCGGGTTCCCCGGCCGCCGCAGCGCGGGCCGCGAAATTCGATGACGGTGATTCTATTTCACCTTGCCGCTCCAGGTCCCAGCTGCGCCGCAGATCGAAGCTCATGGCCGACAGCATGGTGAGAATGACCACCAGGCCGAAGGCGGCCGCGCCCGCCCCCGCGCTGATGGCCATCAGTCCCTGGAAATCGGCCAGGGCGGCCAGCAGGATGACGACGAACACGTCCAGCATGGACCATTGCCCGATGAATTCGACCAACTGATAGAGCCGCGTGCGCGGGCGCAGGCTGGTGGCGCTGCCCCATTGCTGGGTAAGCAGCAGCAGGGCCATGGCAAGCAGCTTGGTCAGCGGCACGGCCACGCTGGCAATGAAGACGATGAGCGCGATGTCCCACGAGCCGGTTTCCCAGAGCTCCACCACCCCGCCCAGGATGGTGTGGCCGCTGTCGCCCAGCAGCGAGCGGATCTGCATCACGGGCAGCACGTTGGCCGGAATGTAGAAGATGGCGGCGGCGATCAGCAGCGCCCAGCTCCGCGCAAGGTGATCGGGCTTGCGGTAATGGACCACGGCATGGCAGCGCACGCAGGCGTGGGTTTCCTCGGGGTCGGCATCGCGCGGCAGCGCCTGCACCTGGCCGCACACATGGCAGCCGGCCAGCACCACGTCCGGCCCCGCGCGCGGCACGTGCACCGGCACCACGCCCGCGCTTTCGGCGTACCGCCAGATCACATGAGGGGACAGCCTGCCCAGCATAGTGAGCAGCACGGTGAGCAGGCCGAATCCGGCCAGGCCCATGCCGGGCGACACCGACGCCATGCCGGCCAGCTTCACCACCGACACCAGCACGCCCAGCAGGAAAACGGGCACCATGCACCAGGGGCGCAGCAGGCCCAGCACGCGCATCGCCTGGCGGAAGGCCGGCGGTTCGCGCCCGGCCGCCAGCGGGCCGATCACCCAGAGCAGCACCGCCAGCTGCAGCAGCGGCAGGCCGAAGCCCGCCAGGCCGGTCATGAGCGCCACCACCCAGTGCCCCTGGCGCCAGGTGATGATGACGGCATCGAGCATGGACGCCTGCTGCGTCATGCCCTGCACCGACATGAAAGCCACGGGATAGGCGTTGGCGATGCCGAAGACGATCAGGGCCGTCAGCGCCAGCGCCAGCCAGTTGGAGAGCGTCAGCCCGCTGTAGCGCCACAGCGTGGAGCCGCAGCGCGAGCAACTGGCCGTTTCGCGCGGCGCGAGCTCGCGCCGGCGGTACACGCTGCCGCAAAGCTCGCACTCGATGAGCGGTTCGGTGCCCGCTTCCGGGGAGGTCCGCGCCTCCTGCCGCGCGCCGTTATGCATGCAAGGCGGACCGGCGTCAGTCGATCAGCTCGACTTCCTGCCGGTCGGGCGCGTCCGAGGCGGGCGGCTTGCCGTTCTCGTCGAACTCCAGCTTGACCTTGCCCTCCTCGTCCAGGTCCACCGTCACCGCGCCGCCGTCGACCAGCCGGCCGAACAGCAGTTCGTCGGCCAGCGCCCGGCGGATGGTGTCCTGGATGAGCCGCTGCATCGGGCGCGCGCCCATGAGCGGATCGAACCCTTCCTTGGCCAGGTGCTCGCGCAGGCGGGTGGTGAAGATGGCCTCGACGCGGCGCTCGTGGAGCTGGTCTTCGAGCTGCATGAGGAACTTGTCCACCACGCGCAGGATGATTTCGCGGTCCAGCGGCGCGAACGGGATGATGGCGTCCAGGCGGTTGCGGAACTCGGGCGTGAACATGCGGCGGATTTCCGCCATTTCGTCGCCCACCACGCGCGTGTTGGCAAAGCCGATGCTCGGGCGGTTGAGCGTTTCCGCGCCCGCGTTGGTCGTCATGATGAGGATGACGTTGCGGAAATCCGCCTTGCGGCCGTTGTTGTCGGTGAGCGTGCCGTGGTCCATGACCTGCAGCAGGATATTGAACACGTCCGGGTGCGCCTTCTCGATTTCGTCGAGCAGGAGCACGCAGTGCGGCTGCTTGGTGATGGCTTCGGTGAGCAGGCCGCCCTGGTCGAAGCCGACATACCCGGGAGGCGCGCCGATCAGGCGCGACACCGCGTGGCGTTCCATGTATTCGGACATGTCGAAGCGCAGCAGCTCCACGCCCATCGTGAAGGCAAGCTGGCGGGCGACCTCGGTCTTGCCCACGCCCGTGGGGCCGGAGAACAGGAAGGCGCCGATGGGTTTCTCGGGCTTGCCCAGGCCGGAACGCGCCATCTTGATGGCCGCGGCCAGCGCCTCGATGGCCTGGTCCTGGCCGAAGACCACGGTCTTGAGGTCGCGCTCCAGCGTGGCGAGCTTGCTGCGGTCGTCGTTGGAGACGGACTGCGGCGGGATGCGCGCGATCTTGGAGACGATGTTCTCGATGTCGGTCTTGCCGATGACCTTCTTCTGGCGCGAACGCGGCAGCAGGCGCTGCGCGGCGCCGGCCTCGTCGATCACGTCGATGGCCTTGTCGGGCAGGTGGCGGTCGTTGATGTAGCGCGCCGACAGCTCGGCAGCCGCCGACAGCGCGGCCGACGAGTAGCGCACGTTGTGGTGCTCCTCGAAGCGGCTCTTCAGGCCGCGCAGGATCTGCACGGTCTGCTCGACGCTGGGCTCGGCCACGTCGATCTTCTGGAAGCGCCGCGACAGCGCGTGGTCTTTCTCGAACACGCCGCGGTATTCGGTGTACGTGGTGGCGCCGATGCACTTGAGCTGGCCGGAAGACAGCGCCGGCTTGAGCAGGTTGGACGCGTCCAGCGTGCCGCCCGAGGCCGAACCCGCCCCGATCAGCGTGTGAATCTCGTCGATGAACAGGATGGCGTCGGGATTGCCGCGGATCTGCTTGAGCACGGCCTTCAGGCGCTGCTCGAAGTCGCCACGGTACTTGGTGCCGGCCAGCAGCGCGCCCATGTCCAGCGCATAAACCTGGGCGGCCTGCAGGATCTCGGGCACCTCGCCGCGCGTGATGCGCCAGGCCAGGCCCTCGGCGATGGCGGTCTTGCCCACGCCGGCCTCGCCGACCAGCAGCGGATTGTTCTTGCGGCGCCGGCACAGCACCTGGATCACGCGCTCGACCTCGTGCTCGCGCCCGATCAGCGGATCGATGCGTCCGGCCAGCGCGGCGGCGTTGAGATCGGTGGCGTACTGGTCCAGCGGCGACTGTCGCGCGTCGCCCTGCTCTTCGCCATTGGTCTGCTGCTCTTTCTGCACGGCGGGAGACTCCACCTGCGGCTGTTTGGTAATGCCGTGGGAAAGGAAATTCACCACGTCCAGGCGCGTGACGCCCTGCTGCTGCAGGTAGTACACGGCATGCGAATCCTTCTCGCCGAAGATCGCCACCAGCACGTTGGCGCCGGTGACCGGCTTCTTGCCGGTGCCGCCCGCCGAGACGTGCATGATGGCGCGCTGGATCACGCGCTGGAAACCCAGCGTGGGCTGCGTATCGACCTCCGCGCCGCTCGGGATCACGGGCGTGTTCTCGGACACGAACTGGCGGAGATTGCGGCGCAGGTCATCGAGGTTGGCGGCGCAAGCGCGCAGAACCTCGACAGCCGAAGCATTGTCGAGCAGCGACAGCAGCAGGTGCTCGACAGTGATGAATTCATGCCGGGCCGAACGGGCCTCGACGAAAGCCATATGCAGGCTGACTTCAAGCTCTTGAGAAATCACGCTTCCTCCGTAACGCATCGAAGCGGTCAAATACACGATTCATATTCTATGCCTATCGGGGCGTAACGCCAGCGATTTCAAAAACCACGCTGTCGTGGCGGCCCTGTCCATCCATGACGGTAAGCGTATACCTGCCGTCGCGCCCGAGCACCAGATTAAACGGATGATCCGCCTGTCGGCGATCCACCACACGCCCGTCCAGCATCCACCATACTTCACCCGCCGCGCCTTCCGCCTGCACGTCCACCGCCACCTGGCGGCGGCCGGGCACCGGGCGCAGCACCGAACCGTCAGCCAGTCCGGCCAGGCGCAGCGGACCGCGCGAGGCGTCGGCATAGCCGGGAAACGACGGCGGCACCGTATCGTTCAGGGCCCAGGCGGCGCGCTGCTCCGGGCACCGGCCGGACGGAACGCTGCCCAGCCGGTAGCCCAGGGGCCAGCAGGTCACCACCGCCTGCACCGTTTCGGGCCTGGCGCGGGCGCGCTGCGGGCCTTCCGGCAGCGCGGCCACGATGTCCTGCAGAAGCGGCGCCGCGACGTTGGCGCCGAAGAAGCCGGGATTCGGCGTGCCGTCGGGACGGCCCACCCAGACCCCGATCGTCCACCTGTCGGTCACTCCGACCGCCCAGGCGTCGCGGAAACCAAAACTGGTGCCGGTCTTCCAGGCCAGCCTGCGCCCCGGACTGCCCGATTCGTAGAAAGGCCGGTCGGGATGCCCGCCGCCTTCCAGGATATCGCGCACGATCCAGGCCGCGCCCGCGCTCATCATACGGGACTCGATCCGGGGGTCGCCCGGCCGCAGCCGGGGTCGCCCCGAAATGCCGCCGCGGGCCAGCGCGCGGTAGGCACCCACCAGTTCTTCCAATGTGGCGCCGGCCCCGCCCAAAATCAAGCTCAGGTTGGGACTGGCGCCCGCCGGCAGGCGCAGCCGCACGCCTCCCGCCAGCATAACCGATGCGAAACTGGCGGGCCCGACGCGGTCCAGCAGATCGACCGCCGGCACGTTCAGCGAACGCTGCAGCGCCTGCGCCACGCTTACCGGCCCCGAAAACGCCGCCTGGAAGTTGCCCGGGGCGTAGCCGCCGAAAGACAGCGGCGCGTCGATAAGCAGGCTTTCGGAATGGATCAGCCCCTGGTCCAGCGCCTGCGCATACAGGAAGGGCTTGAGCGTGGAGCCGGGCGAGCGCACCGCGCGCACCATGTCCACGTAGGCATAGCGGCTGGCGTCGGAAAAATCGGCCGATCCGGCATACGCCTTGACCTCGAGGCTGTCGTTGTCCATGACGAGCACCGCCATCGACACTTTGGGCGGCAGGCCGTCCACGCGGTCCAGCAGCATGCGCTCCACCGCCGATTGCGTGTCGGCGTCCAGCGTCGAGCGCACGAGGCCCGGCCGCCCGCCGGCGCGGCCGGCCGCCGCGTCCTGCAGCAGGCGCTGGGCCGCCAGCGGCGCCATCCAGCGCGCGCGCAGCGGCGGCGCGACCACGTTCTCGATCTTGGCGTCGGCCACCTCGGCCGGGCTGGCCCGCCCCAGCTCCGCCATGCGGTCCAGCACCTTGTCGCGCGCCGCCCGCGCGGCCTCGGGATGGCGGTCGGGCCGCAGCCGGGACGGCGCCTGCGGCAGCGCCGTCAGCAAGGCGGCCTCGGCCGCGCTCAGGTCGGCGGGCGACTTGCCCAGCCACATCCGCGCCCCCATTTCCACCCCTTCCACGATGCCGCCCATGGGCGCGTGCGTCAGGTAGAGCGACAGGATCTCGTCCTTGCTGTAGTGCATTTCCAACTGCACGGCGCGCCAGGCCTGCCGCAGCTTGGCGCCCAGCGTGCGCGACGGGCGGCCGGCGAGCTGCGGGTCGATGAGCCGCGCCACCTGCATGGTCAGCGTGGACCCGCCGGACACGATGCGGCGATTGGCCAGCCACTGCCAGCCGGCGCGCGCCAGGGAAACGGGGTTGACCCCCGGATGCCAATAGAACCAGCGGTCTTCGTAAGTCAGCAGGGTGTCGAGGTAGCGCGGCGAAACCCGCTCGGGCGTCACGGGGTAGCGCCACACGCCGTCGCGGCTGGGATAGGTGCGCAGCGGCGCGCCGCCGGCGGCCACCACCACGGCAGCGCCGTCGGAATTAATGGGCGGCAGCGGATACAGGCGGTCCAGCGCAACCATCGCGACGGCCAGCGCGGCGGCCGCGCCGGCGGCGCACAGGCCCGCGCGCCGCCAGCGGCGCGAGCGCCCGCCGCCCGCCGCGCCGGACGGACCGGCCCTCAAGGACGCCGGGCGCCGCGATCGCGGATTTCCACGGTGCTCCATTGCTCGCCCACGCCGCGCAATTCGGGCCGATACATATCCTCGGCCACGGTGGACGGCACGGCGTAGCGGCCCGGCGTCACCACGCGCACCAGATAGAACACGTCCACCTTGCCGCGGCCCAGGGACACGGCGGCCACGTAGCGGTCGTCCCGGAATTCGCGGTGACGGATGTTGGGATCGGCCATGGCGTCGGCCACGCGGCGCCCGCCGATGGTCCAGTCCTGCATCTCGGGGCTTTGCGAGAGATTCAGGTTCTCCACCTCGAAGCCGGCCGGCACGCGGTCCACCAGCAGCCCGTCGGGAATGTACTGGTTGGCGGTGGCCTGGACCCACACCACCAGCATGTCGCCGGTCTGCAGGACGCCGCCGTCCCACGGACGGCCGTCCGGCCGGTACCAGCCGCGCTTGAGCTGGATGACGCTGTTGCGCGGCGCGGGCGCGGCGGTGGGGCTGCCCTGGATGTCGTACTCCACGAAAAGCGACTGCGAGCCGGTGTTGGCGAGCTGGACCGAGCCCAGGTCGGCCGCCGACAGCGAGACGGACAGGTCGCCCTTGCCGCCGGCCAGCGGCTTGCGCGCGCCGTTGACGGTAAGCGCGGCCTCCCACGGCGTGCCGCTATCGCCGCCCGCCGCGCGCGCGGCCAGCAGCAGCGCCATCTGCTCCTGCGTGGAGAGATAGGAACGGTTGCCCAGGCGCGACGCGAGCTGGCCGAGCAGGTTCTCGCGGCGTTCGTGGCGCAGATCGTGGCGGGCCATGAGAGCGTACGACAGCGCATCGTCGCGCACCGCCGAGCCGTAGTCGCCCAGCCACTCGTCGTAGTAGTAGGCGCCGGCGCCGCGGCGGCTGATGCCGTAGTCGCGCGACATGGCTTGCTCCAGCGCCGTCTTCATGCGGCCCTCATCGCCCATGAGCTTGAAGGCGGCGGCGAGCTGCACCAGCGGCAGCGGCGAGCGCGCGCGCTCCTGGTAGCTGTCGAACAGCTGGCGCACGGTGGACAGCGGCGCCTTGCCGTCGCGCGCCAGCGCCAGCGCGGCGGCCGCCAGGCCGGCAAAGCGGCGATGGTCTTCGCGCAGGATGTTGGCGTCGCCGCTGTCGTAGCGGCCGGACTCCAGGTTGCGCCGCAGATTGGGCGACCAGGCGCCGAAACTGCCCGCGCCCTGCTGGAGCTGCTCCAGCAGCCAGGCGCGCGAACGGTCCAGGGAAGCGTCGGGCACGGCGAAGCCGTTGTCGCGGGCGTCCTGCATGAAACCCACGGCGTAGGCCGTCAGCCACACGTCGCGCGAGGAATAGTCTCCCCACAGGCTGTAAGCGCCGGCGGCGTTGCGCATGCCGGCCAGGCGGCCCAGGGCGCCGGCCACCTTGGCCTCGCGCTGGACCTGGGTGCGCGGCTTGAGGCCGAATTGCCGGGCGGCGCCTTCATCGATCAGCACCCAGGGCAGCGTGGCGCTGATGGTCTGCTCGGTGCAGCCGTAGGGATAGTTCAGCAGATCCTCGACCAGCCGGTTCACGTTGAAGGGCGGCCGGTTGGACAGCGTGAGGCTGACGGTGGCGGAGTCCGGGTAATAGGACGACACCCACGCTGCCTGCGCCGGCTGCGTCTCGCCCGGATTCAGCCGCAGGCGCCGCACCTGACGCTCGGGCGCGTGCGCCGGCTGCACCTGCAGCACGGACTCGCGCACGATGCGCACCGGCTCGGGGCCGCCCTGCCCGTCCACGGTCAGACGCATCAGGCCCAGGCCGTAGGAGCCGGTGGCGGCGGCATTGAAGCGCAGCGTGGCGCGCTGCTTGTCCTGCAGCGTCAGCGTGCGCGTGCCATCCGGGATGGCCAGCGGATCCAGGGCCTCCAGTTTGACCGTCACCTTCTGCGCGGCGCCGCTCAGGTTGGTAACGTCCAGCGCGATGGCGGCCTGGTCTCCCGGCGTAATGAAGCGAGGCGTGTTCAGCTCTGCCACGATGGGCGCGGCCACCACCATCTCGGCGTCGGCGCTGCCGTAGTTCTCGGGCGTGAAAGCCACGGCCATCAGCCGCAGCGTGCCGTTGAAATCCGGCAGGTCCAGCGCGATGTCGGCCTCGCCCCGGTCGTTGAGCGCCACCGGGCCGGAGAACAGGTCCACCAGCTTCACCTTCTTGGGCAGGCTTTTGCTGTCGCCGCGCATGGCGGCGTCGCCGCCCCATTTCAGCTTGCCCTGCGTGCCGTCCATTTTCTCGATGAGCTTGCCGTACATGTCCAGCAGCTCGGGCGCGTAGCGGTGTTTGCCGAAGAAATAGTCCAGCGGATCGGGCGTGGCGTACTGGTTGATGTTGAGAATGCCCACGTCCACGGCCGACAGCGTCACCGTGGCCCGCTTGCCCTGCGCGCCGTCGACCTTGACGCGCACCGTGGCCTTGCGCTCGGGCTCGGTCTTGGACGGCGCCGATATCTGCACGCCGAGCTTGCGGTCGGCGCTGGCGATGGGCAGATAGGTCAGGCCCAGCGCGCGCGCCGGCGTCACGCGGTCGCCCTCGCTGCCGGGGCGGAACACCGCGGCGGCAATGTACAGGTCGTGGCGCTTCCAGCTCTGGTCCACCGGAATCTCGACCTCGGTGCCCGTCGCCTTGACGGCCACCCAGCTGGACCACAGCATGCGGTCGCCTTCCACCGTGACGAGCGCCTGGCCGTCGTGCGGCGGCGTGAGCGTGAGCTTGACCGTATCGCCGGGCCTGGCCGGCACGCCTTCCAGCTTCATCTGCACGCGGTCGGGGCGGTTGCCCATGGCGTCGGCGTCCTGCGCGTTCCAGCCGGCGTAGAAGCGGTAGCGCAGCGTCTGGCCGGTTTCCGGGTCGGCCAGCTCCAGGCGGTAGCGGCCCCACTTCACGGCCACGGTGAACTGGGTGCGGTCCTCGAGCGCGATTTCGCGCGAATCGACCAGCTCTTCAGTCTCGGTGTAGCCGCTGTTCCAGCCCCGCTGGTCGTCGAAGCGCCAGTAATACTGGCGCTCTTCGCGGAACAGGCGCATCTGCGCCCGCGCCAGCGGCGCGATCTTGCCGGAGGCGTCCACACGCAGGGCCTCGAAGACGGCGGGCGCGCCTTCGCGCGTCACGTCGCCCTCGAACTGCGGGCGCACGGCGATCAGCTTGTCGGCCGGCCACACGCTGCGCTCGATGGAGCGCACCACCGGCCGTCCGCCCGACTCCAGCAGGCTGGCCGACACGCGCACCTTCATGGGCGAATGCGTGCCCGAGGTCTGCGGATCGATTTCGAGCTGTGCGCCGCCCTGGTCGTCCAGCGCGGTTTCGGGCAGCTCCTGGAAGTGCCGGCGGCTGTCGTCGGCCACGTCGCCGAAAATGAATCCGGGCCATTGCTGCGGCAGCGCGTGGCGGTCGCGCTTGACCTGGAAGCTCGACAGCAGGCGGTTGCCCGCCGCGGGCGCGCCGTACAGGTAGTCGCCCCGCACATCCACAGTGAGCGGCTCGTCGGGCGCCAGCACCGGCTGCGTCGAAGTGAGCAGCAGCTTCATGCGCTCGGGCAGGAACTCCTCGACCTGGAACTTCCAGGACGCGTCGGCGTTCCTGGCGGACGGGTCGACCCGCAGCTCCAGCAGCCAGGAGCCGGTCTGGGCGTCCGGCGGCAGCTCGATGGCGTGCTCCACATAGCCCGGCAGGTCTTGGGCCGGATGCCAGAGCGAAGTCTGCACCACGCGGCCGTCGGGACGCTTGAGGGTGGCGGTGAGCGGCGAAGGCGCGAGCGGGCGGCCGTCGAGGTCGCGCGGCAGCACCGACACCTGGAAGGTTTCGCCCGGGCGGTACAGGTTGCGGCCCGCGTACACGAAGAGGCTGTTGGGACGCGAGACGTGGCCGCCGATGTCGAACTCGGACAAGTCCAGCGCCGGTTCGCCCAGCGCGAGCACCGTCATTTCCTTGCCGCGCGAGGCGCGGATGACGCGCGCATTGGCGAAGCTGCCCTCGAAGCGCACGTGGCCGTCCTTGCCGGACGCCGCCTTGGCCAGCGCCTTGCCGGCGCCGTCCACCAGCTCGAACTGCGCGCCGGAAATGGCCTGGCCGCTCTTGAGCGACACCGAATACGCTTCGATGCGGTCGGCGTAGCGGCGCGCATGCAGCCCGATGTCGCTGACGTAGAAATAGGTGACCTGGTACTCGTAGCGGAACCGGCCGGGCTGGCTCATGACTGCGATATAGATGCCGGGCTCCTGCAGCTCCTTGATGCCTTCCACCGGCAGGAACGTCACGTGGCGGCGATTGGGCTTGTCGTCGGTGAGGAAGCGGCCCTGGTAGACGCTGGTGGTCAGCGTGTTGAGCCGGTCCAGGTCCCAGTTGCTGACCGAACCTTTCAGGCTGCGGTTGTCCGCGTAGCGCCAGCCGTCTTCCTCTTCTCCCTCGTCTTCGTCGTCCGCCGCCGCGCCGCCGCGGCCCACGCCCAGCACTGTGTCGAACAGTTCGGGCACGCGCTCGGGCGCGACGCGCAGAAACTGCACGTCCACCTCGGGCACGTTGACGGTGGCCACCGGCAGCCCGCCGTTCTGGCCCGCCGGCAGCACCACGCCGCGGCTGGCGAAGTAGAACGAAGGCGGCATCGCCTGCGTACTGACCTGGCAGTTCGAGGCCGAGGCCAGGCTGGCCTTGCCGCCCGCGCCCGGCAGACCGGCGCGGATGGAAATGGCGTAGGCGCGCTGCGGCTGCACATAGGGGAAATACACCATGCGGGGGTTGTCGCCCACCACCCAATTGCCCTTCAGGATCTTGCCCTTGGGCGCGGCGTCGCCCGGCCGCACCGAGGCGGGCTGGTCGCCGGGCGCTGCGGCGCTCTCGGCGCCATCCTCGTCGCGCCTGGCCGCGCCGGTGTCGGTCACCTGCAGAAAGCTGTCCAGGTCGGCCTTGGCGTCCACCGGCTGGGTGAACGTCACCGCCAGCGCCAGCGCGTCGTTATATTGGCGCGGCTGGCAATTGAGCGCCGCGAAGGGGTCGGCCTCGCCCACGACGGCGCTGGCGGGCAGCGGAGGCTGCGCGGGCTGGGCCGGCGCGGTCGCCGCCGCGCCCGGGGCCGCCGGCGCGCGGTTCGCGCCCGCGCCGGGCTGGCCCGGGTTGCCCATCCACCAGCCCACGCCCACGGCGCCCGCCACCACGATGGCGCCGGCAATCGCCAGCCAGGTCTTGCTGAACTTTCCACTCACGGCGACTCTCCCCGCTTACTTCGATACGACGCTCCTTTGCGGCGGAGCTGCCGACCCGCTGGCGTCCGGCCATGCCGAGGCCCGGACCGCACCGGCGCCGCCATGGCGCGGTACGACAATGACAACGCCGCCCGGGGGCGGCGCTTGTTTCTGGTTTTCTCTTACACGGGTTCCATCACGCACTGCAGCGGATGCTGGCGCGCGCGGGCATATTGCCCCACTTGGGCGATGCGCGTGGCCGCGACGTCGCGCGGATAAACCCCGCACACCCCGCGTCCTTCGTGATGCACCTGCAGCATGATGCGCGTGGCTTCTTCGTGATTCTTGTTGAAGAACTTCTGCAGGACTTTCACCACGAATTCCATCGGCGTGTAATCATCGTTCAACAGCACGACCTGGTACATCGGCGGCGGCGCAACTTTCGCCGGCGCCTTTTCGACGGCCAAATCGTGCTGGGTATCCAAGGTAGAACTCATAGCGCGCGTATTCTATTTAAACGGGGAACGATCTGCTGGCAACTTACCAAGAATTACACGTAGAAATGCGTAGTTTCCATACTTGACGCGACAAAGAAAAGCGGCGCATTATCCACGCATTCTGGGGGGTTTTCTACAGGAAAAATCTGCCAGAAAACCGGAGGGGGGACAGGGGTCTAGACCGCAATGCCCTTCTGTCAAACATACGATTCAGTGAGGCAGTCCGCATGTCTGATACGACCGCAACCGCCGTCCAAGGGGACAATCCCAAATCGACGGGCACCGTCAAATGGTTCAACGATGCAAAGGGGTTCGGCTTCATCACGCCCGACGACGGCGGTGAAGATCTCTTCGCCCACTTTTCGTCCATCCAGATGAATGGTTTCAAAACCCTGAAGGAAGGCCAGAAAGTCGCCTTCGAAATCATCCAGGGGCCCAAAGGCAAACAGGCGCTGAATATCACTGCGGCCTGAGCGCCCTATGGCGCGGCAGGCTTGTTGCGCCATAATCCGGGGCGGGGCTTTCGAGCCCCGCCCCGTTGTTTTTGCGCGGACGCAACCGTGGATGTCATCGCGGATGCCGCCGCGCAACGCACGGCTCCAGACATGCCGGCGCGCCCGCGCCCGCATGCCCTCGCTGCTACGCAGTTCCTCATTTTTACTACCGCATCGCCTCATGCTGAAAAACGCCGTCCTGTTTCCGATCCGCCGCATGCAATCCGCCATGGCGGTCCCGAGAGCGGCAAAGGCGGCGCTGGCCGCCCTTGCGCTGGCCATCGCCGCGCCTGCCCACGCGCAACCGGCCGATGGCCCGCAGCCGCGCCTGCCCGTGGTCCAGCTCTCGGCAGGAATCCATATTATCCACGCAGAAGTGGCCGACACGGAATCCACCCGGCGCGCGGGGCTGATGTTCCGACGCGAACTGCCGGGCAACGAAGGCATGCTGTTCGTCTTCGAGAACCCCGACGTGCAGTGCTTCTGGATGCGCAACACGCTGGTGCCGCTGTCCATCGCCTTCATCGCCGATGACGGCACCATCGTCAACATCGACGACATGGCGCCCCAGACCGACGACGGCCACTGCGCCAAGAAACCCGTGCGCTACGCGCTCGAAATGGCTCAGGGCTGGTTCGCCGAGCATGGCGTGTCGGCGGGCCGGAAAATCGACGGCCTGCCCTGAACAGGGCCTTTTTCACCGGAGAGCGGCCGCCGCCCAAGAAAAAGAGCCCTGACGGGCTCTTTTTCTTGACGTTCATGGCGCGCCTGACAGGCCGGGCGCGCCATGAACGCCCGGAAACACCCCAAGGCGCTCAGACCCGCTCGAGGACCAGCGCGATACCCTGCCCCACCCCGATGCACATGGTGCACAGCGCATAGCGGCCGCCGCTGCGGTGAAGCTGGTTGATGGCCGTGGTGGCCAGGCGGGCGCCGCTCGCGCCCAGAGGGTGGCCCAGCGCGATCGCGCCGCCGTTGGGGTTGACGCGGGGATCGTCGTCGGCGATGCCGAGCTGGCGCAGCACCGCCAGGCCCTGGGCCGCGAAGGCCTCGTTCAGTTCGATGACGTCCATCTGGTCCAGCGTCAGGCCGGTCTGGGCCAGCACCTTGCGCGTGGCGGGCGCCGGACCGATGCCCATGATGCGCGGCGCGACGCCGGCCGTGGCCATGCCGACCACGCGGGCGCGCGGCGTGAGGCCGTGGCTGGCGGCGGCCTTCTCGCCGGCCAGCAGCAGCGCGGCCGCGCCGTCGTTCACGCCCGAGGCGTTGCCGGCCGTAACCGTGCCGCCTTCGCGCACCACGCCCTTCAGCCTGGCCAGCGCTTCGAGGCTGGTTTCGCGCGGATGCTCGTCCTTGGACACGACGATGGGGTCGCCCTTTTTCTGGGCAATGGACACCGGCACGATCTCGGCGTCGAAATAGCCTTCTTTCTGCGCGCGCGCGGTCTTCTGCTGGCTGGCCAGCGCGAACTTGTCCTGGTCTTCGCGGTTGATGTGGAAGTCGTCGGCCACGTTCTCGGCCGTTTCGGGCATGGAGTCCACGCCGTACTGGGCCTTCATGAGCTTGTTGATGAAGCGCCAGCCGATCGTGGTGTCGTAGATGGCGGCGCTGCGCGAGTAGGCGCTTTCCGCCTTGCCCATGACGAACGGCGCGCGGCTCATGCTTTCGACGCCGCCGGCCAGCATGAGGCCCGCCTCGCCGGCGCGGATGGCGCGGGCGGCCGTGCCGATGGCGTCCAGGCCCGAACCGCACAGGCGGTTGACCGTGGCGCCCGGCACTTCCACCGGCAGGCCGGCCAGCAGCGTCGCCATGCGGGCCACGTTGCGGTTGTCTTCGCCGGCCTGGTTGGCGCAGCCCATGATGGCGTCGTCGAGCTCTTCCCAGCGCACGCCGGGATTGCGCGTGGCGAGGGCCTTGATCGTTACGGCCAGCAGATCGTCGGGGCGGACGGAAGCCAGCGCGCCGCCGTAGCGGCCGAAGGGGGTGCGAATCGCGTCGCAGATGTAGGCATGCACGGTCATGAGTAGCTCGAAGGAAGTGAAGGAAAACGCGTGGAATAACCGCCGATCTTACTGCCGGCCGCGGCGCGCCAAATTGGTGCACGCGTTAACTGTCCGCCTTGCGGACGATGTCCGGGCCGCGTTCACTTTGCACCGGACGGGGGCGTTGCGCGCGCGTTTTCGGGGCGGCCGGCCTGGTCCGCCATCGCCCTGCCCGCCGCGGCCTTGGACGCCCTGCCCGCCTCCACGATGGCCTGGCGGCGGAAGCGGCCGGCCGACAGATGATAGAACGGACGCGGGCAGAACTGGCGGGACACCACCGAGGCCAGCATCGAACCCGCGAGCAGCCAGAACAGCATGGGCTGGCTGCCCGTCATTTCCATGACCACCACGCTGGCGGTCAGGGGCGCCTGCGTGGCCGCGGCCAGGAACGCGGCCATCGAGACGAGCACCAGCACGCGCTGGTCCACGCCCTCGCCGGCCAACGCCCAGATCTGGTGGCCGACGCCCGCGCCGGTGGTCAGCGCGGGCGTGAAAATACCCCCCGGAATGCCGGCCCAGTACGAAGCCACGGTGGCGGCGAGCTTGGCCAGGCCGAAGCCGTCGGGCGCGACGCCCGGCTGGCCCGACAGCAGCCCCGCCGCCACGCCGTAGCCGGTGCCGTAGACGGTGCCGGCCGTGAGCATGCCCAGCAACGCGACCACCAGGCCCAGGACGAAGGCCGTGCCCAGCGGGTGCTCGCGCACCCAGCCGCGCCATGCGGCGGGAACGGCGCCCGCTGCGCCCTTGCCGAGCAGGCGGGCGAAAATGCCGCCCAGCGCGCCGTTGAGCGCGCCGCATATCAGCACCCACATCAACATGTGCTCGGCCAGGGGACGGCCGCCGAAAGCGCCGAAATAGGGGTTGTTGCCGGCCACCGCCACCACCATGAAGCCGGCGGCCAGCACGCCGATGAGCACCAGCCGCTCCCAGCGCAGCACGGTGCCGCGGCCCAATTCCTCGATGGCGAAAATGACGCCGGCCAGCGGCGCGTTGAAGGCCGCCGCCAGTCCTCCCGCCGCCCCGGCTGCGATGAGCTCGTTGGCGTGAAAGCCCCGCAGGCGCACGCCGCGCCGCTTCCAGAAATCTCCCCAGGCCAGCATGACGGCCGCGCCCACCTGCACCGACGGGCCTTCGCGCCCGATCGAGGCGCCGGCCAGCATGCCCAGGAACGTCAGCGGAATCTTCCAGACCGTCTGCGCCAGCGACACCAGGCTGCCCTGGCCGGGCCCGGGCGGCAGCGACAGCGCGCCGATCACCTGGGGAATGCCGCTGCCCGAGGCATAGGGCGCAAAGCGCATCGTGAGCCAGCGCAGCGCCGCCAGCCCGCACGGCAACACGATGAAGGCGAGCCATCCCGCGTGGCCCACCCATGCGCGGTTCCATTCCAGCGCGAGGTCGGCCAAGTGGGCGAAACCCAACGACACCAGCGCCACCAGCGAGGCGCCGCCCAGCAGCAGCGCGAGCTGCACGCTCTTGCGCGACCACCGGTTGATCTGCCTGACCTTGCGCCGCCCGTATCGGCGGACATTGGCGATGCGGCGGCGGACGAGGGCGGGCAGGCTCATGGGCGCGGTTCGGGTGTCTGCGGGGCTGGGCGGAATCGGCCCCCCCGGGCCGGCGATCCGCATTCGGGGAGGACAGGCCCGAACCTTACCATTTCCACCTTACCCGCAGCCCACAACATCCAGCCGCCCCGAGCCGGACCCGGCCTGCCCCCGGAAGGCCCGGCAGCGGAAAACCACGCCCAAAAAGCAAAGCCCCTCGCGTATGCGAAGGGCTTTGCGCAGGGCTTCGCGTTGGGCCTGGCGGCCCGCCGCGGGCGGCCGGAGATCAGCCGAAATTCTTGGCCGCGAATTCCCAGTTCACCAGGGCCCAGAAGTTTTCCAGGTACTTGGGACGGGCGTTGCGGTAATCGATGTAGTAGGCGTGTTCCCACACATCACAGGTGAGCAGCGCCTTGTCGGCCGTGGTGAGCGGCGTGGCGGCGTTGCTGGTGTTGACGATGTCGACCGAGCCGTCGGCCTTCTTGACCAGCCACGTCCAGCCCGAACCGAAGTTGCCGGCGGCGGACTTGTTGAACGCCTCCTTGAAGGCGTCGATGCTGCCCCACTTGGCCTTGATGGCGTCGGCCAGCTTGCCGGTGGGTTCGCCGCCGCCCTTGGGCGACAGGCTGTTCCAGTAGAACGTGTGGTTCCAGACCTGGGCCGCGTTGTTGAAGATGCCGCCCGAGGATTTCTTGACGATCTCTTCCAGCGACAGGTTTTCGAATTCGGTGCCGGGGATGAGATTGTTCAGGTTGGTGACGTAGGTCTGGTGGTGCTTGCCGTAGTGATACTCCAGCGTTTCCTTCGAGATGTGGGGAGCCAGCGCGTCCAGTTCGTAAGGCAGGGGAGGAAGAGTATGTGCCATGTGATGGTTCCTTCTGTTGAGTGCACGATCAAGCCGTTTCATTGTATCGGCAATGGCCGCGGGCCGCCGCGTTAACCCCGGGGCGCGGCGGGGTTAAACCGCGGGCCTGCGCACAATCTTGCCCGCCCTTGTAAACCTTGCCGCCGCATGCGCCCGCGCCTTGCGCGACACGTGCGCAAGCCCGCGGCGCCCGCCGTTTGCGTCCGCATCCGGCGTGCCCGGCCCGCGCGCGGGGCGCAACGGGCCGCGGCGGCCGCAGACGGATCAGGACGGCTCGCGGTCCGCGCGCGTCTGCAGGACTTCGACCTGCGCGCCGCCGCGCGCGAAGCTCAGGTCCAGCGCCTGCCCGGGCGCGAGCGAGGCCGCGTCGCGCACGATGCGGCCCTGCGCGTCGCGTGCGATGCTGTAGCCGCGCGCCAGCGTCAGCCCCGGGTCGAGCGCGCGCAGCTGGGCGCCCGCCGCGGCCAGGCGGGCCTGGCGCGCCGCCAGCAGCCGCGCATGCGCCAGGCCCAGCTGGCGCGCGGCGCCTGCCAGCCGGTCGGCCGCGCGGGTCAGGTCGGGCGCGCGGTGCGCCAGGCGCTGGGCCAGCAGCTCCAGGCGGCCGCGGCGCCGGGCCTGCGGACGCGCCCACGCGGCGGCGAGCCGGTGGCGCAGCCCCTGCAGCCGCTCGCGCTGGTGAGCCAGCCGCTGGGCCGGGGACACGAGCAGGGCGGCCGCGCGGTCCACGCGCTGGGCGGCGCGGTCGAGTTGGCGGCGCTGGGCGCGGACCAGCGCCTGCGCCGCGGCCAGCGTGCGGCCCAGCAGGTCGGCGCGGGGCATGCAGGCGAGCTCGGCGGCCGCGGTGGGCGTGGGCGCCCGCAGGTCGGCCACGAAGTCCGCGATGGTGAAATCCGTTTCGTGCCCCACGCCGCTGATGACGGTGATGGCGCTGGCGGCCACTTCGCGCGCCAGCGCTTCGTCATTGAAGCTCCAAAGGTCTTCGATACTGCCGCCGCCGCGCACCAGCAGCAGAGTGTCCACTTCGGCGCGCGCATTGGCCTCGCGCACCCGGGCAGCCAGGCGGGCCGCCGCGTCGGCCCCCTGCACGGGCGCCGGATAGACAATGACGGGAACGTGCGGCGCGCGCCGTGCGAGCGCCGTCAGCACGTCGCGCAAGGCGGCCGCGTGCAGCGACGTGACGACCCCGATGGCGCGCGGCAGCGCGACGGGCTCGCGCTTGCGGGCGGGGTCGAACAGCCCCTCGGAGGCCAACTGCTCCTTCAGGCGCAGGAAGGCCTCGTACAGATTGCCGATGCCCGCCCGCCGCATGGCGTCGGCCTGGAGCTGGTAGTCGCCGCGCGGCTCGTAGAGGCTGACGCGGGCCCGCACCTCGACCTGGTCGCCCGCGCGCGGCACGAATCCCACCGCGCCGGCGCGGCTGCGGAACATGACGGCGCGCACGGCGGCGCGGCTGTCCTTGAGCGTGAAATACCAGTGGCCCGAAGCCGCCTGCGTGAAATTGGAAATCTCGCCGCGCACCCATAGCGCGGGGATGTTGCGCTCCAGCATCCGCCCCACGGCTTGATTCAGCTGGGCAACCGTAAGGATATCCCGCGCAAATACGTCGTTTGTGACTGAAAACTCAATAGTCATGAGGCTTTCCAATGCATACCTGTCCACAGGGCCCGCGCGGCGGGGCGCCATGATACCGCGTTCCGCCGATTCGGGCCCAACCGGCTCGAAACGCAGCATTTTCGTAGCAAGCTTTTGATCTATAAGGCTATTTTTAAAAAAATGCCTTGCGCGCTTTTGAAGCAACCCACCGCCAGCCCTGTGTCAGCAAGCCTTCCGGCGAAGTTCTGCACAGAATTATCCACATATTCTGTGGATAGATTCGGGATTCCCTCGCCTTGCCAACCAGCCCGCCGCGCCGTTACAGTGCCGCCTTAGCCGCACGCCGTTGCGCGCCGCCGGGGCGCGCCGCCGGACGTCCCGCGGCCCTGCCTGGAGTTGAACGCTTTGCTAACCATCTTGCGCGAGGCCGGCTGGCCCATCTGGCCCCTGCTGGCGACTTCCGTGCTGGGTCTGGCGCTCATTCTCGAGCGCTTCCTCTCCCTGCGCCGCGGCCTGGTCATGCCCAGGGGCCTGAGCGAACAGGTCGCCGAAATGCTGCGCAACCGGCAGGACACGCCCGAATCCCTGCACCGCCTGGAGCGCAATTCCCCCCTGGGCCGCGTGCTGGCCGAAGTCATGCGCAACCGGCACCTGCCGCGCGACGAACTGCGCAATGTGGTCGAGGACACCGGCCGCGCCGTGGCCCACGACCTCGGCCGCTACATTTCCGCCATCGGCACCATCGCGGTGGTGGCGCCGCTGATGGGCCTGTTCGGCACCGTGGTCGGCATGATCGAGATCTTCGGCTCGTATTCGCCCGGCGGCGGCGACCCGGCCCAGCTGGCGCGCGGCATTTCCATGGCGCTCTACAACACCGCCTTCGGCATCCTGATCGCCATCCCCGCCATGATCGCGCACCGCTACCTGCGCGGCCGGGTCGACAACTACCTGGCCGCCATGGAACACGCCGCTTCGCGCCTGGCGCGCGCGATCGCGCCGTCCCATGCCGCCGCCGGCGGCGCGCGCGAGGCCCGCCCATGAATTTCCGCGGCCGCGGCAATCGCGACGAGCTGGACATCAACCTGATCCCGCTCATCGACGTGCTGCTCGTCATCCTGATCTTCCTGGCTGCCACCACGTCGTTCGCGAAGTTCACCCAGCTCAAGGTCACGCTGCCCGAAGCGTCGGCCGCCCAGGACATGCCCGCGGCGCTCGAGGTGGCCGTGAGCCAGGACGGCCGCTATGCGCTCAACGGCACGCTCATCGACGTGTCCACCCCGGCCGAGATCGCCGACACGCTGCGCCAGGCGGCCGCGGGCAAGACCGAGCCCATGATCATCATCAACGCCGACGCCCAGGCCACCCACCAGTCCGTGATCAACGTCATGGAAGCCGCCCGGCTGGCGGGCATCGGCCGCGTCAACTTCGCCGCCCAGACCTCGCGGTGACCGCCCGTCGTTCTTCCGCGCCGCTGCTGGCTCGCCAATGGCAGGAAGGCGGCTGGCTGTCCGACCTGCTGCGCCCCCTCGCCGCGCTGGTGCGCCGCCACACCGAAAAAAAACGCGCCGACTACCTGCAAGGCCGCAAACCGTCCTGGCGCGCGCCCGTGCCCGTGGTGGTCGTGGGCAACATCTACGTGGGAGGCACCGGCAAGACGCCCGTGGTCATCGCCGCCGTGCAGGCGCTGCGCGAGCGCGGCTACACGCCCGGCGTGGTGAGCCGGGGCTATGGCGTGAAAATCGGCCCCGCGCCGCGCGTGGGCCGGGGCGAACTGCCGGCCGGCGAATTCGGCGACGAGCCGGCCCTGATCGCGCGCGCCACCGGAGCGCCCGTGGCCGTGCACCCGCGCCGTCCGCTCGCGGCGCAGGCCCTGCTGCGCGCGCACCCCGAGGTGGACCTCATCGTCTCCGACGACGGCCTGCAGCATCTGGCGCTCGCGCGCGACGTGGAAATCGTGGTGCAGGACGCCCGCGGCGTGGGCAACGGCCGCCTGCTGCCGGCCGGTCCGCTGCGCGAACCGCCCGAACGCCTGGACGAGGTGGACCTTATCGTCACCAACCAAGCCGGCCCCGACACCCCCCCTCCTCAGGGGAAAGCTGGCCGGGCCGCGTCAGGCCGGGCCGCGCCGGGCGGGGCCGCGTCAGGTCATCCGCGGCGCGTCGCCATGTGGCTGCGCCCCGGCCTGGCGCGCCGGCTGACAGACGGCGCCGAGCGCCCGCTGTCCGATTTCGCCGGCCAGCCCGGCGTGGCCGCCGCCGCCGGCATCGGCAACCCGGACCGTTTCTTCGCCACGCTGAAGGCCGCGGGGGTCGAGCCCGGGCACACGTTGCCGCTGCCCGACCATCACGACTACGCCCGCTCGCCCTTCGGCGCGCTGGGCGCGCGGACCATCCTGATCACGTCCAAAGACGCCATCAAATGCGCCGCCCTGCACGACGATCGGCTGTGGGAGGTGCCGGTGCGGGCCGAGTTTTCCGATCCGCGCCTGTTCGATTGGCTGGCCGCGCGCCTGCGCGGCAAGCACTAGAAAAAGGCCGGCCCGGCCGCGGCGGCGCGCTGCGCGACGTCCTGCGCCAGGGCGCGCTCGCGGGCGCGCGCGGCGCGCAGCCGCAGCAGCCAAAGCGGCGCATGCGCCAGCACCAGCAGCGCGGCCAGCGTCCATGCCAATGCCGTCGCCAGCGCGCGCCACGGATCGGACAATCCCAGGGAAGCATCGATCGCCAGCAGGGGCGAACCCGCCTCGTCCCGGCCCGAGGCGATGACGATGCCTTCGATGCGGAACGGCGCCCCGCCCTCCGCCGAAAGCATGAGCGCCTGGGCGCGCCAGCGCGCCAGCAGGTCGCCGCCGGCCGCCTCGGGCGCTTGCGGCAGCGAAGCATGGGGCCCGGGCGCCACCCGCAGCGCCACGCCGCCGCGCCGCATCCGCGCGGCCTCGCCGGCGGCCTTGTCGACGGCCAGCCGCACCTGTTCGCCCATGCTCTCGCGGCCCAGGCGGCGCAGCTCCTCGGCGGCGCGCGAATTGACCAGGGCGGTATCGCGCCGCCCCTTGAGCTCGCCTTTGCGCGCCAGGTCCAGCAACGCGCCCCAGTCTTCCGGCTCGGGTCCGTCGAAGACGAGCTGCTCGGCCATCGTGCCCTTCAGGCTCGCGCACAGCCCGTGATCGCTGCCGCCCGCCGCGGCGCAGGCCTGTTCCACGGCGAGCACTCCCTCGCTCAGCCCGGCCACCGTCTCCACCGACACGGCGCGCCGGCCGCCATAGGGATACGGATACGGCGACGCGCCGCCCGCCCGGCCCGCCGCCATGCGCACCAGGGCGTCCATGACGGGGTTGGCCCGCGTGCGCAGGAACGCTCCCGAGTAAACGGCGAGCACGGATTCGTCCAGCTCCGGCCGCGGCGCCTGCACGGGCTGCCCGCCCCAGCGCAGTCGCCGGCAATCCGCCGGCCAGAAACCGCCTTCCGAACCGGCCGCGGGGTCGCAGCGCCCCTCGCCCGACAGCGCCACCGGCGCGCCCACGGCGGGCAGGTCGCGCATCAGGCCCTCGGGCGAGTCGTATGCGCGCGGCTCCGCGCCGCGCAGCCAGGCGCCGGCCAGCAGGAACTCGGACCGCGGATTGCCGAGCGCCAGCCACAGCAGGACCAGCGCGGCCAGGCCCGTGAGCGCCAGCGTCAAATGCCGGCCCCAGTACACGGGCGGATGCCGCCGGATGTCTTCATCCACTGAATGCGTCCTGCCCAGCCGCAGCACGCCGTAGTCGGAAACGCGCAGGTCCATGTCCACGCGCAGGTCGTCCGGCAGCTTCAGGCTGTCCTGCCAGTGCGCGGGCAGCGACACCGGCAGCTTGTCGCCCACAAAGAGCTGGGCGCGCACGGTTTCGGTATTGCGCGTGTCGGTGAGCACCACGGCGTGCAGTTCGCCCCGCACGCGGTTCACCTTGCCCGGCTCGGGCAGCCGGCGGCGGCGCCACGCGACCCACAGCGCGGCCGCGGCCGGCGCCGCGCCGCCGGCCATCCAGGCGGGTGAGTCCTGGCCGATGGCGAAGGCCAGCGCGCCGAACGCCAGCGCCCACAGGAGCGCCGGCCAGATGCCCGCCCCCGGCCCGCTGCGCGCCGCCACCTCGGCCGGCGTCTCGTCGCGCTGGCCCAGGATTTCCACGCGCATCGCGTCCTCCAACTCGCGCGCCGCCTGCGCGGCAGGTTCGCCGGGAGGCGAATCGGCCAGCAGGTCCTCGGGATCGCTCACGTTCTGCATCGCGCCCGTCCGGCCCGACTGCCATTGGTCGCTCTGCCTCCGGCGGCGCTGCTCGCGCTCGCGCCCTTGCGCCAGCGTGAATCCGTCATTGAGGGCCACCACGATGGCGAACCTGTCGGTAAGCGCCACCTCGGCCCGATTGTTCTCGGCCAGGAAATCGCGCGCATCGTAGGGCAGCACCACGTCGATGCCGCCCAGCGTGTCGTGCATGGCGGTGCCGCCCTGCGCAGTCTGCAGCCCGTGGCGGATGAATTCGCCCGCCAGGCGGTAGACGCCGTCGTCGCGCAGCGGGTGGCGCTTGCGCGGCTTCTGCGGATCGACCAGGAAGGGTTCGACCAGCGCCGCTTCCTCCGCCGTCAGCCGGCGCAACGGGCTGGCTTGCTGCTGCAGCGTGCGCAGCGCGCCCTTGTTGCCGCTGCGTCGCGAAAGATAAGTCACGACACTGATGGCCGACCATCCCAGGACCGCCAGCAGGAGCGCCAAACGCAGGATTTCCATTGTGAGCCTTCTTTTTTCGGGAAGGCAGGATCATAGCGATGATGCGTCCCGGGATTTTCTCGCAAATATGCCAAAGCATGACAATCGTTGACCAAACGCCAGGAAGACCCCGCTGCGCCGGGCCGCCGGAGGGAAGAAACTGTTCTAGAATCGCGGTCATGGAATCCCGCCTCCTCGACATTCTCGTCTGCCCGCTGTGCAAGGGCCGCCTCGAACACGACCGCCAGCGCGGCGAGCTGATCTGCCGCGCCGACCGCCTGGCCTTTCCCGTGCGCGACGGCATCCCCGTCATGCTGGAATCCGAAGCCCGCGAGCTGGACGAAACGCCGGCCGCCGCATGACGCGACTCTCCACTTCCTGCCCGCCCGCGCGGGCCTGACCTCCGCATCGTGAGCTTCATCGCCCTCATCCCGGCGCGCACCGCGTCCACCCGCCTGCCCGACAAACCCTTGGCCGACATCGCCGGCAAGCCCATGGTGGTGCGCACCGCCGAACGGGCGCTGCGGTCCGGCGCGACGCGCGTATGCATCGCCACCGACGACGAGCGCGTGCGCGAGGCCGCGCACGCCCACGGCCTGGAGGCCGTCATGACGCGCGCCGACCATCCCACCGGCACCGACCGGCTGTCCGAGGCAGTGGACCTGCTGGGCCTGCCCGACGACGCGCTGGTGGTGAACGTGCAGGGCGACGAACCCCTGATCGAGCCCGCCCTTATCGACGCGGTGGCGCGCCAGCTACGCGGGGCGCCCGGGGCCGACATCGCCACCTGCGCCTGTCCGCTGGCCGACGCCCAGGCGCTTTTCAATCCGAACGTGGTCAAGGTGGTGTGCGCGGCCGACGGACGCGCGCTGTATTTCTCGCGGGCCCCGATACCGTGGGCGCGCGACGCGCTGGCGGGCGGCGAGCGCGTGCTGGCCGAGGGCCTGCCCGCCTGGCACCATGTGGGGCTGTATGCCTATCGCGTGCCCTTCTTGCGGCGCTTTCCCTCCCTGCCCCAGGGCGTGCTCGAACGCTTCGAGGCGCTGGAGCAATTGCGCGCGCTGGAACACGGCCACGCCATTTCCGTATACCTGGCCGATACGCCTCCGGCCGCCGGGGTAGATACTCCGGCCGATCTCGAACGCGCGCGCAGGGCGTATTCCAATCGGTTATAAGGGTTATTTCGCATGGCGCCGGCCCGCAGAGGCTGCTGCATTGCGGCATAATCGCCCCGATCACAAAAAACAAACCCCATTCAGGAGCACTCATGCGTCTCATCTTGCTCGGACCTCCCGGCGCCGGCAAAGGCACTCAGGCCGCGTTTCTCACCCAGCGCTTCGGCATTCCGCAGATCTCCACCGGCGACATGCTGCGCGCGGCCGTGAAAGCCGGCACGCCGCTGGGCCTGGAAGCCAAGAAGGTCATGGACGCGGGCGGCCTGGTGTCCGATGAGATCATCATCGGCCTGGTCCAGGACCGCCTCAAGCAGCCCGACTGCGCCAACGGCTATCTGTTCGACGGTTTCCCGCGCACCATCCCGCAGGCCGACGCGCTCAAGCACGCCGGCGTGAAGCTGGACTATGTGGTCGAAATCGAGGTTCCCGAAGCCGACATCATCGAGCGCATGAGCGGCCGCCGCGTGCACCAGCCCAGCGGCCGCACCTACCACGTGCGCTTCAATCCGCCCAAGCAGGACGGCAAGGACGACCTCACCGGCGAACCGCTGATCCAGCGCGACGACGACCGCGAAGAAACCGTGCGCAACCGCCTGGCCGTCTACCGCGAGCAGACCCGCCCGCTGGTGGACTACTACTCCGGCTGGGCCGCCAGCCAGCCCGCCGAGGCGCCCAAGTACCGCAAGATCTCGGGCGTAGGCTCGGTTGAAGAAATCAAGAACCGGCTGTTCGAGGCCGTCCAGGGCTGACCGCGCGCCGACGGCCGCCCGAGGCCTCCGGGCCGCGGCCCGGAGGCTTTTTCTTTTCTTCGCGGCGCCGCCCGCGCCGCGTCCAATCCATCGAGTTCATGGGGTAGCAGAGACATGGAAATCGCGAACAAGGTATTCATCGTGACCGGCGGCGCCTCCGGCCTGGGCGCAGGCACCGTGCGCATGCTGGTGCAGAACGGCGCCAAGGTGGTCATCGCCGACGTGCAGGACGAGGCCGGCGAGGCGCTGGCCAAGGAGCTGGGCCAGCGCTACGTGCACTGCGACGTCACCCAGGAAACCGACGGCCAGCGCGCCGTGGCCGCCGCCAAGGAACTGGGCGCCCTCTTCGGCCTGGTCAACTGCGCCGGCATCGCCCCGGCGGCGAAGATCGTCGGCAAGAACGGCGCTCACCCGCTGGATCTCTTCCAGAAAGTGATCTCCGTCAACCTCATCGGCAGCTTCAACATGATGCGCCTGGCCGCCGAGGCCATGAGCGCCAACGCGCCCGAGCCCACCGGCGAGCGCGGCGTGCTCATCAACACCGCCTCGGTGGCGGCGTTCGACGGCCAGATCGGGCAGGCCGCGTATTCCGCCTCCAAGGCGGGCGTGGCCGGCATGACGCTGCCCATCGCGCGCGATCTGGCCAAGACCGGCATCCGCTGCATGACCATCGCTCCCGGCATCTTCGGCACGCCCATGATCTTCGGCATGCCCCAGGAAGTGCAGGACTCGCTGGCCGCCAGCATCCCCTTCCCCGCCCGCCTCGGCCGTCCCGAAGACTACGCCAAGCTGGTCCACAGCATCATCACCAACGACATGCTCAACGGCGAAACCATCCGCCTGGATGGCGCCATCCGCATGCCGCCGAAGTAAACCGGCCCGCGCACGGCCGTGCGGCCGGCCTCTGCCCCGGAAACCGCTGTCCGGGGCGGCGCCGGCCCGCCCCTCCCCGCTTCCCGCCTTCCATGAGTCTTTTCCGTTCCGCGGCCACGGTCAGCGGCCTCACCCTGCTCTCCCGCGTCTCCGGCCTCGTCCGCGACATCCTGGTCGCGCGCGCATTCGGCGCGGGCCCGCTCACCGATGCGTTCTGGGTCGCGTTCCGCATTCCCAACCTGCTGCGGCGGCTCTTCGCCGAAGGCGCGTTTTCCCAGGCGTTCGTGCCCATACTCGGCGCGGCGCGCGCCAACCGCGGCGAAGACGCCGTCCGCACGCTGCTGGACCGCGTGGCGCTGCTGCTGACGCTGGCGCTCATGGCCATCACGCTGGCCGGCATCGCGGCCGCGCCCTGGGTGGTGTCCGCCATGGCCAGCGGCCTGCGCGGCGCGGCCCGCGAAACCGAATTCGGCGCCGCCGTCTGGATGACGCGCATGATGTTCCCGTACATCCTGTGCATGTCGCTGGTCGCCTTCGCCTCGGGCGTGCTCAATACCTGGCGGCGCTTCGCGGTGCCCGCCTTCACGCCCGTGCTGCTCAACCTGGCCATGATCGGCGCCTGCCTGTGGCTGGCGCCGATCATGGACGTGCCCATCTATGCGCTGTCGGTCGGCGTGATGGCCGGCGGCGTGGCGCAACTGGCGGTGCAATGGGCCGCGCTGGCGCGCCTGGGCCTGACGCCGCGCCTGAGCCTGCGCGTGCGCGAAGCCTGGCGCGACGCCACGGTGCAGCGCATCCTGAAGCAGATGGCGCCCGCCACGCTGGGCGTATCCGTGGCGCAGATCTCGCTGCTCATCAACACAAACATCGCCACCTGGCTCAAGCCCGGCAGCGTGACCTGGCTGTCCTTCGCCGACCGCCTCATGGAATTCCCCACCGCCCTGCTGGGCGTGGCCCTGGGCACGGTGCTGCTGCCCAGCCTCTCCGCCGCGCATGCGCGCGACGACCATGGCGGCTACAGCGCGCTGCTCGACTGGGGCCTGCGCCTGGTGCTGCTGCTGGGGCTGCCGGCCGCCGTCGGCATGGCGCTGCTGTCCGACGGGCTGGTGGCCACGCTGTTCCACTACGGCCGCTTCGACGCCGCCGACGTGGGCCAGACGCGGCTGGCCGTGATCGCCTACTCCGCCGGGCTGATCGGCCTGCTGTCGGTGAAAATCCTCGCCCCCGGGTTCTACGCCAAGCAGGACATCCGCACGCCCGTGAAAATCGCCATCGGCGTGCTGCTGCTCACGCAGCTGATGAACCTCGCCTTCGTGCCCCTTTTCTCGCACGCCGGCTTGGCGCTGGCCATCGGGCTGGGCGCCTGCCTGAATGCGCTGGCGCTGCTCCTGGGCCTGCGCCGGCGCGGGGTATACCGGCCCGGCGCGGGCTGGGCCGTCTTCGCGCTGCGCCTGCTGCCGGCCCTGGCCGCCCTGGCTGCGCTTTTGATCTACGCCGATCAGCGGATCGACTGGATCGGCCTGCAGGCGCATGCTTGGCGCCGGGTCGCCTGCCTGGCCGGCGTGCTGGCGGCCAGCGGCCTGGTGTATTTCTCGATGCTGTTCGCGTTCGGCTTCCGCCCGCGCGATTTTCGGCGCGCGCGCAGCGGCTGAATGCGGGATTTTCGCCCCGCATGAAGGAAGCCCCGCGCCGCGCCCGCTGCGCGGGCTTGCTGCCCCCCCCAGGGGGGCGCTTTTTGTCTTGGGGCGGCCCGGCGATGAAATGGGCCCCCCGCGCCGCGCGCGCTGCGCGGGCTTGCTGCCCCCCAAGGGGGCGCTTTTTGTCTTGGGGCGGCCCGGCGATGAAATGGGGCCCCCCGCGCCGCGCCCGCTGCGCGGGCTTGCTGCCCCCCAAGGGGGCGCTTTTTGTCTTGAGGCGGCCCGGCGATGAAATGGGCCCCCCGCGCCGCGCCCGCTGCGCGGGCTTGCTGCCCCCCCAAGGGGCGCTTTTTGTCTTGGGGCGGCCCGGCGATGAAATGGGCCCCCCGCGCCGCGCCCGCTGCGCGGGCTTGCTGCCCCCCCAAGGGGCGCTTTTTGTCTTGGGGCGGCCCGGCGACAAAAAAAGCCGGCCCAGCGCCGGTTTTTTATTTAAATTTCCGTCAAGAATTGACAGCCACCCGGTAATCTTTGGTAAAAAACCTTTATTATTTACAAGTTGGCATTGCAGGATTCCCACCCGCCTCCGTGGGACACGAATGAATTACGCACAAGGAAAACCCGTGGCCGACCAGGTAATCAACTGGTTGCTGTTGCTGCGGTCCGGCCGTGCAACCGCCCAGGATTATGACGAATTCCTGGCCTGGCGCGCGGCCGACCCCAGCCACGAGAACGCTTGGCAGCAGCTCAGCAGTTCGCTGGCCGGCTCCGCGTTCGGCCGGCTCGGCGACGCGTATCCGGTCGGCTATCCCACCTCCGACGCCGAGGCGCCCCCGCCCGCGCCGGTTCCGGGCTCGCGCCGCCGTTTCCTGGCCGGCGGACTGGCCCTCGCCTGCACCGGCGCCTTCGCCGGCTATGTGGGCAACGCCTATTATCCGCTGAGCAGCGTAGCGGCCGACGCCGCCACCCCCACCGGCCAGCGCCGCCGCTACATGCTGTCCGACGGCAGCCAGTTGCTGCTGGACGCGCGCAGCCGCGTCAATCTGGATTTCACGCCCGCCTACCGCCAGGTCCGCCTGCTCGACGGCGCGGTCACGGTAGCCGTCGCGCCGGATGCGCGCCGCCCCTTCCTGGTGCAGACCGCCCAGGGCACGGTGCGGGCGCTGGGCACCCGCTACATGGTGCGCCAGCAGGCGCAGCGCACGGTGGTGGTGGTGCACGAGCACGAAGTCGAGGTCGAAACCATGGCCGGCGCCCACGGCGTGGTGCGGGCCGGCACCGGCGCGCGCTTCGACGCGGCGCGCATGGACACCCCGCGCGCCGAGCTGACCGCCGAAGCCGCCTGGGAAAACGGCTGGGTCGACGCGCGCGGCCGGCCGCTGGCCGAAGTGATCGCCGCCCTGCGTCCGTACCGCAGCGGCGCGCTGCGCGTCTCGATGGCGGCGGGCGGCCTGCCCGTGTACGGCCACTTCCCGCTCGACAACACGGACGCCGCCCTGTCGGCCCTGCAGGAAAGCATGCCCATCGAGGTGCGGCGCTACACCCCCTGGTTCGTGTCCATCAACGTCGCGGGCTAGGGCTGCGTCCTCCCGCCCGTCATTTCCGGCCTGAGGTATACTCCCCAGCGCCCGCCGAAGGGTCTGCGGCGGCCCCGGTCTGTGCAAATTCAGCAGGCTGTACTTGCATTCCCTGGCGGAATTGCTAAAATCTTTGTCTTTGCCGAATTCAACTTATATAGCAACATGGCCAATACCGCCCAAGCACGCAAGCGCGCTCGCCAATCCATCGAGCGCAACAAGCACAATTCCAGCCTGCGCTCGATGCTGCGCACCGCCATCAAGCGTGTTCGTCAAGCCATCGCCGCTGGCGACAAAGCTGCGGCAGGCGAAGTGTTCCAGAAGGCCACCAGCGTGATCGACCGCGTGGCCGACAAGAACATCATTCACAAGAACAAGGCCGCTCGCCACAAGAGCCGCCTGGCCGCCGCCATCAAGGCGCTGGCCTGAGCCATTCTGCCGCCCCGCCTGCCGGGGCAGCACGAATACGGCAAATGAAAAAGGATGCCCGCGGGCATCCTTTTTTGCGTGGGAACGCCGGGCACGTGTGGAACCGTCCGCGCCCATGGCGCTCCCTATGCCGAGACCTGCCGCGCAAGCGCGGCCCGCATGGCCCGGACTTCTTCCTGCAACGCCACGCGGAAGTCCGCCGCCAATGAATTGGCCGGCCGGTGCTCGGGAAACACCATGCCGACGCGAAACGGAAAAGACCGCGTCAGCGGCCGCAGGTGCAGATGCGGTCCGGCGAAGTCCAACGCCGTCAGGGGGTTGACGATGGCCGCCCCCAGCCCCTGCCGCACGAAGGCGCACACCGACACGGCCGTGGGCGTTTCCGCCACCGGACGCGGCGCCACGCCCAGCTCCGCGAACGCCGCGTCGATCTGGAGGCGGTACGGATCGCTGGGCGACAGGCACACGAACGCCTGCCCGGCCAGATCCTGCAGCGCAATGGCCCGCCGCGCCAGCAAGGGATGTCCGGCGGGCAGCACGCATACCTCGTCCACTTCCAGCAAGGTTTCCAGCCGGGTGCCCGCGGGCGCGGCATCGCGCTCGGTCAGACCCAGGTCGTAACGCTGGGCGCTCAGCCATTCTTCGAGCACCGGCGATTCCTGGTTTTCGACCGAGACGCTGGCGTCCGGATGGCGCGCGTGAAACCGGCGGCAGGCGCCAGGCAGGATCGAGTGCGAAAACGCCGGCAGCGCGATCACGGCCAATTGGCCGTCGTGGAAGGCGCGCAGACGCGCCGCCGCCGCGGCGACGCGCTCCAGGCCCGTGTACGAGCGCCGCACTTCCTCGTAAAGCGCCAGCGCCTGCGCCGTAGGCCGCAGCCGGCCGCGCACGCGCTCGAACAGCGCCAGCCCCAGCATGCGCTCCAGCCGGGCCAGCTCGCGGCTCACGGTCGGCTGCGAGGTGCGCAGCAACTCGGCCGCCCGCGTGGCGCTGCCGGCGAGCATCAGTGCGCGGAACAGCTCGACATGCCGGTGCGATAGCTGGCTCATGTATATCAGATATGAATGAATGCTTTAATAGAAGGCATTTTACGGCATGGGGATTTCGCGTCATGATGGCGCCCTCCCGCGCCGGAAAGACCGGCGCGCATTTTCTTTCCGAGACGCATCAGACATGGCTTTCGATCCCCGCCAGCTTTCCGACCTCGCCGAACGCTACGGCACCCCGCTCTGGGTCTACGACGCGGCGGTCATCCGCGAACGCATCGGGCAGCTCCGCCAGTTCGACACCCTCCGCTACGCGCAGAAAGCCTGCTCCAACATCCATATCCTGAAGCTCATGCGGGAAGCGGGCACGGTGGTGGACGCGGTGTCGCTGGGCGAAATCCAGCGCAGCCTGGCGGCGGGCTTTCGCCCCGGCGGCGAGCCCGAGGGCATCGTCTTCACCGCGGACCTCATCGATCACGCCACCATGGCCGCCGTGCGCGAGCACGGCATTACCGTGAACGCGGGCTCGCTGGACATGCTGGAACGGGTGGGCATCCAGTCGCCCGGCCATCGCGTGTGGCTGCGCATCAACCCCGGATTCGGCCACGGCCACAGCAACAAGACCAACACCGGCGGCCCGCAGAGCAAGCACGGCATCTGGATCGGAGACACCGGACGGGCGCTGGACATCGTGCGCCGCCACGGCCTGAAGCTGGTCGGCATCCACATGCACATCGGCTCGGGCGTGGACTACGGCCATCTCTCGCAGGTCTGCGACGCCATGGTGCAAACGGTGGCGGGGCTGGGCCACGACATCGAAGCCATCTCGGCGGGCGGCGGCCTGTCGATCCCGTACCGCGAGGGAGAGCCGCGCATCGACACCGCGCACTACTTCGCGCAATGGGACGCGGCCCGCAAGCGCATCGAGGCGCAGCTGGGCCACGCCGTGCGGCTGGAAATCGAACCCGGCCGCTTCCTGGTGGCCGAGGCGGGCGTGCTGGTGGCGGAGGTGCATGCGCTGAGCGGCCGCCCCGGGCGCGATTTCGCGCTGGTGGACGCGGGATTCAATGACCTGATGCGGCCGGCCATGTACGGCAGCCACCACCGCATCGAGGTGCACGCGCGCGGCGATGCGCCGCGCGACGGCGCCCTGGCGCCGCTGACCGTGGCCGGCCCGCTGTGCGAGTCCGGGGACGTGTTCACGCAGGACGCCGGCGGCGTGGTATCGGAGCAGGCGCTGCCGCGCCCTCGCGTGGGCGACCTGCTGTTCTTTCATAACGCCGGCGCCTACGGCGCTTCCATGTCTTCCAACTACAACAGCCGGCCGCTGGCAGCCGAGGTGCTGCTCGACGGCGACCGCGCCACGCTGATCCGCCGTCGCCAGACGGTGGACGAGCTGCTGGCGCTGGAAAACACGCGCTGAGCGCGTTCAGGTGGGAAATGCCTCGCGCAGGGCGAAAGTGGCCTGTTTGAACACGCCCAGGTCGGTGCCCACCGCCACGAAGTGCATGCCCATGTCGAGGTAGCGGCGCGCGTCGGCCGCCACCGGGGCCAGGATGCCCACTGCCTTGCCCTGCGCGCTGATGCGCTGGTAGAGGTGGCGGATGGCCTCCTGGACCTCGGGGTGGCCGGGATTGCCCAGATGGCCCAGCGCCGCGGCCAGGTCCGAAGGACCGATGAACACGCCGTCCACGCCCTCCACCGAGGCGATCTCGTCCACGGCTTCGATGCCCGGCCGGCTCTCGATCTGCACCAGCACACAGATGTTGTCATTGATGGTCTGCAGATAGCCCGGCACGGTGCCGTAGCGGTTGCTGCGCTGCGCGCCGGCCACGCCCCGGATGCCCTGCGGCGGATAGCGGGTGGCCGCCACCGCGCGCCGCGCGTCGTCTTCCGACTCCACGAAAGGAATCAGCAGGTTGTAGAAACCGATGTCCAGCAGGCGCTTGATCTCCACGGGGTCGTTCCACGACGGCCGGCCGATGGGCGCGCTGCCGCTGGCCTGCAAGGCCTGCAACTGCTGCAGGAACATGGGCACGTCGTTGGGCGAGTGCTCGCCGTCGAGGAGCAGCCAGTCGAACTCGGCCAGGCCGGCCACCTCGGCCGTGATGTGGCTGGCCATGCACATCCAGAAGCCGATGAGGCGCTCGCGGGCCAGGATGCGTTGGCGGAAACGGTTGGGTAGCGGTGAATTCATTGCTGCATTTGCCTTTCAGGGATGCGGAATCGTAGAGCCGCGGCCGGCCGGGGCCGCGGCGGGAAAAGCTCAGTCCATGCGCGCGCCGGACGCCTTGGCGGCCGCGCCCCACTTGGCGATCTCGTTGCCGACGAAGGCCGAGAACGCCTTGGGGTCGTTGCCCACCACCACGAAGCCTACGCTTTCGAGCTTCTGCCGCGTGGCGGGATCGGCCAGGGCCTTCACCGTAGCCTGGTGCAGCCGCTCGATGACGGCGGGCGGGGTCCGGGCCGGCGCCGACAGGCCGAACCACGATTCGGCCGCAAAGCCAGGATAGCCCGACTCGGCGATGGTGGGCGTGTCGGGATAGGCCGGATTGCGCTTGGCGCTGGCCACGGCCAGCGCGCGCAGCTTGCCGGCCTGCACCTGCGGCAGCAGGTTGTCCTGGTTCAGGAACAACACCGAGACGCGGCCCGCGATGGTGTCGGTGATCGCCGCGGCGCCGCCCTTGTAGGGCACGTGCATCAGGTCGATCTTGGCCGCCTGCTTCAGCATCTCCATGGCGAGATGGCCCGAGGAGCCGTTGCCCGAGCTGGCGTGGGTGTACTTGCCCGGGTTCTCGCGCGCCAGCTTGATGAGCTCGGCGAAGGTGCGCGCCGGAAACTCCGGATTGGCCACCAGCACGTTGGGGCCGGTCGCCAGCAGCGAAATGTGCGAGAAATCCGCGTCGCGGTACGGCATGCTCTGGTAGAGCGCGTAGTTGATGGCGTTGGAGCCCACGCCCGAAAGCAGCAGCGTATGGCCATCGGGCTCGGCCTTGGCGACCGCGTCGGAGCCGATATTGCCGTTGGCCCCGCCCTTGTTCTCGACGATCACCGTCTGTCCCAGCTCCTTGGACAGACCGGCCGCGAGCATGCGGCCCACGGCGTCGGTGCTGCCGCCCGGCGGAAACGGCACCACCAGCTTGACCGGCCGCGACGGCCAGTCCCCGCCCTGGGCGCAAGCCGGGCCGCCCAGCGCGGCCAGCGCCGCGAAGGCGGTCATGGCCAGCAGCGCCTGGCGGCGTCCCGCGCGGGATGTAGCGTGGTTCTTCATGGTTTTGTCTCCTCTCTGTGTTGTCGTGGCGCCCGCTGCGCGGGTCAGTGGATTTCGGGCTCGCCGGCCGCGCCGGCCCGCTGTCCGGTCTGCAGGAAATCGAAATCGCAGCCCGTGTCGGCCTGCCCGATGTGCTTGAGGTACAGCACTCCGTAGCCGCGCTCGAAACGCGGCTGCGGCGGCTGCCACGCGGCCTTGCGCGCGGCCAGCTCTTCGTCGGACACCCGCAGCTCGATCTTGCGGCCCGGCACGTCCAGCGAGATGAGATCGCCGTCTTTCACGAACGCGAGCGGGCCGCCCACATAGGATTCGGGCGATACGTGCAGCACGCAGGCGCCGTAACTGGTGCCGCTCATGCGGGCGTCGGAGATGCGCACCATGTCGCGCACGCCCTGCTTGAGCAGCTTCTGCGGAATGGGAAGCTGGCCCCATTCCGGCATGCCCGGCGCGCCCTGCGGCCCGGCGTTCTGCAGGACGATGACGCTGTCGGCGTCCACGTCCAGCGCGGGGTCGTCGATGCGCTCGGCCATGTCGTTGTAGTCCTTGAACACCACGGCCCGGCCCGTGTGCACCTGCAGCCGCGCCTCCATGGCGGGCGGCTTGATGACCGCGCCGTCGGGCGCCAGGTTGCCGCGCAGCACGGCCAGGCCGTCGCGCTCGATGATGGCCTGCCCGCGCGGGCGGATCACGTCTTCGTTGAAGATGCGCGCGCCGGCGATGTTCCCGCCCAGCGTGCAGCCGTCCACGGTGCGCTGGGACAGGTCCAGCAGATCCTGCATCTGCGCCAGCATGGCCCGCAGGCCGCCCGCGTAATAGAAGTCTTCCATCAGGTACTTGCCCGAGGGGCGCAGGTTCGCCAGCACCGGCGTGCTGCGCGCCAGCGCGTCGAAACGGTCCAGGTCCAGCCCGAAACCGCTGCGCCGCGCCATGGCGATCAGGTGCACCACGGCGTTGGTCGAACCGGACAGCGCCAGCACGGTGCGCACCGCGTTGTCGTAGGATGCCTCGGTCAGCAGGTCGGAGGGCTTGAGGTCTTCCCACACCATCTCGACGATGCGCTTGCCCGACAGGCTGGCCATCTGCGCGTGGCGCGAATCCGGCGCCGGAATGGACGCATAGCCCGACAGGCACAGGCCCAGCGCCTCCACCGCCGACGTCATGGTCGAGGCCGTGCCCATGGTCATGCAATGGCCCGGCGAGCGCGCGATGCCGTCTTCCACGCCCTGCCAGTCTTCTTCGGTGATGTTGCCCGCGCGCAGCTCCGCCCAGTATTTCCAGGTGTCCGAGCCCGACCCCAGCGTGTTGCCGTTCCAGTTGCCGCGCAGCATGGGGCCGGCCGGCACGAAGATCGTGGGCAGGTCCATGGACACCGCGCCCATGATGAGCGCCGGCGTGGTCTTGTCGCAGCCGCCCATCAGCACACAGCCGTCGGCCGGATACGAGCGCAGCAGCTCCTCGGTTTCCATGGCCAGCAGGTTGCGGTAGAGCATGGTGGTGGGCTTCTGGAACGGCTCGGACAGGCTCATCGCCGGCATTTCCACGGGGAAGCCGCCGGCCTGCCAGATGCCGCGCTTGACCTCTTCCACGCGCTGGCGGAAATGGCTGTGACAGGGGTTGATGTCGCTCCAGGTGTTGATGATGGCGATCACCGGCTTGCCCGCGTAGTCGGAGCGGTGATAGCCCATCTGCGCGGTGCGCGAGCGATGGCCGAAGGAGCGCAGGTCTTTCACGCCGTACCAGCGGTGGCTGCGCAGTTCTTCGGGTTTTTTGCGGGGTTTGTCTTGGCTCATGTCTCGGATCCTGTGTTCTGGTTATGAAAGCATGCGGGACGCGGTTCAGGCGGGCCCGTCCAGCAGGTATGGCGCGCCGGCCCGCTCGCAGATGCCGCGCAGCCGCTCGGCCAGCGCGGCCGGTATGGGAATGCCCGCCACGCGCCTGCGCTCGCGCTCGGCGGCCTCGGGCTCGCCGGCCACCAGCACCGGCGCTTCGGGGTCGGCCGGCGGAGTGGCGTGCAGGGCGTCGATCAGGCCGTCCATGTCGGACTCGAAAGAGCCCGAGGCGCGGAAGGCGTCGGGGTTGAGCGCCAGGAAGAAATGGCCGACGTCGTCGGGTTCGTCCGGCCGGCGCGTCGCGGCGCGCCGCGCGGCGAAGGCGCTGCCGCCCAGCGTGCCGCCCAGGATCTGCGCCATCATGGCCAGCCCGTAGCCCTTGTGGCTGCTCATGGCGGGCGTGCCGCCCAGCGGCGTGAGCCCGCCCTCGGGCCGCTCGAAAATGGTTTTCATGGCCTGGCCCGCGTCGCGGATCGACGCGCCCTGCCCGTCCACGGCCCAGCCCTCGGGCAGCGGCTTGCCCAGAAAGTCGTACACCTTGACCTTGTTGGCCGCGACCGTGGTGGTGGCCATGTCGAGCAAAAAGGGCTCGTTGCGCGCCGCGGGCGCGCCGAAGGCGATGGGGTTAGTGCCCAGCATGGGCATGGCGCCGCGCGTGGGCACCATGATGATGCCGTTGGCGCTGCTGGTGACCAGCCCCACCACGCCGCGCGCCACGGCGATGCGGGCATAGACGCCGGCCGCGCCGAAATGATGCGAGTTGCGCACCGACACCGCCCCCACGCCGGATTCCAGGGCCTTGTCCACCGCCAGGTTCATGGCCATGGCGGCCGCCGGATACCCCAGCCCGCCCATGGCGTCGATGAGCGCGCTGGCGCCGCTCTCGCGTTCCACGCGCGGCCGCGCGTCCAGGCGCAGCGAGCCGGCGCGCCATTTTTCCTCGTAGGCCGGCAGCATGGAAATGCCATGAGAATCGATGCCGAGCAGGTCGGTCTGCGCCATCAGGTCCGCCGTGATGCGCGCCAGGTCGCCGGGCATGCCCCAGGCCTGCAGCACCGCCAGGATCTGCTCGCGCACGCGTTCCGCCGGCGCCGCCGTACCCGATCCGTTTCCTCGCACTCCGTACTCCTTTTCGTCTCTGTCTGATGGTGATGGGCGGGGAAGCGGCGGCGGTCAGTCGCGCTCGCGATCAACGAGCCTGTGCCGCGCCTGCCCCAGGTGGAATTGCATGGCGATGCGGGCCCGCTCGCCGTCCTGCTCCCGGATCGCGTCCAGGATGGACGCATGCTCGTCCACCACGCGCTGCGCGCGCTGGCGCGAGCCGGTGCGGGTAAGGTTGAGCGTGAGCCGCATGAAGCCGCTGATGGACTCGTGGATGCTTTCCAGCACCCCGAGGTAGAAGTCGTTGCCGCTGGCCTCGGCGATGCTGGCATGGAACGCCAGGTCGGCCTCGGCGGAGACCTGGCCGCGCGCCAGGCTGTCGGCGAACGCTGCGTGCGCCTGCACGATTTTCTGCAACTGCTCGTCGGTGCGGCGCAGGGCCGCCAGCCGCGCGGCGTCGCCCTCCAGCGCCACCCGCACCTCCTGCGCACGCAGGTAGGCGCTGACGTTCTTCACATCGCTGAAAGTTTTCAGGCGTGGCGCGGGCTGGTGGCTGACGAAGGTGCCCAGCCCCTGGTGGGCCGTGACCAGGCCGTCGGCGCGCAGGCGCAGCAGCGCTTCGCGCACGACCGGCCGCGACACGCCGAAGCGTTCGGATATCTCGTTCTCGGAGGGCAGGCGGTCGCCCACGTTGAGGCTGCCCGAGACGATCTGCTCGAATATCTGCCCGTAGAGCTGGTCGGCCAAACGCACGCGGTGCCCGCGCTCCAGCACCAGGGCGCCGTGCTCCTGTTCGGGCGGGTGCGCCGCCCCCTGTCCCGCTTCTTCCGCTGCCGCCTTGTTCCGGACCACTGCGCCTCCTGCATGAGCTGATCGCCAACCTGCCATGGCCGCCATGGTAACGCCCGGCGGCGCACCGAGGCGGACCACGCGGTTCAGGCGCCGGCGCCTTCGCGGTCCCAGGCCGCCAGCGCGCGCGCCACCGGCGCCACCCGCTCGCGCTGCGCGGGCGCGAGCCCGGTCAGCAAGGGCAGCATGGGCCCCATGTCGGCCACGCCGGCCAGCGTCACCGCGTCGTGCAGCACGCGGATGGGGCTGACCTCGTCGCGGCAGTCTTCCAGCGGCAGGTAGCGCTGCCGCACCGCCTCCGCCTCGTCGTAGCGGCCTGCGCCCAGCAGGCGCAGCAGCCGCATGGACCCGCGCGGCGCCACGCAGACCGAGCCCGAGGTGAAGCTGCGCAGGCCGAACTCGCGCCAGTGCGCGATGGCGGGGCGCTCGCCGATGCCGCTGACGATCCAGCGCGCGTCCACCGCCTGGCGCAGCGCGGACAGGTAGGCGTCCTGCGCCGGATCGGCGCGCACCACCGCGTACTTCAGCGCCACGATGCGGCCTTCCTCGATGAGCCGGGCCACCGTGGCCGGCGCGAGATAGTCGGCGGACTTGATATACACCACCGCCGGCTTGCCGAGCGCATCGGTGAAGCGGCGGATGCCCGCCGCCAGACCCTCGTCGGTCCAGGGAAAGGACATGGGCAGCAGCATGGCCGTCGGAAAGGCGCGCGAACGCAGGATGGCCGCCTGGTCCATCATCTTGCCGTAGTCGGGGCCCACCGAGGGCAGGATCCAGGTGTCTTCGCCCGCCAGCCCGGCCAGCATGTCCACGATGCGCGCGTATTCGCTCACGCCCACGTTGTAGAAGTTGGCGTTGCCCCCGTACATGACGTTGCGCACCCCGCCCGCTTCCAGATGCGCGAGCAGCGCGCCGTTGGCCGCCTCGTTCAGGGACAGGTCTTCGTGGCGCGCCAGCGGCGGCACGGCAATGACCGAACGCTGCAGGTCCTGGGCGGTGACGGGCGTGGTTTTCATGGAAGCTCCTCTGCAAGGGACGGGCGGCTGTGCGATGGAAAAAGTATACTTGGTTGACAACCTACAACTCAATACATATATTTGTTTAACAAGTAGGCGAGCATCACGAAACAGTCCGAGCACGCGCCGGGCCCGCCCCGCGCCCTCCCGTCAAAGAGACGGCCGCCACGCGCGGGCGGCCGGCCCGATTCCCATCGCGCGAACCAGGAGACATCGTGAACAAACTCATCAACGCCATCGCCGCGGCCGGCGCCGCCGTCCTGCTTGCGGCCCCGGCGGCCCGCGCCGCCGGCTACCCCGACAAACCCGTCACCATGATCGTGCCCTTCGTGCCGGGCGGGTCTTCCGACATCACCGCACGCGCCGTCACGCCCGGCCTGTCGCAGCGGCTCGGCCAGACCTTCGTGGTCGAGAACAAGCCGGGCGCCAACAGCGCCATCGGCGCGCAGGCGCTGGCGCGCGCCACGCCCGACGGCTACACCATGATGGTGGGCTCGATCGGCACCTTCGCCATCAATGAGGCGCTGTACAAGAGCCTGGCCTATAACCCCAGCAAGGACTTCGAGTACCTGACGCAGGCGGTGCGCAATCCCAACGTGCTGGTGGCCTCGCCCGCGTTTCCCGCCAGTACCGTGGCGGAGCTGGTGGCCTATGCCAAGAAGAATCCCGGCAAGGTGTCGTACGCCTCGTCGGGCACGGGCTCATCCGACCATCTTTCCGCCGTGCTGTTCCGCCAGCGCACCGGCAGCACCGGCGTGGACGTGCCCTACCGCGGAGGCGGCGCGGCCATCGCCGACCTGATCGGCGGGCAGGTGAACGTGTCGTTCCAGAACCTGGGCGCGGTGCAGACCCACATCAAGGCGGGCAAGCTCAAGGCCCTGGCCATCACCGGCGAGTCCCGCGCGCCCGAGCTGCCCGACGTGCCCACGCTGGCCGAGGCCGGCATCAAAGACATGGTGGTGTATTCGTGGCAAGGTTTCGCCGTGCCCAGGGGCACGCCCCGGAACGTGGTGCAGAAGCTCTCCGAGGCCCTGCGCGCCACGCTCGGCGAGCCCAAGGTCAAAGCCACGCTGCAAGGGCTGGGATTCGAAGTCGTGGCCAATACGCCGCAACAGTTCGCCGCCTTCCAGCAGGCCGAGGTCAAACGCTGGAAGGACGTCATCCAGAAAAGCGGCATCCAGCTCGAATGAGGCCGCCCGCGGCGGGCGCGCCGCGTCCGCCAGCGCCCCGAAAGCGCGGATCAAGTAGCATGGTCTTTTCGCCACTCACACGCAACACACCATGACCACCAAGCATCGCATCATCCAGGTCGGCTCGCTGGCCGGCTCCCCTTCGGCCAACCAGCGCCTGGCCGAGCAGTACGACGTGTTCGAACTCTGGAAGCACCCCGACCGCAAGCAGGCCCTGGCCGAGCACGGCAAGGGCGTGACCGCCGTGGTCACCTCCGCCAACTTCGGCGCGAACGCCGAGCTCATCAACGCCCTGCCCGATCTCAAGGCCATCTGTAGCTGGGGCGTGGGCTACGAAACCATCGACGTAGCCGCGGCCAAGGCGCGCGGCATCCAGGTCAGCAACACGCCGGACGTGCTCACCGATTGCGTGGCGGACCTGGCCTGGGGGCTGCTCATCGCCGGCGCGCGCCGCATGGGCCAGGGCGAGCGCTTCGTGCGCGCGGGGCAATGGGGCCAGGTGCATGGCAGCATCCCGCTGGGCACGCGCGTCAGCGGCAAGAAGCTGGGTATCCTGGGGCTGGGCCGCATCGGCCTGGCCATCGCGCGGCGCGGCGCCGGCTTCGACATGGAAGTCCGCTACCACAACCGCAAGCCGCGCGCCGACACGGACTACGGCTACGAGGCGTCGCTCAAAGACCTGGCGCAATGGGCCGACTTCCTCGTCGTGGCCACGGTGGGCGGCGCGGGCACGCGCCACCTGGTCGACCGCGAAGTGCTCGAAGCCCTGGGCCCGCAGGGCATCATCGTGAACATCGCGCGCGGTCCCGTCATCGACGAAGCCGCGCTGGTGGCGGCGCTCGAAGCCGGCAAGCTGGGCTGCGCCGCGCTCGACGTGTTCGAGCACGAGCCCAAGGTGCCGCAGGCGCTGATCCAGAGCGACAACGCGGTGCTGCTGCCGCACATCGGCAGCGCCACGCGCGAAACCCGCATGGCCATGGAAGACCTCATGCTCGACAACCTGCGCGCGTTCTTCGAAACCGGCCAGGTCATCACGCCGGCGGAATGAGCCCGGCGCAAGGCGGGCGGCCGTCCGGATGAAAAAAGCCTCCCGGCGCCCATACCGGGAGGCTTTTCGTTTTTCGCGCCCGAGGACGCGGAAAAACCTTGCAAAGGAACGAGAACGGGCCTGCGGCCCGGGCGGCGGCTTACTTCGCCGGCGCGGCGGGAGCCTGCTTGGCTCCGGCGTGCTCATGCTTGGCGGTCTTGCCGGCCTTGTGATGCTTGTGCGTCTGGGACTTCGAGGCGGAAGCCTTGGCCGTGCCCTCGGCGCCGGCTGCGAAGGCCGCCGGCGCGGCGGCCAGGCCCAGGCACAGGGCCGAGGTGGAAAGAAAAGCGGCAATGCGGGAGTGAGTCGTCATTTCATGAGCTCCTGAATACACGATGAAAGACCGGCGGGTCTTGCATCCGCAAGGCGCGGCGCCATCGCCGCACGGCCTTGTAAAGCGTTGGAGGCCGGCCGCGGCCGAAGGTTCACGCAAGCGCACTTTTTTTCCGCTGTTAACGCCTCGTCATTTCCGCGTCATCAATCCGAAAGCTCAGGCCTCGAACACCAGCAGCGCCACCGTGGCGAACAGCATGGCCGCAAAACATGCTCTCAGCTTTTTTTCAGGAAGCCGGTAGGCCAGGCGCACGCCCACCGGCACGAACAGCAGGCTGCCCAGCGCCAGCGGCAGGCCGACCAGCCAGTCGGCCTGCCCCGCCCATCCGTAAGTGGCCAGCGCGATGGTCGAGCCGGGAATCACCATCGACAGCGCGAGCGCCTGCGCCGAGGTCTGCGGCAGGCGGAAGACCGAGGTGATGATGGGCACGGCCAGCACCGCGCCGCCCACGCCGAAGAAGCCGCCCAGCGTGCCGCACAGCATGCCCAGCACGCAGGCGCGGCGCGGCGTGAACGCCGGCGCGGGGCCGGCGGCCGGCTTGCGGCGGGGCGCCTTGCCGGCGCGCCAGGTCTGCCACACATAGAACAGCGCGATGAAAAACAGGAACACCGCGAAACTCAGCCGCAGGCTGCGCGAATCGATGCCCAGCGCCAGCCGCGCGCCCACCCAGGTGAACACCACCGCGCCGGCCGCGCCCGCGGCCGCCACGCGCTTGTCGATGCGCGCCTGCTGGTTGTACTTGCGTACCGCCATCATAATGGTGGGCAGCACCATGATGAGCGCCGTGCCCTGCGCGAGCTGCTGCGACATGCCCATGAGCAGCACCAGCGACGGAATGGCGATCAGCCCTCCCCCTATGCCCAGCACCCCGCCGAGGAAACCGATCAGGCCGCCGGCGGCCAGGCATGCGGGGATGAGGTACAGACTCACGGAAAGGCTCCAGGCAAGCGCGCCGCGGCGCGCGGGTTTCGGGGTGGGGAAACGCGCCGCCCGGCGCTTGCGCGGGCGACGCGGGTTTCAGCGCAGTTTGTCCAGGGCCGCGTCCAGGCGCTCCACCGCCCAGATCTCCAGCCCTTCGACGGGCTGGCGCGGGGCGTTGGCCTTGGGAATGAGCGCCACGCTGAAACCCAGCTTGGCGGCCTCGCGCAGCCGCTCCTGCCCGCGCGGGGCCGGCCGTATCTCGCCGGCCAGCCCGACTTCGCCGAATGCGATCAGGCCGCGCGGCAGCGGCTTGTCGCGCAGCGAGGACATGATGGCGAGCAGCACGGGCAGGTCGGCGGCGGGCTCGGTGATGCGCACCCCGCCCACCGCGTTGACGAACACGTCCTGGTCGAAGGTGGACACGCCCGCATGCCGGTGCAGCACGGCCAGCAGCATGGCCAGGCGGTTGCCCTCCAGCCCCACCGTGAGGCGGCGCGGATTGGGCGCGTGCGAGCTGTCCACCAGCGCCTGGATTTCGACCAGCAGCGGACGCGTGCCTTCCTGGGTGGCCATGACGCAGGAACCGGCCACCTGCTGCTCATGCTGCGAGAGGAACAGCGCGGACGGATTGGCCACGCCGCGCAGGCCGCGGTCGGTCATGGCGAAGACGCCCAGCTCGTTGACCGCGCCGAAGCGGTTCTTGAAGGCGCGCACCAGCCGGAACGAGGAATGCGTATCGCCCTCGAAGTACAGCACCGTGTCCACGATGTGCTCCAGCACGCGCGGCCCGGCCAGCGCGCCGTCCTTGGTGACGTGGCCGATCATGACGATGGCGATGCCGGTCTGCTTGGCCAGCCGGGTGAGCTGCGCGGCGCACTCGCGCACCTGCGACACCGAGCCCGGCGCCGAGCTCAGTTCGCCGCTGTAGAGCGTCTGGATGGAGTCGATGACGGCCACCGCCGGCTTCTGCCGCGACACCGCGGCCTGGATGGATTCCAGCCGGATTTCCGCCAGCAGGTCCACGTTGCCCGTCTGCAGGCCCAGCCTGCGCGCACGCAGCGCCACCTGCTCGGCCGATTCTTCGCCGGTGACGTAAAGCACCTTGGTCGAGGCCGACAGCGAGGCCAGCGCCTGCAAGAGCAGCGTGGACTTGCCTATGCCCGGATCGCCGCCGATGAGCACCACGGCGCCGGCCACCAGGCCGCCGCCCAGCACCCGGTCGAACTCGTCCAGGCCCGTGGGCTGACGCGGTGTTTCGCGCGCCTCGATCTCGGACAGGCTGCGCACCGAGCTGGAAGACGCCAGCGGAGCGTAGCGGTGGGCGCCGCCCGCGGCCTGCGCAGGCGCCTCCACGGTTTCCTCGAGGGTATTCCAGGCATTGCAGTGCGGGCACTTGCCCTGCCACTTGGGCGTGGTGCCGCCGCATTCGGCGCACACATAGACGGTTCGGGTTTTGGCCATGCGCGGAAGTTTACCGGCAAAAAAAGCTGCCGGATTCCGCGCCGATCGCGCATAATCATTCATCGGATCACGCGCACCGCGGCAGCCTTTCTGCTCGGACTCCAGGAGCATGCGCATGAGCACTGCCTACCGCCCCCCTTTCGACGAAGACGACGAACTGGACCGGCGCGGCCTCTATCGCAACCGTGGCGCGGGCCGCGGGTCGCCGGACGCCGCGGGTTCCCCGGCCTGGCACGCCGGGCCGGGCTGGCACCCGGGCTGGGCCGCCGCGGCATGCCTGGCGCTGGCCGCCGGCATGTTCGCATGGACGGACGCGCTCGAGGAGCGGCTCGCCAATCCGCCGCGCCCGCGCGCGCCCATCGCCGCGCAGCCCGACCCCGCGGCCGGCGCGCCCCCGGACGCGGCCGCGCCGGCCAGCGCCCGCGCCGCGCCGCCCGCCCCCGCCGAACCGGCCGCCGCGCCCCCACCCGCTTCCATGCCTGCTGCCGCGCCCGCCGGCGCGCAGGTTCCGCCGCAGCCCGCGGCCGGGCCGGCCGCCGACGCGCCGCCGGTAACGGATGCCGCCCCGGAAGCCGCCTCCGACGAGCGCATCGACGAGCTGGTCGGGCGCATCCGCGGGTTCATGCAGAACGACCAGGTCGAAGACGCCCGCGAGGCCCTGCGGGAGCTGCGCGAGCTGGCTCCCGACTATGGGCTACCCGACGATCTGGAAGAGCTTGCCGGCCGGCAGCCGGCCTGAACCGCCGCCGGCGCCGCGCCCGCTTCGCGGCGGGCAATCGGCGGGCGCGGACCGGGGCGCCGGGCGGCTTCTTGCTAACATACCCGCCATGAGCCCGAGCTTTCACCACCGCAATCTCCCGCACCTGTTGCTGTACGCGCGCGAAACCCTGATGGCGCATTTCCGTCCCGTGCTGCACGCGGCCGGCGTGACCGAACAGCAATGGCGCATCCTGCGCACGCTCAGCGAAACGGGTTCCATGGAACCGAACCAGATCGCCCGCACCTGTCAGATTCTCAGCCCCAGCCTCACGCGCATGCTGGCGGGCATGGAAGAACAGGGCCTGATCCGGCGCGCGCGCTCCAGCGCCGATCAGCGCCGCCAGGAAATTTCGCTCACGCCCAAGAGCGCCCGGCTCATCGACCGCATGCGCCCTCAGGTCGACGCCAAGTACCAGGAGCTCGAGGCCAAGATCGGCAAGGAACTGCTCGACCGCCTCTACCAGGACGTGGACGCCATGGTGGAGCTCATCAAGCGGCCCTGAGGCGCCTCAACGCACGGGCAGCACGGCGTTGATCTGGCCCGTGCCGGAACTGCAGAAGTAATCGGTGATGATCTCGGCGGGCTGGTCGTAGCCGTCCCAGCCCAGCAGCCCCAGCAGCATGGCGGTGTCGTGCATGCCGCCCTCCCCTTCGCACAGGCGCGCATACTCGGGCAGCATGGCGCAGAAATCCTTCCAGTTGCCGGCGCGCCAGAGATCCACCACCCGCAGGTCCACCTGGCGGAAGAATTCGCGGCTGATGCGGTGGATGGCGGCCTCGTCGCTGCCGTTGTCGTTGAAGCGGTGCGACAGCGAGCCGCTGGCGAGCACCGCCACGCGCTCTTCGCCCGCCTCGATGGCCTCGCGCAGCGCCGCGCCGAAGCGGCGGCTGTCTTCCAGCGCATGCCAGGCGCACCATGCGGCCACCGACACCACCTTGAAGCGCCCGTCGGCGTTCATGTAGCGCATCGGCACCAGCGTGCCGTATTCCAGCTCCAGGCTGGCGATCTCGTGGGCGCGCGTGCCCACGCCCGCCGCGCTGGCGGACTCGGCGATACGCCGCCCCAGCGCGGGATTGCCCGGGTAGGCGTAACGCATATCCTTGATGAAATGCGGCAGCTCGTTGCTGGTGTAGCAGCCCTCGAACCGCGGGCTGCAGTTGACGTGGTAGCCCGCATTGACCAGCCAGTGCACGTCCAGCACGACGATGGTGTCCACCTCCAGTTCGCGGCAGCGGCGGCCGATCTCCCGGTGCCCCTGGATGGCCGCCTCGCGGCACCCGTGATGAGGGCCGGGCAGTTCGGACAGATACATGGACGGCACATGCGTTACTTTTGCCGCCAGTGCGAGCTGGGTCATGATGTCGTCTCCTCGCCGGGCCTGACCTGGCCGGTCCGGGATTGCGGCCCCGGTTTTTAGTTAACGAGTTAACATTATACGGGCGCACCCGCAAAGTCAACGGCGAGAAACCCCAGGGGCGACGGCGGCGGCCACCGGGAACGCGCCCGCCGCCTCGATATCCATGGGCACGGGCGGAAGAATGGCGCCGGACCCGGGCACCCTCAGCCCCTGCCCGGCGCGCAGCACGGCGCGTCCCAGGTTCCACCAGTGGCCGCCCGTGACCTCCACCTCGCCGGACGCCACCGCGACCAGCACGCCGTCCGCGTCGCGGCGCACGGCGAAAACGGTGCCTGTGACCCTGACGTCGCCGGCGCCGGCGCGCACCAGGAACGGCCGCTCAGGATCGGGCGCAACGCTGAAACGGATTCCGCCCGCCTCCAGATCGACCTCGCGCCGGTCGCCATACAGCCTCACGAGCGCCTTGGCGCCCGCGCGCAGGTCCAGCAGGCTGCCGTCGGGCAAGGACGCCTGGCGGCGCTCCTGGGGGCCGGTTTCCAGCATGGCTTCGTAGTCCGGTTCGCCCTTGGGCCTGGCATGCCAGGCCAGCCCCGCCGCAATGGCGGCCACGGCGCAGCCGGCGGCCAACGCCATGCGCCACGCCGGCGCGCGCCCGCCCGCCCCGGGCGGCGTCGCCCGGCCGATCAGCGCGCCGGCCGCGCGGCGCAGCTTGCGCAGGCGATCGCGCGCGACGGCGCGAAAACCGGGAGCCAGGGGAGGTTTGCGGTCGGCGGACATGGCGGCTGGAGGATTTCCGCAGGGATCCGCGCCGGGCTGCCGCCGGCCGGCGCGCTCCGGCCGGCGGCAGCCCGGCTCAGGAGCGCCCGCCCAGGCTGCCGCCGCCGTCCACGCCCAGCACCTGCCCTGTGATGAAACCCGCTTCGTCGGACAGCAGGAAGGCGATGGCGGCGGCCACCTCGGCCGGCGTGCCGACGCGTTTCATGGGCACCGAGGCCAGGGCGCGTTTTTCTTCTTCGCTGCCGACCGGTCGCGTGGCGCGGAACATCTCGGTTTCGATGGGGCCGGGCGCCACGGCATTGACGGTGACCCCGTATTCGGCGAGCTCCAGCGCCCAGGTGCGGGTGCAGCCCACCAGCGCGCTCTTGGCCGCCGAATAGGCGGTGCGGTCCAGCCCGCCGTGGATGGCGCGGCTGCACACGTTGACGATGCGGCCGGCGCGGCGCACTTTCATGGACTCCACGAAGGCCTGCGTGACCTGCACCGCCACGCGCACGTTCAGGTCCAGCACGTTGTAGAGCGTGGCCAGGTCGATCTCGCCCAGGGGCTGCGGCTTCACGATGCCCACGTTGTTGACCACGGCATCGACGGGGAATTTGTCGCGGATCTCGCGCAGCACTTCTTCGGTGCGGCCGGCGTCGGCCAGGTCACAGGCATACAGGTAGCCCGGGAAATCCACGTCCGTCGTGTTGCGCGCGATGCCGACCACATGGCAGCCCATGTCGGACAGGCGCTGAGCTAGCGCCCAGCCTATGCCCTTGGTGGCGCCGGTGATGAGCACGCATTTGTCCTTCATGGATGGGAACCTCTCTCGATGTGAGTGAAAAACGGACGCCGGGCGCCCGATACCGCAAGTAGACACCAAGGCGCGCCGGCTGTCTGCAAAGCCGGGGCCGGATGTGCGCGGTGCGAACAGGCCCGGCGGACCCGGTCGGACACGCCCTAGCCTTCGCGGGTGACGGGCACGCGCGGGGCCAGCGCGCACAGCAGCTCGTAGCCGATGGTGCCCGCGGCCTGCGCCACCTCGTCCACCGAGGGGCCGTCTTCGCCCCACAGCGAAACGGGCGCGCCCACGCCGGCGGCGGGGACGGGGTCGAGGTCGACGATGAGCATGTCCATGGAGACGCGGCCCACCAGGCGCGTGCGCACCCCCGCCACCACCACCGGCGCGCCCGTCGTGGCATGCCGTGGGTAGCCGTCGGCATAGCCGCAGGCCACCACGCCCACGCGCATGGCGCGCTCGGTGCGAAAAATGGCGCCGTAGCCGACCGAGTCGCCGGGCCGCAGTTCCTGCACGGCGATGATCTCGGAACGCAGCGACATGGCGGGCCGCAGCCCGAACGAAGCCGCGTCGGCGTCGGCGAACGGCGAAGCGCCGTAAAGACAGATGCCGGGCCGCACCCAGTGAGGCGGCGTGCCCGGGCCGATGGCGATGTCGGCAAAGCGCAGCGTGGCAGCGGAATTGCAGACACTGACCGGACCCGGCAGGCGATGCGTCACGGAATTGAACACCGCGAGCTGCTCGTGCACGCCCTGCGGCCCGTCGGCGCAGGCGAAGTGGGTCATCTTGCCCACCGAGGCCAGCACGCCCTGGCTTTGCAGCAGCATGGCGCGCTCGTGGGCGGCGGCGTAAGACGCGGGGCTGAAGCCCAGCCGGTTCATGCCGGAATTGAGCTTGAGCATGATGTCCACGCGGCGCGACAGGCGCGCGCGGGCGAGCATGTCGAGCTGCTCGCGGTTGTGCACCGTGGTGCTCAGGTGGTAGCGGTCGATGATGTCGAGGTCGGCCGGCTCGAAAAAGCCCTCGAGCAGCAGGATGGGGCCGCCCCACCCCGCCTCGCGGCAGCGCACGGCCTCGTCGAGGTCGAGCATGGCCAGGCCCTGGGCGGACGAGAACCCCGCCACCGCCTGCTCGATGCCGTGTCCGTAGGCGTTGGCCTTGATGACGGCCCAGATGGAGGGAGGCACGCCGCCCGCCGCGGCGGCGGAGCGCTCGAGGTGGGCCCGGACGGTGGACAGGTTGTAAGCAAGCGCGGAAACGGAAACGGAGGCTGAAATCGGGCGGGGCATGGTGTGCGATCCTGTGGCGACTAAGTCTAACTGATCGCTGCCGTCCACGGCAGCGGGGGCATGACGAAAGCGTCCTCTAAAATGTGCCGGCAACCCGGTCTTGCGCCCCGGCCCCGTATTCCGCCTATGCCCGTCGATCACTACGAGAACTTTCCCGTCGCCTCGCTGCTCCTGCCGCGCAGGCTGCGCGCCGCCGTGACCGATATCTACCGCTTCGCCCGCGCGGCGGACGATGTCGCCGACGAAGGTCCGGCCTCGGACGAGGAGCGGCTGCGCCAGCTCGCGGAATTCCGCGCCGAACTGCACCGCATCGGCGCGGAGCCCGGGGGCCGGCCGGCTCCCGGCTCGCCCGCGCTGGCCGGCATCTTCGCCCCCCTGGCGACCACCATCGCGCGTCACCAGCTTCCCATCGCGCCCTTCTACGACCTGCTGTCGGCGTTCGAACAGGACATCGTGGTCAAGCGCTACGAAGACTACGACGCGCTGGCCGACTACTGTACGCGCTCGGCCAACCCGGTCGGCCGCCTGATGCTGCATCTGTTCCAGGCGGCCACGCCCGAAAATATCGAACTGTCCGACGCCATCTGCACCGGCCTGCAGCTCGTGAATTTCTGGCAGGACGTGCGCGTGGACTGGCGCAAGCAGCGCGTCTACCTGCCGCAGCAAGACCTGCGCCGCCACGGCGTCACCGAAGAAGACCTGGCGGCCTGCCGCCTGACGCCGGGCTGGCGCCAGCTCATGGCGTTCGAGATCGGCCGCGCCCGCGCGCTGCTAAACTTCGGCGCTCCGCTGGCGCGCCGCCTGCCCGGGCGCATCGGCCTCGAATTGCGGCTGGTGGTGCAGGGCGGCCTGCGCGTGCTCGAGCGCATCGAGCGCGGCGGCTACGATGTATTCATGAACCGCCCCGAACTGGGCGCCAAAGACTGGGCCGTCATGCTGTGGCGCTCCCTCCGACAACGGCCCTGACCCGATATGACCCCTGACGAGTACTGCCAGGACAAAGCCGCCCGCAGCGGCTCCAGCTTCTACTATTCGTTTCTGTTCCTGCCGCCCGAGCGCAGGCGCGCCATCACGGCCCTGTATGCCTTCTGCCGCGAGGTGGACGACGTGGTGGACGAGTGCACCGACCCGTCGCTGGCGCGCATCAAGCTCGCCTGGTGGCGCACCCAGGTCGACCAGATGTTCGACGGCCGGCCCGACCACCCCGTCACGCGCGCCCTGCAGCCGCACCTGGCGCCCTGCGGCATCACGCGGGAGCGGCTGCTGGCGGTGATCGAGGGCATGGAAATGGACCTCGACCAGACCCGCTACCTGGACTGGCCCGGCCTGCGCAAATACTGCTGGCACGCGGCCGGCGTGGTGGGCGAGCTGTCGGCCGGGATCTTCGGCTACACCGATCCCCGCACGCTGCAGTATGCCGAGAAACTGGGCCTGGCCTTCCAGATGACGAACATCATCCGCGACGTGGGCGACGACGCGCGGCGCGGACGCATCTACATCCCGGTCAACGACATGCAGCAATTCGATGTGAAGGCGGCCGACATCATCAACGGCCGATACTCGGAACGTTTTGCGGCGCTCATGCGCTTCCAGGCCGAGCGGACGCGGACGCTCTACCGCGAGGCCATGCAGCTCCTGCCCGAGGCCGACCGCCGCGCCCAGCGGCCCGGCCTGATGATGGCGGCCATCTACCATGCCCTGCTCGACGAAATCGAGCGCGACGGCTGGCAGGTGCTGCACCAGCGCATTTCCCTCACGCCGCTGCGCAAGCTCTGGCTGGCCTGGAAGACCTGGGTGGGCGGCGGGCGCGGCCTGGTCCGCAGGCTGTCGCGATGAAAGCCGCCGTCATCGGCGCCGGCTGGGCCGGCCTGGCCGCCAGCGTCGCCCTGCGCGAAGCCGGCGCGAAAGTCACCGTGTTCGAAGCCGGGCACACCCCCGGCGGGCGCGCCCGCCGCGTGTTCACCGGCGGATTCGACGCGCCCCTGGACAACGGCCAGCACCTGCTTTGCGGCGCCTACCGCCGCACGCTGGCGGTCATGCGGCGGGTCGGCCGCAATCCCGACGCGCTGCTCATGCGCCGGCCGCTGCGGCTGGCCAGCCTGGACGGGCGCTTCCGCCTGTCGGCCCCGCGCCTGCCCGCTCCCCTGCACCTGGCCGCCGCCGCGCTGGGCGCGCGCGGCCTGTCCTGGAACGAGCGCCTGTCGATGCTGCGCCTGATGCGCGGACTCAAACGCATGGGCTGGGCCGCGCCGCGCGAATGGACGGTGGCGCAGCTCATGCAGTATCACGCGCAGCCCGAAGGCCTCGTCCGCCAGGTGTGGGAGCCGATCTGCCTGGCGGCGCTGAACACCCCGGTCGCCGCCGCCAGCGCCGCGCTGTTCGCGCACGTGCTGCGCGACAGCCTGGCGGGCAAGCGCGAGCACAGCGACCTGCTGCTGCCCTGCACCGACCTTTCCGCCCTGTGGCCGGACGCGGCCGCGCGCCAGGTCACGATGCGCTACGGCAGCACCGTGCGGCAATTGCGTCCGTCGGCCGACGGCATCGACATCAACCAGGAGCGTTTCGACGCGGCGGTGCTGGCCATCCAGCCGGCGCACGCGGCGCGGCTGCTGGCCGGTCCGTTGCGCGAGGCGGGCGCCGAGGGCCTGCTGGCCGCGCTCAAGTCTTTCGAGTACCAGCCCATCGCCACGCTGAACCTGCGGCTGTCGGCGCCGTGGCGCTTGCCCGAGCCCATGATGATGCTGCGCGAAGACCACGCCCGGGGCCATCTCGGCCAATGGGTATTCGACCGCGCCCAGATCCTGGGCGACGCCAAGGCCGGCGAGCTGGCGGTCGTGGTGAGCGCGGCGGCCGGCATCGCCGAAACCCAGCGCCCCCAGGTCATCGAGGCGCTGGCCGACCAGGTGGCCGAGCAGGCGTCGGCGCATCCGGCTCGCCTGCCCCCCATGCCCGAGCCGTCGGCGGCCGAGCTGTTCATCGAAAAACGCGCCACCTTCGCGGCGGTGCCGGGCCTGAGCCGCCCGCTGAACACCACGCCCTGGCCCACCCTGGCGCTCGCGGGCGACTGGACCGACACGGGCTACCCCGGCGTGCTGGAAGGCGCGGTCGCGAGCGGGCTGCAGGCCGCTCGCGTGCTCAATCCGCGCGCGCAGGCCCCGCAACCGTAAGGCCCGCCGACGCGCCCTGGCGCAGCCGCGCCGCAATGGCCAGGCCCGTGTCCAGGAAATGCAGCGGAACCCGCGCGGGCCGGGCCGGCGCCGCGCTCAGGCCGCGCCGTGCCGCTTGAGCCGGAATGCGAAAGCCAGCAGCAGCGCGCCGAAAAAGAGCGCATACAGCCCGATGACCCACACCACCGCCAGCGCACCCGCGCCGGGCTGCGCCAGCAGCATCAGGCCGAACACCACGGAGATCACGCCCGACAGCGCCACCAGCCATTCGTTGCGCATTTCCTTGCGAAAGCGCACCGCCGCGACGATCTGGAACACGCCCGACACCAGAGCCCAGAAAGCAATGATGTAGAGCAGAACCAGGGCCGTGAGCCCCGGCCACAGGAACGTGGCCACGCCGGCCGCCACGCCCAGCACGCCCACCACCACCAGCGCCCACAGCGGCTTGCCCTGCTCGCGGATGCGCAGGCCGGCCACCAGCGCCAGCACGCCGTCGGCCAGGGCGAACGCGCCCCAGACCAGCACCAGCGCGGACAGCGTGATGCCCGGCATGGCCATGGCCATCAGTCCGAACAGGATGGCGATCACGCCGCGCAAGGCTATCCAGCCCCAGTGGCGGCCCATGGAATTGACAGCGTCTTGGTCGAGCATGGCAACCTCCGGCATCGGTAACGGTGACCTATGTTATCCCCGAGTCGCCGGATCGCGCCACGCGGCCGCCCGGCGCGCGCGGACGCCGGCGGCCGCGGCGCGCCGAAACCGCCTGAAATTTCTGCGCGCCGCGGCCGCGGCTTCACACATAAGAGTCATTCTCATTAAATGCTAGAATCCGCCGCTTGCAGACCCCTACTCCATGGACAACCAGACTCCCACCCGGCGGCGCGCTTATTGGCTCAAGACGCTGCACCAATGGCATTGGATCAGCTCGGCCCTGTGCCTGCTGGGCATGCTGCTGTTCGCGGTAACGGGGCTCACGCTCAACAACGCCTCGCATATCGAGTCCAAGCCCCGGGTCACGCACCGCCAGGCGCGCCTGCCCGAGACGCAGCTACAGCGGCTGCAGGCGCCTCCTCCCTCCAAAAAGACTCCGCTGCCGGCGGAAGTGGCGCTATGGCTCGACGGCGAACTCGGCGCCGACTCCGCCGGCCGCCCGGCCGAATGGTCGGCCGACGAGATCTACGTTTCGATGCCCCGCGCGGGCGGCGACGCCTGGCTTTCCATCGACCTCGCCAGCGGCGACGTCGAATACGAGCGCACCGACCGCGGCTGGATCTCCTACCTGAACGACCTCCACAAGGGCCGCAACACCGGCGCGGCCTGGAGCTGGTTCCTGGATGTCTTCGCCGTGGCCTGTCTGGTCTTTTCCCTGACCGGGCTGCTGCTGCTCAAGATGCACGCGGGCAACCGCGCCGCTACCTGGCCCATGGTGGGGCTGGGGGTGGTGATTCCCGTGGTGCTCGCCTTGATCTTCATTCATTGAACCCGCGATCCGCCCTGGAGACCTCCATGCGCAAACTGCTGTTGCCGGCCCTGCTCGCCGGCGCCATCCTCCGGACGGCCCACGCCGCCGACCTGAATCTCTCCGTCGAAATCCCGCGCCTGGACGTGGCGGAGTACCACCGCCCCTACGTGGCCATCTGGATCGAGAACCCCGACCAGAGCGTGGCCACCGATCTCGCGGTCTGGTACGACGTGGCCAAGAAGAACAACGAAGGCACCGAGTGGCTCAAGGACATGCGCCAATGGTGGCGGCGCAGCGGCCGCAACCAGCAGTTCCCGGTGGACGGCGTGAGCGGCGCGACCAAGCCCGCCGGCAGGCACGCCCTGGCCTTCCAGTCGTCCGCCAAGCCGCTGTCCGCCCTCAAGCCCGGCAAGTACGCGGTCGTGATCGAAGCCGCGCGCGAAGTGGGCGGCCGCGAACTCCTGCGCATCCCGTTCGAATGGCCGCCGCAGAAGGCCGAGACGCTGGGCGCGCAAGGCGAACACGAACTGGGCGCCATCGCCCTCGACCTCAAACCCTGAACCCACGACGGGAGCGCTATATGAAATCCGCCCTGAAACTCGCCGCCGCCCTGGCGCTGGCCCTGCCCTTCGCCTCGCAGGCGCACGACACCTGGATGGTGCCGTCCTCCACCGTGCTGTCCGGCGTCGACAGCTGGATCACCGTGGATGCCGCCGTGGGCAACGACAAGTTCTATTTCAACCACGCCCCGCTGCGGCTGGACGGCCTGGCCGTGACGGCGCCCGACGGCAGCGCCGCCGAAGCCGAGAACGTCAACCGCGGCAAGCTGCGCAGCACCTTCGACCTGCAGTTGAAGCAGAGCGGCACCTACCGCGTCGCCGTGGTCAACGAAGGCGTGTTCGCCCGCTGGAAGGAAGACGGCAAGCCCAAGCGCTATTTCGGCAAGCCCGAGGGCCTGGAGAAGGCCCTGCCGGCCAAGGCCGACGACCTCGAAGTCTCGCAGAGCGCGGGACGCGTGGAAACCTTCGTCACGGCCGGCAAGCCCACCCCGGTCAAGCCCGTGGGACGCGGCCTGGAGCTGGCGCCCGTCACGCATCCCAACGACCTGTACGCCGGCGAGGAAGCCACCTTCCAGTTCCTGCTGGACGGCCAGCCCGCGGCCGACCTGGGCGTCACCGTGGTGCCCGGCGGCAGCCGCTACCGCGACAAGATCGGCGAAATCGAGCTCAAGACGGACAAGAACGGCAAGTTCTCGGTGAAATGGCCGCAGCCGGGCCTGTACTGGGTGGAAGCGCGCGCCGAAGACGCCAAGGTGAGCGTGCCCAAGGCGACCAAGCGCCGCCTGTCCTACTCCGGCACGCTCGAAGTGCTGCAGCCCTGAGGCGCGACGCGAGCCGCATGTCCGCCAAGCCGCCAGCGGGCGCCGCAGCGCCCTCCTATGCGCCGCGCGGCGCGGCGCCCGCGCGCCTGGGCGCCGCGCCGCCGCCACCGGCCGCCCTGGGGGCCTCGCCCATGGCGCTGGCCGGGGCCACCATGGGCACCACGTGGTCAGCGCGCCTGGCCGCGCCGGCCGGCCTGGGCCAGGACCGCGCGCGGCGCGCCATCCAGGCCGCGCTGGACCGAGTCGTCGCGCAGATGAGCACCTGGGAACCGGACTCCGACATTACCCGCTACAACCAGGCCGAAGCCGGCTGGCGCGTGCTGCCGGACGCGTTTTTCCATGTGCTGGCCCATGCGCAGGCCCTGGCCGAGGACACCGGCGGCGCGTATGACGCCACGGTCGGGCCGCTGGTCAACGCCTGGGGTTTCGGTCCGCACCAGCGCGCGCACGAACCGCCCTCGGCCGCCGCCATCGAAGCGGCCCGCGCGCGCTGCGGCTGGCGGCGCGTGGCGCTCGATCCGCAGCGCCGCGCCGCGCTGCAGCCCGGCGGCGTCTACCTGGATCTTTCCTCCATCGCCAAGGGCTACGGCGTGGATTGCGCCGCCTGGGCGCTGGACGCCCTGGGCGTGCGCCACTACCTGGTGGAAGTGGGCGGCGAGCTGCGCGCCCGCGGCCTGCGGCCCGACGGGCATCCCTGGCGCGTGGCGGTGGAACTGCCCGACGCCAGCGACAGCCACGCCCTGGCCCTGCCGCTGCGCGACCTGAGCATCGCCACCTCCGGCGACTACCGCCGCCATGCCGGCGCGGGCGCCGCGCGCTTCGGCCATACGCTCGACCCGCGCAGCGGGCGGCCCGTGCCGCGGGAAGTGGCGTCGGTCACCGTGGCGCACCGGGGCTGCATGGAAGCCGACGCGCTGGCCACGGCGCTGACGGTGCTGGGGCCGCGGGAAGGCCTGGACTACGCGCGCCGCCGCGGCCTCGCGGCCCTGTACATCCTGCGCGGCGCGCAAGACTGGCGCGTATTGGCCACGCCGGCGTTCGAAGCGCTGGCGAACACCGGCCGATGCCCATGATGCAACGCGGGATTGCCGCCGCGTGCGTGGTGCTGGCCTGGCTGCTGCTGTGCGCCTGGGCGTGGCGCCGTTCGCGCCGCGAGGCCGCCGCCCGGACCCGGGCGCTGCGCGCCCTGGACACGGCGCCGGGCGAAGGCGCCGTACTGGTCGCGCACGCCAGCCAGACCGGCTACGCCGAAACCCTGGCCGCGCAGACCGCCGACACGCTGCGCGCCGGGGGGCTGGCCGTGCGGACGGTGGCGCTGGGCCAGCTCGATCCGGCCCGCCTCGCGCACCACGGCCGGGTGCTGTTCGTGGCGAGCACCTATGGCGAAGGCGATCCGCCCGACGCCGCCGCGCCCTTCGCGGACCGCATGGACGCCGCCACAGGCGGCGCGCTGGAAGGCCTGCAATACGCCGTGCTGGCCCTGGGCGACAGCGGCTACGCGAACTTCTGCGGCTTCGGCCGCCAACTGGACGAATGGCTGCGGGCGCGCGGCGCGGCTCCGCTCTTTGACCGGGTGGAGGTCGACAACGGCGACGCCGCGGCGCTGCGGCACTGGCAGCACCATCTGGGCCTGCTGGCCGGCCGCAGCGACCTGCCCGACTGGGAGGCCCCGGCTTACGACGCCTGGCGGCTGAGCGGCCGCGTCCTGCTCAACCCCGGCAGCGAGGGAGGGCCGTGCTACCTCGTGTCCCTCGCGCCCGGCGACGGCGCGCGCGCCGCGTGGCAGGCGGGCGACATCGCCGAAATCGGCCCGCGCCGCGAGCGCGGCGGCCAACGGTTGCCCCACCGTGAATATTCCATCGCCTCGCTGCCGCAGGATGGCTGCCTGCAACTGCTGGTGCGCCAGATGCGCGCGCCCGACGGCAGCCTGGGGCTGGGCAGCGGCTGGCTCACCGAAATCGCCCGCATCGGCGACGAGATCGAGCTGCGCGTGCGGGTCAATCGCAATTTCCATGCGCCCGCGGACGGGCGGCCGCTCATTCTCGTGGGCAACGGCACCGGGCTGGCCGGCCTGCGCGCCCACATCAAGCAGCGCCGCGCCGCCGGGCATCGGAGCAACTGGCTGATCTTCGGCGAACGCAGCGCCGCCCGCGACGCCTTCTGCAACGCCGAAATCGAAGCCTGGCTGGCCGACGGCACCCTGGCGCGCGCCGACCGCGTCTACTCGCGCGACCAGCCCCGGCGCCGCTACGTCCAGCACGTGCTGGCCGAGCAGGCGGCGCAGCTGCGGCAATGGGTGGAAGCGGGCGCCGCGATCTACGTCTGCGGCAGCCTGCAAGGCATGGCCGCGGGCGTGGACGCGGCCTTGCGCGAGATCCTGGGCGCAGAGCGCCTGCTGGCCCTGCAGCACGAAGGCGGCTACCGCCGCGACGTGTACTAGGCCCCAGGGCGCACAGGCGGATGATCGGGCTTCAGGCCAGGCGCGGCCGCCGGCTCATTGCAGCGTGATCTGCGCTTTCTCGATCACGCCTTTCCAGCGGTCGCGCTCGGCGCGGATCTGCGCGGCGAATTCGGCGGGCGTGTTGCCCAGCGGAAAGGCGCCGCTTTCTTCCATTTTCGCGGCGGTGGCCGGATCGCGCACGGCCTGGGCGAAGGCGCCGGCCAGTTTGTCGCGCACGTCCTCGGCCAGGCCGGCGGGCGCCACCACGCCGTACCAGGCCGTCACGTCGTAGTCCTTGTAGCCCTGCTCGGCAAAGGTGGGCAGTTCCGGCAGCCGCGGATTGCGGACCGCGCCGGTAATAGCCAGCGCGCGCAAGCGGCCGCTCTTCACATAGGGCAGCGACGAGGGGAAGTTGTCGAAAATCACCGGCACCACCCCGCCCACCGTGTCGGTGAGCGCGGGCGCGGACCCGCGGTACGAAATGCTGTTCATCTTGCCGCCGATGATCTGCAGGAACCAGATCATGCCCAGGTCGTTGACTCCGCCTGCCCCCGCATTCGCGTATCCGTCCTTGCCCGGATTGGCCCGCACGCGCGAGACAAACTCGGCCAGCGTCCGGGCCGGAAACTGCGGGTTCACCGCCAGGATGTTGGGGCTGGTGACCAGGTTCGTGACCGGCGTGAAGTCTTTGACCGGGTCGTAGGACAGGTTGGAAAACAGGTGCGGCGCGGTGCCGTGCGTGCTGACCGTGGCCAGCCCCAGCGTGTAGCCGTCGGGCCTGGCGCGGGCGGTCGCGGCGATGCCGATGGTGCCCGAGGCGCCGGTGCGGTTTTCCACCACCACCTGCTGCCCCAGGATCTCGCCGGCCTTGGCCGCCGCCAACCGGCCCACGATATCGGTGGGCCCTCCCGCCGGAAACGGCACGATGAGCGTGATGGGGCGTTCGGGAAAGGCGGCCTGGGCGCCGGGCAGCAGCGCGGCCGCCAGCGCCAAGCCGGCGCAGGTTTTCTGCAACAGCATGGATGAGTCTCCTCGGGGGACAGGGTTTGGTTTTTCTGAATCCGGGCCGCGCTCAGGCGGCGGCGCGGCGCAGCACGCGGCCCGGCCTGACGCGGCTCGGCCTGACGCGGCCCGGCCCGGCGGAAAACACCGGGCTGCCGTTGACCAGCACGAGCTCCACGCCCACCGAAGGCAGCGTGGGAGATTCCCAGGTCGCGCGGTCTTGCACGGTGTCCGCGTCGAACACCGCCACGTCGGCCCAGGCGCCCTCTTCCAGCCGGCCCCGGCCTTGCAGGCCGAACACCGAGGCGGGCAGCGCGGTCATCCTGGCCACCGCCGCCTCCAGGCTCATCAACTGCGCCTCGCGCACGTAGCGGCCCAGCACGCGCGTGAAGCTGCCCCACAGCCGCGGATGCGGGTGTGCGTCGTTGGGCAGGCCGTCCGAGCCCACCATGCAGCATTCGTGCTGGAAAATGCGGCGCACTTCGTTCTCGTCCATGGCGAAGTAAATTGCCCCGGCCGGACAGAGGCGGCGCGCAGCCTCCGTCTTGCCGCAGCCCCACTCGCGTGCGATGTCCTCGAGGTTGCGTCCCGCGCATTCCGGATGGGGTGTGGACCAGGTGATGCGGATGTCGATCAGCTCGGCGCGCTCGGGAATCAGGATGGTGGAGCTGCCCGGATACGGATAGATGTCCAGCGCCACGCGCACGCCCCCGGCGCGCGCCCGGTCGATGCTGGCCAGCGTGACGGCGCTCTTGCCCCAATTGCGCGGCATCATGCACTTGTGATGCGACAGCACCGTGGCGCAACCGGTTTCGCGGCCCACGGCGAGCACTTCGTCCACCGCCGCTTCCACCGCGTCGCCCTCGTTGCGGATGTGGCTGGTGTGCAGCGCGCCGCGCGCGGCGGCCACCCGGGCCAGTCCGGCCAGCTCGGGCGGGCGGGCCGACCCGCCAGGCTCGTAGGCCAGGCCCGTGCTGAATCCCACCGCGCCCGCGTCCAGCGCCGCTTCCAGCATGCGCTCCATGGCGCGCTGCTCGGCCTGGGTAGGCTGGGCGGCCGGGTCGCGCATCGCCGCCAGCCGGAGGTTGGCGTGGCCCACCAGGGCCGCGACGTTGATCATGGGCCGCTGCGATTCCAGCGCCTCGAAGTAAGCCGCCATGTCGGCGAACAGCGGCGTCTCGCCCAGCAGCGCCAGCGCCGCCGCGGTATTGCCGGGCAGGGGCGCGGGCGCGCCGCTCACGCCGCAGTTGCCCACCACCACCGTCGTGATGCCCTGGCTGGTCTTCCATTCCAGCCCCGGCTTTTCCACGAACATCAGGTCGTCGTGGCCATGCACGTCGATGAAGCCCGGCGCCACGATCTTGCCCGAGGCGTCCACGCGGCGAGCCGCCGGACTCGAAGCCAGGTCGCCGATGGCGGCGATGCGCGCGCCGGCCACGCCCAGGTCCGCGCGCCTTCTGGGCGCGCCCGAGCCGTCGACGATCCAGCCGCCTTCGATGATGAGATCCAGGAGTTGCCGAGCCATGATTGATTCCCGTCAGGTGAATGCCGATCGCTCCCACGCGGGGCGGCCCCAGTATCGCCGGCCCGATCAATCTGGAAAAATTCTTTTTATTGATCCATCTATCGGATTTTGAAATGTATCGCCTGCCCAAGCACGTCACGCTCAAGCACCTCACCGCCTTCGTCGCGGTCGCGCAGGAATCCAGTTTCACGCACGCCGCCAAGCGCCTGTTCCAGACCCAGTCGTCCGTCACCAGCCTGGTGCGGCAGCTCGAAGACGCGCTCGCCACGCGGCTCTTCGACCGCACCAGCCGGCGCGTGCTGCTCACCGCCGCGGGCGAGGCGTTCCTGCCGCGGGTGATGCGGCTGCTGGCCGATTTCGACGGCGTGATCGAAGACGTGGTGCGTTTCGGCGCGCTGGAGCGCGGGCGGGTCGGGGTGGCGGCCGCGCCCTCGGCCATTACCCAGATCATCGCGCCCGCCGCGGCGGCCTACGCGGCCCGGTATCCGGGCGTGCGCCTGTACCTCAGCGACGACAACTCCGGGCGCATCCAGCGCAAGGTATCCGCGCGCGAGGTGGATTTCGGCTTCACCAGCCGCTGGACCGACGCGCCGGACCTGATCTTCGAGCCGGCGCTGCGGGACCGCTTCGGCGTGCTGTACCGGCACGACGACCCGGCCCTGCGGCCCGGCGCGGACGGCGCGGTGGCCTGGCAAAGCCTGGCCGGGCGCAAACTGGTCGGCGTGGTGGACGAAACCGGCATCATGGCGCTGCTGCGCGCCCGCGCCGACCTGCCCATCGAGGCGGCCGCGCCCTTCTACGAAGCCTCGAGCACCACGTCGCAGGCGGCGCTGGTCAAGGCGGGCCTGGGCGTGGCGCTGCTGCCGGCGCTGGCGGCGCAGCGCGTGCTGGAGCCGGACCTGCGCTACGCGCTGCTGAAGCGGCCCACGGTGGAGCGCAGCCTGTGCCTCATCCGCCACCGCGACTACCCGCTCAGCCCCGCCGCGACGGCGCTGGCGGACGCCATCCGCGACCATCTGCGGCGCGGCGGCCTGCCCACGGGCTGCCGCCCTGCCCCGGCCCGCCCGCGCGCGGCCTGAACGGCCGCGGCCGCTCAGCGCGCGCTCAGCTTCCGGTCCAGCGCGGCCAGGCCGGCCGCGAACACGCCGCGCGACACCAGGGCGGCCACGTCGGCGAGCTGCGCGCCCGGCTTCACGCCGAAATCGGCCCACCATTCGGCGAAAGTCTGCCCGGTGGCGGTAACGGAAACCATGCGCACGCCGGCCACGTAATCGCGCATGGGCAGGCTGGTTTCGATGATGCTGTAGCGCAACGCCGTGCCCGGGTCGTCGAGCATGAGCAATTGCTCGCGCACGAAATCGGGCCGCGCGGGGTCGGGCGAGGCCAGGGTCAGATGGCGCACGGAACCCACCGCGTCGCCACGGCCGCCGGCTTCAAGGCGGCTTTCGCGGATGCCGGGATGCCACTGCGAAAGCGCGTTGAAATCGCGGAACAAGGGCCAGACCTGCTCGATCGGCGCGCCGATGACGGCGCTGGCGTAGGCGGTATGCGGCATGCGGACTCCTGGTGGGCAAAGGCGCTGCGCGCCCGTGGGTGGATCTCAGAAGCTGAGTTGCTTGAACTCGCGCGTGGTGGCGGTGAGCGCGGTTTCCGTGGGCAGGCGTTCCATGGAGCTCGCGCCGTAGAAGCCGTGGCAGTGCTTGCAGGCGCGCAGCACGTGCGCGGCATCTTTCGGCGTGGCGATGGGCCCGCCATGGCACAGCACGATCACGTCGGGGCGCAGCGCCAGCGCCGCCTCGGCGATCCGGTCGATGCGCCGCACGCAATCGTCCAGCGTGACCGCCGTTTCGGCGCCGATGGCGCCGCCGGTGGTCAGGCCCATGTGCGCCACGATAATGTCGGCGCCGGCCTGCGTCATGGCGCGCGCGTCGTCTTCGTTGAAGACGTAGGGCGTGGTCAGCATGTCTTTCTCGTGCGCCAGGCGGATCATGTCCACTTCCAGGCCGTAGCCCATGCCGGTTTCTTCGAGGTTGGCGCGGAAGGTGCCGTCGATGAGGCCCACCGTGGGGAAGTTCTGCACCCCGGCAAAGCCCTGGCGCTTCAGGTCGTCCAGGAACACGTCGAAGTCGCAGAACGGATCGGTGCCGTTCACGCCGGCCAGCACGGGCGTGTGCCTGACCACGGGCAGCACTTCGCGGCCCATGTCCACCACGATCTCGTTGGCGTTGCCGTAGGCCAGCAGCCCGGCCAGCGAGCCGCGCCCGGCCATGCGGTAGCGGCCCGAGTTGTAGATGACGATGAGGTCGATGCCGCCCGCTTCTTCGCACTTGGCCGACAGGCCGGTGCCCGCCCCTCCGCCGACGATAGGCTTGCGTTCGCGCACCATGGCGCGGAACTTATCCATTAGCGCATTGCGTTCGAAACGGGGCATGGCGGTGTCCTTCAGTGTGCGGCGATTGCAAGAAAATGCTCGACCGCCGTTTTAGCGAACAGCGGGTCGTTGATGTGGCAGGGCACCCGCACCAGGCGGCGCGACGGCGTCTGCACGAAATGGGATTCAAGCGCCGCGAACAGCGCGGCGTCGGCCTCGGGATTCCAGAAAGCCTGCCCGGGCGCGTCCAGCGCAGACACGCCGCCCTCCGGGATGAGAAAGCGCACCGGCCCGTCGCAGCGGTTCAGCCGGGCGGCGATCCACTCGCCCTGGCGCGCGTTTTCCTCGGGCGTGGTGCGCATCAGCGTGACCTGGGGGTTGTGCGGATAGAACTGGCGGCCCCGATAGCGCTCGGGCACGGTATCCATGGCGCCGAAATTCACCATGTCCAGCGCGCCGCACGAGCCCACGTAGGGCGCGCGGCTGCGCGCCACCGCGCCGAAGCGGTCTTCGGTGCAGGCCAGCACGCCGCCGAACAGGAAGTCGCAGACCTCGGTGGTGGTGAGATCGAGCACGCCGCCAAGCAGGCCGCTGTCGAGCAGCTTTTCCATGGACTGCCCGCCGGTGCCCGTGGCGTGGAAAACCAGGCAGTCGTAGCGCGGCTCCAGCAGCGGCACCACCTGCTGCACGCAGGGTGTGGTGACGCCGAACATGGTGATGCCCACGGCGGGCCGGTCGTCTCCCGCCGCCGCGGGGCGCCGGGCCTGGCGGAACGCGCCGCCGATGGCGCCGGCCGCGTTGGCCAGCACCCGGCGCGAGATGCGGTTCAGCCCGGCCACGTCGGTCACGGAATACATCATGGCGATGTCGGAAGGGCCGACGTAGGGCGCCACGTTGCCCGAGGCCATGGTGGAAACCATCAGCTTGGGCACGCCGATCGGCAGCGCCCGCATGGCGGGCGTAATGAGCGCCGTGCCGCCCGAGCCGCCCAGGCCCAGCAGCGCGCCCAGGTCGGCGCGCCCGGCTGCGTAACGCTCGAAGGCCTGCGCCATGGCGGCGATGGCGGTGCCGCGGTCGCCGGTGAACACGGCGGCCTCGCCTTGCGGATGGCTGGCCGCCACCTCGCGCGCCTGCACCGAGGCGGCGCTGGCCTGGCCGGTGGTGGACACGTCCACCGAAACCACGTCCAGCCCGTCCTGCCGCAGCAAGGCGGCCACATACTCGGCCTCATGGCCCTTGGTGTCGTAGGTGGCGGCCACGTAGACCCGCCGGTTCGCATTCGTCATGGCTCCTCCGCGGGCGGCTACACTGCGTGCGCACGCCTCGATGTCATGCAGGCCAGGGCCTGTCGACCCCCAAGCCCGTAAAATCCAGAAATGAGACGAAAGAATCATACTGAGACACCTGTCTCAGGTCAAACCTCCGAATCGCGTAAACCTTCCGCACGCGTCTCGCGCGCGCCTTCCCGCCCGCGCCAGCTCATCGCGCCCGCCAGCCCGCAGGCGGCCGCCAGCGGCGAGCCGCCCCACGGCCCGCGGGCCCGCATGCGCAAGACCCTGCTCGACGCCGCGCAGGCCCTCATGGCGCAGGGCACGATTCCGTCGGTGGCCGAGCTGGCCAGCCACGCGGGCGTGTCGCGCGCCACCGCCTACCGGTACTTTCCGAGCCAGAGCGCGCTGATCGCCGCGGTGGTGGACGAAAGCCTGGGTCCGCTGGTGGCCTGGACCAGCGCCGCCGCCGACGCCGCCGAACGGGTGGACGAGCTGCTGCGCTACGCCTACCCCCGCCTGGCCGAACACGAGGCCCCGCTGCGCGCCGCCGTCATGGTGTCGCTGCAGCAGCACGCCGAGGCCAGCGCCGGCCGCGCCGGCAGCGAGCCACGCCTGGTGCGCGGGCACCGGGTGGACGTGCTGCGCCGCGCCATCGAACCGCTGGCCCCGCGCCTGTCGCCCGCCGAACGCGACCGCGTGGCGCAGGCGCTGTCGCTGGTCTACGGCACCGAAGTCTTTCTTGTACTCAAGGACATCTGGCACCTGCAACTGCCGGCCATCACCGACGTGGCGCGCTGGACCGCCCGGGCCATCCTCAACCAGGCCCTGGCCGACAGCCAGTCCGGCGAGGCCGGCGCGCAGTAAGAAACGCCCCTGCGCTGCGCGGGCTTGCTGCCCCCCAAGGGGGCGCTTTTTGTCTTGGGGCGGCCCAGCGATGAAAAGGGCCCCCACGCCGCGCCCGCTGCGCGGGCTTGCTGCCCCCCAAGGGGGCGCTTTTTGTCTTGGGGCGGCCCAGCGATGAAAAGGGCCCCCACGCCGCGCCCGCTGCGCGGGCTTGCTGCCCCCCCAAGGGGGCGCTTTTTGTCTTGGGGCGGCCCAGCGATGAAAAGGGCCCCCACGCCGCGCCCGCTGCGCGGGCTTGCTGCCCCCCCAAGGGGGCGCTTTTTGTCTTGGGGCGGCCCAGCGACAAAAAAGCCCCCCGACGAAAACGCGGGGGGCGTGAAAACCGGAGGGCCGCCGGCGGAGAATCCGCCGGCGCGGCCGTCTTACTGCAGGGTGCGCGTGAACACGAATTTGCCGTCCTGCCAATCGACCGGCACCACGTCGCGCGGGCCGAACTGGCCTTCGAGGATGAGCTTGGCGACCGGGTTCTCGATCTGCTGCTGGATGGCGCGCTTGAGCGGACGCGCCCCGAACACCGGATCGAAGCCCGAACGGGCCAATTCCGCCAGCGCTGCCTCGCTGACCTCCAGCCGCATTTCCTGCTTTTCCAGGCGCTCGCCCAGGCGGCGCAGCTGGATGCGGGCAATGGACTCGATGTGCTGCGCTTCCAGCCCGTGGAATACCACCACCTCGTCGATGCGGTTGAGAAACTCGGGCCGCAGGGCCTGCTTGAGCTCGTCCCACACCACTTCCTTCACGACTTCGTAGGGCTTGCCCGCCAGGCTCTGGATGTGGTGCGAGCCCAGGTTGGAAGTCATGACGATGACGGTGTTGCGGAAGTCCACGGTGCGGCCCTGGCCGTCGGTGAGCCGGCCGTCGTCCAGCACCTGCAGCAGCACGTTGAACACGTCCGGATGCGCCTTCTCGATCTCGTCGAGCAGCACCACGCTGTACGGCTTGCGCCGCACGGCCTCGGTGAGGTAGCCGCCTTCCTCGTAGCCCACGTATCCCGGCGGCGCGCCGATCAGGCGGGCCACGGAATGCTTCTCCATGAATTCGCTCATGTCGATGCGGATCATGTGCTCTTCGGAGTCGAACAGGAACTCCGCCAGCGCGCGAGTGAGCTCGGTCTTGCCCACGCCCGTGGGCCCCAGGAAGAGGAACGAGCCATACGGCCGCGACGGATCGGACAGGCCCGCGCGCGAGCGGCGGATGGCGTCGGACACCAGGCGCACGGCTTCGTCCTGGCCGACCACGCGCTTGTGCAGGTATTCTTCCATGTGCAGCAGCTTTTCGCGCTCGCCCTGCATCATCTTGGACACGGGAATGCCCGTGGCGCGCGAAACGACCTCGGCGATTTCCTCGGCGCCCACGCGGGTGCGCAGCAGGCGCGGACGCCCGCCGTCGCCCTCGGCCTCCGAAGCCACCGCGGCCGCGCCCACCTCGGCGGCCTTCAGGCGCGATTCCAGGTCGGGCAGCTTGCCGTACTGCAGCTCGGCGAGCTTGTCGAACTGGCCCTTGCGCTGCAGCTCGGCCATTTCGGCGCGCACGCTGTCGATCTCTTCCTTGATGGCCTGCGTGCCCTGCACGGCGGCCTTCTCGGCCTTCCAGATTTCTTCGTAGTCGTTGTACTCGCGCTGCAGCTTCTCCAGCTCGTCTTCGATGGCGGCCAGGCGGCGCTTGGACGCATCGTCGGTTTCCTTCTTGACGGCCTCGCGCTCGATCTTGAGCTGGATGATGCGGCGGTCCAGCTTGTCCATGACTTCCGGCTTGGAATCGATTTCCATGCGGATGCGGGCGGCCGCCTCGTCGATGAGGTCGATCGCCTTGTCCGGCAGGAAGCGGTCGGTGATGTAGCGATGCGAAAGCTCGGCCGCGGCCACGATGGCCGGGTCGGTGATCTCGACGCCGTGATGGATCTCGTAGCGCTCCTGCAGGCCGCGCAGGATGGCGATGGTGGACTCCACGTCGGGCTCGTCGACCAGCACCTTCTGGAAGCGGCGCTCGAGCGCGGCGTCTTTCTCGATGTACTTGCGGTATTCGTCGAGCGTGGTCGCGCCGATGCAGTGCAGCTCGCCGCGCGCCAGCGCGGGCTTGAGCATGTTGCCCGCGTCCATGGCGCCCTCGGCCTTGCCGGCGCCCACCATGGTGTGCAGCTCGTCGATGAACACGATGTTGCTGCCGTCGTCCTGCGCCAGTTCCTTGAGCACGGCCTTCAGGCGCTCCTCGAACTCGCCGCGGAACTTGGCGCCGGCCAGCAGCGCGGCCAGGTCGAGCGCCAGCACGCGCTTGCCGCGCAGGGTTTCGGGCACCTCGTCGTTGACGATGCGCTGGGCCAGGCCCTCGACGATGGCCGTCTTGCCCACGCCGGGCTCGCCGATCAGAACGGGATTGTTCTTGGTGCGGCGCTGCAGGATCTGGATGGTGCGCCGGATTTCGTCGTCGCGGCCGATGACCGGGTCGAGCTTGCCCTGGCGGGCGCGCTCGGTGAGGTCCATGGTGTACTTGGCCAGCGCCTCGCGGTTGGATTCGCCCTCGGCGGCCGAGACGCTCTCGCCGCCGCGCACGGCGTCGATGGCGGCCTCCAGCGCCTTCTTCTGCAGCCCGGCGTCGCGCAGGATGCGGCCGGCCTCGCTCTTGTCGTCGGCCAGCGCCAGCAGGAAAAGCTCGCTGGCGATGTAGGTGTCGCCCCGGCGCGCGGCTTCCTTGTCGGTGCGGGTAAGCACCGCCTGCAGGTCGCGGCCGACCTGCACGTTGTCTTCGCCCTGCACCTGGGGCAGGGTCTTGAGCGCGGCGTCGATGGCCGGCTGCAGGCGGTTGACGGCCACGCCGGCGCGCGCGAGCAGGCTGCCGGCGCCGCTGTCGGGGTCGGTCAGCAGCGCGGAAAGCACGTGCAGGGGTTCGATGTAGGGATGGTCGTTGCGGGCCGCCAGGCTTTGCGCGTCTGCCAGGGCCTGCTGGAACTTGGTGGTGAGTTTGTCGAATCGCATAATGGTCTTTAGGCTGTTGGGGAGCCTGCCCGACCTGTGTTCAGCGGCGGCTGGCTCGATGACCTGAATATGCGGCCGGATGGGCGGTTTTCAATAGCCCGCCGGCCCTGGATCCGCCCGGGGCGGGTCCGGCCCATCTTCTCGACTTCCGGATGCGATGAGCATATACGCTTTTGTCCGCGGCACGCTACGCGCGGCGGGAATCCGCGACGGCTGCCGTCCGCTTGCCGGCCGATGGCGCGCAGGCCCGGTCCGTGGTGAAATCGACCGGAAGAAATCCGCGAAGCGCCGCCTGGAGCCCGGGCTCCGGCCCCGTAAGACGCCGTAGTAACAACAGACTACAATGGACGTTCTCTACACACGCTTTTCCCGCCGAGGCGCCGCGCGCCCGCCGGATCCTACAGAGGTCATTATGCAAAAACGGGTTCCCGTTGCCCCTGATGCCGCCCATTGCTCCACGTGTATGCTCGGCCACGTGTGCGTTCCCGTCGGCATGGCGGCGGCCGAAGTCGAAAAGCTGGACGAACTGGTGAAAGAGCGTGTGCGCGTCGAAAAGGGCAAGGCGCTGTACACGCTCGACCAGCCGCTGGATGCGGTCTACGGCGTGCGCTTCGGCAGCCTCAAGACCCAGCTCGAAGACGCCACCGGCCAGATCCAGATCACCGGCTTTCACCTGCCCGGCGAGATCGTCGGCATGGACGGCATGCTGGACGGCCGCCACGTGTCGGCGGCCCTGGCCCTCGAAGACTCCGAGGTGTGCGTCATCCGCCTCGCGGAAATCGACCGGGTGGCCACCCACCTGCCCTCGCTGCAGCAACAGTTCCGCCGCCTGATGAGCCGCGAGATCACCCGCTCGCACCAGATGCTGGCCTCGCTGGGCTCGATGCGCTCCGAGCAGCGCCTGGCCGCCTTCCTGCTCAACCTGTCGCAGCGCTATGCCTCGCTGGGGTATTCGTCCACCGAGTTCGTGCTGCGCATGAGCCGCGAGGAAATCGGCAACTTCCTCGGGCTCACCCTGGAAACCGTGAGCCGGCTGTTCTCGCGCTTCGCGCGCGACGGCCTGATCCGCATCAACCAGCGCGAGGTCCGCATCCTGGACATGCCCGCGCTCAAGCAACTCCTCGGCCACGAAGGCTGCTGAGGGGCGCGCCATGCGCCGTGCGCCGCTTCGCGACCGCGTCCGGCCGGCGGCCAGATGCCGCGCCGCCGCGCTGGCCGCCGCCCTGGCGCTGGCCGTGCTGGCGGCCGCGCCGGCGGCCCGCGCCCAGACGCCCCTGCCCCCGCCCTACGACTACGACGAGCCCGTTCCCGCCCCCAGGCAGGCCCCGCCGCCGCGCTGGCAGGCGCTGTCCCTGGGCAAGCCCGGGCATGCATACAAGATCGCGGTCTACGCCAACCGCGACCTGGCCCGGGGCGAGCTGCGCGGCATCCGGCATCTCCTGGTGGTGTTCCATGGTGTCAAGCGCGACGCCGACCACTACTACGAAGAAGCCGCCCGGCTGCTCGCGGCCAACCCCGCCTACGCGTCGAACACCCTCATCGTGGCGCCCCGCTACGTGGGCTCCATCGACTCGGGCTTTCCGGGCGTGGCGGCCTGGCGCAAATCGAGCTGGGAAGAAGGCGGCGAAAGCGTGCAGGCGCCCGGCCGCCCGGCGCCCGTCTCGTCGTTCCAGGTCATCGACGACCTGCTGCGCGGGCTGGCCGACCGCAAGCGCCTGCCGCTGCTGGAAAGCATCGTGCTGGCCGGCCATTCGGGCGGCGCACAGCTGGTGCAGCGCTACGCGGTGCTGAACAACCTCGACGGCGCGCTGCGCCGCGACGGCGTGGCGGTGCGCTACGTGATCGCCAACCCCTCTTCCTATCTCTACCTGGGCAGCGAGCGCCCGCGCCCCGGCGGCCAGGGCTACGCCCGCTACGAGCGCGGCATCTGCCCCACCTACAACCAGTACAAATACGGCCCCGACAAACTGCCCGCCTATGCCCGCGAAACCGACGAATCGCGGCTCTTCGTGCGCTATGCGGACCGCGACGTCACCTATCTGCTGGGATCGGCCGACAACAACCCCGAACACCGGCTGCTGGACAAGAGCTGCGGCGCCGAGGCGCAGGGCGCCACGCGCCTGGCGCGCGGCCTGGGCTACCTGCGCTACGAATACCTGCTGGCCTCGCGCGGCCCGCGCCCCGTGCCGCTGCGCCGCCAGGGCTACGAAGTGGCCGGCGTGGGGCACGACAGCGGGCGCATGTTCGGCTCCGAGTGCGGCGTGCGCGCCCTGCTGGGCGAGCAGGCCCGGCCGGACGACAAAGCGGCCTCCTGCCAGGCTATCGCCCCGCGCTGAGCCGGAGCCGCCGGGCGCGGCGCGTGCATTTTTTCGTCGCCGGGCGCAAGATGGCGGACATGGCCCCCGTTTCACGACGGCCGGCAGCTCCCGAAAGGCTCACCGGAAGGACAGCGATGACGCACACCTACCTAGACATGCCCGACGCCAGGCGCCGCATCAAAGCCATTTTCGTGGGTTCCATGGGCAACCTGGTCGAGTGGTACGACTTCTACGCTTATACCGCCTTCGCCCTGTATTTCGCCCCCGCCTTCTTCCCCTCTCACGATCCCGTCGTGCAGCAGCTCAATGCGGCCACGCTATTCGCCGCCGGCTTCATCGTGCGGCCGTTGGGCGGATGGCTCTTCGGCCACATCGCCGACCGCCACGGACGCCGGCTTTCGCTCATGGTGTCGGTGGGCATGATGTGCGTGGGCTCGCTGGTCATCGCGGTCACGCCAACCTACGCCAGCATCGGGCTCGCGGCGCCGGCCGTGCTGGCCCTGGCGCGCGTGATCGAGGGGCTGAGCCTGGGCGGGGAATACGGCGCCAGCGCCACCTACCTCACCGAGATCGCCGACCCGGAGCACCGGGGCTTCTATTCCAGCTTCCAGTACGTGACCCTCATCGGGGGCCAATTGAGCGCCATCCTGGTCCTGCTGCTGCTGCAGAACGTATTCCTGACGCCGGAACAGCTCAAGGAATGGGGCTGGCGCATTCCTTTCGTGATCGGCGCCATGCTCGCCATCATCACGGCGGTGATGCGCCGCGACATGCCGGAAACCGAATCGTACAAGGAGGCCAGCCGCCACAAGCCGCGCACCAGTTCGCTGCGCGGCCTGCTGGCGTACCCGCGCGAAGTGGCCATCGTGGTGGGCCTGACGGCGGGCGGCACGGCGGCCTTTTATACGTTCACCACCTACATGCAGACCTTCGTGCGGCAGACGGCAGGGTTCTCCGACCACGTCACGACCTACGTGATCGCCGCCACGCTCATCTTCGCGCTGATCCTGCAGCCGGTCTACGGCGCGCTGTCCGACAAGATAGGCCGCAAGCCCCTCCTGGTGTTCTTCGGCGTGGCGGGAGCCGTGCTCACGGCTCCCATCCTCAAGACGCTGTCGCACACCACCTCTCCCTTCATGGCCTTCCTGCTGATCTCGGGCGCGTGGATTTTCACGGCCTGCTATACGTCGATCAACGCGGTGGTGAAGGCGGAACTGTTTCCCACCAACATCCGCGCCACCGGCGTGGCCGTGCCCTACGCGGTCACCGTGTCCATTTTCGGCGGCACCGCGCCGGCCATCGCGCTCTGGTTCAAGCAGCAGGGGCACGAGACCTGGTTCTACTACTATCTGTCGGGCATCATCTTCGTGTCGCTGCTGGTCTACATGACCATGCGCGACACCCGGCGCCATTCGGCCATCGACCGCCACGAGTGAGGCCGCGATGCCGCGCCCGGCCCGAAGCGGGGCCGGCGCTCAGCGGCGCGCGCCGGTGAGGGGCCGGGGCGGCGGCGCCTCGGGCACGTGCGGCGCGGCCAGCGGCGACTCGATCACCAGGGCGGAGCGGGCCAGCGCCACGCAGGGCAGGATCCAGCCTTCGTCCTTTTCGTCGCGCGACAGGCCCGGCCATTCGACGGCGTAGGCTATTTCGCCCTCGACCAGCCGGCACATGCAGGCGCGGCACGCGCCGTTGCGGCAGGAGCTGGGCAGCCTGATGCCGGCGGCCTGCGCGGCCATCAGCAGCGACGCGCCGGCCCCGGCCTCGAACCTGAACCCGGCCGGCTCCACCCGCACAGCAAACGCGCCATCGGCGGCAGGCTTCAATTTTCCTGCGCCTGCCACGGCAGCTTCCACGCGCCGGACAGGACGTTCTGCAGCCAGAGCACGCAGGTCAGCGTCTTGGCGTCGGTGACTTCGCCCTTGCGGCAAGCCTCGTACAGTTCTTCGGGGCGGGCGCTGCATACGTCCAGGAACTCGTCCTGGTCGAGCTGGCGCGCGCCGGCCGACAGGCCGCGCGCGAAGAAGATGTGGATGATCTCGGTGGAATAGGCGATGGCCAGGTGCAGCGCCCCCGCGCAGGCCCACTCGCGCGCGGTGTAGCCGGTTTCCTCGAGCAGCTCGCGCTTGCCGCAGACCAGCGGATCTTCGCCCGGGTCCAGCTTGCCGGCGGGAAACTCCGTCATGACGCGGCCGACGGGATAGCGGAACTGGCGCTCCAGCAGCACGCGGCCATCGTCCAGCAGCGGAATGACGACCACCGCGCCCGGGTGCACCACGTATTCGCGCACACCCTGGTTGCCGTTGGGCAGGGCCACGGTGTCGCGCCGGATCTTCAGGAACTTGCCCTCGTAGGGCGTTTCGCGCGAGACGAGCGTTTCGACGAGATGGGTTTCGGCGGGAGGCGTCATGGCAAATGGAGAAACATGGAAGGCGGGAAGACGACGATGCAGCTTACCACCGGCGCGCCTCAGCCGAACCGCCGGCTGGCGTCCAGCGCCAGCCCCGCGCCGATGCTGCCGAAGAGATCGCCCTCCACGCTGCGTGCTCCCGGAACCAGCGCCGACACGCATTCGCGCAGGCGCGGCACGCGGCTCGATCCGCCAGTGAAGAACACCGTATCCACGCCGCCCGGGCCGATGCCCGCGTCGGCCAGCAGCGCCCGCACCGTGGCGCCCACCCTGTCCACCAGCCCCTGCACGCAGGCGTCGAAGGCCGCGCGCGCCACATCCACGCCCAGCCCCTGGGCGAGGCGGTCCAGGCCGATGCGCGCCGAGGGCTCGGTGGACAGCGCGATCTTGGCCTCTTCCACCTGCACCGCCACCCAGTGGCCGGCGCGCTCGCGCACCAGCTTGAGCAGCAGGTCGATCTTGTCGCGCTCGCCCGCCTCGGCGCGGATATAGGCGAAATGCTCCGCCGCCTTGCGCGTGTAAGCCTGGTTGATGGTGTGCCAGCACGCCAGATTGCCGTACTGGGTGGAAGGCACGTCCTTGCCGCTGCGCAGGCGGCTGCCCAGTCCCAGCAGCGGCATGACCCGGGCCAGGCTGAGCTGCTTGTCGAAATCCGCGCCGCCGATGTGCACGCCGCCATAGGCCAGGATGTCGGCGCGGCGGTCGGCGCGCGCGGCGCGCTCCGGGCCGAGCCGGATCAGGGAAAAGTCGGACGTGCCGCCGCCGATGTCGATCACCAGCACGAGCTCCTCGCGCGCGATGCCGGATTCGTAGTGGAAGGCGGCGGCCAGCGGCTCGAACTGGAATTCGACCTCTGCAAAGCCCACGCCGGCGGCAATGCCGGCCAGCGTGTCCTGCGCCAGCCGGTCGGCCGCCGGGTCGCCGTCCACGAAATAGACCGGCCGGCCCAGCACCGCCCGCGTGAAGGCGCGGCCCGCGGCCGCCTCGGCGCGGCGCTTGAGCTCGCCGATGAAGCGCGCCAGCAGTACGCGAAACGGCACCGACCTGCCCTGCACTTCGGTCGCCCCGTCCATCAGCGAGCTGCCCAGCAGGCTTTTCATGGCGCGCATCAGGCGGCCGTCGTAGCCCGCCAGGTAGTCGGCGATGGCGGCGCGGCCGTAGCTCACCTCGGCGTCTTCGTCGTGGAAGAAAATGGCCGAAGGCAGGGTCGGCTTGCCGTCCTCCAGGGCCAGCAGCGCGGGCTGCCCGGGCCGGCTCCAGCCGACGGTGGAATTCGACGTGCCGAAGTCGACGCCGCAAGCAGGAGTAGGCATGGGAGATTCCTGGCAAAAAGCCGGCAAGTTTACCCCGAGGGCCCGCGCGCGCCGGACCGGCCCCTCGCCCGCCCTATGCCCGGCTGCTTTCCAGCGGCTTGCGGCCGGTCTTCAACCCTCCCGCCACGAAGGCCAGCGTCGCCAGCGCCACCGCCAGCCCGCAGGCGGAGCCGCCGCCATAGCCCAGCGCCGCGGCCAGTCCGGTCATGAGCGAGGAAGCCAGGATCTCGCCCAGGTCGCGCGCGCTCTGCACCGCGGTCATGTCGGTGCCGGCCTGCCTGCCGGCGCGGGCGAACCGCATGGCCAGGGTCATCAGGCCGACCGAGGCCGCGCCCGCGCCGAACGCGCCCAGCGCCTGGGCGGCATAGGCCGTCCAGGGCGCGACCGGCGCGCCGGCCCGGGCCAGCGCCAGCCATGCCAGCGCCGCGGCGCCCGAGGCCGCCAGTCCCAGGGACAGCGCGCCGCGCGCGCCCAGCCGCCCCGTGAGCCAGGCGCCGCCGCCGCAGCCCAGCAGCACCGTCACCACGCCGCCCGCCATGCCGGCGCGGCCCACGGCCTCCACCGTCCAGCCCATGTCCACCAGGAACAGCCTGGACAAGCCGTAGCCCGACACCGCCGTCACCGCCGACAGCAGGGCGGCCAGGGCCAGCGCCCAGGCCCCGGGCCGGCGCGCGAATCCGGCCAGGGTGGCGCGCGGCGATGCGCCCGCCGCAGCCGGCGGCGTCTCGCGCCAGGCGGCGGCCAGCGCCAGGCTGCACGCAACCACGCCGGCCAGCAGCGCCAGCGCCGCGCGCTGCCCCACGTAGGCGCTCGCGATCAGGCTGCCGGGCCCGCCCGCGAAGAACCCCACCATCGTGCCGCCGACCTGGATGGCATTGGCGCGCGCCAGGTCCTGCCCGGCGAAGCGCTCGGCCGCCAGGCCATCGGTGGCGATGTCCTGCGTGGCGCTGGCCAGCGAAGCCAGCGCCATCAGGCCCGCTACCCAGGCCGCGGTGGCCGCGGAAATCCCCAGCGCGGCCACCGCCAGCAGGCAGGCCAGCACCACCGACTGCATGGGCAGGATCCAACTGCGCCGCCGGCCCAGCGCCGCGCGCCAGCGGTTGTCCACCGCCGGCGCCCACAGGAACTTGAGCACCCAGGGCAAGCCCGCCAGCGGCAGCCAGGCCAGCGTCTGCAGCGCGGCGCCATCGCGCCGCAACAGCGCCGGCAGCGCCTCCATGGCCACGCCCAGCGGAATGCCCTGCGAGAAATACAGCGCGCCCACCATCAGGAACAGGTGCGCCCGCGCGCCGCGCCTGCCCGTCACGGCGCCGCTCATTGCGCGGCTCCCGCGCGGCGGTGTTCGCTGCCCTGGCCGGGCGTGACGAACAGGATCCTGGCCGGACAGGCGATGTGCAGCCGGTGCCACACGCCGCGCGGCACGATGGCGCCGCGCCGGGTGTCCAGCAGCAGGTCGCGCTCGCGCTCCTCGCCGTCCAGCAGCGTGAGCACGACGCGCCCCTCCAGCACGAAGAGCACCTCGTCGCCGGCGGGGTGCCGCTCCCAGACATGGCCGTGCACGTCGGCATCGCTGGCCGCGGCCTTCACGCCCACCAGCCAGCCTTCGTGCGGCGCCAGGCGCTTGAGTTTGCCGATGCCGCGCACCCCGCCGCCCGCGTCCAGGGCCAGGAAATGTTCCAGCCAGTCGAAGGCCTCGGGCGCGGGCGTCGTCTCGGAACGGTCTGTCATGAATAATCCTCCTCGGGAAATCGGCGCGCGTTCAATACTGCGCGCGCAGGGTCAGCATCACGTTGCGCGGCTCGCCGTAGCGGTTGTTCCACGCGGTGCCGGACAGGCTCTGGTAGTAGCGGCGGTCGAACAGGTTGTTGACGTTGAGGGCCGCGGTGAGATGCTTGTCGTAGCGGTAAGCCAGGCGCAGGTCCACCAGGGTGTAGCCGCCCTGGCGCAGCGTGACCGGCCCCGACACGGTGGCAAAGCCCGACTGCATCTGCACGCCGCCGCCCATGCTCAGGCGGCGCTCCAGCACGGGCAGGTCGTAGTTCGTCCAGAGACGGAAGATGTGCTTGGGCGTGAACCGCGCGAACGGCTGCCCGCCCGATACCGCGTCTTCGAGGTACTTGCTGGTGTTGTAGGTGTAGCCCGCCGCCAGCGTCCAGTGCGGCGTCACGCGCCCCGACGCCTCGGCCTCGATGCCGCGGCTGCGCACCCTGCCGCCCGGGATGTAGTAACAGTTGCTGCCCACGCAGGGCCAGTCGGGATCCTGCTGCGCGCGGTTCTTCTGCGTGATCTGGAAAGCCGCCAGCGACACTTCGAGCGCCCCGCCCGCCAGCTCGCCCTTGATGCCGGCCTCGTAGTTGGTGCCGGTAATGGGGTCCAGCGGCCGGCCGTCGCGCGTGAGCTCGCTTTGGGGCTGGAAGACCTGCGCGTAGCTGCCGTAGAGCGACCACTCGCGGCTCAGGTCCACGATCAGGCCGCCGTAGGGCGTGAACTCGGGATCGATCTGCTGCCGCGCCTTGGGCGCGCGCTGGTTCCACCAGCTCATGCGCCCGCCCAGCGCCAGCGTCACCGGGTCGGCCAGCGAGAAGCGCCCCATGGCGTACACGCCCTGCTGCTTGAGCCGCGTCTCGCCCGGCGAGACGTAGGGGCCGGTGCCCGGCTCGGGCACGCCGTGCGGATCCCAGTCGAAGACGTTCACGGGCACGTTCAGCGCCGGCGTCAGCGCGGCCGAGTACTGCTCGGTGGCGATGCGCTGCGCGTTGCCGCCCGCCACCAGTTCATGACGGCGGCCCAGCAACGTAAAAGGCCCGCTCAGGTAGGCGTCCACGCTGGTCTGCGTATTGTCGAACTTGTAGGCGCCGCCCATCAGGCGCGACCCCAGCCCGGTTTCGCGGTCGATCGCGCCATACGCGCCCGCATACTTCAGGTTGCTGTCGGCGCGCAGGTGGTTGACGCTGATCTTTGCCGTCCAGCCCGCGCCGAAGCGGTGTTCCAGGTCGGCAAACACCCGTGTGGTGTCCCAATTGAAACGGTCCCAGTCCGCGTCCAGGTAGGTGGAGCGCGGCAGGCCGATGTCGCCGCCATCCGCGTACCGCGGCACGCCGGCCATGTTGGTGGTGGAGCGGATGCGCTGCGTCTGCACCCCGGCCGACAGCACGGTGCGCGGGCCCAGGTCGGCCTCGCCCACGGCGTAGAGCAGCCCCGACTGCTGGTCGGCCACGTCATAGAAATAGCCGCGGTCCTCATGCGCGCCGACGATGCGCCCGCGCACGCTGCCGCTGTCGTTGAGCGGGCCGCCCAGGTCCACCTGCGCGCGGTAGCGGTCCCAGCTGCCGGCGCTCAGCATGCCCTCGAAACCGAACTCGCGCTGCGGACGCTTGCGCACCAGATTCACGGTGGCGGCCGGGTTGCCCGCGCCGTGCATCAGCCCGTTGGCGCCGCGCAGGATTTCCACGCGTTCGTAAATGGCCATGTCCTGCGGCGAGGCGGCGGTATTGCCCATGAGCACCGGCACCCCGTCCTGCTCGAACGAATCCACCTTGAAGCCGCGCGCGTAATACGCCGTGGTCAGAAGCTGGTAGGGCTGCACCGTGATGCCCGTGGCATGCTGCATGACCTCGTCCAGGCTCCGCAGGTTCTGTTCGCTCAGGCGCTCCTGGCCGATGACCGACACCGACTGCGGAATCTCGCGCACCGCCAGCGGCATCCTGCCCAGCGTGGCCGTGCGCGGGGCCACGCCCTCGCCGCTGACCGTCACGGCCGGCAGGGTGGCGGCTTCCCGCGCCGCCTCCGCGGCCGGCTCCTGGGCGCAGGCCCCGCCCGCCGCCGCCGCGAGCAGAAGCGGCAGGCCCCTCGCGCATCCGCGCGGGCGGCGCGTGTTCAAGCTGTTTCGCACAACGTCCCTCTTTCTTTATCAATGAGAATTATTCTCAAATCAATTCTAGAAAGAGGCCGCGCCGCGCACTGGCGATCGCGGAAGTTTCGTTGGCGATTGCGGAAGTATCAGCGCGACGCGAGCCGGCTGGGCAGCACGCCATAGCGGCGCAGGAAAGCCTTGGTGAAGTGCGAGTCCGTATAGCCGCAGGCGTAGGCAGCCTCGGAAACCGTGATCTCGCCCGAGGCCAGCATGGCATGGGCGCGCGCCATGCGCGCTTCGCGCACGAAGGCGTACACGCTCTGGCCGAACAGCCGCCGGAAACCCGTGGTGAGCTTGTTGACGTTGATGCCCGCCGCGCGCGCCAGATCGGGCAGCGCCGGCGGCTGCTGCAGGTTGCGCAGCACCAGCTCGCGCGCGAAATGCAGCCGCTCCGCGTCGGCGCGCGACAGGCCGCCGGCCGGGCCGCTTCCCCCGCCGCCCTCGCCGCTTTCGCCGCGCAGCGCCATGAACGCCTGCGCCGCCAGCTCCAGCGCCTTGCCCGTCAGGTACATGCGGCGGATGGCCCCCTGCGCCGGGCAGGCCAGCATCTGGTGGCCCAGCGCCTGCATGGCGCGGCCCACCTCCAGATTGGTCTCGGCATACGGCCGCGCCTGGCCCGGCGCGCGCAGCCACCCGGCTATCTCGTCCGGCTCCAGCGCAAAGCCCTGGCGCAGCTGCGCCAGGGGCGTGCGCAGGGACACGAAGCGCAGCGCGCCGCGGGCGTCGAACTCATGATCCATGGACAGCGAATCGCGGCACAGGCTCACGTGCAGCAAAGGCCCGCTGACCCGGGCCGCGGGGCCGCCGCGCACCTGATAGCGCAATTCGCCGTCGAGCACCAGCACCACCTTCAGCCCCGGCTCCAGCGCCTCGGTCACGGGCCGGCCATCCGTGGCGCGCAACGTGCCGCCCGCCAGCGACAGTACAGGCGCGGCGGACGATACGGTCCAGTCGGGCTGGAGGCGGGCGGCGTTCACGATGGGAAGCATCGGGCAGGTAAATGAAAGTGAATATTATTACCACCCTCCGCCGCGGCCACAAGCGCGCCGCCGAGCGGCCCCTTATTGCTGCTGGCGGCGCTGCTGCAATGCCTGCAGGCACTGGGCCACGCCCGCCTGCATCTGCGCGTTGGACACCGCGGCCCGGTCCGACACCTCGCGGCAGCGCTGATACTCCGCCAGGCTTTCGGGCGTGTCGCGCACAGGCGCGGGCGCCGAACCCGCCCCGGGCGTCACGGTAATGCGCAAGGTGGACGGCGGCGACTGGCTGCCGTCGGGCGAGCGCGTGCTGGGATACTGGTATTCCTGGGTGGCGGGCGGCGCGGCGTTCTGCGCCTGCGCCAGTCCAGCCGCGCACAGCGCGGCGGACGCGATGAGGGATTTGCAGAGGGATTTCTTCATAACGGCCTCGGTTCGATGCGCGGAGCCGGAATCGAAACCGGGTCCAGGGTCCGCGCGTGCCGGCCTATCGTATCGCCCCGTCCGCGCGCTGGCGGTGCCAAGACGATACATGGAAGAACGGATTTGTTTCTCCCGGTTTCCCGAAGGCTGCGGGGCGCCTCAGCCGGGGCCACCCCGGCCGTGCCGCTCGGGCGCGGAGGTGCGCAGCGGGGCGAGCAGGCCCCGCAGACCGTTGTGGTCGAGCTCGTGCATGAGCGCCAGCAGCCGTCCCAGCTCGCCCGGCGGAAACCCCTTGCGGGCGAACCAGGCCAGGTACGGGCCCGGCAAGTCCGCGATCAGCCGCCCTTCGTACTTGCCGAAAGGCATGCTGCGGGTGACCAGCAGATTGAGCAGTTCGGGATCCATGACGGGCGTAGCGGCAGCGGCGCGAAAGAGAAGGAAGACGGCCAGTCTACGCCATCGCGCGCGTGGCCGCCGGAAAGCGTCCTCCCCGAAGCGGCGCCCGTCTCAGCCCGCCTGCGAGATGCGCGGCTCGCAGCGCACCGGAAAATTCACCGAGTTCGCGATGAAGCACAGATGATGCGCGCGCTCGTGCAACGCGGCGGCCAGCGCCGCATCGTCGCCCTGGCGGATGCGCACGTCCGGCCGCAGCGTCACGCTGGCGAACGCGCCCCCGCCCTCCGCGTTTTCGGTCATGACGCCCTCGGCCTCGTCCTGGTACGACTCCACCACGATGCCGGCCTGCGCGCACAGGTGCAGGTACCAGAGCTTGTGGCAGGCCGACAGCGACGCCGCCAGCAGTTCTTCCGGATTCCAGCGCGCGGGGTCGCCGCGAAAAGCCGGATCGGACGAGCCCGGTATCGCCGGCTTGCCCGGCGCCCGGATCTCATGGTTGCGGGAATAGGCTCCGTAGGAAGCCGTGCCCGCTCCCGTGTTGCCGGTCCACCGGACGGCGACGCGGTAATGATGCGCTTTGCGATTCGATGCGCTCATGAGAGAGACTCCATGCGCGGCCCGCAAGGCCGGGGGCATAGCGTAGCGCAGCCGCGCGCGGCACGGCTTTACATTCGGTTTCAGCTCCCCCGCGCCCAACTCCGTATCGTGAACGGCGTTTTGCCAACAGGAGCTCGCCATGATGCCGAAAACCGCCTTGACCTGCGCCCTGAGCCTTGTCCTGATCGCCGGCTGCGCCCCCACGCAGCCGCCGGACGCCCGCGCCACGCCCGCCGACCGCCACACCTCGCGCGACGCGCTGGACTGGCAGGGCAGCTACGAAGGCACCCTGCCCTGCGCCGACTGCCCCGGCATCCGCGTGCGGCTCACGCTGATGCAGGACGGCCGCTACGAAAAGCAGACCCAGTACCTGGACCGCGAACCCCGGCCCGAAACCGTCACCGGCACCTTCAACTGGGAATCGGACGGCGGCACCATCCGCCTGGACGCGGCCGGAGACAGCCAGCGCTATTTCGTCGGCGAAAACCAGGTCACCCTGCTGTACCGCGACGGCACCCGTCCCACCGGAGCGCTCGCGCCGCATTACGTGCTGCGCAAAGTTCCGTAGCGGCCGCCGCGGCGAGCCGCTATGCTTGGGCGTCTCCGACTTCCTTCCGCCGCTGCCGCAGCCATGACGCCCGATTCCGACCTGCTTGCCGCCTTCGCCCCCACCGGCGCCCTGCGCGCTTCCATCAACCTGGGCAATCCCATACTCGCCGGCACCGATCCGGCCACCGGCCAGCCTCGCGGCGTGTCGGTGGACCTCGCCGGCGAACTCGCCCGGCGCCTGGGCCTGGAACTGGAACTGGCGGTATTCAAGACCGCCGGCGACTCGGTCAACGCCGTCGCCGCCGGGCAGGCCGACGTGGGCTTCTTCGCCATCGACCCCAAGCGCGGCGAGCAGATCGCCTTCACCGCGCCCTACGTCATCATCGAAGGCGCCTACCTGGTGCGCCAGGACTCCCCCATCGCCCGCATGGAAGACGTGGACCGCGCCGGCCAGCGCATCGTGGTCGGCAAGGGCAGCGCCTACGACCTGTACCTCACCCGCGAAATCAAGCAGGCGGAAATCTTCCGCGCGCCCTCCTCGCCGGCCGTGGTGGACACCTTCCTGGGCGAAAACATGGAAGTCGCCGCCGGCGTGCGGCAGCAACTGGAAGCCGACGCCCGCCGCCTGGGCGGGCTGCGCCTGCTGGACGGCCATTTCATGCTGATCCGCCAGGCCATGGGCCTGCCCAAGCGCCGCGGCGGCCGGGCCGCCGCGTGGCTGGCCGCCTTCGTCGAGGACATGAAACGCACGGGCTTCGTGGCCGGCGCCCTGGCCCGCCACGGCATCCAGGGCGCCTCGGCCGCCCCGCCCGAAACCGCCTGAACCGCCCGCCTCAGCCCGGACGCCGCCTCAAGAACACGTACAAGTGGCGGAAAGAATCATCGACCGGATGCCGCGCCCCTTGCACGCCCGCGATGCCCGGCGGCGCTTCCTCGAACAGGCCGCCCGCCAGCGGGTCCACCGGGAACCCGAACCGTTCGGGAAAGTCGTTGTAGCCCAGCACCAGCAGGCCGCCAGGCTTGAGCACCGCGTGGCACTCGTCCAGCAGGCGCAGGAAATCCGCCTCGGTATCGATGCCGAAACCGATGATCCCGTTGGCGATCAGCGCATCGAACGCCGCCCTGCCGTAATGCGCGGACATCTCCAGTGCGCTGCCCACCCAATGCCTGCCCGCGCGACCGTACACGGCCATGTGCGGGTTGCAATCCAGCGTGTGGAAATCCACCCAGGGCAGCAGGCGCGGATAGTGCCAGTTGTGCTTGTCCAGGCCCACGAACAGGCACCGCAGCCCGTCGGGCAGCTCGCGCGCCAGCTCGTTGAGGCGGCCGAAGATCTGCTGCTCGAGGAAATCGCGATTCGGGGCGCGCAGCCGGAAATCGATATCGCAACGTTCGGCCAACGCCGGCGACAATTTGAACAGCGCCCGCTTGAGCGCATAACGCAGTTTGAACATTCCCGCTTTTCTCCGCATGGGTTGCGCGGACCGGCGGCGCATGCCGCCGGAAAGGCGGCGGCGGGCCGGCCGCCTGCGGGAAAGTAAGAAAGCGGCATGGGCGGCGGTATGGGACGCGATGGACGCGGAAACGTGATTTTTCTGAAAGCGGGCGGCCAGGCTAAGGCGTGTTCCCCCGCCCTGGAGAAGGCAGCGCCAGCACGCCCCGCGCCGCCTTCCAGCCGCACCCGGCAGCGCCCGGTCGGGGGCGGCCGCCGCCGCGCCCGAGCCGCCGCTGGAGCCGCCCGGCGCGCGCCGGATGTCGTAGGGATTGCGGCTCAGCCCGGTGAGCGAAGAAACATTGGTGATGCCGCATGCCAGCTCGTGCATGGCGGTCTTGCCCAGGATCACCGCCCCCGCCTCCCGCAGGCGGCGCACCACGGCGGCGTCGCGCTCCGCCCGCAGCGTGGCCAGCGCCAGCGCCCCGGCCGGCAGGGGCAGGCCCGCCACGTCGAAGTTGTCCTTGACCAGCAAGGGAATGCCATGCAGCGGCCCGCGCAGCCGGCCCGCGGCGCGCCCGGTATGCGCGCACCAGATCCTGCGACGAATACAGCCCGGCCGCCATCCCCGCCTGCAGGGCTTCCATGCCCTGTTCGTACACGGCCCGTTCCGCCGCCGCGGCGCGCCGGCTCAACGGAAATGACAGGCGACCCATTGCGTGCCGGGCGTGGCGCCCGGTCCCCCCGGCCGCTCGGTCAGCGCCGGCTGCCGTTCGCGGCAGACCGGCTGGGCCAGCGGACAGCGCGTGTGGAACCGGCAACCCGAAGGCGGATTGGCCGGGCTGGGCGGATCGCCGGGCAGCAGCTTGCGCTGCGCAGGCCGGTGCGGATCGGGCACGGGCGCGGCCGACAGCAGGATCTCGGTGTAGGGATGCAGCGGCCGGGAGAACAGCGTGTCGCGGTCGGCCACCTCCACGATGCGGCCCAGGTACATCACCGCCACCCGGTGGCTGATGTGCCGCACCACCGCCAGATCATGCGCCACGAACAGGTAGGCAATGCCCATTTCCTGCTGCAGGTCCATCAGCAGGTTGATGACCTGCGCCTGCACCGATACGTCCAGCGCCGACACCGGCTCGTCGCACACGATGAGTCTGGGGCGCAGCGCCAGCGCCCGGGCGATGCCGAGCCGCTGGCGCTGCCCGCCGGAGAATTCATGGGGATACTTGCGCATGGCCTCCGGACGCAGGCCCACCTTGGAAAACAGCCAGGCCAGCTCTTGCTGGCGAGGACGCCCGCCGGCCGCCGGAAAATTGCGCAGCGGCTCGCCCACGATCTCGCCAGCGGTCATGCGCGGATTCAGCGACGCATACGGATCCTGGAAAATGATCTGCATGTGGCGCCGGTACTCGCGCATGCGTTCGGGCGGCAGGTCGAGCAGCTCCTCGCCGTCGAGGCGCACCGACCCCGACGTGGGCTGGATCAGGCGCAGCACCGCTTTGCCTGTCGTGGTCTTGCCGCAGCCCGACTCGCCCACCAGGGCCAGGGTTTCGCCTCGCGCAACCGAGAACGACACGCCGTCCACCGCCTGGATGACGCGCTGGGCGCGCCGGAACAGGCCGCGCGCTGCCGGGTAATGCTTCTTGAGGTCGCGCACCTCCAGCAGCGGCGCTTGCGCGTCCTGCCGCGGGGCTCGGGAATCTGAAACGCTCATGCCAGGGTTCCGTCGAAAGCGGCGCGCAGCGGGCCGCGGGAGGGAGAGGCGGCGGCCGGGCGGGGCTCGCGGGCCACGCGCTCCACCTCGAAACAGGCCGCCACGTGATCGGCGCCGTGCGCCTCCAGCGGCGGCGCCTCGGCGCGGCAGCGTCCGGTGGCATAGGCGCAGCGCGGGGCGAAGCTGCAGCCCCGGCCCAGCTCGCTGGGCGCGGGAACCATGCCGGGGATTTCCGCCAGCCGCGCGCGGCCGGCATTCATCGAGGGCATGGACGCCATCAGCGCCCGGGTGTAGGGATGCAGGGGCCGGTCGAACAGCTCGGCCACCGGCGCCTCCTCGACCTTGCGGCCCGCGTACATCACCACCACGCGGTCGCAGCACTCGGCCACCACGCCCAGGTCGTGGGTGATCATCACGATGCCCATGCCCATCTGCGCCTGCAGCCGGCGCAGCAGGTCGATGATCTGCGCCTGGATGGTCACGTCCAGCGCGGTCGTGGGCTCGTCGGCGATCAGCACCTCGGGGTTGCAGGCCAGCGCCAGCGCAATCATCACCCGCTGGCGCATGCCGCCCGAGAGCTGGTGCGGGTACTCGTGCACGCGCCGCGCGGGCTCGGCGATCTGCACCAGCCCCAGCATTTCCTCGGCGCGCGCATAGGCTTCGCGCCGGCCCAGCTTCTGGTGCAGCATCACCGTCTCGGCGATCTGCCTGCCCACCGTCAGCACGGGGTTGAGCGAGGTCATGGGCTCCTGGAAGATCATGGAGATGCGGTTGCCGCGGATCTTGCGCATCTGCTTTTCGGTGAGCGACAGCAGATTCACGCCTCGGTAGCGGATCTCGCCCGCCGCGTAGCGCCCCGGCGGCGTGGGCACCAGGCGCAGGATGGACAGCGCCGTCACGCTCTTGCCGCAACCCGATTCCCCCACCACTCCCAGCGTGCGCCCGGCCCGCACGCGGTACGACACGCCGTCCACCGATCGCACGGTGCCTTCCACCGTATCGAAATACGTCGACAGCCCATCGACCTCCAGCAACGCGTCGCCGGCCTGCGGCGCGCCCGCTGCCTGGCCGTTCGGTTCATGCTTCATGAAGACTCTCCACATCGAAACGCTAGAGCTGGTTGGCCAGCCGCGGATCCAGCGCATCGCGCAGCCCGTCGCCCATCAGGTTGATGGCGAGCACCGTCAGCGCGAGCAGGATGCCCGGATAGAGAATGGTGTAGAAAGCCACCGCCACGTAGTTGCGGCCGTCGGCCATCATGTTGCCCCAGCTCGGCACCTGCGGCGGCACGCCCACGCCCAGGAAAGACAGCACGGCCTCGGTGAGCACCGCGGTGGCGGCGATGAAGGTCGCCTGCACCACCAGCGGCGTCACGGTATTGGGCAGCACATGGCGCCAGAGAATCACGGGCAGGCGCGTGCCGATGGCATGCGCGGCCTCCACGAAAAGCTGTTCGCGCAGGGTCAGCGCCAGCGAGCGCACCAGCCGCACCACGCGCGGAATCTGCGGAATGGCGATGGCGATGATCACCGTGGCCAGGCTGGCCCTTATCACCGCCATCAGCGCGATGGCCAGCAGAATGTCGGGGATGGCCATCATGCCGTCCATGATGCGCATGATGAGCGAATCGGCCCAGCGCACGAATCCCGCCATCAGGCCCAGCACGACGCCGGCCACGCTGGCCAGCGCCGCCACCGACACCGCCACCACCAGCGACACCCGTCCGCCCCACACGGCGCGGCTGAACACGTCCCGGCCCAGCGCGTCGGTGCCGAAGTAATGCTCCGCCGACGGCGGCTTGAGGCGCTGCAGCGGGTTGATGGCCAGGGGATCGTGCGTGGCGAGCCAGGGCGCGGCCAGCGAAATTGCGGCTACGGCCAGCAGCAGCGCCAGTCCCAGCAGCAGCGTGGGATGCTTGCGCACCCAGCGCCAGCGGCGCGCGCCGCCCGACAGCGCCTGATGCACGACCGCGCCGCCGGGCGCGGCGGAAGAAATCGGATTGTCAGCCATGCGTGCCTTCCGGTTTCAGTAGCGGATGCGCGGATCGAACAGCCGGTAGCTCAGGTCGATCAGCAGGTTGATGAACACATAAGTGGCCGCCGAGATCAGCAGCACGCTCTGGATCACGGGGTAGTCGTGATGCTGCACGGCGTCGATGACCAGCCGCCCGATGCCCGGAATGGCGAACACCGTCTCGGTCACCACCACGCCCCCGATCAGCAGCGCGATGCCCACGCCCACGGTGGTGGCGATGGGAATCGCCGCGTTGCGCACCGCGTGCTCCAGCACCGGCAGCACGCCCAGGCCCTTGGCGCGCGCCGTGCGGATGTAGTCCTCGTGCAGCACCTCCAGCACGGTGGCGCGCGTCATGCGGGTAATGAGCGCGATGTACACCAGCGCCAGGTTCACACAGGGCAGGATCAGGCTGCGCAGCCACGGCCAGACGCCGCTGGACAGCCGCGTGTAGCCCTGCACCGGCAGCCACTGCAACTGCACCGCGAAACCGTAGATCAGCAGGTAGCCCACCAGGAACACCGGCACCGAAAACGCCAGCACCGCGAACACCATCACCAGCCGGTCCACCCACGACCCCGCTCGGTACGCCGCCAGCACGCCCAGCGGAATGGCCACGACGATGGACAGCCCCATGGTGAGCGCCGCGATCGACAGCGTGGGCTCCAGGCGCTGCGCCAGCAGCGTCGTCACCGGCACCTGCGTGAAGATCGACGTGCCCAGGTCGCCGCGCAGCAGCTTGCCCGCCCACAGCACGAACTGCCGCCACAGCGGCTCGTCCAGCCCCAGCGCGGCGTGCAGCCGGGCGATGTCGTCGGCGGTGGCGAAGTCGCCCGCGATCAGCGCCGCCGGGTCGCCCGGCGACAGGTGGATCAGCAGGAAGACGATGACCGCCACCACGATCATCACCGGCACCACGGAAAACACGCGTCGGATTACGTACGCCATGGCAGCCTCGCGTCCTCGCGCCGCGCGCCCGTCATTTGTCCAGCACCCAGACGTTGGGCACGCCCCAGATCCTGTCGGTGTGCTTGAGCGACTTCAGCGCCGCGAAGGTCAGCGAGAACTGGCCCACGGGCACGTTCGGGAACACCTGGTAGGCGCGCTCCTGGAAGCGGTCGAGCAGCGCCTTGCGCCCGGCCGGGTCCACCGCGGCGATCCACTGCGCACGCAGCGCGTCCAGCTCCTTGTCGCACGGCCAGCCCGGCAGCGTATTGCCGCAGCTCGCCGCCAGGTAGGTGTTGTTGAGCGGCGAATTCACGTTGAACTCCGAGGCCGACGACACGAACACGTTCCAGCCGCCCTGGTCCGGCGCCGCCTTCTTGCTGCGGCGCGCCGTCATGGTCGCCCAGTCCATCGCCTGGATGTCGAGCGTCATGCCGATGTCCTGCAGCGCCTGGATCGCCACTAGCGTGGCGGCGTTCAGGTACACCGGGTCGGAGGGCAGCATCACCACCACTTTCTGGCCCTGGTAGCCGCCCTCGGCCAGCAGTTTTCTGGCCAGCGCGATGTCGGGCTTGGCGTAGGGCGCCGATCCCGCGGCGGTTTCGTTGGGGCCGCCGCAGATGAAGAACGTGTCGCAGTGATCCAGGCGCAGGTCGGGCGGATACCCCATCGCGCTCACGAACTTGGCCTGGTCGATGGCATGCGCCGCCGCCTGCCGGATCTTGGCGTTGTCGAACGGCGGAAAAGCCTGGTTCAGCACCATGTACGCCTGGTTGCGGCCCATGACGCCGATGGCGATGCCGCTTTCCTTGCGCAACGGCTCGATGTAGTCGGCCGGCGTCTGCTCGATCATGTCCACTTCCTGGTTCTTCAGCGCCGCCACCGCGCTGTTCGAATCCGGAAGAATCACCCATTCCACGCGATCGACGTGCGGCGCCTTGCTGCCCGCCAGGCCCGAGGCCGGCTCGCTGCGCGGCTTGTAGTCCGGATTGCGGACGAACACCACCTTGTTGCCCGGCACCCACTCGTCGCGCTTGAAGAGGAACGGGCCCGAGCCCACCACCTCCGTCAGCGGCCGGTCGGCCGGCATCTTCGCCAGCCGCGCCGGCAGGATGAACGCCGGATAGCTCGACACCTTCGCCAGCCCGTCGAGCACCGGCCCGAACGGCCGTTCCAGCGTGAGCGTGAAGGTGCTGGCGTCCACGGCCTGCCACTTGCCGCCGGCCGCGCTCAGCGCATGGCCGATGTTGTCGCGCGCGGTCCAGCGCTGCAGCGAGGCCACGCAGTCGGCGGCCGTCACCGGATTGCCGTCACTGAACTTCAGCCCGTCGCGCAGCGTGAAGGTCCAGACCTTCTTGTCGTCGGACACCTTGTAATCCCGCACCATTTCCGGCTGGGGCTGGCCCTTCTCGTCCATGGCAAAGAGCGTGTCGTACACCATGTAGCCGAAATTGCGCGTGATGTAGGCGGTGGTAAAGGTCGGGTCGAGCACCTTCAGGTCGGCATGCGGCACCAGCCGCAGCGTCTTGGTCTCGGCCATCGCGGCGCCCGGGCACAGGGCGCAGGCGGCCGTCATGGAAATCGCGGCGAGGCTCGCCAGCAGTCTTTTCTTCATCGCTACACTCCCTGATCCCGGCATCGTGCGGGTACGAACGGCAAACATGTAAGCCGGCCGCCACGGCCGGCGCCGGGCGGCGCCCTTCACAGCGGCCACTTGGGCCTCCGGATCTTCCTGTAGGGCAGCGTCTTCCAGTCCGGCGTCGCCACGCCGCGCCCGCCCACGTAGATCACGTGGCGCGCCACCTGGGAAAACGATGCATGGAAATGCTGGGCCGACTTCACCACCACGATCTTCTTGGACGCCAGGTCGCAGCCGAGCTGGCTGAACAGATCCGTATTGATGGCCTGGTTGCGCACCGACGTCAGCACGATCTCGATGCCCTGCGCCTCGACCAGCGCGCAGTCGCCCATCGGCGCCGGCGCGCCCGACAGCCCTGTCATGACCAGGTTCTTCTTCAGCGCCTTCACCGTGCACGACACGTCGACCGGATCGCCCGACAGCGGGCCCACCTTGCCGCCCAGCCGCATCATCAGCGTGGCGCCGGGCTCCGCATCGAAGGCGATGCGCACCGCCACCGGATCCCAGAGCGGCCCCAGCGCCGCGTTGCGCACCCCGCGCTCCAGCATGCGCGCCAGCATGAACGTGGAATCGCCCGGCGCGCCGCTGCCGGGATTGTCGGGCCGGTCGGCCAGCACCACCGGGCCGCCCTCGAACGCCCGCGCCTCGTCCAGCGCCTCGTCGATGCTCCGGTACGGCACCATCAGCTGCTCGCGCATGGCGATCAGCTCGTCGGCCAGCCGCCGCGCCGCCTGCCGCGCTTGCCCGGCGTCGCCGTCCGCGTACACCAGCACCTTGGTGCCCATCTCCGGCACGTCGCCGGTCGCGAACCCTTGCGCCACCGAAATCGACAGAATGCCGTTCTTGCCTTCCATCTCCTGGATGCGCCGCACGAATGAACGCGCCGGCTCGCGCGTCGTGTGCATGGGCACGATCATCTCGCAATCCACCAGCGCGGCCTTGGGCGCGATGCGGCCTTCGCGCGCCTGCACACAGAGCGTGACCAGCTCTTGCGCGCGCTCGCGGATATCGGTGTGAGGGTATTCCTTGAACAGCACCAACACGTCGGCATGCTCGACCATGGCCGGCGTCAGGTGCGCGTGCGGGTCCAGCTCCGCGCCCACCGTCACGCCGGGCCCCACGATTTCGCGCACGCGCCGCAACACGTCGCCCTCACAATCGTCATAGCCATCGGCCACCATCGCGCCGTGCAGGCCCAGCAGCACCATGTCCACCGGCAGCGCGCGCCGCAGGTCCGCCAGCAGCTCATCGCGCAGGGTTTCGTAGGCCGAACGGGTCGTAATGCCGCCCGGCTGCGCCGACGTCACCACGCCCTCGAACAGCTCCCAGCCCAGCGCCTTGCCGCGCTGGCGCGCCACATACAGCGGCGCGCCGGCAAAGGTCACCGTGTCCGGGTGCGTGCCCGCCGGGTAGTAATCGCGGTCCCGGAACGACGCAAGACTGGTCGGCATCGGCGCAAACGTGTTCGTCTCGGTGCCCAGGCCGGCGCTGAAAACTCGCATATCATCATCCCCACTCACAAGCGGGGAAAACAGCGGCGCGTAGCCATGCCGGGCCGCGCCATCCGGCCCGCCGTGGTTTCGCGCCTTCCGCGGCGGTCGCGCACAGCGCGCCGTCGGAATCTGGTTCCCCCTGAAATGCTTTTCGATCAGGTTATGTCCGCCGGCCTGCGCGGCCGGCGTTGATGAATCAAGGCCGTCCACATGCTGCACGGCCCGTGCACACATCATGCTATCGCGCTCGCGGCGCATACAAATAGCCAAGACGACAGGGTCTATAACCTTAGGGAATGCGCGCGACCGCGCATCTGACCGGCCGCCCGCCCGCAAACGCGCGCCACGCCTGGCTTTCGCGCCATCCCGTCCCTGCGCGCACGACCGCGTGCGCCACGGCCCCGGCGCGGGAAAACCCTGAACCTCGCACGCCGCCCTTCGCGCAAGTGACAAGCCCGCCGCCGCCCCCTAGAATGCGCTCGCGCCGCGCAAGCGCGACGCCCGGCATCGCCGGCCCATCGACCGCATTCTTGTCTCCGCCCGCCCCATGAACGCCGAAGCCGCCCTGCAGAAAAGCCCGCTGTTCCGACTGTGCGCCGTCTTGTGGCTGGCCGCGATGGCCGGCGTCGTCGCGATGGCGGGCGCCACGGTGCCCCGCCTGGTGGAGAGCGCCTCGCCGCCCGTGCCGCTGCCCCTCGCGCTGATTGCCAGCGTGGCCCAAAGCGGCATCCTGCTGGCCCTGGCCGCCTGGGCCGGCGCCGCGATGTCCCGTCCGCTCGGCCTGCGCGCGCCCGTGCTGGAAGCCGCGCTCGCCGGCGCGCCCGCCGCGCCGCGCCTGAAGCCTCAGCTTGTTCCCGCCGCCGCGGCCGGCCTGGCCGCCGGCCTGCTTCTGCTCGCCCTCAAGGCCGCGACGCCCGCGCCCCTGCAAGCCCTGGGCGATACCTTGCGCATTCCCGCTGCCGCCCGGCTGCTCTATGGCGGCATCACCGAAGAAGTGCTCATGCGCTGGGGCGCGATGACGCTGCTCGCGTGGCTGCCGTGGCGCCTGATCCAGCGGCGCGCCGGCGAGCCGCGCCGCGCCTGGTTCGTCGCCGCCATCGTCCTCTCGGCCGCGCTCTTCGCCGCCGGCCACCTGCCCGCCCTCGCCGCCCTGGGCGCCCCGCTGACGCCCCGGGTCGTCGGCTATGTCCTCATCGCCAATACCCTGCCCGGCCTGCTCTTCGGCCTGCTGTACTGGCGCCGCGGACTGGAATCGGCCATCATTGCCCACGCGCTGGCCCATCTTGTCGCCTTCGCCACCGGCGCGGCCTGAACCCGCCATTTCCCCACACCTGCACAGGAGCTTGCGTTGGAGCTGAAAACCGTCGAACCCCTGGCCGTGCTGCGCGACCGCCGGCGAGTCACCCTTGCCCAGGTCGGCGCGCTGGCCGCCGGCATCTACCCCGAGCTCGAGCGGCAGGCCGCCGCCGGCGGCCTGCGCGTCGAAGGCCCGCCGGTCTTCGCCGCCCACGGCCTGCCCCAGGATGCGCAAACCCCGTTCGAACTCGACTACTGCCTGCCCGTCGCCGGCGCCGCCCCGCACACGCTGCCGCGCCTGCGCTGCGCCAGCCTGCTCTACCAGGGCCCGCTGGACCGGCTCTTCTCGCAGGGCTACCAGCCCCTGCTGCGGGCCATTGCCGAAGCCGGCCTCACCCCCACCGCCGAAAGCCGCGAGGTCTATCACGCCTGGGCAGGCCCCCAATCCGCCGCCAACCGCATCGAAATCCAGATCGGAGTGGCGGAGGGCTGAACCCGTGCGCAGGCGGAGACAGGTTTGCGTGCCGGGGCAGCGCATGCCCGGGTTAACCCGCGCTCCGAACCGCTATCGGTCGTTGTCCGCTGACGGGGAACCGACGAAGCCGATTGCGCTGTCCACCTGGCCGCAGACGCCGCATCGCCGTTGATCTTCATGTTTTCACCGCAAGCAATACCATTCTTCGCCAGCATCCATGGATATTCCGCGTCGGGAAAAACGCCTCGCCGTCCCGCTCAATGTCCACCATGAGAAAAAGCGGCAGAGCACTTTTTATGTTCTAGATGCAATAAAACCATTTGACAATGCACCGAAGTCCAGGCGGCTCATGTTTTTGAAAATTCACAGCAGAAACTTGGCGCAACCACAAAACATTTTCTTCGCAATACTCTCCAACCTGAAAAACGATTAATGAAAGCCTCGATCAGGTGAATCGTTTTTGCTCCCGGGCAGCGGTATAGCGCGTTGTCGATAAACGGCGCATTGCTTGTGACGGAAGAGACGCGACCTGTATAACTGGCGATGTTTGCCCGTATGCAGGAGGCCGCTTTCCCGCGCCGGCCTGGTCCGGAGATGCAATCGGCTTTGTGCGTTCAGGCGGCGGACGCCACGCGCGGCGCCGCTCCCCGTCCGCGGGCTTGCGGCGGTATGCTTGCCGACCGTGCCCGGCGCAGACACTCCCGAGGAAAGACCCGACCATGCCTTTGCTGGAAAAAACCTTCGATCGCACGCTGGACGCCTGGACACACGCCTATCAGGCGCCGTTCTGGCGCGGGTCGGTCGTGGAGGGGTGGCTGTTCGAGGACGCCGAGGCGCGCCGGGCCGCCGAGGCGCGGCTGGCGCGCGCCGGCGTGACGGCGCGTTTCCGCAGCGCCTACAAGCCGCTGCTGCATTTCTTTCTGGAAGAGGTGGAACTCGACGGCCTGGAGTCGGCGACGCTGCGCTACCCGGTGCACGCGCAGGCGCAGGCGCGGCGCTTCGCGCTGGAGGCGTATCCGCTGGCGGCGCTGCTCAAGCCGGCTGCGCTGACCATGGAGCCGGGCGCTTGCGACCTGCACTACGACGTGCGTCTGGCGTACCGCGACGGCCGCGTGACACAGGCGCGGGTGTTCGCGCCCAATGCGCTGGGGCAGACGCCGGAAGGCGAGCCGGTGCTGTCGCCCACGGGCTGGCTGCGGGTGCGCGACGCCGACGGCCGGACGCAGGTCGACGCGGCGCAGGCGACCGAATACCAGCAGGTGTTCCGCAGCATCGTGGACACGGTGCGCAACCGCGCCTGGGGCGCGCACGAGCCCTATTTCGAGCGGCTGGAAATCCGTGTCGACCTGCCGGGCATGGATTTCGCGCTGCCGGTGGACGAAGAGATCGTCAGCACGCTGGAGGCGCTGCACGAAGACCTCTATTTCACGCTGCTGGAGTTCTTCCAGCGCCATTCGGGACGCCCGCCCGGCGACCGCGGGCTGCAGCCGGGGCAGATCATCCCGGACATCCGGCGGCACGACGGGGCGGCGCGCGTGCGCATGATCATGGAACCCTTCCGGCCGACCGAGCCCGAGGCCCCGTCCGCGCCGCCCGCGCCGCTGGCGGAACTGGACCGGCCGCTGACGGCGGCGCAGATCGCCCACTGCATGGCGGAGATCGGTGGGGACGCCTTCCAGGCGGTATCGCGCCAGGGGCGGCCGGTGCTGGGAGCCTATGTGCGCGGCCCGGGGCCGGCGGTGTTCATCTCGGGCGCGCAGCACGCCAACGAAAGCTCGGGCGTGGTGGGCGCGCTGCGCGCGGCGCGCCGCCTGCAGGAAACGGGCCAGGCGCATTTCGCGCTGGTGGCCTGCGAGAACCCGGACGGCTACGCGCTTTTCGAACGGCTGCGCCAGCAGCATCCTCGCCACATGCTGCATGCCTCGCGCTACAGCGCGCTGGGCGACGATATCGCCTACCGCGAACATGCGCCGTTTTTCGAGCGCGAAGCCCGCCACCAGGCGCATGCGCTGAGCGGGGCGCAACTGCACGTCAACCTGCACGGCTACCCGGCCCATGAATGGACCCGGCCGCTGTCGGGCTACCTGCCCCGGCATTTCGAATCGTGGACGCTGCCCAAGGGGTTCATGCTGCTGGCGCGGCACCACCCCGGCTGGGGCGAGCGCGCCCGCCGGCTGGTCGAGGGCGTGACGGCGCGACTGGCGCGCAATGTGCCCGGGCTGGCGGCGTTCAACGCGCGGCAACTGGAACTCTTTCGCGCCCACGCCCTCGAAACCGGATTCGAGGTGCTGAACGGCATCCCGGTCCAGATCCAGGAAACCGACCGCGAAACGCTGCCGCTTGCGCTGATCTCGGAGTTTCCCGACGAAACGGTGTACGGCGAGCGCTTCGTGTTCGCCCACACGGTGCAAATGGAAACCGTGCTGGCGGCCGCCGAGATCCACCGTTCAGGATATTGATCGACACGCCGCGCCGCCGGCCGGCGCGCAGCAACCCAGCAATTACAAGAGCATGAACATCCGAGAACGCAATCACGGAGACGACCTGGTCCTGGCGGACATCTGGCTGCGCTCGGTGCGCGCCACGCACACGTTCCTGACCGAGCAGGACATCGACGCCCTCTATCCGCAGGTGCTCAATGTCTATCTGCCCGCGGTGCGGGTGTGGGTCTGTGAGGACGAAGACGGCGAAATCGCCGGCTTCATCGGGCTGGACGGCAACAAAGTGCAGATGCTGTTCGTCGACGCCAGCAAGCGCGGCCGCGGCGCGGGAAGGCGGCTGCTGAATTTCGCGCGCTCGCTGCACGGCAGTCTGCTGGTGGACGTGAACGAACAGAATCCGCAGGCCCACGGCTTCTACCTGCACTACGGATTCGTGGACGTGGGCCGGTCGGAACGCGATGCGGCGGGCCGGCCTTTTCCGGTGCTGCACATGAGGCTGCCGGGCTAGGCGTGCTTGCCCTGAAACGGGGTTGCGCCCGGGCATTCTAGGATTGCGCTTCCGGATGCCTGGCCTTCCAGGCTTTCAGAGCCTCGCGGTAGGCATCCATGGCCTCGTTGTACAGGTCGTAAACACAGGGTATGCACCCGCTGTTGCAGCACGCTTCGGGCGCGGGCGGCTCAGGGGGCTCGGGACGGGGATCGGCGCTCGGCGCCGGTTTGGTCGTGACGGGCGAATTCATGGCTCCATGATAACGCCGGCACGTGCCGGCACGCCCGCGCGCGGGCCGGCACGCGGCCTCGCGCGCGCATCCGTCGGCGCGTTCAGCCGCCCTGCCCGCCCGCGGCCGGGTCGGCCTTCAGCAGATCGTAGATGCGCTTGCCCACGCGGCCGTCCTGCGCCAGGTTGCGGCGCTCCTGTTCGGCGCGCACGGCCTCGCGGGTCTTGGCGCCCGGAATGCCGTCGGGCTGGCCCACGTCGTGGCCCAGCTTGTTGAGCATTTCCTGCAGCGTGCGGATCTGCGCGCGCGACAGGCCGGGGTCGTCGGTGGGCCAGGCCGTGGCGAGCGCCGGGCCGCCCTGCAGACGGTTGAGCAGCAGCGACACCGCCAGGCCGTAGCGGCGCGATTGGTTGTAGTGCTGGATGGCGTCGAAATTCACGGTGGCCAGGAACACGGGGCCTTTGGCGCCCGTGGGCGCGAACAGGTAGGCCGCCTCGTCGTTGCCGGACGCAAGCTCGAGGGGACGGCCGCCGGGCAGCGTCACGCCGGCCTGCGCCCATTGCGCCAGGCTGCGGCGGTCTTGCGAGCCGACGTATTCCGCGTCGGGCGCGGAAGGAATGGACGCCGCCAGCGCCGGCGGCACCCGCACCTCGATCACGGCCGGCAGGCCGTGCGTCCATTTGGCGCGGCGCTTGCGCAAATGATTGGCCGTGGAGGCCAGGGCGTCGGGCAGCGAGTGATAAAGATCGATGCGGCCGTCGCCGTCGCCGTCGGCCGCCAGTTCGTAGAACGACGTGGGGATGAACTGCGTCATGCCGAACGCGCCGCTCCACGAGCCGATGAAGTCGTCGGGCGCGACCACCCCGTCGCGCAGCAGGCGCACGGAGGCGTAGGCGTTCTTTTCCCAGAGGGGCTTGTTCTCGGTGCAGGCGCGCGTGAGCCAGGCATCGAGCACATTGGTCTTGCCGACCTGCCGCCCGTAGTTCGTCTCGATGCCGAAGATGGCGACCAGCGTGGCCGGATCGACCTGGTACTGCTGGCCGATCGCCTGCAGTTGCGGGCCGTACCTGGCCAGCACCTCGCGGCCGTCGGCCACACGTTCGTCGTCCACGGTCTTGGCGATGTAGTCCCACCAGCTCTCGCGGCCTTCGGGCTGGGCCTTGGCCGAAGCCACGGTGGCGGGCAGCAGTTGCGCGCCGGCGGTGTACTTGTCCCAGTCGGCCGCGCTCAGGCCGTTGGCGGCCGCGCCCTTGCGCAGCTTCGCCAGGCAGGCCTTGGTGTCCAGTTCGGTGGGCGCGATGATGGCGGGAGCGGCGGCGGGCGCGGCCGCCGTCGCAGCGCCGGGCACAGACGCGGCGGGCGCCGGCTGCAAGCGCGAGCCGGTGGCCGATGACGGCGACTGGGCCTGGGCGGCGCCGGCCAATGCGGCCGCCGTCAATGCCAGCAGGACCGGGGAACGGGACGAGATTCGAAAACGCGTTAGGCTCTGACGCATGGCTATCCTGGAAATTCGGGATCAGCCGCGATGGTAACGCGAGGCGGCGGCGAAATCGAACGCGGCGCCGGCCCGCTCCCTCATCGGCGCCATCGTGAATGACGCTTGCGGGTTGCCGCGTTGCGCCGTGCGCGATGGCGGAGAATAATCGGGGCACTGCCGCCCCGGGCCGGCCGCCGCCGGCGCGTCCGCCCCGGTCTCGCCCCAACCGGATTCTGGAGTTCCCATGCAAGACTGGCTCGACACCCTGCCCAAGGCGGAGCTGCACATGCACCTGGAAGGCTCGCTGGAGCCCGAGCTGCTGTTCGAACTGGCCCGGCGCAACCGCGTGGCGCTGCCCTGGCCCGACATCGACGCGCTGCGCGCCGCGTATCGGTACCACAACCTGCAGGAATTCCTGGACCTCTACTACCAGGGCGCCGGCGTGCTGCGCACGGCGCAGGACTTCTACGACCTGACCTGGGCGTATCTGCTCAAGTGCCGGGAACAGCACGTGGTGCACACCGAACCCTTTTTCGACCCGCAGACGCACACCAGCCGCGGCGTGCCCATGGGCGCCATGTTCGAGGGCATCGGCCAGGCGCTGGCCGACGGGCGCGAGCGGCTGGGCGTGACGAGCGGCCTGATCCTCAGCTTTCTGCGCCACCTGCCCGAGGAAGACGCGCAGCGCACGCTGGACGAGGCGCTGCCCTACCGCGACGCCTTCATCGCGGTGGGCCTGGACAGCAGCGAGCGCGGCTTTCCGCCGCGGCTTTTCCAGCGCGTGTTCGAACGCGCGCGCGCCGAGGGGCTGGCCGCCGTGGCGCACGCGGGCGAGGAAGGCCCGCCGGAATACGTATGGGAGGCGCTCGACCTGCTGAAGGTGGCGCGCATCGACCATGGCGTGCGCGCCGCCGAAGACCCGCGGCTGATGGCGCGGCTGATCGACGAGCAGGTGCCGCTCACCGTATGTCCGCTGTCCAACACGCGCCTGTGCGTCTTCGAGCACATGTCGCGGCACAACATCCTGTCGATGCTGGACGCCGGCGTGAAGGTCACGGTCAATTCCGACGACCCGGCCTATTTCGGCGGCTACGTCAACGAGAACTTCCGCGCCCTGCGCGAGCACCTGGGCATGTCGCGCGCGCAGGCCGAGGCGCTGGCCGCCAACAGCCTGGACGCCCGCCTCGCCGGGTAGACGGCCCTGCGGGCATTCCGCATTGACGCATGCCGGCCCGCTGACTAAAGTGGGCCGCTGTGTCTTCCAGGGCGGCAACCCGCCCCGCAACCCCGCCGCGGCGCGCCGCGGCATCACCGTGCCCATCTCCATGAACCACTATCGCGTCGGCATCGCCGGCTTCGGCGCCATCGGCCAGTCCGTGGCGCAATCCCTGGATGCCGGCCTGCCCGGCCTGTCGCTGGCCGCCGTGGCGGTCCGCAACCCCGACGCCCCGCCGGCCTTCGCCTGGCGCGGCGAGGCTCCCCGCTACACCACGCTGGAGCGCCTGCACGAGCTCTGCGACATCGTGGTCGAATGCGCGCCCGCCGCCGTCTTCCGCCAGATCGCCGAGCCCGCGCTCGCGGCCGGCAAGCGGCTGGTGGTGCTGAGCGCGGGCACCCTGCTCCAGCACGACGACCTCATCGGCCTGGCCCGCGACAGCGGCGGCCAGATCATGGTGCCCTCGGGCGCCATCCTGGGGCTGGACGCCATCACGGCCGCGGCCGAGGGCGTCATCCATTCGGTCACCATGATTACCCGCAAGCCGCCCAAGGGGCTCGCGGGCGCGCCCTACCTGGTGGAAAACCGCATCGACCTGTCCGACGTCACCGAGCCGCGCCTGATCTTCCGCGGCTCGCCGCGCGAAGCCGCCGTGGGCTTTCCCGCCAACCTGAATGTGGCGGTCAGCATCTCGCTGGCGGGCATCGGCCCCGACCTCACCACGCTCGAAATCTGGGCCGACCCCACGCTGGAGCGCAACGTGCACCGGGTGGAGGTCGAGTCCGACGCGGCGTCGTTCTCGGTCGAGATCCAGAACATTCCCTCGGCCAATCCCAAGACGGGCCGCATCACGGCGCAAAGCGTGGTGGCCGCGCTGCGCAAGCTCACCGCGCCGCTGCGCATGGGCACCTGAAATCCGGCGGCGGCTGCACGGCATCCAGCGCCGCGGGCGCTGCCTGCCGCCCGCCGGCCGCCGCGCGCCCCGAATGGCCGGCGGCGCAGGCCGGAGCCGGCACGGCCCCGAATGTCCACCCGCCTTCGCCGTCCAGCGCCAGCCCGTGCGTGTGGAATGCGTCCAGCGTGCCGCGATGGCCCACGCTCACCAGCATGCGGTGCGGCAGGCGCTCGCGCAGCAGGGCGTAGAGCATGTGCTCCAGACCTTCGTCGGTGGCCGAAGTGGCTTCGTCCAGGAACACGATGGCCGGCCGGTTGTACAGCACGCGCGCAAACGCCAGGCGCTGCTGCTCACCCAGCGAAAGCACGCGCGACCAGTCCGCCACCTCGTCCAGGCGTGGCAGCAGGTGCGCGAGATTCACGTCGCGCAGCAGCGCGGCCATGCGTTCGTCTTCGTCCGCGCCGCCCCGTGGCAGGCCCGGATAGGCCAGCGCCGCCCGCAGGTCGCCCAGCGGCAGATAGGGGCGCTGCGACAGGAACAGCGCCTGCTCGCCCGCCGGCCGCCGCAGGCGGCCCTGCGCATAGGGCCACAGGCCCGCCAGCGCGCGCAGCAGCGTGGTCTTGCCGCTGCCCGAAGGGCCCTTGATGAGCAGCGCCTGGCCGGGCGACAGCCGCAGCGACAGATCGCGCACCAGCGGCTTTCCGTCGGGGCGCGTTACGGCAATGCCGTCCATCTCCAGGCCATCGTCCAGCGGCTCGGCGCGCAGCGCGGGCAGCGCGCGCGCCGCCGCGTTGGCGTCCAGAAAGCCGTTCAGGCGGTCCAGGGTGGCGCGATACTGCGCGAAGGCATCGTAAGAGGTGCGGAAGAACGATAGGGAGTCGTGCACCTGGCCGAAAGCCTGCGAGGTCTGCATCACGTCGCCCAGCTTGATCGCGCCGCTGAAAAAGCGCGGCGCCTGGATGATGTACGGAAACACCACCGCCACCTGGCTGGCCGAGAGGTTGAAGCCGTCGAACTTCAGCCCCCGGTACACGCGCGCCCACAGGTTGGCGATGTAGGCGGAAAACCGCGTCCACAGCGTGCCGCGCTCCACGCCCTCGCCCTGGTAGAAGGCGACATTCTCGGCGTTTTCGCGCAGGCGCAACAGGGCATGGCGGAAGTTGGCGGTGAGCCTTTCCGACAGGAAGTTCAGGCGGATCAGCGGGCGGCCGATGCGAAAGGCCAGCCAGGTCGCCGCCAGCACGTAGAGGTACACCAGGAACACCATGGCGCGCGGGATTTCCACGCCGGCCAGGGTGAGCGCGCCCGACAGGCTCCAGAGAATGGCGGTGAATTCCACCAGCGACACCATGGCGCTCAGTGCGCCGATGGCCAGCGTGCGCGAGCCGGTGACGAAAGCGGCGATGTCCTGCTCGATGCGCTGGTCGGGGTTGTCGACCGGCTCGTCCACGAAATGACTGCGATAATAAGCGCCCTCGTCCAGCCAGTCGCGCGTGAGCCAGTCATTCAGCCACACGCGCCAATGAATGTCGAAGGCTTGCCCGGCGTAGCTGTCCGCCAGCGAGCGCGCGACGTGCACGGCGGCCAGCACCGAGAATATGCCCAGGAAATGCCAGAACGCCTTGGCGTCCAGCGACTGCAGCGCGCTGTAGAAACCGTTGTACCAGTACGAGAACAGCACGGTCATGCGCACCGCGAACATGGCCAGCAAGAGCAGCAGCGCCACGGTGGCCAGCGGCCGCCAGTCGCGCGCCGGGTTGAGGTAGGGCCAGGCCAGGCGCCCGAACTTGCGGCCCCAGCCGGTGGTGCGCGAGAGCACCCAGGCCAGCGCGGCCAGCAGCGCGGCCGAGATGCCGAAGGCGCGCAGCAGCCACCACGCGCTCTGGGCAAGCTGTTGATTCCAGTCGAGGGTCATGGGCGGAAACCTTGCTTGCGGTTTCCTGGTTAGACGAGGCGGCGGGGCCGAGTTCCGGCCGCGGCGCCGCCTTAAGCGTGGCTTAAGCGTCCGGCGAAAAAAACGGCGGCCGCTCAGCCCGCGCGCAAATCGAGATTGGCGAACAGGTCGGCCAGCGTGGGCGTCGAGCGCGCGGGCCAGATGGCGCTCAGGTCGAAACTGGGCAGGTCCTGGCCGTCGCGCACTTCGCAGAAGCGCACGCCGCTGAAATTCAGCGAGCGGATCCAGCTCGGCAGCAGCGCCACGCCGCAGCCGCCCGCCACGCAGGCCAGCACGGTGAGCGTGCGGTTGGCTTCCTGCGCCACATGGGCTTCATGGCCGGCCCTGCGCAGCGCATCGAGAATGCCCGCGTAGAACGCCGGCAATTGCGATTGCGGGTACATGACCAGCCCGGCCCGTGCGATGCGGGCCAGCGTCACCGTGCCGTCCGCCTCGGCCTCGAACTCGTCGGGCACCGCCGCCACCAGCCGCTCGCGCAGGAGCTGGCGCTCGCGCATACGGCCGCCCACCGCCACCGGCGTATGCATCAGCCCGATGTCGATTTCACCCGTCTGCAGGGCTTCGGCCTGCTCGGCGTTGCTCATTTCGCGCAGGATGACACGCACCCCGGGCGCCTGGCGCCGCAGCGCGCGCAGCGCCCGGGGCAGCGTGTCGAACAGCGCCGAAGACACCAGCCCCACCGTGAGCTGTCCGGCCGCGCCGCGCCCGATTTCGCGCGCCCGCTGCGCCGCCGCATCGATGCGCGCCACGCTGGCGCGCACGTCTTCCAGGATGGACAGGGCTGCGGGGGTGGGCGAGGCGCCCTGGCGCGAGCGGTCGAAGAGCCGCACGCCCAGATCCTGCTCCATGCGGCGCAGGGCCTGGCTGAGCGCCGGCTGGGCGATGCCGAGCCAGGCCGAGGCGCGGCTCACGCTGCCATGGTCCACCACCGCCAGAAAATAGCGCAGATGCCGGGTTTCCATATCAATTCAATATGAATAAAGCCTTTTTACTGAATAGAAAACTATAACCGTTCTTCCTAGAATCCCGCCTCATACGAGAAACGAGCGCCGCGCCCGCCTTGCCGGCGCGGTTCCAGGAGACAGCATTGCCCCCCTTCGGCCCCGCCGTCGACACCCACGCGCATGTGTTCCGCCAGGGTCTGCCCCTGACCGCCGCGCGCCGCTATACGCCCGACTACGACGCCTCGCTCGCCGATTACCTGGCCCTGCTGGACTCGCACGGCCTGAGCCACGGCGTGCTGGTGCAACCCAGTTTCCTGGGCACCGACAACCGCTATATGGAACAGGCGCTGCAGGCCGAACCGCAGCGCCTGCGCGGCGTGGCGGTGGTGGACGAACAGACGCGCGAAGACGAGCTGCGCCGGCTGGCCGGCGCGGGCGTGATGGGCATGCGCCTGAACCTCATCGGCCTGCCCGTGCCCGACCTGTCTTCGCCCGGCTGGCGCCGCGTGCTGCAAACCGCCAACACCCTGGGCTGGCACGTGGAAGCGCACATCCAGGCGGCGCGCCTGCCCGAACTGCTGCCCGCGCTGCTGGCCGAGGGATGCCAGGTGGTGGTGGACCACTTCGGCCGTCCCGATCCGGCGCTGGGCACGGCGGACCCGGGCTTTCGCTACCTGCTGCGCCAGGCCGACTCCGGCCGGGTCTGGGTGAAGCTGTCCGCCCCCTACCGCAACTGGAACGCGGACGACTGCGCCAGCCAGGGCCGGGCCGCGGCCGCCCAGTTGCTCGACGCCTATACCGCGGACCGCCTGATGTGGGGCAGCGACTGGCCCCACACCGAGCACCGCCACGCGGCCTCCTACCCGGCCGCCGTGCAATGGCTGGACGCCTGGATCGACGACCCCGTCCAGCGCCGCGCCATTCTCGCGGACACGCCCCTGCGACTGTTCCAATTCCAAGGAGAAACCCCATGACTTCCCTGCTCAAACGCCTGATGCGCCGCGGCCTGGCCGCCGCCGCCCTGCTGGCCGCCGCCGGCGCGGCCCAGGCCGCGTACCCCGAGCGTGCCATCACGCTGGTGGTGACTTACCCGCCCGGCGGCACGGTGGACGTGGTGGCGCGCCTGATCGGCCCCAAGCTGGCGGCCGAACTGGGCCAGCCCGTGGTCATCGAGAACCGCGGCGGCGCGGGCGGCATGATCGGCGGCGCGGTGGTCGCCAAGGCCAAGCCCGACGGTTACACGCTGATGCTGGATGCCTCCAACCACGCGCAGAATCCGGCGCTGCATTCCAGGATGCAGTTCGACACCCTGGCCGCGTTCGCCCCCGTGTCCCTGCTGCTGCGCGTGCCCAACGTGCTGGTCGTGACGCCCTCTTACGAGGTCAAGACCGTGGCCGACCTGATCCGCCTGGGCAAGCCCGGCGCCAAAGAGCCGGTGTACTTCGCCTCCGCCGGCCCGGGCTCGGCCCAGCACCTGGCGGGCGAACTCTTCAACCTGCTGGCCAAGACCGACCTGCACCACGTGGCCTACAAGGGCGGCGGCCCGGCCATGATCGACGTCATGTCCGGCCAGGTGCCCGTCATGTTCGCCAGCATGGGCTCGGCCTGGCAGCACGTGAAGAACGGCAAGCTGCGCGCCGTGGCCGTGGGCGGCGGCGAGCGCTCCAAGACCGCGCCCGACCTGCCCACCATCGCCGAATCCGGCGTGCCGGGCTACGAGTCGTATGAATGGAACGCGGTCTTCGCGCCCGCCGGCACGCCGCCGGAAATCGTCGACCAGGTTTCCCAGGCGCTGGCCAAGGTGCTGAAAGACCCCGCCATCGCGGAACAGCTCGCGGGCATCGGCGCCGAGCCCATCGGCTCCACGCCCGCCGATCTCGACGCCTTCCGCCGCGCCGAGATCGCCAAGTGGCAGAAGGTCGTCAAGGAATCGAACATCCAGCTGGATTGAGTGCTGCGGGGCGAGTCCCCCGTTGCCGGCATGCCGGCACTGCCGCGCCCTTCGGGGCGCTTTTTTTTTGCCGCCCGAGGCAAGAAACGCGCCCTCGTGGAGGGCGGCAAGCCCGCGCGTCCGGATATCATTGGCCCATCGGCATTCCGAGGCACAGATGGAAAAACTCCGGATCGACAAATGGCTGTGGGCGGCGCGTTTCTACAAGACGCGCAGCCTGGCCGCGCAGGAAATCGGCAAGGGCCGCGTCTTCGTCAACCAGCAGCCGGCCAAGCCCGCGCGCGAGGTCGCGCCGGGCGACCTGGTGACGGTGCGCAAGGAAGATCCGCCCATCCACGTCAGGGTGCGCGCCCTGAGCGGTGTGCGCGGCCCGGCTCCCGCGGCGCGCCTGCTCTACGAAGAAACGCCCGAAAGCATTGCCGCCCGCGAGCGCGCGGCCGAGATGCGCCGCCTGGCTCCCGAACCCGCGCAAGACCTGGCCGAGGGCCGGCCCACCAAGCGCGACCGGCGGCTCATCGACCGGATGCGCGGGCGCTAGCGCGCGCCGGGTATTTCCGCGTTCGCGCGGCGCGCATCGCCGGGCGGATGGTCCGGATTCGCCGCGAGGGGAAGAACGCCCCGCCCGCCGCCCCCGATGCTCCGCCGTCCCGCCTACAGCGCGCGTCCCACGATCAGCGAATCGATCGCCATCTCCGGGCCGGCGCTCTTGCCCTCGTAGGGCAGCCGGCTGAGCACGTAGCGCATGGCGTTGAGACGGGCCCGCTTCTTGCAATCCGACTTCACGACGATCCAGGGCGCGTCGGCCGTGTCGGTATGCGCGAACATCGCTTCCTTGGCTCGGGTGTAGTCGTCCCACTTGTCCAGCGAGGCCAGGTCCACGGGGCTGAGCTTCCATTGCTTGAGCGGGTGCACTTTGCGCTGCATGAAACGGCGGCGCTGCTCTTCGCGGCTGACCGAGAACCAGAACTTGATGAGGTGGATGCCGCTGTTGACCAGGTGGCGTTCGAAGTCCGGCACCTGGCGCAGGAACTCCAGATACTCCTCCTGCGAGCAAAAGCCCATGACACGCTCCACGCCCGCGCGGTTGTACCAGGAGCGGTCGAACATGACGATCTCGCCCGCAGTGGGCAGGTGCTGCACATAGCGCTGGAAATACCATTGGCCGCGCTCGGTGTCGGAGGGCTTTTCCAGCGCCACCACGCGCGCGCCGCGCGGATTCAGGTGCTCCATCATGCGCTTGATGGTGCCGCCCTTGCCGGCCGCATCGCGCCCTTCGAACAGGATCACCACGCGCTGGCCGGTGGCCTTGACCCAGGCCTGCAGCTTGAGCAGCTCCACCTGCAGCCGGTACTTCTGCTTCTCGTAGTTCCGGCGCAGCATGCGATGGCGGTACGGATAGATGCCTTCACGCCAGTCCGCCGCCAGCTCTTCGTCGGGATTGCGCCTCGCGGCGCGCCCCGGCGCCTCCGATCGCGCCGACGCCTCCGATTCGAGCAGCGCGCGGTGCACGGCGCGCGCGTCGTCCGGCGAGAGCGCGTCGATGACGGCCCGCAGCGCATCGTGCGCCGGCAGCGCGGCGCGGCCGCGGACGCGGCCGGCGATATCGGCCAGCACGGCAAGCGCCTCCTGGCGCGCCGCGTCCACGCGCGCGGCAACGTGCTCGCGCACCTGTCCGGCGGCCGCCGAGGCGGCGTCGCGCGGCGGCTCCTGCCTATCCGCCGTCTCCGGACGCCGCAGCGCCGCGGCGCTGCGCCGGGCCGGACGGGCGGGCGCAGCGCGCGTCTTGCCCGCCGCGCCGCGCGCGGGCGCGGCCCCCGCCGGTTTCTCTGCCATGGTCATGATCCTCCCCGTATGTGCCGACGCACCCTTCGAGCGGTTCGGTTCCGTCGGGGCGCGGCCGCAAAAAAACGTTCACCCTAACCCGCGCGGGCCGGCAAAGGTTTGCGCGGGATCAAAGCACGCAACATTCTTGCATGCGCCCCGGCCCGCGGCGGCTCCCCGGCGCGGCGATCGCCGCGAGGGTGCGCGCTGGAAGGCCGGGCGGGCCGCGGCCCGCCCGGCCTGGGGTTCACAGCCGGTCCAGCCCCTGCCTGAGATCGGCCAGGATGTCTTCGGGCGTTTCCAGCCCGACCGACAGGCGCAGCAGCCCTTCGGAAAGCCCGTAGCGTTCGCGGTCTTCGGCGCTGTAGCTGGCGTGCGTCATGGTGGCCGGATGCTGGATCAGGGTTTCGGGGTCGCCCAGGCTGACGGCGATGCGCGCGAGCTTCAGGCTGTCCATCAGCCGGCGGCCGGCTTGCAGCCCGCCTTCGAGCTCGAACGCCACCAGTCCCCCGCCCGCCGACATCTGCCGGCGGGCGATGTCCGCGCCCGGCGTGTCGGGCAGGCCGGGATAATGCACCTCGGCCACCGCGGCATGCTCGCGCAGCAGGCGCGCCACGCGCAACGCGGATTCGCTGTGCCGCGCCACGCGCAGCTCCAGCGTCTTCAGTCCGCGCAGGACGAGGAAGGCGGTGAACGGCGACAGCGTCGCCCCCGTGAAATAGCGCAGGCCTTGCAGCCGGATGGCGTCGATGAGCCTGGCCGGCCCCGCCACCGCGCCGGCGAGCAGGTCGCCGTGGCCGCCCAGGTATTTGGTGGCCGAGTGCAGCACGAGGTCCGCGCCGTGCTCCAGCGGGCGCTGCAGCGCTGGCGTGGCGAAGGTGTTGTCGACGATGGTGAGCAGGCCGCGGCCGCGAGCGATGGCCGAAATGGCGGCAATGTCCACCAGCCGCAGGTTGGGATTGGCGGGCGTCTCGAAGTACACGGCCCGGGTCCGAGGCCCGATGGCCGCCGCCACCGTTTCCGGGCGGGTGAAGTCGGCGAACACGGCGCGCACGCCGAAGCGCGCCAGCCCCTGCGTGAACAGCGTGAACGCGGTGCCGTAGACGATCTGGTCCACCACGATCTCGTCGCCGTCCTGCAGCAGGCTGAACAGGGTGGCCGAAATCGCGGCCATGCCCGAGGCGGCCGCCACCGCCGCCTCCGCGCCTTCGAGCGAGGCCAGGCGCGTTTCGAGCAGCGCCTGGGTGGGGTTGCGGATGCGGCCGTACACGTAGCCCTCGCGCTCGCCCAGGCGCACTTGCTCGTAGGCGTCGGTGCTGTCCTGGGCATAGGTGGAGGTCAGGTAGAGCGGCGGCGTCAGCGCGCCCAGCGCGTCGCGCGGCTCGTAGCCGAGGTGGATGGCGCGCGTGGCGAAGCCGGCGTCCAGGGTGTCTGTCATGATGGGTTCCGTGTGTCGGGGCCTGTTTACGCTAGCGCCGGTGGTCGGCGCGGCGCGCCAGCCATTCGCCGGTGAATTGCACGAGCGTGACGAGCGCGATGAGAATGACGATGACTTCGAACATGACCCGGGTTTCGTAGCGTTCGTAGCCGTAGCGGATGGCCAGGTCGCCCAGGCCGCCTGCGCCCACCGCGCCGGCCATGGCCGAGGCGTTGATCATGGCGATGACGCTGACAGTCATCCCGCCGATGATGCCGGGCAGCGCCTCGGGCAGCAGCACGTGGCGCACGATGTGCCAGCGCCGGCAGCCCATGGCGCGGGCCGCTTCCACCAGCCCGTGGTCCACTTCGCTCAGGCTTACCTGCGCGATGCGGGCGAAGAAGGGAATGAGGTTGGCCGTGAGCGGCACCACGGCGGCCCAGGTGCCCAGCGTGGTGCCCGCCAGGAAGCGGGTGAAGGGCAGCATGGCCACGAGCAGGATGATGAACGGAATGGCGCGGAAGGTGTTCACCGTGACGGACAGCGCCTTGTTCAGGCGCGGCCTGGGGTACAGGTTGCCCGGCGTGGTCACCGTGAGCACCACGGCCAGCGCCAGGCCGGCGACGATGGCCAGCGCGGCCGACAGGCTCACCATGGCCAACGTCTGGCCGAAAGCCTGCAAGTATCGGTCAAGCATCGACATAGCCCAGCACCTCCACATGATCGGCCAGCAGCGCGGCGCGCGCGGCCTCTTCGCGCAATGCGCCCGCCGGCACCGACACCAGCAGGCTGCCCTGGGCGTGCCCGCGCAGGCGGTCGAGCCCCCCGTGCAGCAGGCGCGCGCCCGGCCCCAGCGCGGCCAGCGCCGGCAGCGACACGCCGCCGGGCTGGCCCTGTCCCGTGAAGCGCAGGCGCAGCACGGCCGCCTCGCCCGCGCCGCGCGGCTCGGGCCGCAGGGCCGCGGCCAGGTCGGCCGGCACGTCGTGGCGCAGCGGCCGCAGCAGCGCGCGCGTGGCCTCGGCCTGCGGGTTTCCGAACACGCGCCAGACCTCGCCTTCTTCCGCCACCCGCCCGGCATCCAGCACCAGCACACGGTGGCAGACTTCGCGGATGACCGCCATGTCGTGCGTGATGAGCACCACCGTCAGCCCCAGCTTGCGGTTGATGTCGCGCAGCAGCGCCAGAATGGATTGCGTGGTTTCGGGGTCCAGCGCGGAAGTGGCTTCGTCGCACAGCAGTATCTCGGGATCGTGGACCAGCGCCCGCGCGATGCCCACGCGCTGCTTCTGCCCGCCCGACAGCTTGGCCGGGTAGACGTCGGCCTTGCCGCCCAGCCCGACCAGCTCCAGCAGCGCCTGCACGCGCCGCCGCGCCTCGGCCGGCTTCACGCCGGCCACGCGCAGCGGCAAAGCCACGTTCTCGGCCACCGTCTTGGCCGACAGCAGGTTGAAATGCTGGAAGATCATGCCGATGCGCCGGCGCAGCCGCACCAGCGCGTTTTCGTCCAGCCGCCCCACGTCGGTGCCGTCGATGCGCACGGCCCCGCCGTCGGGGCGCTCCAGCATGTTGATGGAACGCAGCAGCGTGGATTTGCCGGCCCCGCTGCGGCCGATGATGCCGAAGATCTCTCCCCGGCCGATGGCGAACGACACGTCGTCGAGCGCGGTCACCCGGCCCCGGGCGCCCTGATAGTGCTTGCGCAAACCCTCGAACACGATGTGGGGCGCGACAGGCGGCGCGGCATCGTCCGCCGCCACCGCGGCGGCGGGAAGCTCGTTTTGCATCATGGCGCGCCCGGCCTCAGAAAACGGGGATGACCGAGCCTTCGTACTTGCTCAGGATGAACTGCCGGACCTCGTCCGAGTGATAGGCCCGCACCAGCTCCGGCACCCAGGGCGCGTTCCTGTCGGCCTCGCGCACGGCGATGATGTTGACGTAGGGGTTGTTCTCTTTCTTCTCCACGGCAATGCCGTCGCGCGTGGCGATGAGGCCGGCCTGGTAGGCGAAGCTGTTGACGATGGCCGCCGCGTCCACGTCGGGCAGCGAGCGCGCCAGCACCACCGAGGCGCTTTCCACGAACTCCAGCTTGCGCGGATTGGACGTCACGTCGGCCAGCGTGGCCGTGCCGGTGTAGGGGTCGAAGCCGTCGCGCAGCGTGACGAGCCCGTGGTCGCGCAGTACGACCAGCGCGCGCGTCTGGTTGCTCGGATCGTTGGGGATGCCCACCTTGGCGCCCTGCGGCAGCGCTTCCAGCGACTTGTATTTCCGGGAGTAGAACGCAATGGGAGAGATCAGGGTGTTGGCCACGGACACCAGCTTGTAGCCGCGCTGCCGGATCTGGTCTTTCAGGAAAGGAATGTGCTGGAACGCGTTGGCGTCGAGGTCGCCGTTATTGAGCGCCTCGTTCGGGCTGGCCGTGCCGGTGATGACGACCGGCTCCACGGCCAGACCGTTCTTCTTGGCGACTTGCGCCACCACCTCCCATATCTGCTCGTCCACGCCGCCGCGCACGCCCACCTTGAGAGGCCGGTTGTCGGCGGAAAACGCCGGGCCGTGGAACATGGCGGCCGCCGCCAGCGCCGCGCCCAGCAGGCGCTTGAAAAAGGGGGAAATCATCTCGGAATCGCCTCTCGGTCAACCCAATCCAGGGAGAGACGATTCTAGGCAGCGCGGCGCCGAGCGTGAACGATTCGCTGGTTGAGTCCTTATTACGCCCGCCTTTGCATATGCGCGGCGGCAATATGCCAGGGCGGCGAGATGCTTGCGTTCAGAAAGGCTTGACCACCACCAGCGTGACGATGGCGGCCGCCAGCACCACGGTCAGCGGCGCATACAGATCGGCCAGCGGCGCGCGCCTTGCGCCGCCTTGCGCCATGCGCCGCAGCGCGGCGCTCTGTACGCCGTGCAGCGCCGACAGCGCCAGCGCGCAGCCCGCCTTGACCCAGATCCATTTCATGGCGAACCAGCCCACCGAGAACGCCAGGTGAAGACCCAGCAGCCACGCAAGCGCCATGGCCGGCGTGGTGACGCAGAGGTTCCAGCGCCGCAGGCGGGGCAGCATGCCGCGCCCGCGCGGCGCCTCGTCGCCATCGCGGTGCGGGGCCGACAGCAGATACAGGGACACGAAAAGCGATCCGCCCACCCAGGCCATCACGGCCGCGGCGTGCAGCAACACGAGCAATTGATAGTTCATGGAGCGGCATTATCGCCGGCCGCGCGGCGGGCGCTGCGCGACCGATTGACGCGGGCGGGCGGCTCAGCGCAGCAGCTCCATGATGCGGTAGGCGAGCCGCACGCGCGCCTCGTTGGGCCAGTTGCGGTTGGCCAGGATAACGATGCCGGTCTGCGCGGCGGGCACGAACGCCACGTAGGCGCCGAAGCCGTTGGTGGAGCCGGTTTTATTGATCCACGCCGACGCCTGCGGCGCGAGCGGCGGATCCAGTGCCCTGGCCTCGTGCGTGCGGGCCGCCATGTCCGGCGCGTTGCCGGCGATCAGCGTCTCGAGCCGGGCGGGCCAGGCGTACTGCTCCCAGGCCAGGTCCTGCATCATGCCGTCCACCTGGTAATAGGCCACGTGCGTGGCCGCCAGCGCGCGCCGCAGCCTGGGGTCCAGGCCAGGCGCCAGGCCGAGATTGGCGTCCACGAAGCGCAGCAGGTCGCGCGCGCTGGTGCGCACGCCATAGGCCTGGGCGCCCAGCACGCCGGGCGTGAGCCGCACCGGCTTGGCCTGCGCGTCGTAGCCCTGCGCATAGCTTTCCTGGCGGTCGGGCGGCACCGCGAGAAACGTGCTCGCCAGGCCGAGCGCCGGGAACAGATCCTGCTCCATCGCCAGGTCGAACGGCCGGTCCAGGGCCCGCGCCGCGGCCTCGCCCAGCATGCCGATACTGGGGTTGGCGTAGGTGCGGCGCGTGCCGGGCGCATATGACGGCCGCCATGCCTTCAGGTAGGCGAGCAGCTGGGCGCGGGTGCGCACGCCGTCCGGCACCTGCGGCGGAAAGCCGCCGCCCGTGTGCGTGCCCAGGTGGATCAGGGTCAGTTTTCCAAACGGGCTGCCGCGCAGCTCGGGCACGAACTTCTGCACCGGATCCTTCAGCGCCAGCCGGCCCTGCGTCTGCGCGTAGGCGGCCAGGGTCGCGGTGTAGGTCTTGCTGATGGAGCCCACTTCGAACAGCGTGTCGCTGGTCACTTTCTGCTGCGTGCGCAGCGAGGCCACGCCCAGGTTGTAGAAGCGCGCCTCGCCGCCATGCCGCACGCCGATGGCCATGCCCGCGATGCCATGCTCCCGCATCGCCTCCTGGGCAACCTGCCGGATGGCGTCATCCGTCCCGGCCGGCGCGGCCCGCGCGCCATGCATCCCCGCGACGGCCGCCAGCGCGGCGGCGCAGACCAGCCGGCCGCATGCGGAAGCCGGCAGCCCAAGCCGGCGAAAAAAAAACGGCAACCCGGAAGACCAGCGCATGGAACCTTTTCGAGAGAAAAGCGGCCCTCGCGGCCGCAGCGAAAGAATATAACGCCGCGGCGGCCCGTCTCCGCGCGTATCCCTGGACAGCGCCCGCCGATTTCCGGTCTACTGGTCTGTCGCGGCAGTACGTTCAACTTGTCGACGGAGGAGAATCATCATGGCGACTGGAACCGTAACCCTGCACCGTGTGCTGCGCGCGCCGCCCGAGCGCGTCTACCGCGCCTTCCTCGAACCCGATGCGGTGGCCAAGTGGCTGCCCCCGCACGGCTTCACCTGCCAGGTCCATGAGCTGGAGGCCAGGGTCGGCGGCCGGTACAGAATGTCGTTCCGCAATTTCGGCAATGGCCAGGCCCATTCGTTCGGCGGGGAATACCTGGAACTCGTGCCCGGCGAACGCATCCGCTACACGGACCAGTTCGACGACCCCAGCCTGCCGGGCAGCATGCAGGCCACCGTCACGCTGCGCAAAGTGGCCTGCGGCACCGAGCTGAACATCGTGCAGGAGGGCCTGCCCGAGGCGATCCCGGTGGAGATGTGCTATCTGGGCTGGCAGGAATCGCTGGCCCAGCTGGCCATGCTGGTCGAGCCGGACATCCAGGAGTAAAGCGCGCGCCTGCGCTCAGGACGCCGGCTTGCGGGCGATGAACTGCACCACGCAGGCCCGCCCGGTGTGGAACCGGCCCTCGACCACCTCGCGTTCCAGCTCCCGGGACAGCACAATCTCGCAACCCGGGAACTCCTGCTCCAGCGCCGCGCGGGATATCAGCATGTCCGGATCCCTGGGCCCGCCGGTCCGGTTGCGGATCTGGCCCGGCGCGTAAGCTTCGAGCAGGACGACGCCGCCTGGGCGCAGCGACCGCGCGAGCAGCCGGTTAAGCCGCTTGCGGCTGGCCGACGGCAGATGCGCGAAGATGCACGCCACGCCGCCGAACGCCAGGGCGGGCGGTTCGTAGCGGGCAAGATCGGCGACTTCGGTGCGGATTTCCACGCCCCGGGCCGCGGCGAGTCTACGCGCCTTTTCCAGGCCGACGGGCGAGCCGTCCACGCCCAGCACGTCCAGGCCCCGCTCGGCCAGGAAAACGGCATTGCGCCCCTCGCCCTCGGCCACGCTCAGCACGGGTCCGGCAAGCAGGCCCGCGTGCTCGGCCAGGAAATCGTTCGGTTCGGTGCCGTAGACGTAATCCGCGGCGGCATAGCGTTCATCCCACATGGCTCAGGCTCCCTGTCTGTGCGTTCGACCCGCCGGCCGGCGCGCGGAAAGATGCGCGCGGAGCGGAATGGGGATAGTCTGCAACTTCAAGCCGACTTGAGGTCAAGCGCATGACGCACCTGGACATAGCCGAAGTGGCGCGGCAAACCGGCATCCCCGCCTCCACGCTGCGCTATTACGAAGAAAAGGGCCTGATCGCCTCAATCGGCCGCCGCGGCCTGCGGCGGCAATACGAGGCGGCCGTGCTGCAAAAGCTGGCGCTGATCGGACTGGGGCGCGCGGCGGGGCTGTCGCTGGACGAGATCGGCAGCATGTTCTCGCCCGACGGCGAGCCCAGCATCGATCGGGCCGTGCTGGCCGCCAAGGCCGACCAGCTCGACCGCGCCATCCGCCGCCTGAGCGCCATGCGCGATGGCCTGCGCCACGCCGCCGCCTGCCCCGCGCCCAGCCATTTGCGCTGCCCCGCTTTCCAGCGCCTGCTGAAGGCCGTGGCCTCGGGCGCCTTCGGCGGGCGGCGCAAGCGCGCCGCTTGATTCCGCGCCGCCGCCATGGCAAGGTGGTCCGCGAAAAGCCGCGCCCCGGCTGCTGGAGAACGCACATGGAAAAACCGAGCCGCAACGCCCAGGGCCCAGATCCTTCCCGCCTGATCGACGCCCGCATCCGCGAGCTGGGCGATTGGCGCGGCGCGGCGCTGGCCCGGATGCGCGCGCTCATCCTGCAGGCCGACCCGCAGGCCGTGGAAGAATGGAAATGGCGCGGCGTGCCGGTGTGGTCGCATGCCGGCATCCTGTGCACCGGCGAAACCTACAAACACACGGTGAAGCTGACCTTCGCCCAGGGCGCCGCGCTGGCCGACCCCGCGGGGCTTTTCAATGCGAGCCTGGACGGCAACACGCGGCGCGCCATCGACATCCGCGAGGGCGACGAGATCGACGAAGCCGCTTTCAAGGCGCTCGTCGCCGCCGCCGCGGCCTTCAACCTCGCGCGGAAAAAGCGCGCCTGAACCCGGCCCGGCCGGCGCGGATGCGCCGCGCGCGCCGGGCGCGCCGGCGCGCCCTACACCACTCCCACACGGATCACGCCCGCGATCGTCTCCGCGGCGCGCTGCAGGGCGGGAACCATGTCGTCTTCCAGGCGGCCGCCCTCGACCTCGGAGGCCGCCACGGAGATGCCCACCGACAGCATGCGCGATCCGGCCCCGGGCACCGGCACCGCCACCGAAACCTGGTTGCTGTCGGGATAATCGAACCGGCTCCATTGCCCCGGCGCCAGGCGCAGCCCCCCGGCCAGCGCGCTGGCCGGGGGCAGCACGCTGCCCACGCGCAGGTTCATGACCACCAGCCGGCGGCGCTCGGCCGGCGCCATGGCGCGCCCGATGATGATGACGCCTTCGGGGTTGGCCTCGCCCAGGTTCGACGTGCCCGAGTAGGCGTCGGCCAGGCCCTGCAGGATTTCCTGCACCGCTTCGGTGACCCCCAGGCTGTCCATGGCCGCGAAACCCAGCTCGAACACCTGCGGCGTCAGCCGCCAGCGGCTGTCTTCGCGCGCGGCGTAGCCCTCTTCTTCCAGCGTCTGCAGAAACCGCAGCACGGTGGCGTGCGGCAGCTCGACCGCGCGGGCCAGTTCGGCCAGCGTGGGCCTGCCCCTGCCGCGAAAGGCCCGGATGATGGATAGACAGCGCTGGATCGATCTATTATTCTTCAATCGTTCACCTGACAAACATTACGTTCACTAGGTGAACAATACACGTAAGCAGAGCCCGCGGCAAGACCGCGAGCCAGGGAAGGAGACATGCATGAAACGTTTTGCCCTCGCGTTGGCGGCCGGCCTGGCCTGCGCCTGTAGCCCGGGCCCGGCCGCGGCCGGCGCCCCATGGCCCTCGCAGCCCATCAAATGGATCGTGCCGTATCCGCCCGGCGGCTCCACGGACATGCTCGCCCGCCTGGTCAGCCACAAGCTGGGCGAGCGGCTGGGTCAGCCGGTCATCGTGGAAAACAAGGCCGGGGCCGGCGGCAACGTCGGCACCGACTATGCCGTGAAACAGCCTGCCGACGGCTACACCATCGTCATGGGCAATATCGGCCCCATCTCCATCAATCCGGCGCTCTACCCCGACCTGCCCTACCAGCCGCAGCGCGACCTGGCGCCGGTAACGCTGCTGATGAGCGTGCCGAACCTGCTGGTGGTCAATCCCGCCCTGCCGGCGCGCACCGTGCGGGAGCTGATCGCCTACGCGAAGCAATCGCCCCAGCCGCTGGACTACGCCACGCCGGGCACGGGCACGTCGCTGCACCTGGCGGGCGAGCTGTTCGCCGCGACGGCCGGCGTGCGCCTGACGCAGGTGCCGTACCGCGGCAGCGCGCCCGGCCTGAACGACACGGTGGCCGGCCACGTGCCGATGATGTTCGACAACATGCCCTCGGCCCTGCAGCTGGTGAAAGCGGGCAAGCTGCGGGCCCTGGCCATCACGAGCGCCGCGCGCTCGCCCGAACTGCCCGACGTGCCGACCATGGCCGAGGCGGGGCTGCCCGGCTACGAGATCTCGGGCTGGTTCGGGGTGCTGGCGCCGGCGGCCACGCCCCAGCCCATCGTGCAGCGCCTGGACCGCGAGCTGCGGGCGGTGCTCGAGCAGCCCGACGTGCGCAGGCAGATCGCCGACATGGGCGGCGTGATCTCCGCCGCCGGCCCCGCCGACTTCCGCCGCTACATCGCCAGCGAAACCGACAGATGGGGCGCCCTGGTGCGCACCGCCCACATCAGGCTTCAATGAGAAAGGAGACACGCATGAACACCTATCGGCATCTGGAAATCCACCCCATCGCGGGCGCGCTGGGCGCGGAAATCCGCGGCGTCGATCTGTCGCGCCCGCTCCCGGACGAGCAGTTCGAGGAAGTGCGCAGCGCGCTGCACGAGCATCTGGTGATTTTCTTCCGCGACCAGAACCTCACGCCGCGGCAGCACGTGGAATTCAGCTCGCGCTTCGGCGAGCTGCTGGAAGTGCCCTTCGTGCGTGCGCTGGACGGCTTTCCCACCATTCTGCCCGTCATGAAGGGCAAGGCGGAAAAGACGCGGCGCAATTTCGGCGGCCTGTGGCATTCGGACATGAGCTACTCGGAAAAGCCCCCGCTGGGCTCGGCGCTGTACGGCCGCGTGATCCCGCCTTACGGCGGCGACACGATGTGGGCGAACATGTACCGCGCCTACGAAACCCTGTCCGACCGGCTCAAGCAGGTGCTGGACGGGCTGGGCGCGGTGCACAGCGCGGTGCGCTCCTATGGCGCCGGCGGCGCGGTGGTGAACAACGGCGACCCGGCCCACAAGATGGACGTGCGCACCGACGAGCGCGCCAGCAGCGAGGTCGTGCACCCGGTGGTGCGCGTGCACCCGGCCACCGGCAGGAAGGCGCTGTACGTGAACAGCACCTACACGCTGCGGTTCGACGGCATGACCCAGGAAGAAAGCGAGCCGCTGCTCCAGTTCCTGTACCAGCACGCGGCGCGCCCGGAATTCACCTGCCGCTTCCGCTGGTCGCCCGGTTCGCTCGCGGTCTGGGACAACCGCTGCACGCAGCACCTGGCCATGAACGACTATGACGGCTTCGACCGCGAGCTGCACCGCACCACCATCTCGGGCGACCGCCCGGTGCCGGCGTCGCGGACGCTGCAGTAAGCATGCGCGCCATCCGGAAAGACGAGGGCATGCCGCCCTCGTCCCAAGCGGCAGGGCCGCATGGCCGATAGGCGAATCGCGCCGTTTCCCGCACGCTGGCCGGGTTGGAGGAAGGGGCCAGGGGGAAAAGAAGATGGATATCGTGCTGGCGTTCGCGCCTTTCGCCGTGTTCGCCGTCCTGGAGCGCAGCGTGGGCGTGCTCGAGGGCCTGGCGGCGGGGGCGGCGGCGGCCGCCTGCCTGCTGCTGCGCGACTGGGTCAGCCCCGAACGCCGGGTCAAGCCGCTGGAAAGCGGCTCCTTCCTGCTCTTGGCCGGCTTGATGCTCTATGCGCCCATGGCCGGCGGCGACGGCTGGTCCGTGGCCGAGGCGCGCCTGCGGGTCGATGGCGGCATGCTGGCGGTCGTGCTGCTGACCATGCTGTTGCGGCGCCCGTTCACCCTGGAATACGCGCGCGAGCGCGAGCCCGAATATGTCTGGAAAAACCGCCGCTACCGCCGCATGAACTATGTGGTGACGGGAGCCTGGGCGGCGGCGTTCGCGGTCATGGCGGCGGCCGACATGGCGCTGCTGCGCTGGCCCTGGCTCTCGCCGGCGCTGGCCGTGGCGGCCACGGTCGCCGCCCTGTACGGCGCGGCGCGTTTCACGCGCTGGTATCCGAGCCGCGACTCCGCCCTGCCCTGAGCGCGGGCGGCACGCCGGGCGTGCCGGCCCGCCCTACTGGTAGCGCTCGCGGTAGCTCACGGGCGACAGGCCGCAATACTTGCTGAATATTTCGCGGAACGCCTTGGTGTCGTTGTAGCCCACTTCGTACATGACCTCGGCCACGCTCTTGCGCGTGGATTCCAGCCGCTGCTTGGCCGCCTCCACCCGCACGCGCTGCAAATATTCGACGATGCTGTGCCCCGTGGCCTGCCGGAACCGCCGCTCCAGCGTGCGGCGGCCCATGGCGTGGCGGCTGGCCAGCTCGTCCACGGCGATCTTTTCGGGATAACTGCCCTCGATGTACGCCTGGACGGCGCGCACCACCTGGTCCGCGTGGTCTTTGCTGCCCATGAACACCGCGAAAGGCAGCTGGCTCTGGCGGCTCCAGTCGAGCTGGAAAAACTTGGCGCACCAGATCGCTGTGTCGCGGTCGGTGTACTTTTCGACCAGATGCAGCACGAGGTGCGCGGCCGAGAACGAGCCGCCGCTGGTGTAGACGCCGTTGCCGGCCATGACGACGCGGTCCGTCACCCATTGCACCGACGGAAACAGGTTGGCATAGAGGTTCTGCGCCGCCCAGTGCACGACCGCCTCCTGCCCGTCGAGCAGGCCGGCGGCCGCCAGCAGCGCGGCGCCCAGGCACAGGCTGGCCACCTCCCCGCCCTGGCGGTGGTGCCGCGCCAGCCACGCGACGGTTTCGCGGTTGTTCAGCACCGCATCCGAAATGGCGCCCTGCAGCGGCGGAACGATGCAGATATCGACCGCGCCCGCCTCGTCCAGCGTGGCGTCGGCCTGCACCGTGATGCGCCCGCCGTCCAGGCTGACCTCGCGCTCGACCGCCAGGGTGCGCACCTGGAAGCCGGGCGGCAGGCCGCGCGCGGCGCGGTATTCGTTGGCGACGATGAAGCCGTGCCTGGCTGTTTCGAGCGCAGCGATGTTCGCGCCCGCAGGCAGCAGGAAAGCGACGTTTTTCATGCGCCTAGCATACGCCGCAAGCCTGTCGCAATCCACCCGCAAGAATGTCGCAATCGCCTATCGGAGTCCCGCCCGAATCCCGATAGAGTGACGCCATGCCATCCCGGAATGCCGCCGGGCGGGCGCGGGGCCCGCCGGCGGCGCATACGACCCTCAGGAGACAAGCATGGAAAAGAAATACGTGGACGGTTTTCTGCTCTGCGTTCCCACGGCGAAGCTGCAGGAGTACCAGGCGCTCGCCGAACAGGCGCGCACGGTCTGGCTGGAGCACGGGGCGCTGGACTTCCGCGAATGCGTGGGAGTCGACCTCGACCCGCAGCACGGCTGCGCCTCCTTCGCCGCGGCCGCCGGCGCGCAGCCGGGCGAAAGCGTGGTGTTCTCGTGGATCACTTACGCCAGCCGCGCCGAGCGCGACCGCATCAACGCCAAAGTCATGAACGACAGCCGCATCTCCGGCACGCAATGCGAAGGCGTCTTCGACGCCAAGCGCATGTGCTGGGGCGGCTTTTCCACACTGGTGGGCGACTGAGCCCGCATTCCGGCCGCCGGGCCCGGAACCGGGCGCGGCGCCGCAGCCAAAGGAGACAGACATGTCCAGACCCGCAACCCGCCCCATTCCCGAAGGCATGCATACGCTGACGCCGCACCTGGTGTGCGAAGGCGCGGCCGCGGCCATCGACTTCTACAAGACGGCGTTCAACGCCGAGCAACTCTCGCTGCTGCCCGGGCCCGACGGCAAGGTCATGCACGCCATGCTGCGCATCGGCGACTCGGCCCTCATGCTGTCGGATGACTTTCCCTCGTGCGGCAGCCTGGGGCCGAAGGCGCTCAAGGGCTCGCCCGTGACCCTGCACCTGTACGTGGAAAACGTGGACGCCGCCATCAAGCAGGCGGTCGACGCCGGCGCCCAGGTCACCATGCCGGCGACCGACATGTTCTGGGGCGACCGCTATGGCCAGGTGGTGGACCCCTGCGGCCATCGCTGGTCGCTGGCCACGCACAAGCAGGATCTCTCGCCCGAGGAAATCCGCGAGGGCATGGCCCGCATGTGCGCGGAAATGGAAAACGCCAAGCCCGCCGGCGCAACGGGAGATGCGCGATGATGACGCTGTACGGGCTGGGCCCGACGCGGTCGCTGCGCGCGCTGTGGGCCTTGCGGGAGCTCGGCCTGGAATTCGATTTCGTGCCCGTCAACCTGCTGGCGGGCGAGAACCGGCGTGCGGACTTCCTGCGCCTCAACCCCGCGGGCAAGCTGCCGGTGCTGGTGGACGGCGACCAGGTCATTACGGAGTCGGCCGCCATCGTGATCTACCTGGCGGAAAAATACCGCGACAAAGGGCTCATGCCGGACGACCTCGGGCAGCGGGCGCAAGCGTACCGATGGGCGCTCTTTGCGGTGACCGAGCTCGAACAGCCGCTCTGGCGGATCGCCCGCAACACGTTCGTCTACCCGGAGCACAAGCGCATCGCGGCCGACATTCCGCGGGCCGGGGAAGATTTCGCCGACATGGCGGCCGTACTCGAGCGCCATATGGAAGGCAGGCCGTTCGTCGCCGGCGACCGCATCAGCTTTGCCGACTGCATTGCCGCCTACACGCTGGACTGGGGCGAGCATGCTGGGCTGCTGGGCGGCTTTCCCAACCTGCGCGCATACGTGCAACGCATGTATGCGCGCCCCGCCGCGCCGCGGCGCATCGCCGAGGCCATGGCCGACATGCGCCCGCCCGCCTGAGCGCCCTTCTTCAGGCGGGATACGGCCCCAGGTAGTCGAGCTTGCCGATCTTCACGCCCGCGTGGCGCAGAATGGCGTAGGCCGTCGTGACATGGAAATAGAAGTTCGGCAGGGCGAAACTCAGCAGATAGGCGTCGCCCTGGAAGCTGGGCTTGAACTCGCCGAAGTTCAGGACGATGGGGCGGGTTTCGGTGCCCTCGAACTTTTCCGCGGGCACGCTCTGGACATAGGCCAGGGTGCCGGCGATGCGCTGCCGCAGTTCCTCCAGCGTCTTTTCCTCGTCGGGAAACTTCGGCGCGTCCACCAGCGACAGCCGCTGCACCGCGAACTTGCTGGTGTCGCTGGCGCGCTGGATCTGGCCCGACAGCGGATACATGTCGGGCGCGAGCCGCGCGCCGACGAGTCCGGCCGGGTCGATGCCTGCATCGGCGGCATGGCGGGCGGCTTTTTCGAGCAGCGCGGACAGCACGTTCAGGCCGCGCACGAAGGCAGGCACGCTGGCCTGGTACATGGTCAAGGGCATGAGAGACTCCAGTCAGGCGAAACTTCCAGCCCGCCGATCTTAGCGCGGCGCGGGCCGGCTGGCGAAGCCCGCCCGCCGCATCGCGGATTCGCGGGCCCGGCGGCTCAGGGCCCGGCGCCCGCGCCCGGCACGAGCTTGCGCCGGTGCCCCTGGAAGAACCGCCAGCACAATGCCGAAGCGTCGGGCCCGTGGCCCGCATGGTATTTCACCGTGGGATCCCCGCCGCTCCAGGCGTGTTCCAGCCGCGTCACTTCGCACAGGCTCACCACCGCCTTGCGGCCGCGCAGCATGTCGAGGCGGCGGTAGGAATTCACGGTGCCCAGGCCCAGCACGCGATCCGCCGGCATTTCCTGCGGATGCACGTCATTGACGATCCGGAACTGCTCGGCCAACTGCCGGGCGTTGCGCGGCGCCACGAACGGATCGAGCTGTCCATGCAGAATGATGGCCGGCATGCCCAGGCGGAACACTTCCGGCGCGGCCACGTTGCGCAGCACCTCGGGCAGCGACTTCACGCTGCCCCGGCGCATGAGCTGCAGCCCCGCCGCCGCGTTGCGCGCATCGCCCGCCACCGGCCCCGAATGCAGGCCCACGGCCGCGATCAGCGCGGGATGGCGCAGCGCGAGCAGCGCGGCCATGCCGGCGCCCGCGGACAGCCCCGCCACATAGACGCGCTCGGGATCCAGCCGATGACGCTCGACCTCCGCACGGATGAGCGCGGCCAGCAGATCGGCCTCGCCGCCGCCATGAGCCTCGTCCGGCAGGAACCAGCGCCAGCAGCGCTGCACCTGGCGCGCCATCGACTGCTGCGGATACAGCACCATGAACCCGCCGGCGTCGGCCCAGGCATTCATGCGCGAGCCCCGCGCGAATTCGGCGGCGCTCTGGCGGCAGCCATGCAGCATGACCACCAGCGGCATGCCGGCGGGCGGCGCGCCTTCGGGCGTATAGCGGGCGAAAGAGATGCGCCGCCCCGCGGCGTCCACGAAATGCCGCGTCGCTTCCCAGCGGCCCTTGCCCAGCGCCGGGGCATCCGCCTCGGACCGGGAACGCGCCGTCCGGGCGGCCGGCTTGCGGACGGCCGCGCGCTTGCCGCTCTTGGGCGGCATGGCGGCGCGCAGCGCGGCGCGCTGCAGCCGGCTGATCTTCTTCGCCGCCCTGAACAAGAATTTGCTGAAACTGCGCGCCATGATTCGGCCCCGGCCGCTCTGATGGAAACGGCTGCGCCCCGAAATGTATCACAGCGTAACCATTCGGGCCGTCACTTTTTTTGCTTCAGAATTGTTCAAACGCAAGGCGCGCCCGCCGCGCCGGCGCGAAGCCTTCACGGTTCGCGCAGATATTCCGTGGGCGAGCGCCCCAGCACGCGGCGGAACATCGTGGAAAACGCCGCCGGGCTCTGGTAGCCGAAATCCAGCGCCACCGCCGTCACCGGCGCGCCGGCCGCGAGCCGCGGCAAGGCCAGCACCACGCAAGCCCGTTGCCGCCACTCCGAATACGACATGCCGGTCTGCCTGCGGAAGGCTCGGCTGAAACTGCGCAGGCTCATGTGCAGCGCGTCGGCCCAGGCCTGCGGCGGGCGCGCGGCGTCCGGCGCGCCGACGAACGCCCGGCACAGCGCCGCCAGCCTGGGTTCGCGCGGCAGCGGAATATGCAGCGGCAGCACCGGCGCGCGCGCCACTTCATGCAGCAGCAGCGCGGCCAGCGCCCCGTCGCGGCCCGCCTCGTCGTAGCGCGCCGGCATCTCCACCGCCTCCAGCAGCAGATGGCGCAACAGCGGCGATACGTCCACCACCTCGCAGACCGTACCCGGGCGTCCCGCGCCCGGCTCCAGGTACAGGCTGCGCGTGCTCACGCCCTGCATGCGGACCTCGTGCGCGACGCCGGGCGGAATCCAGACGGCGCGCTGGGGCGGCACCACCCAGTCGCCGTCGCGCGTGCCCACCAGCATGACGCCGGTGGCGCCATAGAGCAACTGACCGCGGCGATGGGCATGGGCGGGCAGCAGATGGCCTGGCGGATAGTCGTTGCCAATGGCGACCACGGGCCGGGCCACGGCGTCGTACAGGTCGATGTGAGCGTTGCGCATGGCCGGAAACGAGGCGCCTGGCCGAAATGAAAACATCATTGTCGCATCTGCGAAAGCGCGCCACGCGCCGGCCGCCTATGCTCTTTTCCGTCTGGATGAAAACGGAAGACGGAATCGCATGCTTTATCTATTCCTGGGACTGGCGGGCCTGGCCAGCGGCGTGACCGCGGTGCTGTTCGGGTTCGGCGGCGGCTTCGTGGTGGTGCCGGTGCTGTATGCCACGCTCACCGCGGCCCACGGCGCGAACGACGCGCTGGGCGCGGCCGCCATGCACGTCGCGGTGGCGACCTCCACCTGCGTCATGATCGTCAACGCCCTGGCCGCCACACGCCGCCACCGGCGCGCGGGCAATCTGCGGCGCGAGTTCCTCTGGCCCCTGGCCGGCTTCATCGCCGCCGGCGCGCTGCTGGGCGCGTGGCTCGCCACCCGCGCCAGCGGCGAGCTGGTGCGCTGGGCCTTCATGGCCTATCTGGGCATCACCATACTCGACTGCCTGCTGCGCCGCGGCTTTCTGCAAGGCGAGCCGGCCGCCGGCGCCAGGCCGCTCCCGCTGCCCGAGGCCGCGGGCGGCGGTCTGGTCATCGGCGCGGTGGCGGCATTCCTGGGCGTGGGCGGCAGCGTCATGACCGTGCCCCTGCTGCGCCGGCGCGGCCTGCCCATGGCGCAGGCGGCCGCCATGGCCAACCCGCTCACCGTGCCCGTGGCGGTGGCCGGCACCCTCGCCTATCTGGCCGCGGGCCGCGGCATGCCGGCCCCGCTCGCTCCCTGGATCGCCGGCTACGTCGACCTGCTGGCCTTCGCCGTGCTCACGGCCGGTTCGCTGGCCGGCATCCGCCTGTCCGCGCCCCTGCTGCCGCGCATTCCCGACCGCCTGCACGCGCGCGTCTATGTGGCGCTGCTGTGCGCGGTGCTGCTGGCCATGGCGCTGGCTTAGGCCAGCAAGCGGCGCCATGCCGGCAGGCTGCCCCTGTCGTCCATCTCGCCCAGCCAGCCGCGTCCGCGCCTTGCAAAGGCCTGGTGCACGTCGGCAATGGCGGTAGCCAGGCCGGAATCCTGCCCCAGTTCCTCCAGCATGGCCGCGGCCTCGCGCATTTCCTCCGACCGCCTCTGTCCGTGCTCTGCCACGCGGCCGATCAGGTAAGCCTCATACCCCTTGTCCCAGCCCACGCCGGGAAAGCTGGCCGCCAGGGAAGCCAGCACGCGACGATCCACGCCGAAATGCAGCGCCGCCTGCATGGATTGCACACACAGGGCCTCGGTGCCCTTGATCATGATGCTGCGGCAGAGCTTGATGGCCGACGCCAGCCCGACCTCATCGGCGACAGCCTCGGTGCGCATCCCCATGGCATTGAGCGCTGGCGACAGCTCGCGAGCGCGCCGGCCACCCAACAACATGGGCACTCGCACCCCCTGCGGCGGCACCGGCGCCATGACGGCGGATTCGACATAGTCCGCCCCCGCCGCCTCGATATGCGCGCAATTGTCCTGCTTTGCCTTCGGCGACACCGAGTTCAGGTCGATGAATGTCTGGCCTGTTTCCAGATGCGCGGCAGCGTCGCGCGCCACGATGCCGGCCTGGCTGGCCGTGACTGCGGAAAATACCCATTGCGGGCCCCTCAGGCAGTCGGCCAGGCTCCCCGCCACACGGGCGCCCGCGCGCTCGGCCTTGTCCCGTATCAGGGCGGCAGCCGCCGGATCGTCCAGCTTGATGTCATAGACGGCAACGGCACAGCCGCGGGCGCCCAGCGCCTGCGCAAAGATCGGGCCGACTTCTCCAAAACCGATGACGGCCACGGACGGAATGTTTTCTTGCATGAGTCGCTCCAAAGAAATGCGGTGCTCAAGACGAGCTTGCCTTGAGCGTCGCGCGCGAACCTGAATCGTCGCGGCGCGCGCAGGCGTTGAATTTCTGGCGGTCGAACAGGCCTTCCCATTTGGCAAGCACCATCACCGCTACGCTATTGCCTATCACATTGGTGGTGGAAGTCGCGATGGCAAGGATCCGGTCGATTCCGAACAGCAAACCCACGCCGGACAAAGGCAACGCCCGGGTGGACTGCAGCGTGGCCGTCAGCTTGACCAGGGCGCCTCCAGCCGCGCCCGCGCCACCCTTGGATGTCACCAGCATCACGGCGAGCAAGGCCAATGCCTGCGACCAGGGCAAGGGCGTGTCGGTTGCCTGGGCGATGAAACCAATGCCGCAGGCCATGTACAGAGAGGCGCCGTCGATGTTGAAGCTATAGCCCGCCGGCAAGACGAAACCCACCACCGCTTCATCGCACCCGGCCTGGCCGAGTTTGCTGACCAGCCGGGGAAAGGCGGCTTCGCTGGCCGCCGTGCCCATGGCGAGCACGGCCTCGTCGCGGATCACATACAGGATCCGGAAGATGGAAAGACCGGCGCTGGCGGCGACGAGGCCCAGAACGACGAATACGAAGAACAGCGCCGCGGCGTAATAGGTCAGGATGTAGCGCAGCAGGTAGATCAGGGTGTTTCCGCCATGGCTGCCCACGGCCGCCGCCATGGCGCCGAAGGCGCCCAGCGGGGACAGACGCATGATGAAGCCCAGCATCTTGAACACCAGCGTCTGCGCCTCGTCCAGCAGCTTGAACGCCACCCAGTCGGGTCTGGCCGCCACGGCAAGAGCGCCGCCGGCCAGCAAGGACACGAAGAGCACCGGCAGAATGTCGCCGGTCACGAAGGCCGAGACCAGCGTGCGCGGAATGATGGACAGCAAGAAATGCGTCAGCGAAAAGTCCGCCGCGCCGGCCTCGATCACCTTGTCGACCCCGTGGCCGGCCTCGGCCAGGACAGACGCATGCAGACCGTCGCCCGGTCTGAGCCAGCTCACAATGCCGTAACCCACGACCATGGCGATGGTGCTGACGACCTCGAAATATAAGAACGTTTTCAGGCCCAACCTGCCGAGCTTGCGAAAGTCCTTGATATGGCCGATGCCATGCACCACTGTACAAAAGATGATGGGTCCCAGCATCAGCTTCAGCAGCGCGATAAAACCCTCGCCCAGCGGTTTCATCGCCCTGGCGTGCTGCGGATCGACCAGACCGAAAACAATTGCCAGCGCGATCGCCGCCAATACCTGCACATAAAGTTTCTTGAACGCTTTCAAGCAATGCTCCCCGGTCGGCCTCGGCCGACCTCCCGTCCGTATTCCGTCGATCTATTCCGGCCGGATGCCGGCGCGCTGGGCGGCATCGCGGGAGCGGGCGTATTCCTCTCGGAGAAAAGCTGCAAACCCCGCGGAGGTTTCCTGCTGCGAGGAGGCGGCCTCCACGCCGAAGTCCCTGAGCTTGCCCTCGATCGCCGGATCGTGCGCGCCATCGGCCACGGCCCGCTGCAGCCGCGACAGGACATCGACCGGCGTGCGCGCCGGCGCCAGCAGGCCGGCATAGCTGGCCGCCGCCAGGTCTTTGTAGCCGGCTTCGGCCAGGGTTGGCAGTTCGGGCGCCAGGGCAAGCCGATGATCTGCCGCGATCGAGACGATGCGGACCTTGCCCGCTCTGTGCAAAGGCAGGGCCGTTGAAAACTCCGTGACCGTGGCCTCGATACTGCCGCCCATCAAGTCCGGAATCAGCGCTCCGCCGCCCCGGTAGGGCACATTGACCAATTTCGCGCCCGTCGCCGCGTTGATGCGCAGCAGGGTGAGGTGAGTGGCGCTGCCCACGCCCGAGGTTCCGGTATTGATGCTTCGCTTGCGCGACAGGGCCACCAGTTCCTCAAGGTTGCGCGCCTCAACCTGCGAATTGACGACCAGGACATGCGGCACATAGCCCACCATGGCCACCGGCGCGAAGTCCTTGAGAGGGTCATACGGCATCTTGGCCTGGATGAAGGGATTCACCGTCAATGGCCCGTTGGAACCGACCAGCAGCGTGTACCCATCGACCGGCGCGCGCGCCACCATGTCGGCGCCTATGCTGCCGCCGGCCCCAGGCTTGTTCTCCACGACAGCCGGCACGCCGAGTCTGGGACCGATGGCCGCGGCAATGATGCGCCCCACCGCATCGATGTTGCCGCCCGCCGCAAATGGAACGATCAGTCGCAAGGGCCGATCCGGATAAGCCGCCAGCACCCGCCCCGGCAAGGCCAGCGAGCCCAGCGCCAGGCCGCCGCTGCGTAAGAAGTCGCGTCGCTTCATAGTCTCCTCCATATTGTTTTCGTTGCGCGAGACAGACTCAGTCCAGATAGCGCAGTCCCGCGCGCGCGAGGGACTCGCGCATTCCGTAGATATCCAGTCCCAACTCGCCGGCGGCCAGGCGCTCGCGCTTGCGGGCCTCGTTGGCCAGCCGCTCATCGGCGCGGTCGGCGATCTGTCCGACCCGGACAGCCGGCACCACGACGACGCCGTCCGCGTCAGCCAGCACCACATCGCCCGGCCGCACCAGGACGCCTGCGCACACCACCGGGATGTTGACCGACCCCAGCGTCGCCTTGACCGTTCCCTGGGCGCAAATGGCCTTGCTGAAAACGGGAAAACCCATTTCGCGCAACGCCAGCACGTCACGCGCCCCGCCGTCGATCACCAAGCCTTTCGCCCCGCGTGCACGGAAACTGGTGGCAAGCAGTTCGCCGAAGAAACCATCGCGGCAATCGCTGGTGCAGGCCGCCACCACCACATCGCCCGGCTGCAGTTGTTCGGCGGCCACATGCATCATCCAGTTGTCGCCCGGCTGCAGCAGCACGGTAACGGCCGTGCCGCACAACCGCGCCCCTTCGTACACGGGCCGGATGGCAGCGTCCAGCAGTCCTGCCCTGCCCATGGCCTCATGCACCGTGGCCACCCCATGGGCCGACAGGCGCTCGACCATTGCCGGGTCGGCTCTTTCGATCCGGCGTTTGACCACTCCCACCGTATTCAACAGTTCTTCCATTCAAAGCCCCTTGAGCGCCAGCGCCGCGTCCAGCCGCGGATACACGCGCCGCGCATTGCCTTCGTAAATCATCTGCCGCTCATCCCGGCTCAGTCCGGCGGCCTCGATGTAGCGGCGCGTATCGTCGCAAGGAACTCGAAGCGCTGCATGCGGGGGGAGTTCGAGGCCTGCGCTACAACTTCATGCCCCACCTGGGCCCTTCTGCGGACCTGGATGCGGTGATGCGCATGGCGCATCGCATCGCCGGTCTGGG
>Ga0180220_1000062_pt1:122500-217253 | contig 217253 bp, 177 predicted proteins | sample eDN5th37CBELigBY_FD_151335 | JGI IMG/M metagenome (GOLD analysis project Ga0180220, IMG submission 151335) | Enriched backyard soil microbial communities from Emeryville, California, USA - eDNA 5th pass 37_C BE-Lig BY (version 2) (version 2) | ecosystem: Environmental >... | reverse complement strand
GTTCCCGGCCCAGAATCTCCACCGTCCGTCCCTCGCTCTCGTACAGGACGTCCATAACGACGCCCTTATGGACGTCTCTTACCCACTCACATCAATCCTCGGCAGGCGGCCTCAATCGGTCGGTTACGATGCTGCTATGGCCCAGATAGTCGCGAAGGGCCGTCATGTGACGGCGCACCGCATCGTAATCGTGGGCGCAGGCCTCAAGCGATCGGACGGCGAAACTGTGCCGAAGATCATGCAGCCGCGGGCCGGGCGTGCCGACCGGGCCACGGATGCCAAGCTCCCGGGCCAGGCCAATGAACACTTTGCGGACGGTCGACCTGTCCGGTGCCCGTCCTGTGCTGATGATGAATAGATCATCGCTGATCGAAAACACTCGGTTGCGCCGGTTGAGATATGCCTCGATGGCGTCCCGTGTTGTCGAGTGGATGGGCAGCAGCCGACTGCCGCCGCCCTTGCTTCGGCGAACAAGCAGTCCCTCGCCGGTGAGGTCGGAGCGCTGCAAAGCGAGCGCCTCTGACACCCGCATGCCCGTTACGGCCAGCAGGCCGAACAGGCAGTGATAGGTGTAGCCGTTGATCGTCCTGTCCGGCGGGGTCAATGCAGCCGATATAATCGCCGCAATCTGCTCGCGTTGGAGCAGATGCGGCGCCGGCCTCGGGCGTCGGCGGCACCCGAACGCGCCGATCGGTGGTGCGGCGTGGCCTGGATCTTCTGCTCGTAGAAACAGCGAAAAGCGGCGCAGCACGTTGTACTTGGCCCGAGCGCGCTCGGGCGAGCACGCCTGACTGCACCACTCGTGAATCCGCTCGATGGTGACGTGACTGTCGCCGTGTTCCCCAGCGTAGCGCGCGAATAATGTGAGGGTGTGCTCGCCCTCTTCGAACCCGACCCCAAGCTTGTGGCGATAGTCGACATAGCGTTCGACGTGGTGGATCAGCATGACGCACCTCCAATCCAGGGCTGCGCCACCTCGCCCAACATGGCGAAATCGACCTTCGCGTAGATCGCGGTCGTATCCGGCTTGGAATGCCGCAGGACGGTGCCAATCGCCTCCAGCGTGGAGCCTTCACGCAGCATCGATGTGGCGAGCGAGTGACGAAACACATGCGAACCGGTCGGGATGCCGGTAAGGCCGGCACGTTCGACCGCCTTGCCGATTATCCAGCAGATGATGCTGGGGCCTGCGAACGGCTGATATGGCGCCTTCAGGTTCAGAAAAAGATGGTTGCTCGCGACTGTTGGTCGAGCCTGTTCGATATAGGCGAGGGTCGCTTCCCCGGCATCCTGGGGGAGCGGAAGCCGTACAGCGCGCGCAGACTTGCCGGAAACGCGGACCGTTCCCTGATCCCAGTCAATATCGTTGAGCTGCATTGCCACGAGATCGCCAGCGCGCAGTCCGAGACGCGCCAGCAATAACAGCAGGGCGCGGTTACGAAGGCCGGTTGGCGTTGATATATCGCAAGCTGCGACAATCTGCTCGATGGATGCTCGATCGATGAAACGGGGAACCTGGGTGGCCGCGCGCTTGGGCCCGATGCTAAGGGCCGCAAGGCGATCAGGCGGACACTCCCCTCGTGCAATCAGAAAGCGGACAAAGGACCGCAAGGTGCTCACCGTACGATCGATGGCCCCCTTCGAGCGGCTCGGATCCTGGTCGAGCAGGATCGATCGGAGCGCTTCGGCCGAGCATGTTACGCCTTCACCGCAGATGCTGTCGTACCACCGCTTCACCTCCCGCAGGTTCCGTTTAATCCCAGCGGTTGGAAGCCCGCGGGCGGTTGCGAGCCAATGACTATAGGCTGTCAGGCGTTCATCCAGCTCGGGCTCGCTTGCGGTGGATGCAATGGCGCCGTGGCCGACGAGATACGCGAGGAACTTGGAGGCATGTCGGCGGCGTACGGCGATAGCGGTATCGCCAGGGCGACCGCGCATCGCGCGTGGACATGAGCACTCGTGACCGGCAAAATGCTCGATGACGCTGCGGTCGATCTGGCCCCAATAGGCGTTGCGGCCGACCCAGTAAGCAAAGTGCCGCGCGTCAAACATCATGCGCCGAACAACCTTGGCGACGTAGCCTTGGCCATTGAGGTGGGCGGCATATGGCGCAAAATACGATGCGACATCACGCGGGCAACGAGCCGGTATTACGCCCCGCTGCTCGAGCAAATGCACGAACATCCGTATCATGGTCATATAGTATGGATCGCGATTAGGCTGAGTCCGGTATCGACGACAGCGACACCGATGCTTGCCGAACCGTTCCAGCACCGCATTGTCGACGTCCGCCAAGGCGATCTTGCGGAGCTTCAGCCAGAATAGCAGATGCCGGGCGGCAAAGCCGTGGCGGCGGTTCGAACTGCCGGCGTAAGGTGCCTCGAACTCTGCGACAAGCGCATCGAGCGACATCGACGTAGCCGACTCGAGCGGCTCGTAATCGAATAGTGAGATCGTGCTGTGCATATATCCTCCCTCGGTTGTGGGAGGACAGGATTATCCCGAGCGTGCCGCCGACAGATGTACGGAAAACGGCGCTTCGCTATGGTGTGCTCGGCATAATTACGCGGTCGGCATAATGGCTGTTCGGCGGCGGCGCGATCAGCGCGGCCCATGCCCTGTTCGACGTCGAGGCGAGCGGCCTCGCGATCATTGCCGACCTGTTCGGGGACGAACGCTATTTCGCGGACAGCGATGCTTTCTGGACCGCACAGATCGCCGCCGTCGAGGAACGCCGGACGCGCTATCTGGACGCGGGGTGGAACGAGGTCGTCATCCTGCCCAAGGGCGATTATTTTCGCGAATGGGAACATCGCCACGCAGCGAAGCGCAAGGGCGGGCGTGTCTATATCGAGGTCCGCGATAGCGGCGAGGTCGATATCCACGAAGGCTATGTCACAGCCAAGGAGGCGGCACGGCTCGAAAAGGGCGAGAAGATCGAAGCCACGCCCAAGGCGCCGCGTCCGGAAATGACTTCGCGGATGCAGACCTACATCGACCTTCACCGCCATGCCGCCGTGCGCGCCGAACTGACCGGCCATCCGATGGTCGCGCTGCGATTGATGGTTGCCCACGCAATCGCGAGGTCGCCGCTGTGGAATGTGCGGGTCGAACCGCAGTCGGCGAAGGACGATGATGTGCGCGAGAGCGTCGAGGTCAGCATGGCCGAGGCTGTGTTCGACGAGAAGCGGCGTGCGGTATTGGCGCTGCTCGGCTTCGACGCCGAGGAACCGACGGTGACCGGCGGCAATCCGATGCCGCTCGCGGCCCTGTTCCAGCGGCTGCTCGACCTGCCCGACCGTGCCGTGATGGACGTGATCGCCATCGTCATGGGCGAAACGCTATCCGCTGGGAGTGCGGCGGTTGAAGCGGTCGGCCTCCACATCGGTATCGATATGGCGGCGTGGCGGATCGCCGATGACGCCTTCTTTGCCGGTCTTCGCGACAAGGAGGTGCTGACCGCGCTAGTCGCCGAGGTCGGTGGGAGCGAGGTTTCCGGCGCCAATGCCAAAGAGAAGGGCGCGACCTTGAAAGCGATCGTTCGCGATCATCTGGACGGCAGCAATGGCCGCGCCAAGGTCGAAGGGTGGGTGCCGAGGTGGATGGCGTTTCCACCCGCCGCCTACACCGAGCGCGGTGGGGTCGGTGCTGTGTTCGCGCACAGCAAAGCAGCACCTCAGGAAGCCGAGGAAGAACCGCAGCGCAAAGCCGCATAAAACTAGAGGGGCGGCGATGTCATGTCGCCGCCCCCGTGCGCTGGTTTGAAAAATCGCGCGCCGCGCGCCCGTTTCGGGCTCGCGGCGCATTGAATCGTCGGTCAAATTGTCGTGGCCGGGAGATCGAGCAGTTGAAACTTCTGCCCGGACAACAGTAGCTCGGCAAACAGCAGCAAGGAATGCGGTCGGCGATGCCTCCCGGCCCGATATGGGGCCGTTGCGGCTAAGCTGCGATCAAGCTCAGGCAGCAGCCGACGATGCTGCAAGGAAGAGCGCTGAAGCGCAGCAGAGGCATAAGGGGCTCATCGAACTTCAGACGAGCTTGGCAGACGAACTGAAGAACCTTCAGAGCCTTGAGCAAACTTCAGGCTCTTTGCGTGCCCTTGCAGAAGCCTTTGATGGACAAAACGAGCTACGCACCAGCTTGGAGACGTTTGCCATCGGCGCCATGTTTGACCAGGTCCTTGAAGCCGCAAATCTGAGACTGGATCCGGTGACGAGTGGACGATATCGGTTTGAGCGCGACGCCGTAAGTGTCGGCGGGCGGTCGAAGCGAGGACTCGATGTGCGGGTTTGCGGTACACAAGGGCATCAATGGCAGTCAGATTGAAGTTCGAGTGGGCTGAGCAGCACACGGCCCGCTGAGAGAAATCGTCGGTCTTGGGAGCCGGTTCGATTGCTTTTGAAGGAAAGAATTCTCGGGGCCTAATTGGGGGCACCCTCGCCACACGAACTGAATATACAATTGTAATTAAATCAGAAAATTTGATTTGTTCGATTCCGGCTCGGCCAACGAATGACGATTTTCCCTGATCGACGCAGGCCAACACAGGCGCCTCGCCGGGCCGCCTCGGGCCTGCCCTTCGGGTTAGCGGTTACGGATACGATTGACCACCATGCGATCATGAAGGCGTGCGATGATTCCACTGCCGGTTCGGGTGAAGGCCATTGGTATGACGGCGTGGACGAGGCAGGCGAGCGCACCAAGGAACATTGCGGCGGAAAAGCCAAGAGCGTGACGAAAATGCTCGCCATAGCTTTCGCCAACCGAGGCGGGATGCGCAATAAACAGGTGCTTTATCACCTCATTTCTCCTTCGCCGGGACTTTTAGCGCCGTGGCGGGAATGTTCTTCCAAATATTCCACCTTTCGTGTAAAACTCCGCAAATTATTTCACAAATTTTGGACGAGGTGGCAAAGTTTGCTCGACTTGATCGACCGAAAGATATTGCGCGCGTTGCAGGCCGACGCATCGCGTTCGCTTGGCGACATCGCCAGCGAAGTGGGCCTGTCTTCCAGTCCCTGCTGGAAGCGCATCAAGCGGCTCGAAGCTGAGGGATATATCGTCGAACGCGTCACCATCCTCGATCGAGAACGGCTGGATCTGGGGGTGACCGTATTCGCCGCGGTCAAGACCAACCAGCATCATGAAACATGGCTAGCTGATTTCGCCAGAACGGTTGCAGCGATCCCCGAAGTGGTCGAATTCTATCGAATGAGCGGGGACGTCGATTATCTGCTCAAGATCGTGTGCAAGGATATTGCCGACTATGACCGCATCTATCGAGCGCTGATCAAAAGCACCGCGATCTATGATGTCAGCTCTTCCTTTGCGATGGAGCAGATCAAGTGCACGACGCAATTGCCGATATGAGGGGCGGGCGATTGTTCCAGGACCCTGACAAGCCGTAAAGCGGCATTCGGTTCGTCTCCCGGCGCCGGTTTGCAGCAACTGGGTCGCCGCTGAGCACAAGCTGTCCGCAGGCCCTAGCGCGCGACGTCGCTTGGTCCGCCGGCTGCGCTGGCGACGGCTGCGGGTGAGAAGGGTGCGAAATCCCCCCGCAGGCCATGCTTGAGCGACGCGAGTGCCAGGCCCCGCGCTGCAGCATCTTCGATACTGGCGCCTTTGAACAGACCGTCCAGCACTCCGGCGGCAAAGGCGTCGCCCGTGCCAATCCGGTCGACGATCGGCGCGACCACGCGCGCCTCGGTCTGACAACTGGCATCGCGGCAGTCGATGCGGGCGGCAAGTTCGTGCCGATCGGACCCCACGATGTGGCGCGCGGTCGAGGCGATATGCTCGAGGTTCGGGAAGGCGCTGAGCAATGCGAGCGCCGCCTCGCGCCGCCGTTCGCCGCCTTCGCCCGAAAAATCGCGGCCTAGAAGAAGGGCGGCGTCGCGGTGATTGCCGAACAGCAGGCTCGCTTCGCTGATGATGGCGCGCAGGGTCGCGGCCGGATCGGCCTCCCAGCGCTCCCAGAGACGGCCGCGCCAATTCCCGTCGAACGAAAGGCCGAGCCCGGCAGCGCGCGCCGTTCGCGCGGCGGCGAGCGCAGCGTCGGCGCTCTGCCGGCCGAGCGCGGGGGTGACGCCCGAGAGGTGAAGCCAGCTCGCATCGGCGAGAAGCGCGTCCCAGTTCCATTCATCGGCTTCGGCGGTGGCGAAGGCCGAGTCGTCTCGGTCGTAGACGACCTCGCTCGTGCGTGCAGGCCCGCCCGGCAGATGATAATAGAGGCCGACGCGCCCCGGCCGGCGCAGAATGGCGCTGGTGTCGACTCCGTGGCGACGCAGCTCGGCGATTGCGGCATCGCCGATCGGACCTTCAGGAAGCGCGCTGACCATCCGCACCCGGTGGCCGAGCGCAGCGAGCGCGACCGCAACATTTGCCTCGGCGCCGCCGACGTGGACGTCGAAACGCGGCGACTGGAGCGGCTGCTCGCCGACGGGAACGGCTAGTCGAAGAACGATCTCGCCGAAACAGACGATGGTCTTGGCAGGTTCGATCATGACGCAAATCCGGGGTCGGGGCGGGCGGTGCAGGCGATACGCACCGTTTCGCCGAAATGCGCAGTTGCGGTCTGGCCGGGCGCTATCGGATGCACGCCGGTGACGGCGCCTGCCGAAATCCACTGCCCCGCTTCCAATGCAATCACGCCGTCCATATGGAGGTCGACGAGAAAGCGCAGCGAGCCGAGCGGGCCATCGAGAATGTCGCAGGGGCGGCCCGAGCCAACGCGCGATCCCTCGATCTCGGTGATGACCTTGATCCGCTCGAAGCTCTCGGCTTCAAGGCGCGGGCCGAGAAGGAGACCATTGTTGATGCCGATATCGGCAATGATCGCGTAGGGCGCGTGATCGTGAACGTCGGGGGCGGGCGAACTTGCAACCTCGAAGCCCGCACGGATTTCGCCGACGAAGTTCAATGCGTCCTGATCGCTTGCGACGCGGCGGGTGGGGAGAGCGGACAGGCGGAGCATGACTTCGGCCTCGATCGCCCCCACGCCGCCGGCAAAGACGCGGGCGGCGCCGGGCACTTCGCCATCAAGTTCCGCCACCCGGAGCACCGGCCCGGCGAGACGCTCGGCTCCCAGCGTCTCGATCAGCGCTTGCGGAATGCGACCGACTTTCCATCCGAGCACCGGTACGCCGAGCGCAGCGCAAATGTCCCGCTGGACTCTATAAGCGTCCGCGAGGGTCGCAGGGACGGGCGCGGGAAAGGCCGCCAGTGCCCGGCCCGAGCGGCGTGCATGAAGCAGCGCGGCAGCTGCGCCCGTTCCGGCGCTCATGGGAGAGAAGCGCGGCGCATCAGGCGAGCTTGGCGCTCAGGAGATAACGTTCGCGACTTTCGGCGGCACGCTGGCGCAGTTCGACCATGGCGCGTTCCTCGGTCTCGTCGAGCATCGATTCGAGCAGGCGATTGAAATGGCGCCGCATCGCAAGCCGCGCTCCGCCGGCGTCGCGCTTCCTGAGCGCCTCGACCACCCCGGCATGTTCGGCCTGGCGCGCCGCACCGTCCTTGCGGCAGATCATCGAATGGCTGGTGCGCACCTCGGGCAGTTCAAGGCGCATTCGCCACAGGCTTTCGATGACATGAATGATCGCCTTGTTGTTCGACGCAGCGGCGATCGTCATGTGAAACTCGCGATCGATCACGCTGATCTCGTCCTCGCTCGCATCTTCGTTCGCCATCGCCTCGAGCAGGCCTTCCAGTTTCGCGAGCGTTTCAGCCGAGATGGTCGGAGCGGCGAGCGCCGCCGCCTCGGCCTCGAACAGCGAGCGTGCTTCGGTGAGCTCGAAGGCACTCACCTGAGGCAAGATGCCGCTATCGCCAGGCAGCTTTGCCTGGACATAGGCGCCGGCGCCGGTGCGGATATGGATCCACCCGGTTGCCTGCAGTGCGATCTCCGCCTCGCGGATCGTCACGCGGCTCACCTCGAAGCGTTCGGAAAGTTCACGCTCCCCGGGCAGCCGCGTTCCCGGCGGATAGACTCCATCGAGAATCAGCCGGCGAATCGCATCGGCAACATCTTCAAAAAGGCGGCGTTCGGCCATGACTTAATCGTCTCCCCACATAGGCGTCAGCCCCTGCATACAATCAGGTATGACAATTTTGAAGCCATGACCGAACGTCCTTATCTCCCCGTCAGATCCGCGCGCGAATACCGATGAAGTATTTAGAGCCGTAATAATGATATTGGCGGCTGCTGCCGTAGACCGGCATGTACGTTGTCTTGGGCTCGTTGAAGATATTGAGCGCCTCGAACCGCAGCGACACCCCCTTCATCAGGGCCAGCGAGGCTCGGAAATCGAAGGTTTCGTTCGGTGCGACAAAGCGCAGCTGGCTGTTGCCTCCGACAAAGTCCTGATAATAGTTCGACCGGTAATTGTAGATAGCCTGCAAGGAAACCGGCCCGATCTCATAATAGGCCTGCGCCGAGAGGACGTGCTTGGAATAGCCCGACAGGCCAGCAGGGGCGATCAGGCCGGGCGACACGGTTTCCGTCTCCGGATCGTAAATGTCGCCGAGGCGAATATCCTCATTCTCGAAATTGGCGTCGGCATAGTTGTAACTGACTTTCGCGCCCAGCCCGTCGAGGGGCTTTGGCAGAAAGCTGAAGCGCGTTGCCGCCGTCAGTTCGAGGCCGTAGACCCGTGACTTGTCGGGGCTGTTGCGCGTCTGGGTGACCGGAACGGTGACCTGCTGACCATCGATCGTGAAAGTCTCGTCGTAGACGACTGGCTGAAATCCGCCGGTGAACTGCTTGTAATAGACCGTCGCGGCAAGCATCGTGTCCTTGTTGGGATACCATTCGAGCGCGGCGTCGGCGTTCCACGACATCAGTGGCTTCAGGCGCGGACTGCCATTGGCGCGGACATTGTCGATCGCATTTTCGATCGAGGTGAAGCTGCCTCCGTCCTCCAGCGTAATGGTCCGGCCCGCGCCCAGCGCACTGGGGTTGGGACGCGACATGGCGCGATATCCCGCCACGCGCAGCAGCGTATTCGGCGCGACCTCGAAGATGGCGTTGACGCTCGGCAGGATGCGCGTGGTGCTGGCCTTGATCGTTTCGGTTTCGAAATCACCCGTCTCGTCAAGGTGGAAGGTTCCATCGCCATTGTCGACGAGGACAAGATCGCTTCGGAGCCCTTTTGAGGTCACGTCGGTCTTGACGACACGGACGCCGAAATTGCCGCGAACCGGCGTCGACCCGATCTCGCTGTCATAATCGGCCATCAGATAGCCCGCATAGGTGCGCTCGGTGACGTCGCGGTTGGAAACCGAGCGCAGGTCGTCGGGAAGACCCGGATCTTCGGTCCCCAGATATTCGCGGAAGAGGCAATCAACGTCGAACGTCGCCCAGCTGTAGATGCTATTGCCCGGCGCGTCGCTCAGATAATCGGTTTGCGGAAAAGCCTGGCGGCAGATGTTGTTGATCCGCCGATCTTCCTCAATTGCAGGGTTTTCGTTGAAGTCGCCGTTGCGCACGTCATAGTCGCTGAACTTGAGCTGCGCGACGCGGACGCCAGCGGACAGCGCGCTCAGGAAGCCGTCGAGCTCATATTTGGCGTCGAAGCGTCCCGCGACGATCTTGTTGTAGCGGCGGCTCTCGTCGCGGCGGAAGCGGGCGTCGTCCCAGAAAAGGTCGTGGTTGTTGAGGTCGAAGCGCGGGTCGATCGTAATCGTCGGGATAAAGCTGCCCGGCGCGATATCGTAGATATAGGGAATGCGCTGATCGTCGATCTCGGTGCGGACTCCGTTGACGTCCATCCGGTCGGTGCGCAGGCGGAAATTGCGCTCGGTTTCGGAACGGATCGTGCGCGAGTATGACGCATCCGCCGTGAGGGTCAGCCGGTCGGATGGCGTCCATTCGACCGAAAGGCCGCCGCCCAGATATTCCTCCGAGCGTGTCAGCGTCGAGCCGTTCGATTCGAGCGAACTTGACCCTTCCAGGTGCGAGACGATGCCATTTTCGTCGAACTCGACGTTGGTCAGGCTGCGCCGCGCCTCCGAGATAGTCAGGTCGCGGCGGTTTTCGACAAAGGTGCGGTCCGAATATTGAAGGTCGAGGTTGATGTTGAACTGGTCCGAGGGACGCCACTGGATCGCACCGAAAACAGCGTCGCGCTGGTCGGTCTCGCTGATCTGGCGGAATATGTAGCTGTTGGGGACGAGATAATAGGGTATCCCGTCACCATAATTGTCGCGGCTGAGTTCCGTGCAATTATTGTTGATGACCGTGACGTCGGCGCGGCACGCGGTCCAGGTGGTGCTCGCGGCGTAGGTTTCCTCGGGATTGTTCGTGTCGTTGCGCTGGAAGCCGATCGAGATGCCGATGGTGTCGTTCGCGAACTGGTCGACATAGCTCAGCGTGCCGCGCCAGCCGACCCCGCCGCTGCCGCCAACGATGCGGTCCCCATAGGGATTATATTGGGCCTTGAGCTCGCCCTGAATGCGTGTTTTGCCATAATCGAGCGGACGCAAAGTGCCGATCTCGATCGTGCCGGCGACACCGCCCTCGACGAGGTTTGCCTGCTGCGTCTTGTAGATTTTGATCTGGTTGACCAGTTCGGAAGGGAACTGGTTGAAATTGACCGAGCGATCGCCGCTTCCGTTGGTCGCGTCGCGGCCGTTGAACGTCGAGTTTGAAAGGAAGGGCCCAAGGCCGCGCAGGGCGATTTCGGACGCATCCCCCTTTTCACGGTGAGTCGTGGCGCCCGTGATTGTCTGGATTGCCTGTCCGACCGAGATGGCGGGGATGTCGCCGATATCATCGGCCGCCAACGTGTCGACAATCGCGGTCTCGCGGCGCTTTGCCTCGATCGAGCTCTGGATTGTTTCGCGGATGCCCGAGACGACGATCGCATCACTATCATCCTGAGCCGCAGCACCCGCGTCCTGCGCCGCTGCAGGCATTGCAACAATGAGCATCGGGCCGGTCCCTGCGAGAAGCGCGGCGCGCAGCGCGCGGGTCGGATTGCGAGAATTCACTGTATCTCTCCCCTTGGTAAATCGAGTCTTTTCGGAACCGGCTAGTCGAATATCTATACCAATTTGTCAACCACGGTGTCAGTCAAACTGGACAGTCCAGAACAGCCGGGCGCTAACGGACGAGTTGGCTGCGCAGGTCGGGAACGGCCTGGGCGAGCGCCTGCGTGACAAGCTTGGCAACGACTTCCGCCCCGACGTCGCCGAGGTGCGTATAGTCGAACTTGCGGGTCACTTGGCCGCGGGGTCCTTTCCCCTCGATCCGAGGCGGCGGCGGCGGCGCAGACCGCGCCTTGAGCGTCGTTCCGGATTTCGCGGCCGCGAGCTCCTCCGCCGTCGGCGGTTCTTGCGCGAGCTGGGTTGCGGTTTCCGCCCCCATCTGCTGCGCCTGCGCAGCGCTCAGCGCGTTGAGGTCGACGAGGGGCACGCCCTCAGCCTTTGCGACCGCGCGCACCTGATCCGACCAGCTCTCGAGCGTGTTCTGGAGCTTGCCATCGCGAAACTCGCGGCGGGTTAGCGGCGTGAGAAGCACCGGAGTCGCGCCGGCCGCGCGCACCTCGGCGACGAATCGTTTCAAGTTTGCGGGGAACTCGGTGGTTTCATCAGTCCAGCGTTCAGCCTTGCTCGACTGGTCGTTGTGCCCGAACTGGATCAGCACAAAAGTGCCCCGATATCCAGCGATCTTCGCCTCCGCGAGCGCGATGGCCCACGAGCCTTCCTGACGATAGCTGCGCGTGCTGCGCCCGCCGCGGCCGGTGTTAAGACAGGCGACCGACGATTTGACGTGCTTGGCGCAAAAGGCGCCGCCCCAGCCGCTATGCGGCGCCATCGTCGAATCCCCGACAAGAATGATCTTGTAGGGCTCGAGCGGGGGCGCGTCGGTGCGCTCGCGCTCGGTGGCCTGCGCCCCGCCGGCGAGAACCGTGGCAGCGATGAGGCTCGTGATCAGTCGGCGCATTTAGGATCTCCCGCTTAAGAGAAGGCGAGGCCGCCGTTGATGTCGAGGCACACGCCGGTGAGGAAGCTTGCGGCCGGCGATGCAAGGTAGGTGATGCTGTCGGCAACTTCGTCGGGATGGCCTTCACGGCGCAGCGGCGTGTTGCCCGCGGTCGCGGCGCGCCCTTCGGGCTTTGAGAAGATATCGTGGAAGCTGGTGCCAATGAGGCCGGGGCAGACCGCGTTGACGCGGATGCCCTGCGGACCGAGCTCCTTCGCCATCGACCGCGTCCAGGTCATCATCGCTCCCTTCGCGGTCGCATAGACCGACGCGCCGGGTCCGCCGCCGTCGCGACCGGCGAGACTGGACACGTTCACAACCGCAGAACCTTCCCCGAGGAAGGGCAGCGCCCCTTTCAGGACAAGAAAGGCCGATTTGAGATTGAGCGTCATCACCTGGTCAAAGAAGGCTTCGTCCATCTCGCCGAGCGTCTTGCGCGCGACCATGCCCCCCGCGAGATTGACGAGAATGTCGAGGCGGCCGCTGAATGCGATCCCGACTTCGTCAAGCATCGCCCTCACGGCGCTGCTGTCGGTGACGTCGGCCTGGATAAGGAAGGCTTCGCCGCCCGCGGCCTTGATCGCGGCGAGCGTCTCTTCAGCCGCTTCGCGGCCGCTGTTGTAGTTGATCGCAACGCGCGCGCCCGCGCGGGCAAGGGCAATCGAGACCGATCGGCCGATATCGCGGCCGCCACCGGTGACAAGGGCGGTTTTCCCCTGGAGGTTCATGTGATGCAATTCCTTATTCTTGGGTGGGTTGGGATGGGGTGGCGACCGGTTCGACGCGGCCGCCGATCAGTCGGAAGGCAAGAAATGATAGCGGGACGATTGCGGCCGACAGCGCGAAAATCGGCGCGTAGCTGGTCTTCGTCAGCACCGGAACAAGCCAGGTGGTTATCAGCGTTCCCGCGACCGCGGCGGTGCCGCTGATCCCGGCAAGGCTGCCGACTGCGCCGCCGCCGAACCAGTCGCTCGGCAGCGTCTGGATATTGCCGATCGCCGTCTGGAATCCGAAGAGGATGCACGCGATCAGCAGCACCGCGGTCAATGGGTCAGCGGCGCGGATCGTGAAGAGCAGGGCGGGCAGCATGATGGCACAGCCGATCCCGATGGAGAGTGTGCGCGCCTTGTGGACGCTGCCGCCGCGGTCGATGATCCGCCCCGCGAAAAAGCCCCCAAACAGACTGCCAAGCATTGCGCCGACGAAAGGAACCCAGGCAAAGAGCCCGATCTGCTTGACGTCGAAGCCGAAGGTTTCGGCAAGATAGATCGGCAACCATGACACGAACAGCCACCAGACCGGATCGAGGAAGAAACGCGACAGGATGACCGCCCAGCTTTGACGGTAGCGTAGCAGTTCTCCAAGCGGCATGCGCCGGTCGTCGGTGCGGCCAGCTTCGCTGCGGCCGGAGAGTATATAGGCGCGTTCCTCGGCGCTGAGACGCGGGTTGGTATCGGGATCGGCCTTGTAGAACCAGAGCCACGGCACGAGCCAGATCAGCCCAAGGATGCCGACGAACATGAAGGTACCGCGCCACCCGAACTGCACGAAGAGCAAGGCGACGAGCGGCGCCGATACGATGCCGCCAAGAGAGGCTCCGGCATTGAAGATGCCCTGCGCGAGCGCGCGCTCACGCGAGGGGAACCAGAGCGCATTCGCCTTGGCCGCGCCAGGCCAGTTGCCTGCCTCGCTTACGCCCAGTGTTGCGCGCAGGACGCCGAGCAGCGGCATCGAGCGGACCAGGGCATGCGCGGCGATCGATAGCGACCAGAAAAGGATCGAGACCGTGAAGCCGAGCCGCGTGCCGATTGCGTCGAAGACCCGACCGAAGAGCGACTGGCCGAAGGCATAGGCGATCATGAAGATCGTCACCAGGAGCGCATAATCTTCCTTGGTCGCGCCGATGTCCTTCGAGACCTCGGGCCACATCACCGCGAGCGCATTGCGGTCGATATAGTTGATCACGGTGGCAAGGCCGATCAGGCCGATCACGCACCAGCGCAAATGCCCCTTCATTGAGCGTCTCCCTTGGCGAGGTCGAGGCGGCCGACGGGGCCGGTCCAGGCGAAGCTGCGACCGGCGACGGTCGCGTGATGGCTTGCACGCGCCGAGGTATCGTGCGCGATTGCTATGGCAAGGCGATGGCCATCGACGAAGGTCACGAGCACGATGTCGGCGCCGTCCTCGCGCCGGTGCGCGAGCGAGCCGATGCGCGAACTGCTTGCCACCACCGCCTCGGACGAGGCGTCATAGCGCCCGTGCGGTTCGAGCAGGCTGACGAAGGTCGTCTCGGCGGCGCCGTCGACGCGCTGGATCAGCGCGGGTTCGCGGCGAAGATTGAATTCGGGATCATTCGCGCCGCTTTCGGCGAGGATAAAGCGGGCGCCCTTGGGGGGCGCCATGTGGTAAGAGTAGAAACGGCTGCCCTGCATGAAGGTGAGGCGCGCCGCGCCGTTGCGGGTCCCTTCGCCGTCGACCCATAGATGCTGATAACCGTTGACGCTCCCGAGCACTGGCCGCTCGGCCAGATGCTGGTCGAACGCAATGTCGCTGTCGATGATATGTCCCGAAAAATGCAGCGGCAGGTCATAGCGATGCCTGCCGCTGCCAGTCCCGTGGAGGATGTCGAGGATCAGCGGATTTGAAAGGCCGTCGACGTCGAGCATGACGAGCGCGCGGCGGATGGTGACGCCGGGATATGCGCCTTCAATTTCGGCGATCGACCAGCGGGTCGGGGCGTCGAGGCCGGCTGAAAGCTGACGGGTCGGGACCTTTTCGCCAGCCTTCCATTGGCCGCCGAACTGGCTTTGTTCATCGACGACGAGCGTGTTGTGCGCGACGGTCGCGCTCGCCCAGCTGTCATTTTCGGGAAGGTAGCGCCCGCCGCGCTTCGCCTCGACGTTGAGGAAGCGCGCGGCGCCATAGTCGGTCACGACCGCACCTGTCTCGTCATAATAGAGCCAGTTGAGGCGGTCGAAATGGCCGTGCCCCATGCCCTGCACGCCGTTCTTGGCGACCAGAAGCGGCCCATTGCTTGCGCGGCCCTCGCGCAGGAGAACGAGTGCGCCCTGCTTGCCGTCGGGACCGTCCCCCAGCAGACGCGAAGTGAACGGCCAGGGCTTTGCCTTTCCCGCAGCGACATCGGCGGCAAGCATCTGCCCGGCCGGCGTGAGCACCGTGTGCCCCTGCCACTCGGCGATCGACAGGAAGGCGGGGTCGTGCGTCGCGGCGTAGGCAATCGCAACGCCATGATAAAGTTCTTCGGTACGCAGGCTTTTGTCGGGCATCGCGTCGTTGATCGGAATGAAATATCCCGAATGGGTGACGTCGATGGCGGTGCGGACCGCCTTCAGCACGATGCCGTCCCGGTAGTCGAAGATCTTGCGCTGCGGTTCATTCGCCTCGATCGCGGCGGCGAAGACGACGAAAGGCTGGAGCGCGTAACGCTGGTAGTAGGGCCCCTCGGCATAATAGCCGTCGGGCGAAAACAGCAGATCGAGCTGGCGCAGGAAGCCCGCCTTTCCGCTCTTGTCGAGCCCCATCAGCGCCTTGTCGACAAGATCGCGGTCGCCGAGGAGATAACCAGCGAGGCCGACCCCGGCGCACGCCCAGGTCGCATGATTGTGGATGCGATTGATGACCTCAGGCGAACCGTCGGACAGGAAGCGTGCCATCGGGCGAATGACGCCCTCGTCAATCCGGCGGCGGTCGTCGGGGGAAAGCGCCTTGCGGATTTCGGCATAGCCTTGAACCGCGTTGACGAGGAAGACGCTGTCGTTGAGGCTCTGCCAGAACAGACGCCCGGGCACCTGGTTTGCCGCGGCGGGGTGCGGCCCGAGCGCCGGATAGAGGTCGGCATAGGCGAGCAGCATGTCGCGGACATGATCGAGATAGCGCCGGTCGCCGGTGAGCCGGTAAAGCTGGCCACCCTCGAAGATGATCCGGTAATTGCGCTTGTGCTGTTCGTGGGTAAAGCCGCCCCCCGGATCCTTGGGGACCGGCACGTTGATCCCCGCCCCGATCGAGGCGTCAAGGTCGCGCTTTGCACCGGTAACTTCGGCAGCGAAGAGCGGAGCATAGGCCGGCTGCGCGGATGAAGGCTGCCCGGATGCCGGCGCTGCCGCAAGCGGCAGCGCGCATGCTGCGAGGAGTAGCGCGAGTGCACGGGTCATGGGCGGCTATCCATGAGATTGCCCGCGAGTTCGGCCCGTAGCGGCCCCTTGTAGACCAGTTCCTCGATGCGCGGCGCGGGGGTGGCGCGAAAGGCGTTACCGCTAATGCGTGTGTGAGGTTTGCCGACTGAATGGATGACGACAAGCGGCGCCGACGTCTCGAAGCTGTTGCCGAGAATTTCGCTGTGCTGCGCGCCCGACAGGCGAAGCGAGGCATCGCCCGCCCCGCTGTCTGAAACGCTCGATCCTGTCATCGAAAAATAAGGGCCGAAGGTGCTTTCGTCGGTGCCCTTGCGCAGAAGGTCGGCCACGAGTCCGACGCGCGCAAAGCTGCTCCCCGCAATTTCGAGGCGTTCGACCGGGTACCAGCCCTTGGGTTCCTGCTCGCCCGTGCCGAGGACGACCGCGCCGCTCATGTCGGAAAAGCTGCTGCCGAGAAGCGCGATCGCGTTCGCGAACGTGCCCGGGGCCATCACAATGCCGTCGAGCCGCGCCGCCTTGCCAGGGCCGCGGACCGACACGCCCTTCATCTCGATTTCGTAATTGGGCGCCACCCCGGGGGCGACCGCGATCAGCGCCGCGTCGGCGCTGGCACCGCGCGCATCGAGCGTCAGGTCGGCCAGGCGCAGACCTCCGCCCGCCTCGATACGGGCAAAGGCGCCGCTCGCGACATGGACGACCGGCGCGGCGCCCGCCTGTCCCGCGATGGTCAGCCTGTGTCGGACCACAACCGGCGAGGCCACCTCATAGACGCCCCCGGCAAGCGCGAGCGTATCTCCTGCGCGCGAGGCGCCGACTGCGTCGGCGAGCGACGCGCCTGCCGCCAGTTCGACGGTGCGACCGGAGCCGAAGTCCGCTTCGGCGGTGTCGGGGCGATACCAGGAGGCGCCTACCTCTTCGCGCTTTACGGGAACCAGATCGCGCGGCGCACCGACCTTGGCGAGCGCGGGATCGGTGGGGTAGAGAAGGCCGTTGGCAGCGCGTTCGAACCGGAGTTCGCGCTGTTCGACACCGCGCGTCACGAGCGGCTGCGCGACGGCTGCCTCGACATTGCCCGCAAATGTGATGCCAGCGATATCGTCCTCGGCGCGGAAGGGGTCGGTGTTCTTGGTGCCGCTGACGAGATTGCCCCTGAACTGGCTTTCGACCGGCGGCGCCGAGCGTTCGGCATCTGCGCCCGCGGCGAGAGTGATGCGCGCGCTGTCGAGGATCGAGTTACGCTCGATCAGGGCATTGGAAACCTGATGGTAGCGGTTGATCACCGAATTGGGCACGCCGTTCATCACGGTGAGGGCGCTTCTGAAATCCTTGCCCGCGAGCCCTTCCATATAGTTGAAGCGTATGATCTGGTCGCGATTGATTACGCGGACGCCGCCGCTGTCGGGCACATGGTTGCCAAGGAAGATGTTGCGCTCGACAAGATTGCCGTTGCCGTGGCGCAGCACGAAGGCGCCCTGCGATGAAAGCACCAGATTCTCGCGAAGGATATTGCCGCCGGACTTGACCGAGACGATCTCGACCTCGCCGCTGGTGCGGTCGAAAATGTTACGCTCGACGACCGTGTGGCTGTCGGACAGCGATTCCTCGCTGGTGCCGATGCGGATCGTCTCGCCGCCGTTCGAGCCCAGGGGCGGACGGGGGCCGAAATAATTATGGTCGATGCGGTGTCGGTTATCGAGCGGGTCGCCGGACTTGCGGATCACCGCCAGCGTGACCCCGCTATTGGTCTTGCCCTCGAAATGCGAGTGGTCGACGCGGTTGTAGGTGCCGTATATCGCGACCCAGATATCCTCGGAGCGCCGGTCGGGCTTGCTGAAACCGTCGATGACGACCTCGGTAATGCGTGTGTTGCTCGCGAGCATTTTCGAATCGCGGCGGAAACTGATGACTTCGCGCGTCGGGCTGGCGCCGCGCTTGAAAACGAGCCCGGAAACCACAAGGTGGCGGCCGCCGAGGCGAAGGTTCGAAGCGCCAGTGAGCAGCACTTTGCCCTTGGTCTGTGCGGTGAGGGTGATTGGCGCCTCGGCCGTGCCTGCGCCGGTGAATACAAGCTGCGCGTCGCGCCATTCGCCATCGCGCAGGACGATCGAATCGCCGGGCTTCGCGCTCTTTACCGCGGCCTTATACTCGATCTGGTCGGCCACCAGTATCTCGCGGGCCTCCGCCGCCTCCATTGCAAAGGCGCAAATCGCCCCCATCAAAACAGCCCGCAGCAGCATCGCGTCCTCTCTCCCGGTTCATCTCTTGTGCCCACATTGGACTATACAACTGGTATGACGATTTCAACCCTCTTTGGCTGTCAATCTGTCAAACCAGCCTGGACCTTTGAAAACGGGGTGCAGACCCGAGGGAGCAAGATATTCACGCACATGATAGTGAATGTTGACTCGCGAGCGAATCTGACTCATACAAGGGGTCGAAGGCGGTGCCGGAGAGTGCCGCCCGGGAGGGAGAGTCATATGAAGGTTCAGCTTCTCGCGACCGCATCGGCGGCCGCCCTGTTCGCGCTACCCGTTTCCGCTCTCGCGCAAACGAGCGAGGCCGATTCACCGGCCGAAACCACCGCACAAAATGCGCCCCGCGGCGGCAACGATATTATCGTCACCGCGACGCGCCGTACCGCCCGGCTGCAGGATGTGCCGCTCAGCGTCACCGCCTTCGGTCAGGAGCAGCTCGATGACCTCGGCATCGTCGGCTATGAGGGGATCGCCCAGAACACCCCGGGCATCGTCGTCAACCGGCCGACGCAGAACTTCAACAATTTCACCAGCCGCGGGATCAATACCAACGGTTACAGCGCCGGCCTGCAGAGTGCGGTTGCCATCTATGTCGACGAGCTGCCGATCTCGGCGAACGGCAATTCGACCATTCTCGACCCCAATCTCTATGACGTCGAACGCGTCGAATTTCTGCGGGGGCCTCAAGGGACCCTGTTCGGATCGAACTCCCTTGCGGGGGCGATGCGGATCATCACCAAAAGCCCCGACCTCGACGATTTCGAGGCCTCGGCGAGCGCTGATATCGGTCTCACGGGATCGAGTTCGGTGCGCCAGCGCTACAACGCGATGATCAATATGCCGATCATGACCGACCAGCTGGGGCTGCGCGTCACCGGCTATTACCGCAACGAGGACGGCTGGATCGACAACATCGGGACCGGCATCAAGGATTCGAACAGCCTCGAGGCCTATGGCGGCCGCGCGATCCTGCTGATGCGTCCGAGCGACCGGATGACGGTGAAATTGCTCGCCTCCTACGAGAACAGCAAGCCCGCCGATTCGGCGCTGACCAACCCGGCGCTCGGCAAGTTCGTGCGCCGTTCGGACCGCCCCGACCTGTTCCAGGGCAAGCTCACCAACTATAATGTCACGGTCAATTACGAGTTCGACTTCGCCGAACTGATCAGCTCGACGACCTTGTCGGACTATGACGCTTCTTTCTACGTCGATCTTGCGGGAACCTTCGCGCAGGCCTTTCCGTTTGCGCTCGACGCATACGCTTATGACGATCTGTTCGTTCAGGAGACGCGGCTTGTCTCGCGCACCTCAGGACCAATCGACTGGGTCGCCGGCTTCTTCTATTACGACAAGCGGCGCACCGTCGATTTCGCCTATCGCTCAACGCAGGAATTCCTCGACGCGCGCGGTCTGACCGGCCTGCCCGACGAATATTATCAGCGTTTCAACAGTTACACCGATCAGAAGGAAATCGCGGGCTTCGGCGAAGTGACCGCGCATCTCAGCGACCGCTTCTGGGTCACCGGCGGCCTGCGCTACGGTAGCACGGAAGTGCAGAGCTTCACGCGCGGTGGCGGCTACAACAGCAATTACCTGACGCTCGCGCTGCTCGGGCTTTCCAATCTGCCGGTGACGATCGTTCCGATCAACTATGCCGAAGGCTTGAAGGTCAAGGCCAACCGGCTCTCATGGAAGGCCAGCGTGTCGTGGAAACCGGTCGACAGCCTTACCACCTATGCGACGGTGTCCACGGGCTTCCGCACCCCGGTGGTCAACGCGCGCGCCGGGCTTGCTAGCGTTGTCGACCCCGGCGACCTCATCATCCCTGACGGCGCCAAGTCCGACAGCGTGACCAATTACGAAGTCGGGTTGAAGGGCCGCTGGTTCGATGGCGACCTCACCGCCAATCTCGCGGCTTATTATATCGACTGGAAGGACATCCAGGTACAGGCGAACCGCGTCTCGGATTCGGTCCAGTTCGCGACCAACATCGGTGCGGCGGAAAGCTATGGCCTCGAATTCGAATTCGTCGCCCGGCCGGTCGCGGGACTCAGCCTTTCGCTCAACGGCTCGTTCAACCGCGCCAAGGTGACCAAGCTGACCGATACCGAAGCTGCGATTTCGGGCGCCGAACTCGGAACGCGGCTCGCCTCGCCGCACTTCCAGGGCTCGGGGACGCTGCGCTATGATTTCGCGATCGGCGGCGGCAAGACCGCGTTCGCATCGGTCAATGTGTCGCACGCCGGTTCCTTCCCGAACCAGTTCCCCAATGTTCCCGGCAATCCCAACGCGGCGAGCCCGACCTATGATTATACGCAGGCCTGGACCAACACGAACCTCTATGCCGGGACGAAGCTCGGGGCGCTGAACCTCACCGCTTATGTCGAGAATCTCTTCGATGCGAGCAGGATCACCTATGTGCACCCGGAGGCATTCCTGGACGGGCGTTATGCCCGGATGCGGCCTCGGACGGTCGGCCTGCGCGCCGATTATCGCTTCTGACCGGCAAGCCTGCGCAAATGACCGCTCGCCCCCTGTCGCTTGTCCTGCTTCTTACAGCGCTCCTCGCGGCCCCGGCTGCTGCGGCGCCGGGACCCGTTGTCGCGGCGCCAGCGGGCGAGGTGCGAGGAGGGGCGGCGGACGGCATCCGCGCATTCAAGGGCATTCCCTATGCAGCGCCGCCGGTCGGAGCGGCGCGCTGGAAGCCGCCGCAGCCGGCGCCCCGGTGGCAGGGCGTGCGCGATGCGAGCGAGTTCGGCCCGGCGTGCATGCAGCCGAAGGCGCGCGCGGGCAGCATATACAGCTGGGATCTGCCGGCGATGAGCGAGGATTGCCTGTCGCTCAACATCTGGGCACCTGAGGGGGCGAAGGATCTACCGGTCTTCGTCTGGATCCATGGCGGCTCGCTCGTCACCGGATCGGGCGGCGATCCAATCTACGACGGAAGCGCGCTCGCGAAACGCGGGATGATCGTCGTGTCGGTCAACTACCGGCTCGGTATGTTCGGCTGGTTCGCCCATCCGGGGCTGAGCGCCGAGTCTCCCGATCATCTGTCGGGCAATTATGGACTGCTCGACCAGATTGCGGCGCTCGAATGGGTGCAGCGCAACATCGGAGCCTTTGGCGGCGATGCGAAGAATGTGACGATTGCAGGCGAGTCGGCGGGCGCGCTCAGCGTCATGTACCTGATGGCGGCACCGCAAGCGCGCGGGCTGTTCGCGAAGGCGATTGCCGAGAGCGCTTACATGGTCTCCGCCCCCGGCCTTCGCGAGCCGATCAACGGCATGGTGCCCGCTGAAGAGCAGGGCGTGGCGCTCGCCGCAAAGCTCGGCGCGCCCAATCTCGCGGCGCTGCGGGCGCTCTCTTCCGAGGAGATTGCGAGCAAGCCGCCGACTTTGGGCTATTTCCCTTTCCCGGCGGTCGATGGCCAGGTCGTGCCGCGCCAGCTCGTCGAGACCTTCGACCGCGGCGAGCAGGCACCGGTGCCGATCCTTGCCGGTTTCAACAGCGGTGAAATCCGGTCGCTGCGTTTCTTGCTCCCGACACCTCCGGCCGACGCAGCCGCCTATGAAAAGGCGATACGCGCCCGGTATGGCGAGCTCGCCGAGGCGTTCCTCGCGCGCTATCCCGCCAAACATGTCGAGGACTCGATGCTCGCTGCGACGCGCGACGCCATGTATGGCTGGACCGCCGAGCGGCTGGTGTCGGACCAGGCGGCGCTTGGCCAGCCTTCCTATTTCTATATCTTCGATCATGGTTATCCCGCCATGGAGCAATGGGAGCTCCATGGCTTTCACGCAGCCGAGCTGCCTTATGTGTTCGGGACAGCTGGCAAAACCCCGCCCATGTGGCCGAAGATCCCCGACACGCTGGCCGAGCGCAAACTGAGCCAGGCGATGGGCGATTATTGGGCAAGCTTTGCCCGTAGCGCAAAGCCCAGGGCCGGGGGAGCGCCCGACTGGCCCGACTATGCCGACGACCGGGGTTTCGTTCATTTCGCGGAGGAGCCGCGCGCCGCGCACAATCTCTTTCCCGGAACCGCCGCGCTGCACGAAGCCGTGGTGTGCCGCCGCCGCGCCGCCGGCGATATTCCCTGGAACTGGAACGTCGGCCTCGCCTCGCCGCCGCTGCCGCCGAAGGCCGAGGGGTGCCAATGATCGACGGATCGATGCAATCCTACGGACTGACGCTCGACAAATTTCTCTCCCACGCCGCCAAATGGCACCCTGACGCCGAAATCGTGTCGGGCGGGGCAGACGGAAGCATCCAGCGCATCTCTTATGCCGCGCTCCATGATCGGGCGCGGGGCGTCTCGGGAGCGCTCGCCGCGCTCGGCATCGCGCCGGGTGACCGCGTCGCGACGCTCGCGTGGAACACGCAGGGGCATGTCGAGGCATGGTACGGTATCATGGGAATGGGCGCGGTGTGCCACACGCTGAACCCGCGTCTGACCGCGGCGCAGCTCGGCTCGATGCTCGCGCAGTCGGAGGCGCGGGTCCTGCTGGCGAGCCCCGATCTCGTGCCGCTCGCGCGCGATGCGAGCGCCAACCTGCCCGCGCTGGCCCATATCCTGCTGCTCGACAGCGAAGCGGGGCAGGGGGATGCGGCGGCGCTCAATCCGCTGATCGATGCCGCGCCGCGCGACAGCCGATGGGGCGATTTCGACGAGACGGCACCCTCGGGTCTCTGCTTTACCTCGGGAAGCACCGGCGCGCCGAAGGGCGTGACCTACACGCACCGCGGCTGCTACCTCCACACGATGCGTCAGCTTCAGGCCGACGTCCTCGGCCCCACGGCGCGCGATGCGATCCTCGCGGTGGTGCCGATGTTCCACGCCAACGCATGGGGCCTACCCTTCGCAGCGCCCGCGGTCGGCGCGAAGCTGGTGCTGCCGGGCCGTCACAGCGATGGCGCGCATCTGGCGCGGCTGATACGCTCCGAAGGTGTCACCGCTGCGGCAGGTGTGCCGACCGTCTGGCTCGGCCTTCTCGAGCATCTCGAGGCCGAGGGCGGTGAGGTGCCGACCCTCCAGCGCATTCTGGTCGGGGGGGCGTCGATGCCCCCGGCGCTGATGGAACGGATCGAGACACGGCTCGGTGCCGAAGTGCAGACGAGCTGGGGAATGACGGAATTGTCGCCGCTCGGCACCGCGGCGATGCCGGGAGACCCGGCGCGCCGGGCGTCGCTGTCGGGCAAGCCGGCGATGGGGATCGACCTGCTGATCACCGATGCTCATGGGCGGCCGTTGCCCGAGCAACGCGGTGCCGAAGGCCATTTGCGCGTGCGCGGCGGCACGGTCGTTGAACGCTATTTCGGGCAGAGCGAGCCGGCGACGGACGCTGAGGGCTGGTTCGATACCGGCGACCTTGCGCGGATCGACGCGAAGGGCAACCTGACGATCACCGGCCGCGCCAAGGATCTCATCAAGTCCGGGGGTGAGTGGATCAACCCGGCGGAGATCGAAGCGCTCGTGGGAGCGCTGCCGCAGGTCTCGCTGGCGGCAGTGATCGGGCGTGCCGACCCCAAATGGGGCGAACGTCCGGTGCTGCTCGTCGAAACGTGCGACCCCTCGGTCAGCGACGCCGAACTGCTCGAACCCCTCGCCGGGCGCGTTGCGCCCTGGTGGGTTCCCGACGCCGTAATCCGCCTTGAGGCGATGCCCCTCGCACCCACAGGGAAGATCGACAAAATGCAATTGCGAGCGGAATATGGAGAGGTGTAGGCCGGGGGCGGCCGCACACCCTATCGAGCGGTCCGGAAGGGAAAAGAATTTGGTGTCCAAGGCGAAGACCGCGACAAGGCAGACCGCGACCAAAAGGCCGACTAAAGCGGAACAGCGCGCCGAAACGATGGAGCAGATTCTCGACACTGCCGAGCGTCTCTTTTCAAAGCACGGCTTTTACGGGGTGACCTTGAAGGACGTCGCCAAAGAGGTCGGCGTCCACCACACGCTCCTCAACTATTATTTCGATGACAAGAAGACCCTGTTCGATGCGGTGTTCGCGCGGCGCGCGGTGGTCACCATCGAAAAGCGCATGAAGGCGCTCGACGATTATGATCGCGCTGCAGCGGGAAAGCCAACGGTCGAGGGCGCGCTCCACGCCTTTCTGGACACCGATCTTGATCTGTATATCCAGGGCGGTGAGGGCTGGAAAAATTATGGTGCCTTCAGTGCGCAGGCGTCGAACAGCCCCGAGGGCGCCGAATTCATGGACAAATATTTCGATCCCGTGGTGCTGCGGTTGATTGAAATACTGAAGAAGGCGCTGCCCGACGCCGACGAGGCAGACATCTTCTGGGGTTATCATTTCGTCACCGGCGCGCTGATGCTCACCCTCGCGCGCACGGGGCGCATCGACAAATTGTCGCAAGGCCTTTGCCATTCGGACGATTATGCCGCGGTCAAGGCACGGATGGCCCGCTTCATGGCGGCCGGCTTCCGCGACATCTGCGAACAGCGCAAACGCGAGAGAGAATAAGGAAGAAGCGGAGGACTTCAGCACCTTTCCCGCATCTCCGCACGCCATTCATTTTATTCACTCACAAGTGAGTTATAATCGTTCGAGGAGAAAAGGCATGTCGCGAGAGTTGCAGGATCGGGTAGCCATCGTGACGGGTGCGGGCGGCGGGCTGGGCCGCTCACACGCGCTGCTGCTCGCGCGGTACGGCGCGCGCGTGGTCGTCAACGATAGCAATGCAGGTGCCGCGGAACGGGTCGCTGCCGAAATCGAGGCAAGGGGCGGACAGGCGCTGGCGGCGCCAGCCTCCGTTACCGATGAGGAACAGGTCGCGACCATGGTTCGTGCGGCGACGCGCACCTGGGGCGGCGTGGACATATTGATCAACAATGCGGGCATTCTGCGCGACAAGAGCTTCGCAAAGATGGATCTCGCCGACTTTCGCCTCGTCCTGGACGTGCATCTGATGGGGGCAGCTATCTGCGCGAAGGCTGTGTGGGATCAGATGCGTGAGCGCCGTTTCGGCCGCATCGTGATGACGACCTCTTCCTCGGGGCTCTACGGCAATTTCGGCCAGGCCAATTATGGCGCGGCCAAGATGGCGCTCGTCGGACTGATGCAGACGCTCGCGCTCGAGGGCGAGAAATATAATGTCAGGGTCAACTGTCTCGCGCCCACTGCGGCGACGGCGATGACCGAAGGCGTGCTGGCGCCCGATGCGCTGGCGCGGCTGTCGCCCGAAGCTGTAAGTCCCAGCCTCCTCGCGCTCGTGGGCGATGAGGCGCCGACGCGCACGATCCTCTGCGCAGGCGCGGGGCATTTCGCGAGCGCCCATGTCACGCTGACCGACGGGGTCTTCATCGGCGAGGGTGGCGATGCCGCCGAGCGGCTGATCGCTGCCTGGGATCGCGTGGTGGACCGGGCGGGAGAGGTGGTGCCGGCGTACGGCTTCACGCAGGCCGAACGCGAACTGGCGAGCGCGGGCTTCGACGCGCCGACCATGGCGGCCGCGCGCTGACATTCCCCGAGCGTGGCGGACGGACCGGAGAAAGTGCCCGCCGCCGCACCGGGACGAACGGGAGAGAGAGTGATGGCTAGGAAGAGCGAAGCGCCGGCCGGCGCCCCCAAGGCGCGCAGCGAAACGCTGGTGATCGCCGCATCGTCGCTGGGCACGGTCTTCGAATGGTATGATTTTTACCTTTACGGACTGCTCGCCAGCGCGATCTCGGTCCACTTCTTCGCCGGAGTCAACGAGACGACCGGCTTCATCCTTGCGCTGATGGCCTTTGCCGCGGGCTTTGCCGTCCGCCCCTTCGGCGCGCTGGTCTTCGGGCGCGTCGGTGATATCGTGGGGCGCAAGAACACTTTCCTCGTCACCATGGCGATCATGGGGCTTTCGACCTTCGCCGTCGGCTTCCTCCCGGGCTATGACAGCATCGGTATAGCGGCACCGATCATCCTCATGCTGCTCCGGCTGCTGCAGGGGCTGGCGATCGGCGGCGAATATGGCGGCGCGGCCGTCTATATCGCCGAACATGCGCCGCCGGGAAAGCGCGGCTTTTATACCAGCTTCATCCAGACCACCGCGATGATCGGGCTGATCCTCGCCTCGACCTTCGTCGTGTCGCTGCGCCTGTTCATGGATGCAGAGACGTTCGAGGCGTGGGGCTGGCGGCTGCCCTTCATTTTCTCGATCGTTCTCCTCTCGGTCGCGCTCTGGATCCGCTTGCAGCTGGAGGAGAGCCCGGTGTTCCAGCGGATGAAGGCCGCCGGCGCGACGTCGAAGGCGCCGCTCAAGGAAGCGTTCGGCGAATGGCGCAACCTGAAGATCGTGCTGCTCGCGCTGTTCGGCGCCGTCGCGGGGCAGGCAGTGATCGGCTTTGCCGCGCATCTCTATCCGCTCTTCTATCTCGAGCGCATCGCGCGGGTCGACGGGGCGACCGCCAATTTCCTCGTCGCCACCGCGCTGACCATCATCATCCCGAGCTTCGTCTTCTTCGGCTGGCTCAGCGACAAGATCGGGCGCAAGCCGATCATGATGACTGCCTGCGTCATCGCCGTCTTCGCCTATTTCCCGCTCTACAAGGCGCTGGTGATGGCCGCCAATCCGGCGATGGCGGCGGCGGTCGAGCAGGCGCCGGTCACGGTCGTCGCCGACGCCGGCGAATGCTCGTTCCAGTTCGACCCGATCGGCCGTAACAAGTTCGACGGCACGAGCTGCGACATCGTGAAAGCCTATCTGGCGCGCAGCGGGGTCAATTACTCGAATGCCGATGCCGCTCCCGGAACCGTGGCCTCGGTGCAGATCGGCGAGGAAGTTCACCGCGCACCGGACCCGGCGACCCTGACGGGCGAAGCGAAGGCGAGCGCGATCGCCGCTTTTCAGCAGGAGCTTCACGCCGCGCTCACCCGTGCGGGCTATCCCCCCGCCGCCGACCCGGCGCAGGTCAACAAGGTGAAGGTCATCGCGATTCTCTGCATTTTCGGCCTGCTTGCGACGATGGTCTACGGTCCGCTCGCCGCGCTGCTTGTCGAGCTGTTCCCGGCGCGCATCCGCTATAGTTCGCTGTCGCTGCCCTATCATATCGGCAATGGCTGGATCGGCGGTTTCATGCCGACGATCGGCTTCGCGATGGTCGCCGCGACGGGGAATATCTATCAGGGGCTCTGGTATGCGGTTGCCTTTGCGGCGATTACCGCAGTCGTCGGCATCCTGTTTCTGCCCGAAACCTACAAGCGCGATATCGAGGCATAGCGGGGGATCAGGTTCGCGCTGCTTCCGCCAGCAGCTTGCCGAACGCCGCCGTGGTCGCGGCGACGTGCGCCGGATCAATGCAGCGCGCGTCGTCGGCCTCTACGTGATGGAATCGGTGGAGCCCGAACACGCCCGCGACCGACGAATAGCCGGCGGCAATGATCGCGCTCAGTTCGCCGGCCGCCAGCCTGTCGCTCGGATAGGGGCTTTCCAGGCCCGCGAGACCTGCGAACAGCCGCCGCGCCGCGGTTAGCAGCGGCGGGCTGACGACCAGATAGCGCTGCGAATCTGTCCCGGCGAGCGGGGCAAGCCCGAACAGCCCTTCGTGCCAGTCGCGCGCGGCGAGATTGGCGCCGAGGTGGAGCCAGAAATGCGTCTCGTCCGGTTTGGGCGCTGCGGCCTTCAGGGATTCCTCGGCGCCCAGATTCTCATATTCATGGCCGCTGTTGCAAAGGAAGGCGAGGTTATGATCGGGCAGCATCGTCGGCGCCCGGCGCGCGAGGTCGAGCCACGCCGCAATGCCGCCGCCGCGTTCGCCCGCGCAGCCGAACCAGCCCGAGCGCGGGGTCGACACGACGATCCAGCGCCGCTTGCCCCTCTCGAGCCGCCCGATGACGTTGAAAGCCGCCCGGCGCCCCCCTTCGCCGCTGAGCGTGACCGTCGCTCGCGCATGCTCCATCGCGGCGGAAAGGAAGGGCGCGGCGTCGGCCGGAGCGAGGAGCCCGACTGGGCCCGCGAACATCGGCTCACGCCCGTCGGCATTGAGCGCGATGACCTGTCCGGTCGGGCCGTTGGTCACGACCACCGCCGCTCGTGCGCCGGCCGAAAAGGCGGCGTCGATGGGGCCGCGGACGGACTTGGCGAGCGCCGACGACCAGCGGCCATATGGAAGCTCGACGAGCGCGATGGCCTCGTCGAGCGGCGCGCCCGCGCGCCCTGCGCCGTCGATGCGCACGAGCGGGCCAGAGAGGCCGCCCGCGGGTGTGGGCACCACGATCGGCTGCGGCCACAGCGCTGCGCGCGCGTCCCCCGTGACGATCGCGCAGTCGCCGGGCGTGAACGATGGCACCGAAATGGCGGGCTTTTCGACGACGAAGCCCGCGCGTTCGAGCTCGCCGGCAAGCCAATGACCGCAAGCGATATCACCCTCGCCGCCTGACTGCTTGTTCCCGAAGCCCAGATAACGATCGAGATCGCGCACCATCGAGGCGAAGGTGTCCGCCTCGGCCGCCCCCGCTGCGGTGGCCAGCGGCAGCGTCGCGCTCCCCGCCAGAAATCCGCGCCGCGTTGGTTGCCTCATTCCCAAAGTCCGCCTCCCGCTCATCGCGCTTGATATTCACTCGCGTGTGAGTTTAGGTCGAGCCGATGGCGCTGACAACCGCGCCGCGGCGGGAGAGACGATATGATGCGCGTCGGCGTCTGGCTATGGGTGCTGCTCCTCGCGCTTGCGCCCGCCTCTCCAGGACAGGCGGCGGATCGCCCACAGGTGCGCGTCGCCGAGGGCCGGCTTGCGGGCGAATGGCGGGGCGATCTTCGCGTCTTTCGCGGCATTCCCTATGCCGCGCCTCCGGTCGGTGCGCGACGCTGGCGCCCGCCCGCACCGCCCGAGGCGTGGCGGGGTGTTCGTAAGGCGGCAGCGTTCGGCGCGGCGTGCGTCCAGCCCGCTTATCCCGACGACAGTGTCTATTTCGAACCACCGGCGCCGATGAGCGAGGATTGTCTGACGCTCAACATCTGGACACCGAAGGCGGCGGCGAAGGCGCCGGTGATCGTCTGGATTCATGGCGGCGCGTTGCTCCGCGGCACAAGCGCGAGCCCGCTCTATGACGGCGGCGGATATGCGAAGCGCGGGATCGTCTTTGTCTCGATCAACTATCGACTCGGCGTCCTCGGCTGGTTCACGCACCCCGCACTGAGTGCCGAATCGCCCGAGGGGGTGTCGGGCAACTACGGACTGCTCGACCAGATCGCAGCGCTTCGCTGGGTCAGGCGCAACATCGCGGCGTTCGGCGGCGATCCCGCCAATGTTACCATCATGGGCGAATCTGCCGGCGCGCTGAGCGTCGCCTATCTGCTTGGCGTGCCGCGCGCGCGGGGGCTGTTTGCGAAAGCAATTGCGCAAAGCCCTAATATCCGTGCGGTGCCGAGGCTTCGCGAACCGGCCTTCGGACTTGCTGCGGCCGAGGCGATGGGAGCGCTATTCGCCGACGCGGTGGGGGCAAAGGATCTGCCGGCGCTCCGCGCGGTCGATGCAGAGCGGCTGACGCGGGCGGCGCTCGCCGCGCGCTTTGTGCCGCAGCCGACTGTCGACGGCGCGTTGCTGCCCGGCCAGCTCGCCGATATTCTTGATCGCGGCGAGCAGGCGCCGGTGCCGCTGCTTGCCGGCTTCAACAGCGGTGAGGTGCGCTCGCAGCGCGGGCTGGTGCCGAAGGCCCCCGCCGACGCCGCGGCCTATGAGGCCGGGATCGAGCGGAGCTATGGCGACCTCGCGCGCGCCTGGCTTCGGCTCTATCCGGCGGCGGACATGGAGGGCAGCCTGATCGCCGCGACGCGTGATGCCGTCTATGGCTGGGCGAGCGAACGGCTGGTGCGTGCGCAGGCCGCGGCGGGGCTGCCCGCCTATCTCTATCTGTTCGACCATTGCTATGCTGCGGCGCGGGCGCGCGATCTTTGCGCCTTTCACGCGAGCGAGCTGCCGTTCGTCTTCGGCCGCGCCGATACCGGGCTTCCCCCGAATTGGCCCGCGCCCGGCGGCCCCGTGGACAGCGCGCTGGCCGGGGTCATGATCGACTATTGGGTGAGCTTTGCACGCGAGGGGGTGCCCAGCGTCGCCGGCTCGCCGATCTGGGCTTCCTATGGGAGCGATGAGGCCTATATGCGCTTTGCCGCACGGCCCGTCGCCGGCCGCGATCCGCTGCCCGGCATGTTCGAGTTGCACGAAGCGGTGATGCGGCGCCGCCGCGCGGCGGGTGAGCAGTGGTTCCTCAATCTGGGCCCCGCGAGTGACCCGCTTGCCGGCCCGCCTGTCGCCGGCGTCCGCCCCTAGACAAACGGCGCGCGCGAACATATATACCGGACGTTATGGAAGTCGAAGCTCCTCCCGCTGCCAAGGGCCGCCCGCGCGAATTTTGCGTCGACGCTGCACTGGCGGCGGCGCTGCGCGTCTTCTGGAGCAAAGGCTATGAGGGCGCCTCAATGGCCGACCTCACCGAGGCGATGGGGATCACCAAGCCCAGTCTCTACGCCGCATTCGGCAACAAGGAGGCGCTCTTCAACAAGGCGCTAGACCTTTATGAGCGCGAAAAGCTCGATTATATGCGCGAGGCGCTGAAGGCGCCCACCGCCCGCGGGGTCGCAGAGCGGCTGATGCGCGGCGCGCTCGAAATGCAGACCTGTCCCGACAACCCCCACGGCTGCCTCGGCGTCATCAGTTCGGTCGCCTGCGGGTCGGAGGCCGAGGGCATTCGCGAAGCGGTGCTCGAACGGAGCGCTGCGGCCAAGCGCGCGATGCTCGAGCGCTTCGAGCGCGCGAAGGCGGAAGGCGACCTGCCGTCCGACGTCGATCCTGAAGGTCTCGCTGCGCTGCTGACGGCGATCAACCAGGGGCTCGCTGTCCAGGCGGGCGCAGGCGCGACGCGCGCCGAGCTCGAACGGCTGGTCGAGACCAGCCTAAAGCTCTGGCCGGGACGCTGACAAAAAATCTTTACCATACGGTACAGAATAGCCTTGACGTGACGCATTCTCACTTATATACCGTCTAGTATATAAAACATTCCCTCCTCCCCGTTCGGCAGCCGCTGTGCGTTTGCCGAAGGAGTGTCGCCATGTCTCAACGAAACAGACTTCTCCCCCCGGCCGGCCGCCGCATGTCCCCTCTGCGGCGGCCGCGCCCCCTGACCGCGCTAACCCAGCGCATACAATAGACCAGATCCGCGCGGTGGGCGCGGCACTTCCAGGGAGGGCAGCCTCGGCTGCTCTCTGACCACCCTTTCGCGACTCCCTAGGGCCGGCGGCCATGTCCCCGGCGCCGGCCCCCTTTTGCGCTCTCGGCGCAGCGACCGACCAGAGAAAAGGCCCTGCCATGACTGTCCATACTCCGATCGAGAAGACCGACCCCGCCGACGCTCGCGTCCGGCGCGAGCTTGCCGAACTCCTCCGTCCGCGCCGGCGAAGCCGCATTGCCTGGATCGCCGCCCTGCTGGTGATCGTCGTGGGGGCGTGGTGGGTGCTCCGCGATGGCGCGCCGCAGGCGGCCGCCGCCCCGCCGCCTGTGCTGACCGTGGCGACGCCGCTGTCGCGCGAGGTAACGCTATGGGATGATTATATCGGCCGCTTCGAGGCAATCCAGTCGGTCGAGGTGCGCCCGCGCGTCTCGGGCGCGATCACCGCGGTGCATTTCACCGACGGTCAGATCGTCCGCAAGGGCCAGCCGCTCTTCACCATCGACCCGCGTCCCTATCGCGCCGCACTCGCCGAGGCACGCGCCGCTGCCGAAAGCGCGCGCAGCGACCTGGCGCTCGCCAGGCTGGAACTCGAACGCGCCGGCCGGCTCGTCGATGTGGAGGCAGTGTCGGAAAGCGAGATCGACCGGCTGCGCGCCCGCGTCCGTGCAGCGTCGGCGGCGCTCGCCGGAGCCGAAGCGCGCATCGCCGCCCGCGCGCTCGACGTCGAATTCACCACCGTCCGCGCGCCGCAGAGCGGGCGCATCTCCGACCGGATGATCGACCCCGGAAACCTCGTGTCGGCGGGCGATGCCGGCGGAACCCTGCTCACCACGATCAACGCGCTCGACCCGATTTATTTCACCTTCCAGGGCTCTGAAGCGCTCTTCCTGAAGACCAAGCGCGACGGCACCGGCAAGGGTGCGGCGGTCGAGGTGCGGCTGCAGGACGAAGGCGAGTATCGCTGGAAGGGCCAGCTCGACTTCACCGACAACGGGCTCGACCCGCGCTCGGGGACGATCCGCGCCCGCGCGCGCTTCGCCAATCCGGAAATGTTCCTGACCCCCGGCATGTTCGGTAACATGCGACTGGCCACGGGTGAGACGACCCGCGCGTTGCTCGTTCCGGCTGCCGCGGTGCAGACCGATCAGGCGCGCAAGATCGTCTATGTCGTCGGCAAGGACGGCGTCGTCGCCGCAAGGCCGGTCGAGATCGGCCCCGAGGTCGACGGGCTTCGCGTGATCCGCTCCGGGCTCGCCGCGGCCGACCAGGTGGTGATCACCGGATACCAGTTCGCGCGGCCGGGCGAGAAGGCCTTCACCAAGGCAGGCCGTATCTCGGCCGAGCCCGAGAAGGCCGCCGCGTCGGCGCGCGAACCCCTGTCGGCGCAGGCGACTTTCGCGAAATGACCTTTCTCCCCCTCCCGCCAGCGGGAGGGGACGTTCGAATTCAATCACCAGAACGGGGGCTCTCCCATGCGCCTTTCGCGTTTCTTTATCGACCGGCCGATCTTTGCGGCGGTCCTCGCGGTGATCATCACCATCATCGGGGCGGTGGCCTATGTCGGTCTGCCCGTCTCGCAATATCCCGACATCATTCCCCCGACGGTGACGGTGACGGCAAGTTATCCCGGCGCTTCAGCTGAAACCGTCGCCGACACGGTGGCGGCACCGATCGAGCAGGAAATCAACGGCGTCGAAAACATGCTCTATATGAGCAGCCAGTCGACCGGAGACGGCGCCGTCACGATTACGGTGACCTTCAAGATCGGAACCGATCTCGACGCCGCGCAGGTGCTGGTGCAGAACCGCGTCGCCATCGCGACCCCGCGCCTGCCCGAAACCGTCCAGCGGCTGGGCGTGGTGACGCGCAAGACGTCGCCCGACTTCCTGATGGTGGTGAACCTCGTTTCGCCCGACAAGTCGCTCGATCGCGCCTATATTTCCAACTATGCGCTGACCCAGCTTCGCGACCGCCTCAGCCGCATCGACGGCGTCGGCGACGTGCGCCTGTTCGGCAATCGCGACTATTCGATGCGCGTATGGATCGACCCCGGCCGCGCGGCCGCGCTTGACCTGACCGCGGGCGAGATCGTCGCTGCGCTGCGCCGCGAAAACGTGCAGGTCGCCGCGGGCACGCTCGGCCAGCCGCCTTATGCGAACGGCAGCGATTTCCAATTGAATGTGGAAACGCAGGGCCGCCTGACCGACCCCAGCGACTTTGCCAACATCGTCATCCGCAGTGACGCCGACGGGCGGCAGGTGCGCGTGTCGGATGTCGCGCGCGTCGAGCTCGGCGCGTCGGATTACAACAGCAACACCTATCTGTCGGGCGATCCGACGGTGATCATGGCGGTCTTCCAGCGCCCCGGATCGAACGCGCTCGCCGCCGCGCAGGCGGTCGAGGCCGAGATGAAAACGGCGTCAAAGAGCTTCCCCAAGGGGCTCGAATATCGCGTCATCTATAATCCCACCGAATTCATCTCCCAGTCGATCGACGCGGTGATGGACACCTTGTTCGAAGCGGTGGTGCTCGTCGTGATCGTCATTCTGGTATTCCTCCAGAAATGGCGCGCGGCGATCATTCCGGTGCTTGCCATTCCCGTATCGCTGGTCGGCACTTTCACGGTGCTTGCGGCGTTCGGATACAGCCTCAACAATCTGTCGCTGTTCGGCATGGTGCTCGCGATCGGGATCGTCGTCGACGACGCGATCGTCGTGGTCGAGAATGTCGAGCGCAACCTCGAAAAGGGGATGAGCGCGCTGGAGGCCGCGCGAACGTCGATGGACGAGGTGTCGGCCGCGCTGGTGGCGATCGTGCTGGTGCTCTGCGCGGTGTTCGTGCCGACCCTGTTTCTCACCGGGCTGTCGGGCGCTTTCTATCAGCAGTTCGCGGTGACCATCTCGACCGCCACGATCATCTCGCTGATCCTCTCGCTCACCCTGTCGCCCGCGCTCGCCGCGATACTGCTGCGTCCGCATGCGGCCCCCACGAACGAAGGGCGCGGTATGCAGATGCTGCGCCGCGCCGGCGATGCCTTCAACCGCGCCTTCGAGCGGCTGGGCGGCGCCTATGCGGCGCTCACGGCGCGGCTCGTGCGCGCGCCGAAGAAGGTCATGGCGACCTATGCGGGGCTGATCGCGGCGACCGTCGCGCTGTTCTGGGCGACGCCCACGGGCTTCATCCCGGCGCAGGATCAGGGCTATTTCCTCGTCGTCGCCAAGCTTCCCTCCGGGGCGTCGGTCGAACGCACCGACGCCGTGCTGCAGAAGGTCGCGCAGCGCGTGCTGCCGGTCGAGGGCATATTGGGTTCGGTGATGCTAGCGGGCTTCGACGGCCCGTCGCAGACCCTCGCGCCCAATTCGGCGGCCGCCTATTTCCCTCTCAAATCCTTTGAGGAGCGCAAGAAGCTCGGCGTCAAGCTCGACGACATCATCAACGAGGCGCGCAAGCGCACCGCCGACATCACCGAAGCGCAAATCGTGATCATTCCCCCGCCACTGATCCAGGGGATCGGTTCGGCGGGCGGCTACCGGATGATCGTGCAGGATCGCGGCGGGCACGGCTATGCCCAACTGGCGAAGGAATCGAACAATCTGATCGGTAAGGCGAACCAGGCGCAAGGCCTTGCAAATGTCTTCACCTTCTTCGATCCGACCAATCCGCGCGTCTTCGCGGACATCGACCGGGCGAAGGCGAACGCTCTCGGCGTTCCGCCCGACCGCGTTTTCGAAGCGCTGCAGGTCTACCTGGGCTCGGCTTTCGTCAACGATTTCAACCTGCTCGGGCGCACCTACCGTGTGACCGCGCAGGCCGATGCGCCCTATCGCCAGACGGTCGCCGACATTGCCAACCTTCGTACCCGGTCCAACTCGGGGGCGATGGTGCCGATCGGGTCGGTCGCCAATTTCGAGGACCGCACCGGGCCGTACCGTGTCACGCGCTACAATCTCTTCCCTGCGGTCGAGGTCGATGGCGACACGGCACCGGGATCGTCCTCGGGCGCCTCGCTGACCACGATGGAGAAGCTGGCGAGCGAAACGCTGCCCGCGGGCTATGGCACCGAATGGACGGGCATCGCCTTCCAGCAGAAGGCGGCGGCGAACACAGCCGGCATCGTCTTCGCGCTCGCGGTGGTCTTCGTCTTCCTGGTGCTCGCGGCGCAGTATGAAAGCCTGACGCTGCCGCTGGCGATCATTCTGATCGTCCCGATGTGCCTGCTCGCGGCGATGGTGGGCGTCAATCTTCGCGGGATGGACAATAATGTCCTCACGCAGATCGGCCTCGTCGTCCTGATCGCGCTCGCGGCGAAGAACGCCATCCTGATCGTCGAATTCGCCCGCCAGGCCGAGGAACAGGACGGGCTGTCGCCGGTCGAGGCCGCCGTGCGAGCCGCGCGCGACCGCCTGCGCCCCATCCTTATGACGAGCTTTGCCTTCATCCTCGGCGCCGTGCCGCTGCTGATCGCGAGCGGCGCGGGGGCGGAGTTGCGTCAGGCGCTTGGCACCGCGGTATTCTTCGGGATGCTCGGCGTCACCGCGTTCGGCCTCATCTTCACCCCCACCTTCTACGTCGTTTGCCGCGCACTCGGCGAGTGGTTCGCGCACCGGCGGGGCGGGACGGGCGGCCACGGCGCGCTGGCGCCGGTTCCGGCGGAATAGGAGAAAAGACGATGATACTCCGCACCACCCTCACCGCCGCGTCGGTGCTGGCGCTCGCTGCCTGCGCGGTTGGCCCCGACTATAAGGCGCCGCAATCGGCGTCGACGCCTGCCGCGGCCGGCGCGTTCGTTGCGGCGGATAGCTCCGCCGTCAGTCTCGATCCGGTCGCGCCGGACTGGTGGCGTCTCTATGACGATCCCGTGCTCGACGGTCTCGTCGCCGATGCGCTGCAGGCCAATACCGACGTTCGCGTAGCCGTCGCCAACATCGCCAAGGCCCGCGCGGCGCTGCGCGGTGCGCGTAGCGACCGGCTGCCGCAGACCGGGATTTCGGCCGGCGCGGACTATGGCCGTCTGCCCGAAGGCCAGCGTGCGCCCGGCGCGTCCCGCGAAGACTGGACGGTCGATGCCGGGCTGAACGTCGCCTACGAGGTCGACCTGTTCGGCCGCGTTGCGCGCTCGGTCGAGGCGGCACGCGGCGACGTCGCGGCGGCGCAAGCCGATGCCGAGGCGGTACGCGTGATGGTCGTGTCGGACACGACGCTCGCCTATGCTGACGCGGCCTCGGGCGCGGCGAGGCTCGACGTCGCGCGCCATATCGTCGACCTGCTCGACCGGCAGGTGATGCTGACCGGGCGGCGCAAGGAGGCGGGGCTCGCGACCGGGCTCGACCTCGCGCGGATCACGACGCTGCGCGATCAGCGCGCCGCCGATATTCCCGCGCTCGAAGCCGAGCGGCAGGCGGCGCTCTTCCGCCTCGCGACGCTCACCGGCCGCGCGCCTGCGGAGCTCCCTGCCATTGCGGCCGACCGCAACATCAGCCTCGAAATCACCGATCCCATCCCGGTCGGTGACGGGGCGGCGCTTCTGAAGCGTCGCCCCGACATTCGCGCCGCCGAACGCCGCCTTGCCGCCGACACGGCGCGGATCGGAGTTGCGACCGCCGACCTTTATCCGCACATCACGCTGGGCGGATCGGTCGGGTCGACGGGGACGGGTCTCGGCGACATTTTCGGTGGCGGGCCGCTGCGCTGGCTGCTGGGGCCGCTCATTAACTGGGCTTTCCCCAATCAGGAGCCCGCGCGGGCGCGGATCGCGGCGGCCGAGGCCGAAACGCAGGCGTCGCTCGCACGCTTCGACGGCACGGTGCTGCGCGCGCTCGAGGAAACCGAAACCGCGCTTTCGGGCTATGCGCGCGCGCTCGAACAGCGGCAGGCGCTTCGCGCCGCGCGCGAGCAGGCGGCAAAGGCGGCGCGGATCGTGCGCGCCCAGCGCGAGGAAGGCGCCGCGGACTCGCTGGCCTGGCTCGATGCCGAACGCACCGCGGCGGAGGCCGAAGCGGCGCTCGCGGCGCAGGATGCGGCGATTTCGCGCCGGCAGATCGCGCTGTTCCGGGCGCTGGCGGGCGGCTGGTCCTAGGAAGTGCGTTCGCTGGCCGGAACCAGCGGCGTCACCCGCGTCATCGCGGCGGCGGCCATGAGCAGCGTTGCCGCCGCGAAGGCCATCGTCCAGATCGGCTCGTCCGGGAAGAAGGCCTTCATCAGCTGCCCCATCACTGTCGCCACGAGCAACTGCGGGACGACGATGAAGACATTGAACAATCCCATATAGGTGCCAAGCTTCGCCTGCGGCAGGTTGGACGCGAGGATAGCATAAGGCATGGCGAGCACCGAGGCCCAGAAAATGCCGATGAACAGCTCGCTGAGGATGAGCTCGGCCGGGTCGCGCAGGACGAGAAAACTCGCATAGCCAGCGGCGCCGCACAGCAGGGCGATGATATGGGTACGCGCCGCGCCGATCCGCGCCGCGAGCCAAGGCAGTAGTGTCAGCGCCGCGACCGCTGCCACGCCGTTGTAGATCGCGAACAGCTCGCCGACCCAATTGGCGCCGTCCTGATAGGCGGCCGAAGCGGGATCGGTAGCGTGGAAATGATATTGGGTGACGATTGGCGTCGTGTTGATCCACATGATGAAGAGCGCCGACCAGCTGAAGAACTGGACGAGCGCGAGACGCTTCATCAGGGGCGGCATCCCAGCGAAATCGCCGACGATGCTCGACAACATATTCGCCGTATTGCCGCGGCGCGCGAGCGCGATCGCGATCATCGCGGCGAGGCCGTAACCCGCGAGCAACGCGCCGAGCAGCAGAATTTCGCGGAGCAGCGCAAAACGCGTCTGGACGAAGGCGACGAGGATGCCGCTGGCGATCCACGCGAGGCTCGCACCATAGCCGCGCGAGGCGAGCGCACGCTTCGCGGGCGCCGCTGCTTCGGCGCGCGCGGCCTCGAACGCCGTCATCTGTTCAGGGCTGTATTCGCTGGTGGTGGCGACGGTCCACAGCACCGCGAGGAAGAGCGCAATCCCGCCGAACCAGAACGCGTAGCGTACCGTGTCGGGAATCTGCCCCGGCGGCGCTACATTGGCGACTCCCATCGCTTCCATCAGCGCGGGAAACAGCGATCCGACGACCGCGCCCGCGCCGATGAACGCGGTCTGCACGGCATAGCCGGCGCTGTGCTGGTCCTTGCGCAGCATGTCGCCGACGAAGGCTCGGAAAGGCTCCATCGAGATATTGAGCGAGGCGTCGAGCAGCCACAGCATCACCGCCGCGAACCAGATCGCGGGGCTTTGGGGCATTACGAACAGCGCCATCGCGGCGAGGATGGCGCCGGCGAGAAAATAGGGGCGCCGGCGGCCAAGGCGGCCGAGCCAGGTGCGGTCGCTCATATGGCCGATCACCGGTTGGACCAGCAGCCCGGTGAGCGGCGCCGCGACCCACAGCCCGGGCAGTTTCTCGATATCCTCCCCCAGCGACTGGAAGATGCGGCTCATATTGGCGTTCTGCAGCGCAAAGCCGATCTGGATACCGAAAAAGCCGAAGCTGATGTTCCACAGGCCGGCAAGGCTCTGCCGCGGCTTGTCCATTGCCTCTCCCTCTTTCTGGCCGCCGATGCGGCTCGCGTTCGGGCGGACTCTGCCGTGCGGCGCGGAAGGGGGCAAGCGGGGCGGGGTGGGTATACGAATGCGCTTGCCTCGCCCTCCCCTTCAGGGGAGGGGCTATCAGTCAAATTGCCGTGCTCTGCCGCCTGATCAGCCGCGCGGGGAGCATGGTGCGGTCGGCCGCCTTGCCGTCGATGCGGCGGAGCAATGCGTCGACGAGCAGTTCGCCCGCGCCCTTCATGTCCTGCATCAGGGTGGTCAGCGTCGGCGAGGTCTGGCTGGCCGCGGGAATGTCGTCGAAGCCGATCAGCGCAACATCCTGCGGGCAGCCCAGCCCAGCTTCGGCGAGCGCGCGCATCGCGCCGATCGCGATCAGGTCGCTACCTGCGAAGATGGCGTCGAATGCCTTGCCACGCGCGAGCAGCGCCTTGGCGGCGGCGTAGCCCGAATCCTCGGACGAAACCGCGTCCTGCTTAAGCGTGGGGTCCGCCGTGAGGCCTGCCGCGGTCAGTGCGCGACAGAGACCGGTGTAGCGGTCCTGAAATTCGGGTGCATGATCCGACGCATCGCCGAGAAAGGCGATACGCCGCCGCCCGATCTCGACCAGATGTTCGCCTGCCAGCTCACCCGCGCCGAGATTGTCCGACCCGACGGTCAGCCCGATACTGTCGTCCGACACTGACCCCCAGCGAACGAACTTGGTCCCCATTTCGACGAGATGCTCAAGCTTCGTGCGGTAGAGCTGATAGTCGCCATAGCCGAGGAGGATGATGCCGTCCGACCGGTGGCTGTCCTGATAGGTGACGTGCCAGTCGTTATGCATCTGTTGGAAACTGATGAGCAGGTCATAGCCTCTCAGCGCGCATTGGCGGGTGATCGACCCCAGCATCGACAGGAAGAAGGGGTTGATCATCGAATCGTCGGGGTTTGGGTCCTCGAAGAAGAGCAGGGCGAGCGTATGGGTGCGCTGCGAGCGCAGGCTCGACGCGTTTTTGTCGACGGTATAGTTGAGCTCGCGCGCGATGCGCTCGATGTTCGCACGGGTCGCGGCGCTCACCGACTTGCTGCCGCGCAGCGCGCGCGACACGGTCGGCTGCGACACGCCCGCCAGATAGGCGATGTCGAACGACGTCGGCTTGGACGAGGGCGGCCTCCCCATGTTCCTCTCCTGCCTCGCAGCCTTTCCCAAGGCGGCGCGCGCCGGAATCTAGCGGGTGGCCGGCGCCGCGCAAGGCTTCGCATCGGGACCTTTGAGGCGCGAAGCAGGCTGTGACATTTTGGTACCAGGCACCGCGGCCGCATAATATGCGTATACGTATACCCTATGGCCGCCGCTCCCGATTGGTTTCAATTGCAGGGTGAAGACGGGAACACCCGCGTGTCGGAGAGGAGCCTGGCGGACGGAGCGCCGTCCCTTAGGCCGATGCGTGGCAAGACTGCCCGTCCGAGCCAGGGGAGCCTTTTCATGACCATGTCGACCACATTCCGTCGCGGTGCTAGCGCGATCGCGCTCGGCCTTGCCTTGATCGCTATCGTGCCGGACAGCGCGATGGCGCAGAACGCAGGAGCCACGCCCCGCGACGACGCTGCGGCCGCCGTCGAGGGGGAAATCGTCGTCACCGGCATTCGCGGCGCAATCAACAATTCGGTCCAGGCGAAGAAGGAAAATACGTCGATCGTCGAGGTCGTCTCCGCCGAAGACATCGGCAAGCTACCGGACCTGTCGATTGCCGAATCGCTGTCGCGCCTTCCCGGCCTTGCAACGCAGCGGCTCGACGGCCGCGCCAACGTCGTGTCGATCCGCGGTCTGGCGCCCGATTTCACCACCACATTGCTCAACGGCCGCGAACAGGTGTCGGCGAGCAACAATCGCGGGGTCGAACTCGACCAATATCCCTCGGAGCTTCTGAACGGCGCCATCGTCTACAAGACCCCCGACGCCTCGCTGATCGGGCAGGCGCTCGGCGGCACGATCGACATGCGGACGGTGCGCCCCCTTGCCTATGGGAAGCGCGCGATCGCGGTCGGCGCACGCTTCGAGATCAACGACCTCGGCGAGCTCAACCCCGACATCTCGGACAAGGGCTATCGCGCCAATATCTCCTATATCGACCAGAATGCCGACGGGACGCTCGGCTGGGCGATCGGCTACGCCCGCATGCAATCGCCGACCGCCGAGGAGCGATTCAACGCCTGGGGCTATCCCGAGGTGAGCGACGGCACCAACACCGCGTTCCTGATCGGCGGCGCCAAGCCATATGTGAAATCGAACGAGTTGAAGCGCGACGGTGTGATGGCCGTGCTCGAATGGGAGCCGAGCGATAAGGTCCATACGACGCTGGACGGCTATTGGTCGAAGTTCAAGGACGTGCAGCGTCTGCGCGGTATCGAATTGCCGCTGGCCTGGGGCAATTCGACGCTGCTGCCCGGCTTCACCATCGAAAACGGGCTGGTAACGCGGGGCACCTGGTCGGGAACCGAGGCAGTGATGCGCAACGACGTCGTCCACCGCGATTCGACGATCATTGCGGGCGGCTGGAACACCCAGTTCAAGCCCAATGAAAAGCTGACGCTCGAACTCGATCTCGGCTATTCGCGGCTCAGGAAGACCGAGGAGAATCTGGAGATCTATCTCGGTACCGGGCGCGGCGCGGGCGTGGGCGCGCGCGAGACGGCGCTGGGATTCGAGATGCGGCCGAAGGGCGGGATCATCCTCGACCCCTCGCTCGACTATGCCGACCCCAATCTGTTCGTGATCACCGACCCGCAGGGCTGGAACAGCTGCGGCGGCGCGGTGCCCAACTGTCAGGACGGCTTCGTCAACACGCCGAAGATCCGCGACGAGCTCAAGTCGCTGCGCCTGCAGGCGACGCAGGAGCTGGGCGGCGTGTTCAGCAGCCTGCGCGTCGGCGCCAATTATTCGGACCGCGAGAAGAGCCTCGACGACCGCGGCTTCGTGCTGACCAGCACCGACTACCCTGCCGACACCCCGGTGCCTTCGGACTATCTGTTCGACCCGGTCTCGCTCGACTTCATCGGCATTCCCGGCATGGTGGCGTTCGACAGCTGGCGCTATTACAACGACGGCAACTATACGCTGACCGACGAGGCCGGTTGGACCCCCGGGCGCATCTTCAACGACTACAAGGTTCGCGAAAAGGTGCTGACGGGCTTCGTCCAGGCCAATTTCGACGCCGACGCCGGCGGCACGCCGGTTCGGGGCAACGTCGGGGTGCAGATCGTCCACACCGACCAGTCGGCCTCCAGCTTCTATGCCCAGGTCGTGAACGGACAGACCCAGTCGACTCCCGTCACCGACGGCGTCAAATATACCGAGATTCTCCCCAGCCTGAATCTGACGGTCGAGTTTGCCGACAACAGCTTCCTGCGCTTCGGTGCGGCGCGCATGCTGGCGCGGGCGCGGATGGATCAGCTGAAGCCCGGCGGCGGCGTCAATTTCGACGCGTCGAAGCGCAACAACACCGACATCAACGCCTCCCCCTGGTCGCTCGACCTCGGCAACGCGAAGCTGCGGCCGCTGATGGCTGAAGCTGTCGATGTCGCGGTCGAGAAATATTTCGGACAGGGCGCCTATGTTTCGCTGGGCGGATTCTACAAATATCTCGAAAACTACATCTATCGCCAGAGCGACGCGTTCGATTTCACCGGCTTTGAAATTCCCGACGGCGGAACGGTCGCCACCTATCAAGGCATCGCGAACCAGTGGCGGAACGGGAACGGCGGCCACCTGTATGGCGCCGAAGCCTCGCTCTCGCTGCCCTTCGCGACCTTCACCCGCGCGCTCGACGGCTTCGGCGTGCTCGCCAGCGGCTCCTATACGAAGAGCCGCGTCCGCGAAGGCGGAGCCGCGCCGATCGCCATGCCGGGCCTGTCGCGCTGGGTCGTCAACGGAACCGCCTATTTCGAAAAGGCCGGGTTCCAGGCGCGAGTGTCGGGCCGCTATCGCTCCAAATTCCTCGCGGAGGTTTCGGGGCTGAGCCTCGTTCGCGACAAGGTGATGGCGAAGAGCGAATTCGTGGTCGACGCGCAGATCGGCTATACGTTCCAAAGCGGCACACTCGAAGGACTGGGCATCCTGCTCCAGGCATCGAACCTGACGAATGAGCCGTTCGTCACCTATTACAACAACGACCCCCGTCAGATCCGCGACTATCAGAATTACGGCCGCAACTTCATGGCGGGCATCACCTACAGGTTCTGAGTTGAACGGCGGGCCGGACGATATGTCCGGCCCGCCCGTTGCGGGGCGAGCGGTTCCCGGACGGCACGCACGAGAGGGAAGGGGAAGAGTGGGCGACAGTCGCATCACGAAGGTAGTGATCGTCGGCGGCGGAACGGCAGGCTGGATGGCGGCCGCGGCGCTGTCCCGCACGATGGACGGCCTGTCGATCCGGCTGGTCGAGAGCGAGGAGATCGGCACCGTGGGGGTGGGCGAGGCGACGATTCCGTCGATCCGCCTGTTCAACGCGCTGGTCGGCATCGACGAAAATGATTTCATCCGCGAGACCCGCGGATCGTTCAAACTGGGGATCGAGTTTCAGAACTGGGGGCGCATCGGCGATGTCTATATGCACGCCTTCGGGCAGATCGGGCGCAGCCTCGGCATGCTGCCGTTCCAACAATATTGGCTGCGCGGCCGCGCAGAGGGCATCGCGGGTCGCTTCGGCACCTATTCGCTGAACGAGACGGCGGCGCTTCAGAACCGTTTTGCTCGGCTTCCCCATATCCCGAACACCGGCCTCGAGGGCATCGCCTATGCCTTTCACTTCGACGCGGCGCTCTATGCGGCCTATCTGCGCCGGATCGCCGAAGCTGCCGGGGTGGATCGCACGGAAGGCAAGGTCGCCGAGGTCCGGCAGAACGGCGAGAGCGGCCATGTCGAAGCGGTCGTCCTCGAAGACGGAACCGCGATCGACGGCGAGCTTTTCATCGACTGCTCGGGCTTTCGCGCGCTGCTGGTCGGGGACGCTCTCCAAACCGGCTTTGAGGACTGGACGCATTGGCTTCCCTGCGACCGCGCGATTGCGGTGCCCAGCGAAAATGCTGGCCCAGCGCGGCCCTATACACAGGCAATCGCGCACCAGAGCGGCTGGCAATGGCGCATCCCGCTCCAGCACCGCACGGGAAACGGCCACGTCTTTTGCAGCGACTTCATCAGCGAGGACGAGGCGGCCGCGGTGCTGCTCGCCAACATCGAAGGCCGGCCGCTCGCCGAACCGCGGACGCTGCGTTTCCGGACGGGAATGCGCAGCCGGGCCTGGAGCGGCAATGTCGTCGCGCTGGGCCTTGCCTCGGGCTTCCTCGAACCCCTCGAATCGACGAGCATCCATCTGATCCAGAACGGTATCGCCCGTCTGCTCGCGCATTTTCCGGGCCGCGATTTCGACGGTGCCAATGTTGACGCCTACAACCGGCGGGTTCGCTTCGATTATGAGCGCATCCGCGACTTCATCATCCTCCATTATCATGCCAATCAGCGCACCGATTCCGCGTTCTGGGCGCGGTGCCGCGAGATGGCGATCCCCGAGACGCTGACGCTCAAGATCGATCTGTTTCGAAGCCAGGGACAGATCGTTCGCGAGGCCGACGAACTGTTCGTGGAGATCGGCTGGTTCCAGGTGCTCACCGGGCAGAATGTCGCACCGCGCGCCTATCACCCGATGGCTGATCAACTGAGCCGCGACGAGCTGTCGGGCTTTTTCGGGGATATCGAAACGATCGTGGCAGGCACCGCGTCGCGCCTTCCCACGCATGACGATTTCATCGCGCAGCATTGCGCGGCAGGAGTGCCCGCATGAGCCTTCTTACATCGCTCGTGGCGCTGAGCATGGCGGGCGCCACGCCCGCCGCCGCGCCTGCAGAAGATTATCGCCAGCGGCGGCCGGAAGACGAAATCATCTATTTCCTGCTGCCAGACCGGTTTGAAAATGGCGACCCGTCGAACGACCGGGGTGGACTCGAGGGTGACCGGCTGACGACCGGTTACGACCCGGCCGGCAAGGGCTTTTTCCACGGCGGCGACCTCAAGGGCGTGACCCGCCGGCTCGACTATATCCAGTCGCTCGGCGCGACGGCGATCTGGCTGTCGCCGGTGTTCCAGAACAAGGTGGTGCAGGGGCCGAAGGGGCAGGAGAGCGCAGGCTATCACGGCTATTGGGTGACCGATTTCACCCGGGTCGACCCGCATTTGGGCACGAATGCCGATTTCAAGGCGCTGGTCGATGCCGCGCATGCGCGCGGGATGAAGGTCTATATGGACATTCTCATCAACCACACCGCCGACGTGATCGAGATGGCCGAATGCGAAGGCTATGACTGCCCCTACCGCAGCCGTGCTGACTTTCCCTATTCGCGCCGAGCCGCCGACGGGGCCCCGATCAACCACGGCTTCGCCGGCGATGCGGTTCCCTCGGCAGAGAATTTCGGCCGGCTAACCGACCCCAACTTCGCCTATACGGTCAAGATCGATCCGCGCGAAAAGGACATCAAGGTCCCCGCGTGGCTCAACGACCCCATCTATTATCACAATCGCGGCAATTCGACCTTTACCGGCGAAAGCGCGACGATGGGCGATTTCGTGGGACTCGACGATCTGATGACCGAAAATCCCCGTGTCGTTCAGGGGTTCATCGACATCTATGGCGAGTGGATCGACAAATTTAAGATCGACGGGTTTCGCATCGACACCGCCAAGCATGTGAACCCGGAGTTCTGGCGGGTCTTCGCGCCCGCGATGCTCGAACGCGCAGCGAAGAACGGTATCCCTCATTTCCATATCTTCGGCGAATATGCGACGGGCGATATGGATCCGACCATCACGGCGCAGGGCACGCGTTTCGCAGGACTGCCCGCTAGCCTCGACTTCCCTTTCTTCGCGGCGGTCCGCGATGTGGTGGGGGGGGAGAAGGCGCCAGATTTGCTGGAGAAGCTGTTCTCCGCGGATCCGCTCTATGGCGACGACGCCGTGGCGCTTCAGCTTCCCACCTTTACCGGCAACCATGATTTCGGCCGCTTTGCACATTTTGCGCGCAGGTCTTTTCCAGATGCAGGCGACGCGGAATTGTTGCGCCGCGTCGAACTTGCCCATGCGATGCTGCTTGGGCTGCGCGGCGTGCCGGTGCTCTATTCGGGCGATGAACAGGGCTTCTCCGGCGACGGCGGCGATCAGGACGCGCGCGAGGACATGTTCGCATCGAAGGTCGCGGTCTATAACGACAATGATCTGATCGGCACCGATGCGACGACTGCCGAGAGCAATTTCGACCCCCACCATCCCCTGTACCGCGCCATCGCACGTCTGGCGAAACTGAGGCAGGACCATATCGCGCTGCGCCGTGGCCGGCAGATTATCCGCAGCTATGCCGAGAAGCCGGGACTGTTTGCGGTGTCGCGCATCGATGCGGTGTCGGGACAGGAGATTCTGCTTGTCTTCAACACGTCGAGCGCGCCGCTGAGCGCCAACGTTGCCGTCGATCCGGCCAAGAACAGCTACTCGGCGCTCCGCGGCGAATGCCCGGCCGCGGCCGCTGCGCCAGGGCAGCTCGCCATCACCCTCCCGCCGCTCGGATACATGATCTGCGAAACCCGATGAACGAACTCTCTCCCCTCCCATCCTCCACCCAGAAATCGCAGCCTTTGTGGTGGAAGGGCGCGGTCATCTATCAGGTCTATCCGCGCAGCTATGCCGATTCGAACGGCGACGGCGTCGGGGATCTCGCGGGGATCACGGCGCGGCTCGACTATATCGCCTCGCTTGGGGTCGATGCGATCTGGCTCTCGCCATTCTATCCCTCGCCGATGGACGATTTCGGATATGACATCGCTGACTATTGCGATGTCGACCCGATCTTCGGCACCCTCGCAGACTTCGACGGGCTCGTCTCCCGCGCGCATAGCCTGGGGCTAAAGGTAACCACCGACCTTGTCTTTGCGCACACGTCGGACCGGCACATCTGGTTCGCCGAGAGTCGGGAAAGCAGGGACAACGCCAAGGCTGACTGGTATGTCTGGGCTGATGCCAAGGCCGACGGATCGCCTCCGACCAACTGGCAGTCGGTGTTCGGCGGTCCAGCATGGACGTGGGATGCGCGCCGCGGCCAATATTATCTGCATAACTTTCTTGGTTCGCAGCCGCAGCTCAACGTCCACAATCGCGACGTGCAGGACGCGCTGCTTGATGTCGTGCGATTCTGGCTTGAGCGCGGCGTGGACGGGTTTCGGATCGACGCGATAAATTTCGCGATGCACGACCCCCAGCTGCGGGACAATCCGCCCGCGCCGCCGTCGAACAAGCGGCGCACTCGGCCGTTCGATTTTCAGCAGAAGATCTACAACCAGTCGCACCCCGACATACCGCTGTTCCTCGAACGCATCCGAGCGCTGACAGACGAATTTGAGGGCCGCTTCACCGTCGCCGAAGTCGGCGGTGACGATGCGGCGCGCGAGATGAAGCTGTTCACCGCGGGCGACCGGCGGCTGAACAGCGCCTATGGTTTCGATTTCCTCTATGCTGATCGCCTGACACCGCAGTTGGTGCGCGAAGCGGCGGAGGGATGGCCCGACGCCCCGGGAGTCGGCTGGCCGAGCTGGGCGTTCGAGAATCACGACGCGCCACGCGCGCTGTCGCGCTGGACGCCCGAGGGCGTCGATCCCGCGGCCTATGCGCGGATGAAGATGGCGCTGCTCTGCGCGCTGCGCGGCAACGTCATTCTTTATAATGGCGAAGAACTGGGGCTGGGGCAGGTCGAAATCCCCTTTGAACTCGTCAAGGATCCAGAGGCGCGCAAGAATTGGCCGCTGACCCTGTCGCGCGATGGCGCCCGCACTCCGATGCCCTGGTCGGCGGAGGCGATGCACGCGGGTTTTTCCAACGTCGACCCCTGGCTGCCGTTGGGGGCAGATCATGCCGCGCTCGCGGTCGACCGGCAGGAAGCCGACCCCACCTCGATGCTCGCGCTGACCCGCCGCCTCGTTGCGCTGCGTGCCGCGCATCCGGCGCTGCGCTGCGGACGCAATGCGCATTGGATTGCCGAGGGCGAACTGCTGGCGTTCGATCGCGTCGCCGACAGGGAGACGATCCGCTGTCTCTTCAACCTCGGCGGCGCTACGATCGACATTGCTGCGCTGGCTGCGGCCGGCACACCGCTTGTGGCGCTGAACGGCGCCAGCCCCGCCCTGCTGCCACCTTGCGGCGCGCTCTGGCTCAAGATGGAAGGATGATTTCGATGTTCCGCCCTGTACCTCCCGCGATTCTGATGTCCTTCGCGCTTCTGGCCGCCGCTCCCGCGCTCGCGCAGGACGCACGAGAGCAGCAGACGCTCACCTCGCCCGACGGCAGCATCGTCCTGACAGTGTCGACCGACAATGACGCCCGCCCGACCTGGTCGCTTTCGCGCAAGGGTAAGCTGTTGATCGCGCCGTCGAAACTCGGCTTTCTCTTGACCGACGGGGTTGGGCTCCAGCGCGGTTTCGCGATCGAAGGCGCGGAGCGCGCGAGCGGGGACGATACATGGGAGCAGCCGTGGGGCGAACGGCGATATGTTCGCGACAACTATAATGAGCTGCTCGTTCGCTTTCGCCAGGATGAAAGCTGGGGCGGGCATGCCATGAACCTGCGCTTTCGCCTGTTCGATAACGGCATCGGTTTTCGCTACGAACTGCCCGCGCAGGCGGGGTTAAAGACGGTGAGGATCGCCGACGAGATCACCGAATTCGACATCGCGCCCGCGGGCACCGCCTGGTGGATCGCGGGGGGCGAGTGGAACCGCTACGAGCAGATGTATCAAAAGACGCCGATCGATGCGGTCGCGACCGCGCATACGCCGCTGACGATGCGTCTCGAAGACGGCACGCACCTGGCGTTTCACGAGGCCGCGCTGGTCGATTATTCGGGGATGTGGCTGAAGCGCATCGAGGGACGCAAGTTTCGCGCGACCCTCGCGCCCTCGTCGCGCGGGCCGCGCGTCGTGCGCGACCTTCCCTTTCATACGCCATGGCGGACCCTCCGCATTGCTGGCGATGCGGCGGGGCTGGTCGAGAATGACCTCGAGCTCAACCTCAACGAACCGAACAGGCTGGGCGACATCAGCTGGTTCAAGCCGATGAAATATATCGGCATCTGGTGGGGAATGATTCGTGGGCCCTGGAGCTGGGCCGAGGGGCCGAACCACGGCGCGACGACCGAGCGGACCAAGCAATATATCGATTTCGCGGCGAAGAACGGTTTTGGGGGCGTGCTCGTCGAGGGGTGGAACAAGGGCTGGAACAGCAATTGGTTCGGTCACGGCGAAGCATATCGTTTCACCGAGCCCACTCCCGATTTCGACCTCAAGGCGGTTACAGATTATGCGCGCAAAAAAGGCGTGACGCTGATCGGTCACCATGAGACCGGCGGTAATATCGTGAACTACGAAGCGCAGCTTGACGATGCGATGGCACTTTACGGCAAGCTTGGGGTTGCGGCGGTGAAGACCGGCTATGTCGCGGATGCGGGCGGGATCATCGCGCCGGGGGTCGCGCCCGGGACGTTCGCGATGGAGTGGCACGACGGGCAGCGCCAGGTCGAGCACCATCTGAAAGTCGTCGAAGTTGCCGCAAAGCATCATATTGCGGTCAACCCCCACGAGCCGGTGAAGGACACGGGACTGCGCCGTACCTACCCGAATTGGGTTTCGCGCGAGGGGGCGCGGGGGATGGAATATAATGCGTGGAGCGATTTCGGAAGCGGTCCAGACCATGAACCGACGCTGGTCTATACGCGCATGTTGTCGGGCCCGATGGATTACACCCCCGGCGTTCTGAGCCTCGAAGGGTCAGGCAAGGCGCCTTTCGCATCGACGCTCGCCAAGCAGCTCGGCCTCTATCTCGCCATTTATTCGCCAATCCAGATGGCAGCCGATTTCATCGAAAATCTGGAAGCGCACCCGCGCGAGCTCGAGTTCATCAAGGCGGTGCCCGCCGACTGGGCGGAAAGCCACCTGATCGCGGGTGAAGTTGGCGACTATGCGATCTTTGCGCGCAAGGACCGGAACAGCGCCGACTGGTATGTCGGCGGGGTCAACGACGCGACCGAGCGGACGCTGGCCTTGCGCCTTGATTTCCTAGATCCAGGCAAAGGCTATACCGCGACGGTGTGGAAGGACGGTGCGGGCGCGACCTATCTGACCGAGGCGCGGCACAATATCGCCTATGAAACGATCGAAGTGAAGAAGGGCGATACCTACAATCTATGGCTTGCTCCCGGCGGCGGGGCGGCGATCCGCTTGAAGCCGATACGATAAGCGTGCCCCGAAGAGCCCGGAAACCCCATCGTTTACGCGGCCTTTACCACTCCTGAGGCATGACATTGTCCGATGTTTGCCACTGGGGATGATTGATGGACAGCATGCGCGGGTTGCTTTCGGGCAGCTACGGCCACGATGACGGCGGCATCGACGCTCCCCCGGCGGTCGGCGTCGACGAACGGCGGATGCAGGTCCGGGCCTATAATTACTGGGCCTCGCTGCTCGCCGATCGCGCCTATCCCTCGGTGGAGGATCTCGACCTCGACCGCGCGGGCGACTTCGGCCCGCACTCGGTGCTGCTCGACTTCACCGCGGGAATCGAGAACCCGGCCATAGCCTTCCTCGGAGACCGCCTGCGCGCCGAGTCTCAGATCGACCCGGATGTTCAGTATATCAGTCAGATACCGGGGCGCTCGCTGCTGTCACGGCTGACCGACCATTATCTCCAGATCATCGCGAACCGCACGCCGATCGGCTTCGAGGCCGAGTTCGTGAACGACCGCGCCGTGACGATCATGTACCGCGGTATCCTCCTGCCCTTCTCGTCCGATGACGATACGATCGACTTCATTCTGGGGGTCATCAACTGGAAGGAAGCGGTGCCCGCCGACGAGGAGGAGGAGCTCCAGCTGTCGGTCGATCAGGCGATGCGCAGTGCCGCACCGCTCACCGCGCCGATGCCGCTGTGGGCCGACGGCCCCGACTCGGGGCATATCGTCTCCGATGCGACTCCGGGCTTTGCGGCGTTCGACCAGCTCGAAGAGCTTGATCCGGCAGACGCCGCGCCGTCCGCTCCGGACGAAGATGCAGACCTCGCCGATTGGCTCGCCGCCGCGCGCGAGACCGCCGAAAGGGCCATCGCCGCCGACAGCCGCAGCCGCAGCGCGCTTTATCAGGCCGTCGGCAAGGCGTGGGACTTCGCGCTGGTTGCCGAAACGCAGCCCGAGGCGTTCGCCGAGCTGCTCGAGGACGCAGGGCTGAGCGCGCAGGCACGCGCGCCGATGACCCCGGTGGTCAAGCTCGTCTTCGGCGCTCATTACGACAAGACGCGGGTCGCAGAATATGCGTGCGTGCTCGGTCACGCGCGCGCGGAAGGAGTCGGGCGCGGAGAGCTCGCCGCCTATCTCGATCGCTATCCGGGCGGCCTCAAGGGCGTGGTCAAGGACGTGCGGGCGCGCCGCAGGCCCGCCGCGCGCGAGGACGCGGCAGGCACGACACTCGATGCGCTGCGCCGCGCGCATCCAGCGGTGATCCTGGAGCATGACGCAGGCGATGCCGAATTCGTCGTGCTGATCGCGCGTACGATGCCGGGCGGGCATATTGGCATTGTGGCCAAGGCCGCCGAAGATGCGGCGCTGGTCGCTCGGCTGGCGAAGAAGGCGATTGCAATCGGTCCCGGCGTTTGACGCATCTTCGCTGCAGCGCAACAGAAAATCCGAAATTTGAAATATTTTTACGCGAAACGCCGCGCGGCTCTTGAGCCCCGCGGGCGGCGGGCGCATATGGGCCGGAGCGAACGGCCCGCCGATCGTCGGTGACAGGCCCGCTTTTTTTGGTTCGGGATGCTGCACCCTATGCCTAGTCAACCGGAATCGGACGCTTCCTCCGCCTCCGTCCCCGCTGTTCCCAGAAAAATCCAGTCGGCTTACCTTGCTGCCCTGCGCGGCAGCGCCCTTCCCGGCGAGGGCGACGACATGGACGAAGCGGCGCTTGCCGACGCGAGCCGGTTCATCGCCGCCGCGGCACTCGATCGCCCCCCCGGCGCCCCCGTCCTCTCGCTCGAACCCATGGCCGCCGACGGGACCGACCGGCGGATGCGTCTTGCCATCGTCAATGACGACATGCCCTTCCTCGTCGATTCGACCTCGCAGGTCGCCGCGGCGCAGGGGCTGGTCGTGCACCGCATCCTGCACCCGGTCGTTTCGGCAACCCGTGATGCCAAGGGCCACCTCACCGATGCGGGCGCGCCGGAGCAAGGCACGCAGAACCGCGAATCGGTCATCTATATGGAACTGGAGCGCGGCGACGCGCGCGCACGTCGCCGTCTGCTCGATGCGATCGAGGCCGCGCTTGCCGACGTGCGCGCTGCGGTTTCCGACTGGAAGGCGATGCGCGCGGCCATGCTCGCCGACGCCGCGATGCGTACTGACGGCGAGGGTGCTGAACTGCTGCGCTGGTTCGAAGGCGGCGCCATGACGCAGCTCGGACACGAATGGCGTGGCCGCGACGGCGCGGCGGACGAGCCGCTCGGCATTTGCGCATCGAGCCAAGGCCAACTGCTCTCGCCCGAAGCCCTCGCGGCTGCGTTTGCGTGGTTCGACGGTGGCGGGTCGAGCCCGCTGCTCATCAAGTCGAACCGGCTCTCGGCGGTGCACCGCCGTGTTCTGCTCGACCTCGTCATCATTCCTGAACTCAAGGGCCGAACGGCCGAGCGGCTGTCGATCCACGCCGGGCTGTGGACCAGCCAGGCACTGTCGATGCCACCCGCGAAAGTCCCGGTACTTCGCGCGCAGCTGTCGGCGCTGATGACGAAATTCGGCTTCGATCCCGCAGGCCACGCGGGCAAGGCTCTCGCACACGCCCTGACCGCGCTGCCCCACGACCTGCTGATTGCCTTCGATGCGGCTTCGCTCGAGAGACTTGCGCTCACCTCCATGTCGATTACCGACCGGCCCCGGCCGAAGCTGGTCACGGTGCGCAGCGCGCTCGGCCGACACTTGTTTGTCTTTGTCTGGCTGCCGCGCGACGAGGTATCGACCGGCCGCCGACTGGCGATCGAGGGCATGCTGGCGCGCGAAGCCCGGGCGGGTGTCATCGGTTGGACGATGGTGCTCGAGGACGGCGGCGCCGCGCTGCTCCGTTATACGCTCGACCTTCGCAGCGGCGGTGTCATCCCCGACGAAGAGGCACTTGGCACCATGCTTGAACAGATGGTGCGCGGGTGGCAGCCCGAGGTCGAGGCGGCGCTGGCCAGGCGCGGCGACGCCGGCCGGGCTGCGGCGCTCGCCGCGCGCTTTGCGCCGCTCTTCCCCCCCAATTATCGCAATCTCTATGATCCTGAAGAGGCCGCACGCGACATATTGCGGCTGCGCGACCTCGATGCTGCGCATCCGCGCGGGGTGCGCCTTGCACTCAAGAGCCTCGACGGCGACGACCGGCTGCGCCTCAAGGTCTACAGCCTCGCGGGGGCGCTTGCGCTTTCCGACGTGGTTCCCGCCCTCGAGCATTTCGGCTTCGAGGTGCTTGAGGAAATTCCGACGGCACTGAGCTATGGTCGGCCGTCCGCCGACGGCGGGGAGCAGCCCGCCTTCATCCACGATTTCACCTTGCGGGTGCCAACCGCGGTCGACGAGGCGGCGTTGCTCCCGCACGCCGAGGTGATCGAGGGCGCGATTGCTGCGGTGCTCGAAGGATCGGCCGAGGACGACGCATTCAACGAGCTGATGCTCGTGACGCAGACCGATCCGCAGGCGATCGTCTGGCTGCGCGCGTGGTTTCGCTATCTGCGTCAGGGCGGGTCGAGCTATGGCATGGACACGGTTGTGGCCGCGCTGCGTCACGCGCCCACGCTGACCCGGGCAATGATCGACCGGTTTCGCGCGCTGCACGACCCGGCGGCGCACGACCCGAAGCGCGCTGCGGAACTCGACGCCGAGATCCAGGCAGGCTTTGCAGGCATCAAGTCGATCGACGATGACCGGATCTTGCGCCGGTTCAATGCGGTGATCGGTGCGACGCTGCGCACCAACGCTTTCGCGTCTGCCGCCGAGGAGGCGCTGGCGTTCAAGATCGACAGCAGCAAGGTCCCGGGTCTGCCCAAGCCGCTGCCGTGGCGCGAGGTGTGGGTCTATTCGCCGCGCGTCGAGGGTATTCACCTTCGCGCCGGCCCCGTCGCGCGGGGCGGGCTGCGCTGGTCGGACCGGCGCGACGACTTCCGCACGGAGATCCTCGGGTTGATGAAGGCGCAGCGCGTCAAGAATGCCGTGATCGTGCCGACGGGCGCGAAGGGCGGCTTCTACCCCAAGGCGCTCCCAAATCCGGCGATCGACCGCGACGCCTGGTTTGCGGAAGGGACCGAATGCTACCGCATCTTCATCCGCTCCTTGCTTTCGATCACCGACAATATCGTCGCGGGGAAGGTCGTGCACCCCCGGGACGTGGTCATCCACGACGGCGAGGATCCCTATTTCGTCGTCGCGGCCGACAAGGGTACCGCGACCTTCTCGGACGTGGCGAACGGCCTCGCAATGGAGCGCGACTTCTGGCTGGGCGATGCCTTTGCGAGCGGTGGATCGAAGGGCTATGATCACAAGGCGATGGGCATCACCGCCAAGGGTGCGTGGGTGTCGGTGCAGCGCCATTTCGCCGAAATGGGCGTCGACGTGCAGACCGACACGATCCGCGTCGCCGGCTGCGGCGACATGTCGGGCGATGTGTTCGGCAATGGCATGCTGCTTTCAAAGGCGATCCAGCTCGTGGCGGCGTTCGATCATCGGCACATCTTCCTCGACCCGCACCCCGACCCGGCGAAGAGCTGGAAGGAGCGCGCACGTTTGTTCAATCTGCCGCGGTCGAGCTGGGACGATTATGACAAGAAGCTGATCTCCAAGGGCGGCGGCGTGTTCCCGCGCAGCCAGAAGAGCATTCCGCTCAGTGCCGAGGTCAAGGCGATGCTGGACCTCAATGTCGACGAGATCGATCCCGCCGGGCTGATCTCGGCGATCCTCAAGGCGCCGGTCGACCTCCTGTGGTTCGGCGGGATCGGCACCTATCTGAAGGCCGCGAGCCAGAATAATGCCGAGGTTGGCGATCCCGCCAACGACGCGCTGCGCGTCGATGCCGAAGACCTGCGCGCCCGGGTGGTCGGCGAAGGTGCGAACCTCGGCGTCACGCAGGCCGCGCGCATTGCCTTTTCGCAGCGCGGCGGCCGCATCAATACCGACTTCATCGACAATAGCGCGGGCGTTGATTGCTCGGACAATGAGGTCAACATCAAGATCGCGCTCAATCGCGAGATGATTGAAGGGCGGCTAGCGCAGGACGACCGCGACGCGTTGCTCCTTCGCATGACCGACGATGTCGCGGGGTTGGTGCTCGAGGACAATCGCCTCCAGGCGCTCGCGCTGTCGATCGCCGAAAAGGGCGGAGCGGGCGCAGTGCCCTCGCTGGTACGGCTGATGGAAACGTTCGAGAGCAGCGGCCGGCTCGACCGCAAGGTGGAGGGGCTTGCCGCCAACGATGAACTGCTGCGCCGCGCGCAGGAAGGGCGCGGCTTGGCGCGTCCCGAACTGGCGGTGCTGCTGTCGACCGCCAAGCTGGCGCTGCAGGACGCAATCGAGGCGAGCAGCCTGCCCGACGATCCTATGCTGGACGGCGATCTCGCCGCGGCCTTCCCAGCCGAAATGCAGCGCGACTATGCGGAGGCAATTGCCGGGCATCAGCTACGCCGCGAAATCATTGCGACCAAGCTCGCCAACCGCATCATCAACCGCATGGGCGTCGTCCATCCGTTCGAGCTGGTCGAGGAAGAAGGCTGTTCGCTCGCCGACGTCGCTGCGGCGTTCGTGACGGTCGAAAAGCTGCTCGACATGCGCGAGATCTGGGAGGCGCTCGACACGGCGAAGATCGACGAAGCGATCCGCCTGTCGCTGTTCGCCCAGGCGGCCTCGGCGATGGCGTCGCAAATGGCCGACCTGCTGCGCATCGCGCCGACGGGAGGGCAGCCGGGCGTGCTCGTCGCGCGGCTCGAGCCCGGCGTCGATCGGCTCACCGCGCGCGTCGACGGCCTGCTCAGCGAATCGGTGCGCCGCCAGTGGGACATGCTGAGTCAGCAGCTGCTCGACGCGGGCGCGCCCGAGGGACTCGCCGCTGCGGTGGTGCGGCTGTTCAAGCTCGACGGCGCGATCGGCATTGTCGATCTTGCTGAGCGGCGCGGCGATGACGAAGTGGCGGTGACTCATGCCTTCACCCATCTCGGCGAGGCCTTGGGGCTCGACTGGGCGCAGACGCTTGCGGCGCATATGAGCCCGACCGACCCCTGGGAGCGGCTTCTGGTGAACAGTCTGGCGCGCGATTTTCAGCAAATGCGGCTGAGCTTTCTCGCCGGGCTGAAGGGTGACGATCTCGACGGCGCGGTGACCCGGTGGCTCGGCGAACAGGCGCCGCGCGTCGCGCAGTTCCGCTCGACCGTCGACCGCGCCCGGACCATCCCCACCCCCAATGGTGCGATGCTCTCGCACCTTGCGGGGCAGGCACGCGGGCTTCTGGGACGGTAGCAAGGGGCGTCACCACGCATGCCCTATCAGCCGCGCGTCGCGCTCCTCGTCCCGGCGCCCGATTATGACGAGCGGTGGCAGCCCGCCTTCGCGCGCAAGGCGGCGGTGCTGGCGGCAGCCGGGCTTGCGGTCGAACAGCGGGCGTGGACCGATCCTGGAGATCTTGCCGGTTTCGACCTGATCCTGCCGCTTTTCGCCTGGGGCTATCAGCGCGACCCGGCGCGCTGGTATGCGCTGCTCGACCGGCTGGAGGCCGAGGCGCTCCCCGTGGTCAATCCGGTGCCGGTGCTGCGCTGGAACAGCGACAAGGCCTATCTCGCCGAACTCGGCGCGGCAGGCGCTGCGGCCGTGCCGACGATCGACGTTGCAGCACTCGACGAGGCGAGCCTCGCCGAGGCGCGCGCAAGGTTCGGGGCCGACGAGCTGGTGATCAAGCCCGCCATCTCGGGCGGCGCCGACGGCACCCACCGCATCGCGCGCGGCGCGCCGCCTCCTGCCGACGCCCTCGGTCAGCGCCGTCTCATCCAGCCGTTGATGGCCGGCATCCTGACCGAAGGCGAAGTCTCGCTCTTCTTCTTCGCCGGCTGCTTCAGCCATGCCATCGTCAAGCGCCCCGCGGCGGGGGACTTTCGCGTTCAGGAGCAGTTCGGTGGACGCGAAATGGCGTGGGAGCCCAATGCCGAAGCCCTGGCTCTTGCGGTCGCTGCCATCGCCGCCGCCCCGGCGCCGCCCGTCTATGCCCGCGTCGACCTGGTCGGCGACGCCGCGGGGCGGCCGCACATCATGGAACTTGAACTGATCGAACCTTCGCTCTTCCTTCACTTCGCACCCGACAGCGGCGCGGGATTCGGGCGGGCCATCTATGCCGCGCTCTCATGGATGACGCAAAGGTAGCTCCTCAGTGCTCCCCGCGATCGTGCCACAGCCATTGCCGGATCGCAGAAGTCAGGTTGGGCAGATCGCCCGCTTCCATCCGTTCGACATCGATCCGTGCAACGAGGGCATTGATGGGAAGGTTGAGCCGCGCCGCCGCGGCCTCGAGCGCGTCCCAGAAGACGGGTTCAAGGCTGATCGAGGTCGGGTGACCCGCAATCGTCACCGAGCGTTTGACGGGCGGGCGAAGAGCGAAAGGGGCCATGTCCGCCATTTAGCTCCATGGACCGCGCGAAGTCGAGATGCCCCTCCGCCCTTGCTCAATACATGTGCTGGCCGCCATTGATCGACATGGTCGACCCGGTGACGAATCCGGCATCCTCGCTGCACAGGAAGGCGACGCCGCGCGCAATCTCATCGGCGTGGCCGAGACGGCCGACAGGGATCTTCGCGACAATTTTTTCGAGCACCGGCGCGGGGACTGCCGCGACCATGTCGGTGTCGATATATCCAGGGGCAATCGCATTCACGGTCACGCCCTTCTTCGCGCCCTCCTGCGCCAGCGCCTTGGTAAAGCCGTGGATGCCGGACTTGGCAGCGGCGTAGTTGACCTGGCCATATTGCCCGGCCTGTCCGTTGATGGACCCGATGTTGACGATGCGGCCCCAGCCGCGTTCGACCATTCCGGGAAAGCATGCTTTCGCCATGTTGAAGCAACCGCCAAGGTTGATGCGCATGACGTCGTTCCAGTCTTCGAAGGTCATCCGGGCGAGCGTGCCGTCGCGGGTGATGCCGGCATTGTTTACGACGATGTCGATCGCGCCGACTTCTTCGGCGACGCGCGCGCAGCCGTCGAGGCACGCCTGATGGTCGCCCACGTCCCATTTATAGGTCCGAATGCCGGTGCGTTCGGTGAAAGCCTTCGCCTTTTCGTCGTTCCCGGCGTAGTTGGCGACCACCGTGATGCCATCGGCCTGAAGTCTCAGCGAGATTGCTTCTCCGATGCCGCGGCTGCCGCCGGTGACGATTGCGATACGTGCCATGTCTGCTGCTCCCACATGAGTGCTTCGCGCCATGGTTAGGGTGCGCGGCAGGGCCTCGCAAGTTGACTGTTACGTCAACGGCAAAGCTATTCTGCACTCCGCTGCGGGTCAGTGCATTTGCTGCACGCGAAGCCGCGAGAAGTCGCCGGCAGCAAGGTCGGCCTTGCGGATGATCAGCGCGGCGGTTGGGGCATCGCCGGCGCGGCGGCTCATCAGCCCGCTGGCAGGCAGCTCGATCAGCACTGCGTCGCGTTCCTCGTCAAAGCCCGCAAGATAGCGCGAGGGGATATGACCCATCATGGCGGCTTCCTTTTCGCCAAGCGCCCGCCAGAGCGGCTCGAACCAGGCACGCGCGGGCCCCGACAAACGGTCGGGATCGGCGCACCACGCATGCTTTGCATGATCGAACAGCAGCGCGCGATAATCCTCGACCCACGTTGGAGCGCCAGGATGGTGGCGGGTGAGGGGCAATTCGAGCGCCTCGACGCGATCCTCGCCGGTTTCCGGATCGGGTTGGCAGCCGACATGGACCCAGCGGATGGCGTGGAGTGCCGCCATCACCGCGCTCGCGTCGTTCGCGGTAAAGCCATGCTCCTTTGCGCTCTCGCGGATGATGCCGATGATCTCGATAGCGCGCGCAGCGGCTTCGCGATTGGCCTCGGCAGCGTCGGCGAGGGCGAGCGCCAGTTCGTCGCTGGCGTCGGCGGGAATATCTGCCTGGCCGGCGAGCTGCGCCGCGTGCCGCTCGAGGAGTGTGGCCATCGCCAACATGGCCCCCCAGTCGAAGGGATGGAAGGCCGGGTCGGCAATGTCGTAGTCCTGACCCGCGAGCGGATCGGCAGCGGTTGCCTCGTCGCTCGGGCGCCCGTCCGCGGGAACGAGGTCGACGGGCCACTCGGGAAAGGCGCGCACCGCGAGCGCTGCGAGATTGCCGAGACGCAGCGCCCCATAGGGTGAGAACCACGCCTCTCCGGGGGCGGCCGGCGGCTCGCGCGGTGGACCCGCCTCGGGCAGATGCAGTGCGGTCGCCGCGGTCGTATCGGGATGGCCGAAGATGGCAAGCCAGCCTTCGCGGGGGCCGAGCCCGTTCCAAAGGTCTCTCGGCAGGTCAGCGCAGGCGATCTGCGCGAGGAAGTCGGCGCGCACACCCTCGATGCGTGGCCATTGCTCCGTCTGGGGAAGTCTCGGCCGCCCGCCGAGCCAGCTTCGGGTGTGGATCGCGTCACGCGGCGGGATGCGCGGAATCAACTTGATCCCGCCGCCGGCGCGCGGCGCGGCCGCTTGACGCACGGTCGCCGCCGCCATGGCTTCGAGGCTCTCTTCCAGCGATGACGCGGATGGCCGCGCCTCGACGAGCGTCGGGGCCACGACGGGCGCGGCTGTTTCGCTTGCGGCGTGGGCAGGCTCGCTGACGTGATCGTATGCCGGTTTGGCGCTGATCCGCGCGAGGCGCGACGGCGCAATTTCGACCGGCGGCTCGGGATCGCGAGCTTTGCGGGCCCGATTGGGGAGCCTGGGTTCCCAGGGCAGGGATGCCCTTGGCGCGCGGGAGACGGGTTCGGCGCGCGGACGACGCAGCCACCAGACCGCGAAAACCGCGAGCAGGAACAAGGCCGTGGCGCCGGCGAGCGTCAGCGCTGCCGATTGAACCTGGCTCATGGGGCAATCTCCCGAACTCATTCCCGGTGTCACTACCGGATCGCGCGGAGGCCAGTCTAGGCGAAGGAGCTAAACAGGACGTAAGCGTAACGGCTCATATCCACCCGGCGAGCTCGCGCCGGACCATCGTTTCGATGAGCTTCATCCCCGGCGGATCGGCGTTGAGGCAGGGCAGATAGGCGAAGTCGCGCCCGCCAGCCCCGGCAAACTGCGCCTTCCCGCGGATCGCCAGTTCCTCGAGCGTTTCGAGGCAGTCGGCGGCAAATCCCGGCGCGAATAGCGCGACGCTCTTTCGCGCAGCGCCAAGATCGGCGAGCACTGCATCGGTGGCGGGTTCGAGCCATTTCGCGCGGCCGAAGCGTGACTGGAAGGCGACCTCGACGGGCCGCCCCAGCGCGCTCGACAGGTGGTGGGCGGTGTCGCAGCATTGTTCGTAGTAAGGATCGCCGAGCTCGCGCGTCCGCTCGGGCGTGCCGTGAAAGCTCGCGAGCAGTACATCGGGCTTGAAATCAAGCGCGGCGAGAGCGGTTTCGGCCGATGCCCTGAGGGCCGTTATATAGGCAGGGTCATCGAAATAGGGCGGCAGGAAGCGCAGCGCGGGCTGCCGGCGCAGCGACTTCAGATGATCGCCTACCGCGTCGACCACCGTTGCTGTGGTCGCGGCGCTATATTGGGGGTAGAGCGGCGCGACGAGGATACGCTCGCAACCATCGGCGATCAGCCGGTCAATCGTGGGTCCGATCGCCGGGTTGCCATAACGCATCGCATGGGCGACGCGCACGCTGCTTTTCAGCGCCGACTGGAGCGCGGCCGCCTGCGCCTGCGTAATCGCGGCGAGCGGCGACCCCGCTTCGGTCCAGACCTGCCGATAGGCGTGCGCCGATTTTCGGGGCCGCGTCCGCAGGATGATCCCGCGCAGGATCGGTTGCCAGATCAGCCGCGGAATTTCGACGACCCGGCGGTCGGACAGAAACTCGGCGAGATAGCGGCGCACGGCATCCGGCTCGGGCGCGTCGGGCGTGCCGAGGTTGACGAGAAGCACGCCGATGGAAGAGGGGGCCGTCATGCGGGGTGTGCCGAAAGAGGAAGCCGGCGAATGCGGCGGCCGGTCGCGGCAAACAGGGCATTGGCAACTGCCGGGGCGACGACGGGGACGCCGATCTCGCCCAGCCCGCCCGGCTCGCGATCGCTTTCGAGAAATTCGACCAGGATTTGCGGGGTCTGGGACAATTTCGGGAGGCCGAGCTGGTGCAGCTTGCGCGCAGTCGCGACGCCGCCTTCATAATCGGTTGTCGCGCCGACTGCGGCGGCAAGACCGAAGATCAGCCCGCCCTCGACCTGCTGGCGTGCAATCGCCGGATTGACGAGGCGTCCTGCATCGACGGCCGCGACGAGTTGTTCGACCTGGAGTCCCTTGTCACTCTGGCGCGCGGTCGCGAGCAGCGCGATATAGCTGCCCCGCATCGCATGGCAGGCGAGCCCCTGCGCGCTCCCGGCGATCCCGCCTTCCCAGCTGCCGAGCGTTGCTGCCGTGAGCAGGCAACGTGCGAGGAGGGGTGCATCGCCGAGCATCGCCATGCGATAGGACAGGGCATCTGATCCGGCGCGGGTCGCCATCTCGTCGACGAAGCATTCGGTGAAGAAAGCGGTGTAGCTGTCGGCGTTTCCGCGCCAGCGCGCAGTCGGCAGTCCGATGTCGGCCGGGCAGTGGTCAACCGCGACATGGGGGATTGCATAAAGCGGCTGGGCACCCTCGACCGCGGCGGCGTCGGGCGATCCCGCCGCCGCGCGCTGAGCGACGTCGCTCGGGATATTGTCAAACAGCCGCGCGCGCACCTCATGATTGGTCGGCGGCACCGCGATGCGGCTGACCAGTGCGTCGATACCCCCTGCGGCGTTGAGCGTGGCGACCATCTTCGCCCGCGCCGGCGCGCGCGGCGGGACGCGCATGATCTCTTCGGCGCGCGACCAGGCGAGCTGTACCGGCCGCTTCACCTGCCGCGCAATGATCGCTGCCTGCACGGCGACGCTATGATCGAGACAGGCATCGAAGGAGCCCCCCGCCATCATCGGGAATAGCGTCACCGCGCCGGGCGCGAGCCCGGTTGCGGCAGCAACCGCGTCGCGGCACTGCGCGGGCGCCTGAGTCGCGACCCAGACGCGTAGCCCGTCGCCGTCGATCGCAGCCGTCGCGGTGCGCGTTTCGATACTGGCGTGGAGCGCGGGAGCGACCAGATATTCGGCGGATATCTTCGGGCGGCCTTCCATCGCCCCGGCAACATCGCCCTTCTTTGCGATGCGATAGCCATCGGCGCGGAGTGCGGCCCTGAGCGCGCTGTCGATACTTTTGCTCGATACCGGCGTGCCCTTCGTCTCGAACAGCGGCGCGAAGCGGTCGAGCGCGCGGTTTGCTGCCCACCAGTTGCGAGCGACAGCGGCGACCCAGCGCTCGTGTTCGACGACGTGGAGCACGCCGGGCGAGGCAAGCCCGGCCTTGCGGTTGATGCTTTTGAGCCGCGTTGCGCCGAGCGGACCTTGACGAATTGCAGCGTAGACCATGTCAGGCAGGCGGATGTCGCCGGCGAAATTCGCCGATCCGTCGACCTTCGCAGGCAGGTCGAGGCGTGTCAGCTCCTTGCCGTAGAGCGGGTCGGCGCTCGACGCGCGATAAACGGGGGTCGCGGGCGGTTCGAGACCGGCCGCGCCTGCCGCCAGTTCGCCAAAGCGCAGCCGCTTCTGCCCCAGAATGACGAAACCATCCTGCGTGTCGCAATCTTCCCAGTTCGCGTCCCAGCGGCGCGCGGCCTCCATCATGAGCAGCGCGCGCGCCTGCGCCGCTGCATCTCGGCATGGTCCCTCGAACATCCGCACCGACGAGGAATTGGCCGTCAGCATCACGGCGTGGCGCACCGCCCATTCGCGCCGCGCCCAGCTGCGCACGTCCTGCACGAAATCGGGGACGCCGGCCCGCGGCATGAAGACGCTGCTATCCTCGTCGACCACCAGTGTGTTCGCATAGAGGGGATTGATGGGTGCAGTTTCGACCGCGATCGTCCGCCAGTCGGCGCCGAGTTCGTCGGCCATGATCTGCGGCAGCAGCGTCGTTACGCCCTGCCCCATCTCGCACTGGGGGACGATCGCGCTGATATGGCCGTCGTCGCCGATCTTCAGGAAAGCGTTGAAGATATGCTCGTCGGGGGCAGCGGTCAGGTTGGGACGGTAATCTCGCGGCCACACCGACCAGGCGAGTGCAAGCCCGCCCGCGGCGGTTGCGCCAACGAGCAGCGTGCGGCGCGTGACGAGCGACGCTCGCGTTGATTTGCTCCCCACCGTATCGCGAATGCCGCTCATGCCCGCTGCTGATAGTCGCGGCGATGTACCGAGGCAAAGCCTATATTGCCCCTCGATGCCGCGAAGCACGGCGGCTTCTGGCGCAGCGCGGTTCCCGGACCCCGTCGCTGCCATCGGGGACGAAGAGGCTGCCTAGCGGAGCAAGCCGAGCCGCGGGATTTCCACCTTCGGGCAACGGTCCATCACGACGGTCAGACCGGCGTCGGCGGCGCGCTTTGCCGCGGCCTCGTCGATCACACCGATTTGCAGCCATACGGCCTTTGCGCCGTGGACAATCGCGTCGTCGACCGCACGGCCGGCCTCGGCGCTGTTGCGGAAGATGTCGACGATCTCGGCAGGTGGCTGGACGTCGGCGAGGCTCGCAACGACGGGCGCGCCGTGGATCCTCTTGCCGGCGTGGCCGGGATTGACCGCGATGACGTCATGCCCTTGGCGGACGAGAAAGCCGAGAACCCCGTTCGAGGGGCGAGCGGGGTTGGGCGAGGCGCCGATCACCGCGATGCGGCGCGGCTGGCCGAGCAGCTCGCGAATCTCGCCTTCGTCGTTGATCGCCATTCAGCGCCCCTTTCGTGACTCGAGCCATTCAGCGACCCTTGCCGCTACGGCGTGGAACGGCTCACCTGCGGGGTCGGTTCCCGCCGCGGGGGGCACGCCGCCGTCGCTGGCAAGTCGGATGCCCATCGCCAGCGGCACACGGCCAAGGAAGTCGAGCCCCATCGCCTTCGCCGCCGCCTCTGCGCCGCCACTGCCAAAGGGGTCACTGACTTCGCCGCAGTGCGGGCAGACATAGCCCGCCATATTTTCGACGAGGCCGATGATCGGTACCTCGGCCTGTTCGAACAGGCTGATGGCGCGTGCTGCGTCGATCAAGGCCAGATCCTGCGGGGTGGACACGATCACCGCCCCTGCGGGTTTGTGGCGCTGGATCATGGTGAGCTGAACATCGCCGGTGCCCGGGGGCAGATCGACGACCAGCGTGTCGATGTTGCCCCAGCTTGCATCGATGAGCTGTTCCAGGGCCTTGCCCGCCATCGGGCCGCGCCAGGCGATCGCCTGACCCGGCGCCGCGATCTGCCCCGTCGACAGCATGGGAACGCCATAAGCGTTGGGAACGGGGACAAGCTTGGATCCGCGGGCCTCGGGCTTCACGCCCTCGCTGTCGAGGAGCTTGGGAAGTGAGGGGCCATAAATATCGGCGTCGACCAGCCCGACCTTCACCCCGCGCCGCTGAAGCGCGACGGCGAGATTGGCGGCGAGGGTCGATTTTCCGACCCCGCCCTTGCCGCTGCCGACCGCGATGACGGTCATCGCCCTTTTCTCGGCCGTCATTGCGATGCGAACCTCGACGACCCCCGTCGCGGCGAGCAGGCCGGCGCGCAGGCGATCCTCGAGCGGCTGCCGTTCCTCATCGGCAAGACCGGTGACATCGAGCACGACCGCAAGCGTCCCGGCCTCATCGAGCAGGCGCAGACCGGAGGCACGGCCCTCGCTGAGCTCGGCGGCGGTAGCAGTCAGGCGCGCGATGTCGGGGGCTTTGTCGGTCATGTCCCGGCGAAATAGGCATGATGGGCGCGATTGCCAGCCATTTTCGCGCGAACCCCCCTGTTAATCGCGTCCGCCGCCCCTATAACTGCAGCATGAGCAACGACAATGACGGCATTATGGGGCGCCGCGCTCCAGGGGGATGGCGGCGAATTTTCGATTCGATCAGCCTGATGGCGAACAGCCCGTGGGGCAATGGCCCCAAGGATGGCGAGGACGGGAAGGGCGGCGGCCGCAAGCCAGGCCCGCGCAACCCCTGGGTGACGCCCGATCCTGCCGATGCCGGGCGCGGTCGCCGCCCGCGCGGGCCTTCTGCGTTCGACGAACTGCTGCGCAAGGGGCGGGGCAGCTTCGGCGGCGGCGGATCGGGCGGCGGCGGCGACGGCTTTGACCTGGCGGAGTCGGCGCGACGATGGAAATGGGCGATTTTCGCGCTCGTCGCCGTCATGCTCATCTTTTCGACCGTGCATGTCGTTCCGCCTGAAAAGGAAGGGGTCGTCACGCGCCTCGGCAGCTATTCGCGCACCGTCGGACCGGGCGTCAAACTCACGCTCCCGCCGCCGTTCGAGCGAATCCGCCTCGAGGACGTGCGCGCGATCCGCACGATGGCGATCGGTTCGCCCAATGCGACCGATGAGAATTTCGTGCTGACCCGCGACCAGAGCATCGTCGACCTTGCCTATGAGGTGCGCTGGTCGATCCGCGATCCGGAACTTTTCATCTTCCAGCTTGCCGATCCTGAAGGCACGATCCGCGAGGTCGCCGAAAGCTCGATGCGCGCGACTGTCGCCAATTTCGACCTCGTGCAGGCGATCGGTCCTGGCCGCGTCGAGATCGAAGCGCAGGTGCAGCAGCGCATGCAGGACCTGCTCGATCAATATCGCGCCGGCGTGTCGATCCAGGGCATTGCAATCCGCCAGGCCGATCCGCCAAAGCAGGTCGACGAGGCGTTCAAGGAAGTGACCGCGGCGCGCCAGGAACGCGAATCCGCGATCAACCTCGCGCGCGCCTATGAGCAGCAGGTGCTCGAACGGGCGCGCGGCGACACGGCCGCGTTCGATAAAATCTATGAGCAATATCAGCTGTCGCCAGCAGTAACGCGGCGACGCCTCTATTACGAGACGATGGAGTCGGTCCTGTCGAAAGCCGACAAGACAATCGTCGAGCCGCGCGGGGTGACTCCCTATCTGCCGCTCCCCGAAGTCCAGCGGCGTGCCGATTCGGCCCTGAAGGGAGGCCAGTGATGTTCGACAATCTGCTCCGCCGGCCCATGCGGTTGCTCATCACGCTGCTCGCGCTGCTCGTGCTCGTCTCGATGACGGTGTCGATTGTCCCCGAGGACAAGCAGGCGCTTATCCTGCGCTTCGGCGAGATCCGGGCGACGGTGAACAAATATAAGGAGGGGGAGAATTTCGGCCGCTCGGGCGCGGGGCTCGTGCTAAGGATGCCCTTTTTCGACAATATCCAGATCATCGACAAGCGCATCCTCGGCATCAACATGGAGCGTCAGCAGGTGCTCTCGACCGACCAGCAGCGGCTGCAGGTCGACGCTTTTGCGCGCTTCCGCATTACCGATCCGGTGCGCATGTATACCGCGATCCGCACCGAGGACCGGTTGCAGCAGCAACTTGCGACGATCCTCGGCTCCTCGCTGCGCAACGAGCTCGGCAAACGCACTTTCGCGACGCTGTTGTCGCCGGAGCGCGGCGCCGTGATGGACAATATCCAGATCGCGCTGAACCGCGAGGCGCGCAAATATGGGGCAGAGATTATCGACGTGCGGATCAAGCGCGCCGACCTTCCCGAAGGCGCCACGCTTGACGCGGCCTACAACAGGATGCGGACCGCGCGCCAGCAGGAGGCAACAGCGATCCGCGCGGAGGGGCAGAAGGAAGCGCAGATCATCCGTGGTAACGCCGATGGCGAGGCGGCGCGCATCTACGCTGCGAGCTATGGCAAGGATCCCGAATTTTATGATTTCTACCGAGCCATGATAAGCTATCGTCAGACCTTCCTCGGCGACGACAGCAGCGGTGCAACGTCGATTATCCTGTCGCCTGACAATGAATATCTGAAGCGGTTCCACGGAGATTGAGGGCTGCGCGGCGGACATGAACGGCTTGTGCAACCGCCGTTCATGTTCAAACGCTGTTCAGCCGTCCCGGGGCAGACAGCCCCGCCGGGAACGCTGGGACCCAGAAACGAAGAGGAAATGCAAACGTGCGTTATGTATATGGCATCACTTCGGCGCTGCTCGTGGGCGGGACGGCGCTGGCGCTTGTCACCCAGTCGCCGGTCGGGGCGCAGGTAGCGCAGAACGAAAAAAGCGAAATCGCCAGGGCCGTCCCGCGCTCGGGAGCACCCGAAAGCTTTGCCGACCTCGTCGAACAGCTCCAGCCCGCGGTGGTCAATATCTCGACCAAGCAGGAGGTCACGCTGGGCGTGCGGCTCAACCCCTTCGCGGGGACGCGGGAGCCGATCACCCAGGAGCAGCAGGGCGGCGGATCGGGCTTCCTGATATCGTCCGATGGCTACATCGTCACCAACAATCATGTCGTCACTGGCGGCCCGCGCGGCGAGCAGGTGAACGAGGTCACCGTGACGATGACCAACCAGAAAGAATATCGCGCAAAGATCGTGGGCCGTGATGCGACGTCGGATCTTGCGCTCCTGAAGATCGACGCGACGGGCCTGCCCTTCGTACGCTTTGGCGAGAGCAGCAAGGCGCGCGTGGGTGACTGGGTTGTCGCGATCGGCAACCCGCTTGGCCTCGGCTCGACCGTCACCGCGGGGATCATTTCGGCGGTGCAGCGCAATATCGGCAGTGGCGGCCCCTATGATCGCTACATCCAGACCGATACTGCGATCAACCGCGGCAACTCGGGCGGCCCGCTGTTCGACCTGCAGGGCAATGTCGTCGGCATCAACAATATGCTGATCTCGCCTGTCGGCGCGAATATCGGCGTCAATTTCGCGATCCCCGCCGACGCAGCAGCGCCGGTGATCGCCGCGCTCAAGGCGGGCGAAAAGCCGCAGCGCGGTTACCTCGGCATCGGTATTGCACCGGTGGGCGAAGACTTCGCCGCCGCACTCGGCCTGCCCAAGGACCGCGGCGAGATCATCCAGCGAATCGAAGACGGCGGCCCGGCAGCAAAGGCCGGACTGAAGCGCGGCGACGTGGTCACGAAGGTCGATGGCAAGGACGTCACGCCGCAGCAGACGTTGTCCTATCTGATCGCCAATGTGAAACCTGGCACCCGCATTCCGCTCGAGATCATTCGCGACGGAAAGCCGATGACGATCAATGCCGTGGTCGGCACCCGCCCGCCCGAGGAGGAGCTGACGGGCAGCAACTTCGACCCCGAAGAAGAGCAGACGATGCCCGACGATCCGAAGGGAAGTGCCGACCAGGCGATCCAGGATAGGCTCGGCATGGCAGTCCAGCCGCTGACCCCCGCGATCGCAGGCAGCATCGGCGTCGAGCGCAACACCAAGGGTCTCGTCATCGCAGCTGTCGGCAGCAGCAGCGATGCCGGCCGAAAGGGCCTGCGCCGCGGTGACGTGATCCTCAGCGCCAACCGTGTGCCCGTAACGACGAGCGAGGCACTGGCAAAGGCGATAGCGGATGCGAAAAAGGCGGGCCGTACGGCGGTTCTGCTCGAAATTCTGCGCCGCGGCCAGCCACCGGCCTTCATCCCGGTCCGCATCGACGGAAAATAGACCGCGCGTGGAGAGATTTCGCCAAGGGCGCCCGATCTTCGGACCGGGCGCCCTTTTCGCTTTGCGCAAACCATGGTTGTTCTTCCTCATTTCCTCTCATGACGTCCGCGACTGGTGAACTGCGAGGGGTTCATCGCCTGGAGCAAGGAGCTGCGGGCCGGGGATTGATCTCACCCGGCCCCTGGATGGCAATGCCGTGCATGCCGGTAATGCGGTAAGGGTTGCGCTCGAGGCGAAGGAGGGGCAGGGGCGCCGCCTTTGCACCATCAGGTTGGCGAACGGCGGCACTGATCAAGGCGTCCCTGGCCCCTTGCGGTGAGCGCTTTCGTGGCCATGTCCGAGATGTCGAGGGGAACAAGCTCGACGCCCTCGTCATGGGGTAGCCGAGCGCGGGCTGCGTCCGGCCGCGGTTCGATAACGGCCGGCCGCCTAAGCGGCCTCGAACCGAATCGGCAGCCGTTTCAGCCCACCCACGAATACCGATTCAACCCGGGCGGGCTCACCGGCGAGCTCAACCGACTTCAGTCTCGGCAGCAATTCCTCCATCAATATCCGCATTTCCATTCGCGCGAGATGCTGGCCGAGGCACACATGGGCCCCGAAGCCGAAGGCAATCTGCTGATTCCTTGCGCGGTCGGGATCGAAGGTGAAGGGGTCGGCGAACACCGCCTCGTCGCGGTTTGCCGAGACATAGTTCAGCATCAACCAGTCGCCTTGGCGGATCGTCTGCCCGCCGATCTCCACATCTTCCTTGGCGCTACGCATGAAATGCTGCACCGGAGTCGACCAGCGGATTGCCTCTTCGATCAACCCCCCCTTGTCGCTCGCCGCATCGCGGAAGCGCGCGAAGAGCGCCGGGCACTTTGCAAGCTCCATCATCGCCCCTGCGGTCGATGCGCTCGTTGTATCGTGCCCTGCGGTCGCGACAATCATATAATAGCCCGCAAGCTCGCGGTCGGGGATCTGACCGCCATCGATCGTCGCATTGGCAATCACCGTCGCAATATCCTCGCGCGGGTTGGCGCGGCGGTCGGCGGTGAGGTTGCGGAAATAATTTTCGAAATCCGCGATCACATAATGAAGCATCGCGATCACCTGTTCGGTGCTCTTGACCGCCTCGCGCCCGCGATTGAGCTCAGGGTCGGTCGAGCCGAAAAGCTGCTGCGTCAGCATCAGCATCCGAGGCTCGTCCTCAGGCGGCACCCCCAGAATGTCCATGATCACGCGCAGCGGATAATGCGCTGCGACATCGCGCGCGAAATCGCACGTGTCGCCGAGCGAGAGCATATGATCGACTGTCTCGCGCGCGATCTCGCGGATCCGCTCTTCCACGATCCGCAGATTCTTGGGCATGAACCAACCTTGCGTCAGGAGGCGGTATTTCATGTGATCCGGTGCGTCCATCTGCACGAGCGAGCGGATGAGGTGCCCGTCGTCCCCCGGCGTCGCGGCGCGCGCGAGCGCTTCGCCGTCGCGGTCGGTCAGCACCGTCGGGCGGATGCCGTTCGCAAAGCGCTGCGGGTCACGGCTTATCGCCATGATGTCGGCGTGCCGCGTGACGAGCCAGAAGGGATCGTGGGTCGGGTTTTCCGCGACCGCCAGGGGCGCATTGGCGCGCGCCCAGGCCAATTGTTCGTGAAGCGGCTCCCACGCGGCATAGGCGGCGGGGTCGATGACCGCGGCGGCAACCTCTCCAGGCAATATAGGTTTTGTCATGAAACGAAACTGCCGCAAGAATGGCCGTCTGTCGAGCAGGATTGGACGCCCGTCGAATTGAGGCCGTGACGCCCCGGCATGCAGGGCCTAGGTCCCTGCAACATTATTGCCTCATTCTGGAATAGCGGGGAAGCCACCATGAAATCTGCCACGCGCAACCTGCTGCTCGCGACGCTGTCGTCGCTGAGCCTCGCCGCCGCTCCGGCGCTTGCCGAGGAGACATTCATGGCAGCTCCTGCGATCGCCGCCGGACCGCTGACTGAAAGCGTACCGAGCCAGCTCCCGCGGATCGCGCGCCCCTCGCATTACGACATTGCGGTCACGCCCGATGCGAAAGCGCTCACCTTTACCGGACGCGTCGCGATCGACCTTGAATTATTCGAACGCTCGAACAGCATCACGATGAACGCGCTCGACCTCGGCTTTTCCGGTGCGAGCCTTTCCAAGGCCGACGGGTCGGGCAAGGTGCCGCTTACCGCGACGCTCGATGCTGCGGCGCAGACGGTCACCTTCACGGCGCCTGCCGCACTCGTGCCCGGGAAATATACGTTGGCGGCGGATTACAGCGGGGTCATCAACACCCAGGCGAACGGCCTTTTCGCGCTGGACTATCCCGACAAGGCGACCGGGCAGCCGCGCCGCGGCCTTTTCACCCAGTTCGAGGCGCCAGACGCGCGGCGCTTCGTGCCAAGCTTCGACGAGCCGAGCTACAAGGCGACCTTCACCCTGAGAGCGACGGTTCCCGCGGACCAGCTTGCGGTCAGCAACATGCCGGTTGAACGCGAAACCGCCGCCGCAAACGGTCTTAAGACCGTGCATTTCGGCACCTCGCCCACAATGTCCTCCTACCTCCTCTTTCTCGGCGTCGGCGATTTCGAGCGCTTGTCGAAGCAAAGCGAAAGCGGCGCCGAGGTCGGCATCGTGTCGCCGAAGGGCTCGGGCGAGCAGGCGCGCTTTGCGCTCGACAGCCTCGCGCCATTGCTCAGCTACTATAGCGATTATTTCGGCCAGCCCTATCCACTTCCCAAGCTCGACAATATTGCGGGGCCCGGCCAGTCGCAGTTCTTCGGCGCGATGGAGAATTGGGGCGCGATCTTCACTTTCGAGCGTATCCTCCTCGATGACCCCGCGATCACCAGCGAGGCGACACGGCAGGCGATATACGGCGTTCAGGCGCATGAGGTCGCGCACCAATGGTTCGGTGATCTCGTGACGATGGCATGGTGGGACGATCTGTGGCTCAACGAAGGCTTTGCGAGCTGGATGGCGACCAAGGTCACCGACCATTTCCATCCCGAATGGCAGCCGCTTCTTACCCGCGTGCACGGGCGCGAGAGTGCGATGAGCCTCGACGCTTATCGCACGACCCACCCGATCCTGCAGACGATCCGGACGGTCGAGGACACCAACCAGGCCTTCGACGCGATCACCTACAAGAAGGGCGAGGCGGTCATCTCGATGCTTGAGGCCTATGCGGGTGAGGATGTGTGGCGCGGCGGGCTGCGCCGCTACATGGCTGCTCACCAATATGGCAACAGCCGCACCGACGATCTGTGGAACGCAATCGAAGCCGCAGGCGCCAAGGGGCTCACCGCGATCGCGCACGATTTCACCGGCCAGGCTGGTATCCCGCTCATCCGCGTGACGAGCAGCCAGTGCAAGGCCGGCGCCACTCTCATCGGCGTGACGCAGGGCGAGTTTTCGCGCGATCGCCGCACAAGCATCGACGACGAGGGGCGGCGCTGGCAGGTACCGATGCTCGTGCGGAGCATCGGCGGCGGGGAACAGCGCGTCATTGTTCGCGACGGCAAGGCCACGGTCAAAGTCGATCATTGCGGTGCCATCATCCTTAACGGCGGCCAACTAGGCTATTTTCGGACCCTTTACACTCCTGAAGCTCTTGCCGCCCTGCGCAGCGCTTTCGCGCAAATCCAGCCGATCGACCAACTCGGCCTCCTCAACGATAATTTTGCCCTCTCGATTGCGGGCTATCAGCCCATGGGGGCCGCGCTCGGTCTGCTTGCCGCGACGCCCCCCAATGCCAATCCCTATGTGCTGACCGAAGCGGCCAGCCGCTATGCGCAGCTCTACGGAGTCTTCAAGGGCGATGCCGCGACGCAGGCGGTGATCGCGGCGCGCGGCGCGGCGGCGCTGCGCCCGGCGCTGACCCGCCTCGGCTTCGATCCTAAGGATGGAGAACCGGCGCTCGACGCGGTGCTTCGCGCTGACGTGATTCGCGAGCTCGGCATGATGGGCGATATTGCGGTGCTCGGCGAAGCGCGCCGCCGCTTTGGACGTCTCGACAGCGATCCCAAGGCGCTTGACGGGCCCGCGAAGAGCCTGTGGCTCGATATCGTTGCAACCAATGCAGGCGCCGCCGACTGGGACAAGCTTCACCGCCTCGCGCAGGCAAGCAAGTCGGCGGTCGAACGCAGCATGCTCTATACGCTACTCGGCGCCGCGAAGGACGCGGCGCTCGCGCAGCAGGCACTCGACCTCTCGCTGACCGCCGAGCCCGGCCAGACGACAAGCGCCGCGATCATTGGCCGCGTCGCGGGTTACCATGCCGACGCTGCTGTCGCCTTCGTCGAGGCGCACCAGGCCGAGGTCGACAAGCTGATCGACGCCTCCGCGCGCGTTCGCTTCCTTGCCAGCCTCGCGATGAACTCGGACGATCCCGCGATGATCGCGGCGCTTGAAGAAAAGGCTGCTGCTCTGCCTGCCGACGTGCGCAAACCCTATGAGCGCACGATCGCGGTGCTCAAGGAGCATGCCGAAAGCAGCCCCCGCATTAGAGCCGAAAGCAAGGCCTGGCTCGCGGGGCAATGAGCGCGGTGCCGCCGCCGCTCAGGCGGGGGTAGCCGCGCGGCCCCCGGGCATCGCGCTCTCCCATTCGGCAAGCGCGCGGCGGATCATGGCTTTCAGGATTTCGCCCTGCCGCCGCCATGCCGCGGCGTGGGCGCCCGTCCATGCTCGTCCCGCGGCGCGGCCGAGCTCATCTATCGCCAGGTCGATGAAGGCGTCATATTCGTCGGTCGGAAGCATGCCGTAATTGCGGTGCGTTGCGACAAGCTCGGCGACGAGAGGCCAGACCCAGCCTTCGTCAGTCGCGAGCCCAAAGAGGATCTGCAGCGTCTCGTCGGTCATGCGCCGTGACGCGGCGTCAAGGTTCAGAAAGGCAGGATGCCGCTCGGGGTAGGCGGAGAAAAAGCGCTCAAACAGCGTGTGGCGGATGTCGATCCCGGTCTCGGCGACGGCCGCGAGGGTCGCCTCCATCAGCGCGGCATCGGACCGCTCCTTCACTTGAACAGGCCGCCCAATATTCCGCGCATCAGCTGACCGCCGAACTTGCCCGCCACCTGACGTCCGATGCTTGTCGCAGCCGAGCGTGCCGCCGACTGGATCATCTTCTCCGCCATGCTGGGCTTCGCGGCTTCGCGCGCAGCCGCCTTTTCGAGGCGCAGCCGTTCCTTCTCTTCTGCCGCCTTGCGCTTCGCCTCTTCTTTTGCAGCGATCGCGGCCTGCTTGTCCGCTTCGGCCTTGGCTTTCGCCTCGGCGGCGGCCGCCTGCGCCTGCTCGGCCTTTACGGCGAGCAATTCTTCGGCGCTTTCGCGGTTGACCGGCGTGTCATATTTGTCGGCTACAGGCGAGATCGACTTGATGATCGCGCGTTCCTTGGCATCGAGGGGGCCTGCCCGCGAGCAGGGTGCCTTGATAAGCGTACGCTCGACCGGTGAAGGCGCGCCGTCCGCCATCAGCAGCGATACCAGTGCCTCGCCGACCTTGAGCTCGGTGATCTCGCGCGCGACATCGACCTTGGGATTGGGACGGAAGGTTTCGGCAGCCGCCCTCACTGCCTTCTGGTCGCGCGGCGTGAAGGCGCGCAGTGCGTGCTGGACGCGGTTGCCAAGTTGGCCTGCGACGTCCTCTGGAATATCGATCGGGTTTTGCGTCACGAAATAGACGCCGACGCCCTTCGAGCGGATCAGCCGCACGACCTGCTCGATCTTGTCGGTCAGGGCCGGCGGCGCGTCGTCGAACAGCAGGTGCGCTTCATCAAAGAAGAAGACGAGCCTTGGCTTGTCGGGGTCGCCCACCTCGGGAAGCGTCTCGAACATCTCGGAGAGCAGCCAGAGCAGAAAGGTCGCATAAAGCTTGGGGCTCGCCATCAGCTTGTCGGCAGCCAGTATGTTGATATAGCCGCGCCCCTGATCGTCGCAGCGTATCATGTCCATGATGTCGAGCGCGGGCTCGCCAAAAAAATGGTCGCCGCCCTGACTTTCGAGGCTGAGAAGCTGACGCTGGATTGTGCCGACTGTCGCTTTCGACACATGACCATATTTGGTGGTTAGCTGGTCGGCATTTTCAGCGCACCAGGCGAGCATTGCCTGCAGATCACCCATGTCGAGGAGCAGCAAATTCTGCTCGTCCGCGACGCGGAAAGCGATCGCAAGCACCCCTTCCTGCACGTCGTTGAGGCCCATCAGTCGCGCAAGCAGCAGCGGACCCATTTCGGATACGGTGGTGCGAACCGGATGGCCCTGTTCGCCGAACAGGTCCCAGAAAATGACCGGATTGTCGCGGTACGCCCAATCGGTGTCGCCAATCTCGGCCGCACGCTTTGCGAAGGCTTCGTGCGTCTTCGCCGTCGGGCTGCCGGCCATCGCGATGCCGGACAGATCGCCTTTTACGTCGGCGACAAAAACCGGCACGCCGACCGCCGAAAAGCTCTCGGCAAGACCCTGCAGTGTTACCGTCTTGCCAGTGCCGGTGGCACCCGCAATGAGCCCGTGGCGGTTTGCGCGCTTCAGGACCAGTGCCTGCCGCGGGCCATCAGCGCCCCCGCCGCCAAGGCCGAGATAGATTTCCGTCGCTTCGCCGCCTTCGCTCACTGTCCATTCCTTCCAAACCGGGCGTTAAGGGAAGGTCTAGAGCGGAGCGTCGCAGCGGGCAATCGGCAAAGCCGCGAAGCGCGGTGTTGGAAATGGGCAGATGAGCGCTGCGTGCTCCCCCATCCCTCGGAAGGCTGCGTCGCTGCCAGGGCTTCGCCGCAACGCGACGGGGAGGCGCGAAAGTTCCGCATAGGCCCTTTATTCCCCGCGCTTGCACCTCTACGATCGCATCGATGCGGCGGGCTCCGACGATCCGATGGACAAGCATGGGCGTGGCGGCCTTGATGCTGTCGGCCTGTGCCGGTGGAAATTTCAGGCCGGTTAGCGACACCCCCGTGCGCATCGGTCAGCCCTATTCGGTTCGCGGAGTCACCTATGTGCCCGCCGCCGCGCCCGCCTATGACGCACTTGGCTATGCGAGTTGGTACGGCAACGAATCGGGCAATCGCACAGCAAATGGCGAGAAATTTCACGCAGGCTGGATCACCGCCGCGCACACGACACTGCCGCTGCCGACCTATGTCGAGGTAACCGCGCTCGACAGCGGGCGGCGGATCCTGGTGCGGGTGAACGACCGCGGGCCCTTTTTGCGCGGGAGGATTATCGACTTGTCGCGCGGCGCGGCTGAGGAACTTGGCATCCGGGCGCAGGGCCATGCGCCGGTGCGCGTGCGGCGGGTGGAGCCTTCGGAGAAAGACCGCAAGCGCCTGCGCAGTGGAAAGCCCGCGGCGGCGTTACCCCGCGTGCCCGAGCGCGAATTGCAGCAACTTCGAACACAGCTCGCGCAAGGCCGCTGAGCGCGACCGGAATGCTTCTAGATTTTCTCGTTCGGGAAGAAACGCGCGACGACTTCGCTCGCAAGACGGGCGGGGCGGAGCGTCTTGGCGTCGATGCAGCACCAGCTCGACTTGACCTCAGCCAGCACGTCCTCGCCGCGCTTGATCACCGTGTCATAAAAGGCGCGCGCGCCCTGAACCTTTTCAAGAATCACCGTCGCAATCACGCGGTCATCGAGGAAGGCGGGGCGGCGATAGGTGATCTCGTGTTTTAGCGCGACCCACAGATGCTGCGCGACCGCCTCGGGCGGCGCGATCTTGCGCCAGTGGGCGAGTACGGCCTCCTGCACCCAGCTCAGATAATGGGCGTTGTTGACGTGCCCCATGAAGTCGATCTGATCGGGGGCGACGGTGATCTTGTGGTCGTGCGGGGTTGCGGCGGCGGTCATGACGTTGACACTAATGTCAACAGAATGTGACGGAAAGATGAAATTTCAGATTCTTTCGGTGATCGCACGGCAACATCAAAGATCGTCAGGAAGGGCCAGAATCCCGGGGCAGGATGCCCGAGCCTATGCCTGCTCAGCCCCGGCCCCGATAGGGGGCGACGCCCTGGTCGGGGAGCCATAGGCCGGCGGGCGGCGGGCCCGATTGCCAGAAGACGTCGATCGGAATGCCCCCGCGCGGGTACCAATAACCGCCGATGCGCAGCCATTGCGGCCGCATTTCGTCGAACAGGCGTCGGCCGATGCCCACGGTGCAATCCTCGTGGAAGCCTGCATGGTTGCGGAACGAGCCGAGAAAGAGTTTCAGGCTCTTCGATTCGACAATCGTCTCGTCGGGCGCATAGTCGATCACGAGATGCGCGAAATCGGGCTGACCCGTCACCGGGCAGAGTGAGGTGAATTCGGGCGCTGCAAAGCGCACGAGATAGAGCTCGCCGCGGCGGGGATTGGGCACATAGTCGAGAACGGCGGCCTCGGGTGAGGCAGGAAGTTCGCTCGATTGGCCAAGATGTTTGGGCGCAAGGGGGGGATGGCTGGAATCACTCATGGAAACCGTCTAGTGCGGCGCGCGGTCGCTGTCATCCGTCGATGGCCGGCCGGGTTCAGCACCCGTTCAAGGTGCGGACCGAAAGAAATGATCGGGCCCCGGGCTAGAGATGAAGAAGAGGAAATTCGGTCGGAATAAGGGAGCGGCGTCGTTGCCGCTGATCGCGCTGGCGTTTTCGCTCGCTGCGATCGGGACCGCGCGGGCGCAGCAAACGGAGGCGCCCGCCCCGGCCCCCGCGCCGGGCAGCCTCAGCGATTTCCGCCTCCGTCCCGCCGACGACGGGCGCCAGTCCGGCGTGCAGGGTCCCGCCGACAATGGCATCGCGCCGCTTGCACCCGGCGAACGGCGCGGCGTGCCGACCCCTGCGCCGCAGCCCGCCGCACCGCGCGTCGTGCCGACCCAGCCGGTGCCCACCTCGCCCGCGCCGGCTCCCGCTCCCGCTCCCGCGCAGGTGCGCGAAAGTACCGCGCCTGCGCCAACCCAAAGGGCGCCGGCTAGCGCCTCAGCCGCTGCAGGCGCCGCATCGCCCGCGCCGACCGAAACGGCGCCGGCTGGCGCAGCGCCCGTATCCGCGACGTTGGATTCGGCGCCCATCGCGGACCGCGATCCGACGCCTCCGGCAGCCGACGATATGACGCCGGTTCCAGCAGCAGAAGGCGACGAGGGCAACCCTCCGATCTGGGGTTGGCTGCTCGCGGCGTTCGCCGCAGCCGCCGCCGGCTTCTGGTACTGGCGGCGCCGTCCCGTGCTCGCGGACGGTGCGCCCGGCGAGCCCGCGGAGCCGCTAAACCCGCCGCCCGCCCCCCGCGCATCGACCTCCCCCATGCGCCCCGCTCCTCGCCCGCCGCATCCTTCCGGTCCTCCGCAGCCCGCCCCGACCCCTGCTGCTGCGTCGTCGCTCGTTACGCGCCCTGCCGCCGAGCAGCGCGCCGAGGTCGTGATGACCCTCGACGTGCAGGCGATCCGCCTTACGGAAGAAAATCTCGTCGTCGGCTTCGTGCTTGATCTTGCGAATCGCGGGCCGGTCGCCGCAACGGGCCTCATGGTCCGCATTGCGCTCAACCAGGGCTCGGCGATGCAGGAAGGCGTGCTGATGCGTTTCTTCGACGGCGCGGGGGGCAGCGTGCTGCGCGACGACATCGAATTGGCGCCGGGCGCGAGCGAGGCGCTGACGACCGAGGTGATGCTGCCGCGCGCGAGCGTCGAGCCGCTGATGGTCGGCGGCAAACCCATGCTGGTTCCCGTCCTCGCGTTCGATGTCACCTATCACTGGGAAGGAGACGCCGATGCCTTCGGCCAGGTCGCCGGCACCTTCGTTGTCGGCCGCGGGCCGGCGCCGGGGGCGGGCGACAAGCTCGCGCCGCTGCCGCTCGACCGAGCTTCCTATAGTGTCGATCGTCCGGCCGCGCGCGCCACGGCCATGCGGCGCAAGCTCTAGCCCTCGGGGTCGCTTCGATCCCTTTTTTGTTGCGGCGCAGCATCGGGTGAGGCAGAGCAGCCATACGCTTGAAAAAGCGCCGGTGGAGGCATAGGCTGATCATCTTCCCCGGAAAAGAGCAGAGCCGCAGCAGGATGGCCGGCGGAGGGACGGATCAACAAGGTTCCCCGCAGGTTGTAACAGGAGCATGACATGGACGCCTTGGTGTCAACGGAATGGCTGGAACGCGAACTGGGGGCATCCGACCTGCGGGTCGTCGATGCGACGAAATTCATGCCCGACGCAGGCCGCGACCCGCGCGCCGAATATGAGGCGGGCCACATTCCGGGCGCGGTGTTCATGGACCTCGCCGAGCTTGCTGACACGAACAGCGCCATCGACAATATGGCGCCCCCGCCCGAAAAATTCGCAAGCCGTATGCAGTCGCTCGGGCTCGGCGATGGCAGCCGAATCGTGATCTATGACGACAGCCCGCTCAAGAGCGCGGCGCGTGCCTGGTGGCTTCTCAAATTGTTCGGCGCGCACGACGTCGCGTTGCTCGATGGAGGCCTCGCCAAGTGGAAGGCCGAGGGGCGTCCGCTCGAAATGGGCAAGCAGACGCTGCGCCACCGCCACTTCACCGTGTGGCGTGACGCCAAGGCGGTGCGCACGAAGGAGCAGATGCTCGAAAATCTGGCGAACTCCGCCGAGCAAGTCGTCGACGCACGCCCAGCGGCGCGCTTCACGGGCGAAGAGCGCGACCCGCGCCCCGGTGTCGCCCCCGGCCATATTCCGGGCTCGCTCAGCCTGCCGCACAGCACGCTCTTCCACGCCGATGGCACCTGGAAGCAGGGTGACGAACTGAAGGCGGCCTTCGACGCCGCCGGGGTCGATCTCGACAAACCCCTCGTCACCACCTGCGGCACGGGCATGACCGCGACCGTGGTAGCGTTCGGCGCGCACCTGCTCGGCAAGGATGATGTGGCGGTCTACGACGGCAGTTGGACCGAATGGGGCGCCGACCCCGCGACTCCCAAGGCGACAGGTACAGCCTGAGGTGCGGGGTGCCGGCGCCCTTGTCCGGGCGCTGCTTTTTTCCGTCTTGCCGCACTCGGCCCTGCTGGACTAATCGTCGCGCACCGGGGCAAGGCAACCTCCCGGTCAGGCCTTCGCCCAAGCGTTGCTTTTTCGCCCGGCTCTGCCGGATGGAGAAGCATGACATATGGCCGCCCTTCCTGACGACGCCCCTGAAAATGCCCTCGTCCAGCCAAACTTTGCCGAAGCGCTGCGCGTCTATGTCCGCATCGGCTGGCTGAGCTTCGGCGGTCCCGCCGGGCAGATCGCGTTGATGCACCGCGAGTTCGTCGAGGAGCGGCGATGGGTCGACGAATCGACCTTCCTGCACGCGCTAAACTTCTGTCACTTGCTGCCCGGCCCTGAAGCGCAGCAACTTGCAACATGGATCGGCTGGCGACAGCACGGACTTCGCGGCGGCCTCGCGGCGGGGCTCCTCTTCGTCCTTCCCGGCGCACTTGTCATGTTCGGCCTGTCGCTGCTTTATGTTGCGGCGGCGGGGCTCGACTGGTTCGTGGCGCTGTTCCTTGGCATCAAGGCTGCGGTGCTCGCAATCGTCGTAGAGGCGCTGATCCGAATCGCCCGGCGCGCGCTCAAGACGATCTTTCTTCGCGCCGTTGCGCTCGCGGCGTTCCTCGCGCTCGCGGCTGCGGGCTTGCCCTTCCCCATCGTGGTCCTTTCGGCGCTGCTGCTCGGCTGGATGGCGGCACGATGGCGTCCTGGCTGGTTGAACCTTGGGGCGGGCGGTAAGACGACCCTGCCGCCGGCCGGGTCGGCATGGCGGCAAAGCCTCTCGGCGGTGATGCTTTGGGGCGCGCTCTGGGCGACCCCAATGCTGCTGATCCTCGGTACGCTCGGACGCGGGCATATTCTGTGGGATATCGGCGTCTTCTTCTCTCAGCTCGCGGTGGTGAGTTTTGGCGGCGCTTACGCGGTCCTTGCCTATATGGCGCAGGAGGCGGTAAGCGGCTTCGGCTGGCTGCAGCCAGGCGAGATGGCCGATGGCCTGGGGCTCGCCGAAACGACGCCGGGGCCGCTCATTCTGGTGACGCAGTTCGTCGGATTTCTTGCCGCATGGCGCGACGCTGCGCCCTTCACGCCCCTCGTCGCAGCATTGCTGGGCAGCGCGCTGACTTTATGGGTCACCTTCGCGCCCTGTTTCTTGTGGATATTCTCGTTTGCACCCTGGATTGACCGGCTCGAGCGCGCGGCGGGCCTCAAGGGCGCGCTGGCGGCGGTCACCGCGGCGGTGGTTGGCGTGATTGCCAATCTTTCCTTGTGGTTCGCGCTACATGTGCTGTTCCGCCAGCTGGAGCGGACGGCATGGGGTGTCGATTTGCCGGTACTCGAAAGCATCGACCCTGCGGCCCTGCTGCTCGCAATACTCGCCTTCATCCTGCTGTTTCGCGTCCGGCTCGGGATCATCCCGCTGCTGGCGATTTGTTCTGCGGGCGGCGTGCTACTGGATTTTGGCTAGGGCTCCGCTAACAAGGCGGGCATGAGCACGAGCGACGATCAAGGCCTCCGCCCCGCGACGAAACTGGTGCAGGGTGGGCGGCGGCCCGAGTGGACGGGCGATCCCCGGCTCGGGGGCGCAGTCGTCAATCCTCCGATATGGCGTGCCTCGACCGTTCTTTATGATTCGATCGCGGATCTGAAGGCGCGCGGGCATGCGACCCACGACCGGCTCTATTACGGTCGGCGGGGCACGCCGACCGTGTGGGCGCTCGCCGACGCGCTGACCGAAATGGAGCCGGGTGCGGAGGGGACTTTGCTCTATCCCTCCGGAGTCGCGGCGATATCGGCAGGATTGCTCGCGCTGCTCGCGCCGGGCGATCATCTGCTGATGGTCGACAGCGCCTATGAGCCGACGCGGCTGTTCTGCAACGGGATGCTGAAACGCTATGGCGTCACCACCACTTACTACGACCCGCTTGTCGGTGGCGGGATCGCCGAACTGATCCGACCCGAGACGAAACTCATCTTCCTTGAATCGCCGGGTAGCCTAACCTTCGAGGTGCAGGATATTCCGGCGATCACCGCAATCGCGCGCGAGCGCGGCGTGCTCACGATGCTCGACAATACCTGGGCGACGCCGCTGCTCTTTCCCGCGCTCGCGCACGGGGTCGACGTGACGATGATGAGCCTCACCAAATATGTCGGGGGCCATTCGGACGCGATGATGGGATCGCTCACCGCGACGCGGGCGGTCTGGCCCCGGCTGCGGCAGGCGGCCTATCAGCTGGGACAGGCGGTATCGCCCGACGATTGCGCGCTGATGCTGCGTGGTTTGCGCACGCTCGACGTTCGGATGCGGCGGCACGGGGAGAATGGCCTCGCGATCGCACGCTGGCTCGCTGCCCGGCCCGAGGTTGGGCGCGTTCTCCATCCCGCGCTGCCGGAGGATGCCGGACATGCGACCTGGTCCCGCGATTTCTCGGGTGCGAGCGGGCTGTTCGGCTTCACGCTGAAGGGCGCGGACGACGCCGCGCGCGCGCGTTTCATCGATGCGCTCGCGCATTTCGGCATCGGCTTTAGTTGGGGCGGCTACGAAAGCCTCGTCGTGCCCAGCGATCCGGGGACGATCCGCACGGCGACGACATGGACCGATTCCGATGCGCTTGTTCGCCTGTCGATCGGGCTTGAGGATCCTGCCGACCTGATCGCCGATATCGAGCGCGGCTTCGGGGCGATGGCCGGATGAGCGTCGAGAGCGGGCTGCGCAGCGGCGCCGCCGAGGTGATCGGCACCATGAAGGCGCTCGGTCTCGATGTGGGCGATTATCGACTGTCGCTTTATTCGCTGTTTGCGACATTGGTAGTCGCGGTGCTGCTCTATGCCGGCGTCCGGTTGGTGCTGCGAGCGATCAAATGGCTGCTCCGCCGCAATAAGCAGATCGACGATACGCAGCGAATCCTCACCGAAAAGTTGATCGCTATCGCGCTTTTCATTTTCGCGATCCTGTTCGGCGTCGACCTGCTGGGCATCGACCTCACCGCCCTCGCCGTCTTTTCGGGCGCTGCGGGCCTCGCCATCGGTTTCGGACTCCAGAAGACCGTTGGCAATCTGATCGCGGGGATCATCCTTCTGATGGACCGGTCGATCAAGCCTGGCGACGTGATCGTGGTCGGTGATGCTGCCTCGATGGGGGTGGCGACGCTCGGAGGCGTGCCGAATGTCGGGCGCGTCGCGAAGATCGGGGTGCGCGCGGTCAGCGTCGTCACCCGCGATGGCAAGAAGCATCTGATACCGAACGAACTGCTGATGACGCAGGCAGTCGAGAACTGGAGCTATTCGAGCCGCGAGGTTCGCGTCCGGATGCGCGTTCCCGTGGCCTATGACAGCGATATCAAGCGGGCGCAGCATATCATGCTCGACATTGCAAAGGCGAATCCGCGCATTCTCGATTATCCCGAGCCGGCGGTGTGGATCACGGCTTTCAGTGAACGCGCGGTCGAGCATGAACTGCGCTACTGGATTGCCGATCCCGAATCGGGGCTCGGCAACATCCAGGGCGAGGTGTTTCTGAGGATATGGGATGCATTCCAAGCCGCCGGGATCCGCGTGCCCTATCCGCGGCAGGATGTGCGGCTCCTAGATGCCGGAGACGATACGAAGGAAGAGCGATAGGCGTCAGCCGGGTAAAAAAGGGCTCTTGCTCGTTCCCCGTAGACGACAGCCGCCCCGGCTTTCGCCGAGACGGCGTTTGTCTCAGATCCCCTTCGCCTTCGCGCGCTCGACCCCTTCGAGGATGATCTTCTTTGCCTCGTCGACATCGCCCCAACCGCCAAGCTTCACCCACTTGCCGGGCTCAAGGTCCTTGTAGTGCGCGAAGAAGTGCTCGATCTGCTGCAGCACGATCTCGGGCATGTCCTTGTAGGTCTTGACCTTGTCGTAATAGGGGAAAGTCGCGCTGACCGGGACGCACAGCAGTTTTTCATCGCCGCCGGCATTATCCTCCATCCGAAGCACGCCGATCGGGCGGCATTTGACCACTGCGCCCGCGACCAGCGAAGAGCGTGCGACGACCAGCGCATCGAGCGGGTCGCCGTCATCGCCCAATGTGTGCGGGATGAAGCCGTAGTTGGCGGGATAGCGCATCGGCGTGTGGAGAAAACGGTCGACGAAGAGGGCGCCTGACGCCTTGTCGAACTCATACTTCACCGGCTCGCCGCCGATCGGCACTTCGATCAGCACGTTGAGGCTGTCGGGCGGGCTGTCGCCGGCCGGGATCAGGTCGATGCGCATGGGAGATGTCCTTTAGTATGTTTTGAATCGCGCGCGCCTTTAGCGCCGGATGGCGCAAAAAGTCGAGGGGATCGTGCACACGCGCCTTGACTTCGCGAAGCGGGAGCAGGCGTCGCCCCCTTCTCGTGGCGGTACGATTGTCTGGCGGGTCCGGCCCTGCTGCAGCGAGGCTGACGGCGGTTAAAGCGAGCGTTTCGCCGCAAACAGGCGGTCGAACCAGTCGGGGCCCGTGCCTGTCCGTTCGAGCCAGGGCCAGCGTGGTCCGCCATGATACTCGATCGCGACGTCACGGTAGCGCCCGCCGCGCTCGACGAGAAGGCGCACCAGCGTCTTCCCGTCGGTCGCGGCCTTGATCGCGGCCTCCAGCCGGTCCCTGCTGTAGGCAAATCCGTCGACCGCGACGATCTTCGTCCCATTGACGATATCGGCGCGGAAGGCGGGGCCGTCCCAGAGAATGGCGCCCGCAATTCCGTCCTTGTCGATGGTCAGTCCAAGCGAATGGGTAAGGTCATAGGACTTCGACATCGCCATTCGTGCCTTGTCATAGATGTTGGGAGTGTCGCGCCAGACGAGCCTGTAGCCCGCACGCTCGATCCCGCCCACAGGGGCGGGCTGGGCAGGCGTCTGCAGCCGCTGATGGAGGAAGGTCGCCCAGTCGTAGGGATGGACCGCATTCAACGCCTGGATGACATCGCCGAAGTCATAGGTCACCTCGCCCCAGTCGCCCTCGCGCCCGCCGAAAAAGCTCTTCGCGAAATCGTCGAGGCTCTTCTTGTTGTTTGTCGCGGTGCGGATCAGCATGTCGGCGTCAAGCCAGACCAGCGAGCCTTCATTGTAATAATCCTCACCTCTCGACCAGCTCGCGAAAGGTTTGGGTTTGCGCGCGGCGATCACCGGGTCGAGCGTCGTATCCTCGACCGAGCGCCAGCTTCGTCCCGGCATTGCGGCATAATTGGCGGCGGTGGTCGCCCATTGCGCAAGCGCCATGTCCTTGGACTGCATTCCCGACCGCGCCGCGAGGACGATGTCCCAAAAGCTCGTCTGCCCTTCATAGACCCACAGGAGATTGCCCTGCATCGGCGTGCGATAGTCGGGGGTCCAGAGCTTTGCCGGGCGGCGGTATTTGCCATTCCAGCTGTGGGTGAATTCGTGCGGCAGCAGCCCGCGCAGCACTTCGCCATCGCCCCATTTGGTAAAATAGTCGGGGTTGCTGCTATTTTCGCTGCTGCGATGATGCTCAAGCCCGATGCCGCCGAGTTCGTCGGTGAGCGCGAGCAGAAACTCATAGCGGTCGAAATGCCGGATTCCGAAGAGGGCGAGTGCCTCCCCGACGAGCGCCGCGTGGGTTGCGATCTGGTCAGGCCTTGCCTCGAGATATTGCGCCTGATCGGCAACGACGTTCAGCGTGACATTGTGTCCAAGGTCCCATTTGCGGAAATAGCGCCCCGCGAACATCGGGCTGTCGATCAAGGTTTCGTAGGTGGTGGGCGCGTAACTGTAGCGATTGCCGCTGACCTTTAACCCGTCGAGTGCAGCGGCGCCTGTCCACCCCTCAGGCAGCGTCACGTCGAGCTGCACCGGTATGTTGCGGGTGAAGTAGCCGGCGGGATAGAGGCTGACCTGTTCCCATTGCAGGTTCATGATCGCCGGGGTGACGACGACGCGGCCCTCGCTGGTCCGGGTCGGCGACAGGAAGTCGAAGGCGACGTCGATGCTCTTTACCCCCTCGGGAACGTCGATGTCGAAGGCGTAGACATCGGTAGGCTGGCGCGTCCAGGTGAGTGCCTTGCCGCCAGCGCTGGGGCGAAAGCCTGCAAGCTCAGCGATCGCACCGCGCGGCGCATGCTTGCCGGGCAGCCATTTGGGGTAAAGAAGGGTGAGCTTGCCACTCTTTGCGACGGGAATTGTCTGGCGGACGCGAAAGATTCCGCGGGCCACGTCGGTTGCATCGACCTTGAGCCCGATCGTGCCGGGATAAGGCTTGTCGGCGGGCAGCGGAACGATGTGCGACGGAACAGCCGGTTGCGGCTGGCTGTTGACCTGCTGCGCGTGGGTGGCGGAAACGAGGGCGAGGGGGGCGGCCAACAGGGTCGCCGCGACGAACGGTGCCTTTTTCATGGCGGGTTTACTGCCGGGAAAAGACCCGAAGGTCCAGCATGGGCTCTGCGAGGGCCCTTTGCGTTTCGACGAAAAGCCAGTAGACGCCGCCGCCATGAGCAAGGATAGAAGCGCGAAAATCCCGACGCCGCAACCGGTGCGCGGCACCCAGGACATGCTCGGCGATTCCGCCGACCGCTTTGCGCATGTCGTCAGCACCTTCGAGCGGGTGCGGCGCCTTTATGGCTTCAAGCGCGTCGAAGTGCCGGTGATCGAACCAACCGCGGTGTTCGCGCGCAGCCTCGGCGAGACGACCGACGTCGTATCGAAGGAAATGTACAGTTTCGAGGACCGCGGGGGCGAATCGATTACGCTGCGCCCCGAATTCACCGCAGGGATCGCGCGCGCCTTCATCACCAATGGCTGGCAGCAGTTCGCGCCCCTCAAGGTCGCGACGCACGGGCCCTTGTTTCGCTACGAGCGGCCGCAAAAGGGCCGCTATCGTCAGTTCCACCAGCTCGACGCCGAAGTTATCGGAAGCGACAGTCCGCTCGCCGATGCCGAATTGCTCGTTTTCGCCGACCAGCTTCTGAAGGATCTGGGAATCGCCGATGGCGTGACCCTGACGCTCAACACGCTCGGCGACGGGGACAGCCGCGAGGCATGGCGTGCAGCGCTGGTCGAACATTTTGAAGGGCATCGCAGCGACCTCTCCGAGGACAGTCTTGCGCGGCTAGAAAAGAACCCTCTGCGCATCCTCGACAGCAAGGACCCGCGCGACCGGCCGATCGCCGACAGTGCGCCCGACATCGACACATTCCTCACCAGCGAAGCGCAGGACTTCTTCGGCGCAGTGACGTCCGCTCTCGACGCTGCGGGGGTTGCCTGGGTGCGCAATGCGCGGCTCGTGCGCGGGCTCGACTATTATCGCCACACCGCCTTTGAATTTGTTACCGATCGTCTGGGCGCGCAGGGGACCGTGATTGGCGGGGGGCGCTATGACGGGCTGATCGAGATGCTGGGCGGCTCCGCGACGGCGGCGGTCGGATGGGCCGGCGGGATCGAGCGGCTGGCGATGCTGCTCGATGCGGGTGCTGTCGACAGCCGGCTCGATGCGGTGATAGCGGTCGAAGACGACGCCCTGTTCGACCTTGCAATGCGCGGGCTCCGGCTGCTGCGCGAGAATCAACTGGCCGCCGACATCGTGGCGACGGGTTCCCCGCGCAAGCGCTTTGACAAGGCTGCGAAGATGGGCGCTCGCGCGTTGCTGTCTGTCAGTTTGCACAACGGCGCTCCCCACACCAATGCTAAGACGGACGGCGGCGACGTGGCGGCACGGGCTGAAGCGCTGTTCCGTTCGATCGGCTGATGACCTCCGTTTCCGAAAAACAGATCGACGCGATCATCGAGCGCCATGCCGCCCTGCAGGCGCGAATGGCGACGGGCGATATGGCGCCCGCCGATTTCGTCGCGGCATCGAAGGAATTCGCGGAACTCGAGCCCGTCGCGAAAGCGGCGGCCGAAGTCACGCGGCTCCGCGCCGAATTGGTCTCGCTGAACGAGATGCTCGTGGATCCCGAGATGAAGGCGATGGCCGAGGAGGAGATTGCGGCGGTCGAGGCGGCGCTTCCCGTTGCCGAGCACGACCTTGCTATCAAGCTGCTGCCCAAGGATGTCGCCGACGAGCGCGCCGCGATGCTGGAAATCCGTGCGGGCACCGGGGGCGACGAGGCCGCCCTGTTCGCGGGCGATTTGCTTCGCATGTACAGCCGCTACGCCGATACGCAGGGGTGGAAGGTCGAAATCATCTCTGCCAACGAGGCCGAGGTGGGCGGCTACAAGGAAGTCGTCGCCTCGGTCGTGGGGCAGGGTGTCTTTGCCAAGCTGAAGTTCGAAAGCGGCGTGCACCGGGTTCAGCGCGTGCCGGTGACTGAGAGCGGCGGGCGTATCCACACGAGCGCCGCGACCGTTGCGGTGCTGCCCGAGGCCGAAGAAGTCGACGTGGCTATCAACGACAATGACCTCAAGATCGATATCTACAGGGCGAGCGGCGCGGGCGGCCAGCACGTCAACACGACCGACAGCGCGATCCGTATCACCCATATCCCGACGGGACTGGTCGTGATTCAGCAGGATCAGCGTAGCCAGCACAAGAATCGCGCAAAGGCGATGCAGGTGCTGCGCGCGCGCCTCTATGACCTTGAGCGCGAGAAGATCCACAGTGCCGAGGCGTCGGCGCGCAAGTCGATGGTCGGGGCGGGCGACCGATCGGAGCGCATTCGCACCTATAATTTCCCGCAAGGGCGCGTGACCGACCACCGGATCAACCTGACGCTCCACCGCCTGCCCGAGATACTGGAGGGTCAGATGGACGAGCTGATCGACGCACTGATCGCCGAAGACCAGGCGCAAAGGCTGGCGGGGCTGGGTGAATAGCGTTCCGCTGAACTTGGAGGAAGGCGAGGTTCGCGCAGCCCTTCGCGACGCGGCTTCCCGGCTGGCTGAAACCTCCGACACTCCGCGCCTCGATGCCGAACTGCTGATGGCGCATGCGCTGGGGGTCGAGCGCGAGGCGCTGTTGCTTGACCCAACGCGCTTTGCCGTGCCGCAATCCTTCGCGGGATTGATCGAGCGTCGGCTGGCGCACGAGCCGATCGCCTATATTGTCGGTCACCGCGATTTCTGGACGATCCCGCTTCGCGTCGGCCCCGGCGTGCTGATCCCGCGGCCCGACAGCGAAACCCTGATCGAAGCGAGTCTCGATGTCGCGCGGCAGCGGGGAGAAGGCTGGCCGCGAACGGTGCTCGACCTCGGCACCGGGCCAGGCACGCTGCTGCTTGCGGCGCTTTCGGAATGGCGCGATGCGACCGGGCTGGGAGTCGACGCGAGCGAGACGGCGCTGGACTATGCCCGCAGCAATGCGGCGGCGCTTGGCCTTGCCGGGAGGGCGGAGTTCGCTCGCGGGGACTGGGGGGAGGGGCTGACGGACCGCTTCGACCTGATTTTGTGCAACCCGCCCTATGTTGCGGTGTCGGAGGACCTCATGCCCGCTGTCGCCGATCACGAGCCTGCGATGGCGCTATTTGCAGGTGACGATGGTCTCACCGACTACCGCAGGATCATTCCGGGCCTCCCGCGATTGCTCGCGCCGGGCGGGGTTGCGGTTCTTGAAATCGGCGCAACACAACTTACCTTGGTGGGGTCGCTGGCCGAACAAGCGGGTTTCGCGGTTCAATGCCGCAAGGACCTCGCTGGTCGCGATCGGGCCGTGCTGCTCACCCCGGCAGCATAACGACCCGCCAATAAATCGCTTGGTTTTGCGTTCAAAGCGCGTTAGGGGCGGCTCACAGGCCTGATCGGGGTCCCTTTGGCGATGCTCTTGCATCGATACTGGCCCGACTGGTTTGCTTCCCATTTACGGCGCTGGTGCAGGACCCACGGTCCCGCGCAAGCGGTAGAGGGCAAGGGCCGCGCACGAAAGCGCGGGCGCGACGCACATATGTTGCGGTCGGCCAAAAAGGGGTTTGGCATAGCTTTTCGACAGGATGCTTCAGTTGAACATGAACAACCGGCAGAGCGGTCGCCGTCGCGGCCGCAACAACAGCAACAACAACCGGTCGCAGTCGGGTGGGCGCGGTGGCGTCGATCAGGCGAACCGGATCGACAGCCGGGCGCGCGGTAACGCGGTCCAGATGATCGAGAAGTACAAGAATCTTGCGCGCGACGCGCAGCTTGCCGGCGATCGCGTTCAGACCGAATATTATCTGCAGTTCGCGGACCATTATTTCCGCGTCCACAGCGATTTTCGCGCTCGCCAGGAAGAAAAGGCAGCACAGAACGGCCAGGAACGCCACGACCGTGGCCGCGAGGTTCGCGGGGTCGAGGATTTCGACGGTCACGACGACAGCGAGCTCGACACCGAGAGCGAAAGCGATCGCAGCGACGAGCGCGACAGCCGCTCGCAGGGCGGACGCGATCGCCGCGACGATGACGACAATCGCGGCAATCGCCAACAGCAGGGCCGGAGCCGCCGCGAACGCGAGCAGCCGCGCGCCGAGCAAGAAGAGCCGCGCGAGACTGAAGCGAGCGATAGCGAGGAGACCGCCGAACCAGCGCCCGCACCCAAGGCCCGCCGCCCGCGGCGCGCGCGCCAGCAGGACCAGGGCGACAGCGGTGCCGGCATTGACAGTTCGGTACTGCCGCCGGCAATCGGCCGCAACAGCGACGCCGCCGAACCCGAGGCCGAGGAAGCGGCGCCCGCTCCCAAGACGCGCCGTCCGCGCCGCACGCTTGCGGCGCGGAGCGCTGGTGTTGAAGCGGCCGAATAAGCCCGCGATTTCGCGCTGGTTTTTGGCGCGAACATGACATAGCCTTCCCGCACGGACAGCGGCGGGGAGGGTATGATGCGCGCAGCCACAGGGGCCTGGACCGGGCTTTGCGTCGCGGTGATGCTGGGCGGCACTTTCCCGGCTGCCGCGCAGGAATCGGCCGGCAGCGCGCAGGGCGACGTCGCTGTCACCATCTATAATAATGGTCAGTCGCTTGTGCAGGACGACCGCCAGCTCAGCGTCCGTCCGGGGCGCAATCGAATCGAATTCCCCGATGTGTCGGCCCGCATCCGACCCGAAACAGTGACCTTGTCGGGCCCCGGCCTTTCGATCGTCGAACAGAATTTCGATTTCGATCTGCTCACCCCTGACAAGTTGATGGACAAGGCGGTCGGCCAGACGATCACCCTCGTTCGTACAAACCCCGCAACCGGCGTCGAGCGGACCGAGCGCGCGAAGGTGCTCGCAGCCAATGGCGGCATCGTGCTGCAGATCGGCGAGCGGATCGAAGTGCTGCGCGATGATGGTCTGCCGGTGCGCGCGGTTTTCGACCGGCTGCCACCCAATTTGCGCGCACGCCCGACGCTGTCGGTTACCGTCGACGCGACGAGCGGCGGCACGGTCCCAGCGCGATTGTCCTATCTTACTCCCAACCTTGGCTGGACCGCCGACTATGTTGCGCTGTTCGACGTGGCGAAGGGGGCGATCGACATTCAGGGCTGGGTGACGCTCACCAATTCGACCGGCACGACCTACAGCAACGCGCGCACGCTGCTCGTCGCGGGTAGCTCTGGCGGGGGTGGGGGCTTTCGCCAGCTCAGCGGGGCAATGGACATGGCTGGCACCGAATCGAATAGCCGCGAGCGGCTCGGCGACTATTATCTCTACCCGCTCGCGGCGCGCACGACGATCGCCAATGCGCAGCAGAAACAGGTGAGTTTCCTCGACGTGAAGGGGGCGCCTGCGCGGTCGACCTATGAATATGCCAATCGCTGGCTCGGCAGCAGCACTGACCCCGTCAGCACCGCGAGCGTCTTGCGCTTTTCGACGTCGAGACAGGGGGGACTTGGCGAGCAGCTTCCGGCCGGGACCATCCGCGTCTATATGCGGGATGGACGCGGCGATCCGCAGTTCATCGGCGAGAATCGTATCGATCACACGCCGATGGGATCGGCGATGTCGCTGCGTACCGGCGACGCTTTTGACGTCAAGGTGCAGCCGACCGTGGTGTCGCGCACACGCAAGGGTGATTCGCGCTGGGTGACCAAAATGCGCTACACGCTAAGCAATGCGCGCCCCGAAGCCGTGACGGTCCTGCTCGCACAGGATGGCCTCCATGGGGACGTGCGGATCAGCGACGAAAGCCTGAAGAGCGAACGCATATCGGCCGACCGCGTCGAATGGCAGGTGCCGGTGCCCGCGAATGGCAAGACCGACGTCACCGCCACCTTCGACACGCGTTATTGAGGACGGCGCGTTGCGGGCCCTCCCGCTGCTGCTCGGCATTGCGGCGCTGCTCGCGCCGCTGGCGGCACTCGCGCAGCAGGCGCGGGCGGTCGTTGTCTCGTCGCGAATCGATGATGTCGCGGTCACCGTTTATCGCGCGCCTGCTCGGAGCGGCGGGCCCATCAACCCCAATTGGCCGCAGGGCTTTGCCTTCATCACCGAGACGCGCACGGTCGAGCTGCCCGCGGGACCTTCAGCGCTGCGCTTCGAAGGCGTTGCCGAGGGGCTGCTTCCCGAAACCGCGGTGGTGAACGGTCTGCCCGACGGAGTGCTCGAAAAGAATCGCGACGCGCGCTTGCTGTCGCCCGCAGGACTGGTCGACGCCTATCTGAAGCGGAGCGTCACACTGCAGCGTACCAATGTCAAAACCGGCAGGGTCGTCGAGCAGGAGGCGGTGATCCAGGCTGGACCAAATGGGGGGGTGATAGTCCAAACCGCCGAGGGCTTTGAGGCGCTTGGCTGTTCGGGCCTGCCCGAGCGCATGATCCATGCCCGTGTTCCCCGCGACCTGTCCGCAAAGCCCACGCTGTCGGTGCTGGTCGACAGCAATGCGGCGCGCACCGTGACCGTCCAATTGCTCTACCTTGCCGAAGGATTTGACTGGGCGGCCAATTATGTCGCCGACCGCGCCGCCGATGGCCGGACGATCGGGCTGACCGGGTGGGTCACGGTTGCGAACGGCGGCGTCACCAGCTTTCCGAACGCGCAGCTCAACGTGATCGCCGGGAGGCTGAACAAGGTCTATAGCCCGCCGCTGCCGCGCAGCACCCCGGGATCACTCGTCCTTAAATGCTGGCCGATGGATATAACGAGCACTCACCCCTATTGGGAGCTTCCGCCCGTCATCGAGTTTGACGACGCGGCGCTTGATAGCCTCGAAATGGTCGTCGTGACGGGACAGCGCCGCGCCGGATATGCGATGGCCCCACCGCCGCCGCCGCCGCCGCCGCCGGCCCCGGCCCCGGCCGAGGATCTGGGCGATCTCAAATTCTATCGCATTCCCTTTCGCGTCGATGTGTCGGCGAAGGGTCAGAAGCAGGTCGTGCTGCTCGCGAAGGACAATGTGCCGATCGAACAGCTCTATGCCGCAACGCTCTATACCTCCGCCGCCGGCCGCCCGCAGCCGCTGACCTTGCGGCTTCGCGCACGGAACGAAGAGACCGATGGGTTGGGGATGGCCCTTCCGGCGGGGATGGTGAGCGTTTTCGAGATGGCCGGAGACCGCCGCCTGCTCGTCGGCGAGGCAAAGATCGGTGACAAGGCGAAGGGGGAGCGCGTCGATTATGACGTCGCTGCGAGCCCGGCCGTGCAATATAGTGTTCGCAGCCTCCCCGATCCGGATCCCAAGAAGTACCGGCAGTGGGAGGTAAGGCTGACCAATGCCCGGTCATCCGACGCCGAAGTCGAGATGCTGATCCCCTTTGCGCTCGACCGCACGCCAGAAGGCTGGGAACGACGCGGCAGCGCGTGGGTCTGGCGCGTGACGGTTCCGGCGAACGACCGGCTTAACCGAATTTTTCGGCAAAAGCTGAAAGGCGACTGAATCGCACGTCGTTGCAGTCAGGCCGGAGGAAGCGGCCTTGGTCGATGATTTGCGTCGAGCGCGACGAAGGTGAACAGGCCTTCGGTCACCTTGACCTCGGTCTCACCTTGGTCGCGCGTCGCGATCACCTCGATGCGAATGCCCATCGACGTGCGGCCACGCCTTTCAAGATGCGCATAGACCGAGATGATGTCGCGCAGCAGGATTGGCGCAATGAACTCCATCGCCTCGATCGCCACGGTCGCCGTCGGACCCTGGGCGATTCGCGCGGCGACGATGCCGCCTGCGATATCCATCTGGCTCAGCACCCAGCCGCCGAAGATATGGCCATTGCTGTTGATGTCGGCCGGCGCCGGGACGACACGCAATATCGGGTCCGGGCGCTGGGGCAGATTATGGATGCCGTCAGTCATGGCTTGAGATCCGGATCGTCCTTGAACGGGTCGTCTATCGCCTCGTCATGGCCGCTTCCGCTCGACAGGAAGACGAGCCCCATCAGCGCGGCGCCGAGCATGACTGACAAACCCACTCCCGCCGCGGTGGCAATGATCATGTGAATGGTCAGCGCATCACCCATTGCCCATCGCAGATATCCAAGCGCCCCGACGACCGCGAGGAGCGAGACGATCGCCATGCCGCGCATCAGCCGGCGATAGCGGGTCCAGGCGATTTTCGACGCGCCATCGTCGTCGAGGGGGGAGGGTTTGACCATGATAGCGCTTCCATGAACCATGCAGAGGCGAAGGCCAAGGGCGAATGCCCGCCCGGCGTGTTTCGGCTTCGTCGCGAATCATGGTAGGATGGCACCGATATCAAAGCGACAGGGAAGAGGGAGCCGCAGCTTATGACGATCGCAGCGATCTTGCACGGGCGCACGGGACCGGTGATTTCGGCGCGGCCCACCGATTCGGTTCGGGCGGTGGTCGATTTGCTTGCGCAACATCGTATCGGTGCGGTGCCGGTTGTGGAGGGCGACGCGATCGTCGGCATTTTTTCCGAACGCGATCTTGTCCGACTGATGTCATCCTATGGTCCGGACGCGCTCGACCGTACCCTTGACGAGGTGATGACCCAATCGCCCGTCACCTGCGATTCGGGCATGGCGGTGATCGGCGCCCTGTCCCAGATGACGCAAAAACGCATTCGCCACCTGCCGGTGGTCGACGGTGGCCGGCTCGTGGGTTTTGTGTCGATC